>Ga0160447_100095_pt1 | contig 68635 bp, 68 predicted proteins | sample HID1973K_E1MG_FD_108222 | JGI IMG/M metagenome (GOLD analysis project Ga0160447, IMG submission 108222) | Enriched mosquito-associated microbial communities from UW Madison campus, WI, USA - HID1973K_E1 MG | ecosystem: Host-associated > Arthropoda: Insects > Digestive system > Unclassified ...
CCCGTCGCGGTGCGAATCTGGCCGATCACCCACGGACTCACGATGCCGCTCGTGATCCCGATACTGCTGATGAACGCGATGCCCGCCGCCGCCGTGTTGCCCGGCAGATGGCTCGCGGGCACCGCCCAGAAGATCGGCAGCGCGGCGAAAATCAGCGTCGCGGCAAGCGAGAGAATCGCGAGCATCAGCGGAAAGCTCGGGAAATGCAGCGTAAGCGCCGCGAGCGCGATTCCGCCGCCGAACGTGCAGCACGCGAAGTGCTTGCGCCGCTCGGCGACGCGATCCGAATGGCGCGCGATCAGAATCAGCCCGACCGCGCCGATCGCGTTCGGCACGACGGTATAGAGGCTGACGGACATCACGTCGGTGATGCCGAAGTCGCGGATCATCAGCGGCATCCAGAAGCTCAGCGTCAGCGACGCGCAAGTCAGCGAAAAATAGATGAACGCGAAGAGATAGACGCGCGGGTTGCGCAGTGCGTCGAGCAGGCCGCGGCGATCGTGCGAACTGGCGTTATCGCCCGTTTGCGCGCATAGCGCGACGAGCCGGTCCTGTTCGGCTTGCGTGAGCCAGCGGGCGTCGCGCGGCGCATCGACGAGCAGGCGCAACGCGATCAGGCCGAGCAGCACAGCCGGCGCGCCTTCGATCGCGAACATCCATTGCCAGCCGAACAGGCCCATGACGCCCGCCATGTCGCGCATGATCCAGCCGGACACCAGTCCGCCGAACACGCCCGCCACCGCCACGCCCGCGAAGAACACCGACATCACCCCTGCGCGCCGTTGCGCCGGAAACCAGTAGGTCAGATACAGCACGATGCCGGGAAAGAACCCCGCCTCGAACACGCCGAGCAGAAAGCGCAGCAGATAGAAATGCCCCGGCGTCGAAACGAACATCATGCCCACCGACGCCGCGCCCCACAACAGCATGATGCGCGTGAACGTGCGGCGCGCGCCGAACTTCGCCAGCAGCAGATTGCTCGGCACCTCGAACAGCACGTAGCCGACATAGAACACGGCCGCGCCCAGACCGTACATGGCGTCGGAAAAGCCGAGATCGTGCTTCATCTGCAATTGCGCGAAACCGATATTGATCCGGTCGAGAAACGACACCACGTAACACAGGAACAGAAACGGAATGATGCGCCACGCGACTTTGCGCAGCAGCGCATCGTCCGACAAGGCGTGCGCTTCCCCGGCGGCGCTCGGGCTGAGCGCCGCCGTGCTGATCGACTTCGACATGTCTCGCTCCAGATGGGCGTGAGAAGGCCGGCGTCTTGAGCGCGCCTTTTTGCCTGAAGATATGAAGGAGCGGCGCGTTTCAGCACGCGCCGCTGGGGATGAACGTCAGTCCTGCAATGCGGCCCACATTTCCTTGTCGCGCTCGGCCGTCCAGATGCGCGGATGGCTGATGCCGCTCGCCTCGTCGTAGGCGCGCGACACGTCGAACGGCAGGCAGTGCTCGTAGATGAAGACGTGGCCGAACTTCGGGTCCATCGACTTGCGCGTGAGGGCCATCGAGCCCTTCAGATCGAGCTTTTCGGCGACGGCGTCCTTGCCTGCCTGAAGCAGCGTCGTGACGAAGTCCTTTGTGTAATCCAGACCCTTGTCCACTTCCTCAGGCGAAAGCAGCGCGGGGCCACGGCCCGGCACGAGCTTGTCGGCCTTCAGCGCGCGCAGCGCTTCGAGCGTCGCGGGCCATTGCGCGAGTTGCGCATCGCCGCAGTAGCAGGCGGCGTCGTATTCGACGAGATCGCCCGAGAACAGCACCTTCTGCGACGGCAGCCACACGACCGTGTCGCCCTTCGTGTGACCGGCGCCGAGATGCGCGATCTTCACTTCGAGCTTGCCGAGAAAGAGCGTGATTTCCTTTTCGAAGACGAGCGTCGGCCACGTGAGGCCCGGCACCGTCTCGACGCCGGCGAACAGGCGCGGAAAGCGCTCGATCTCCGATTTCATGTCCTGCTCGCCGCGCTCGACGATCATTTCATACGTGCCGCGGCTCGCGATGACCTGCTGCGCGCCTTCCGCGAAATACGCCGACGCGCCGAGCACGCGCACCGCGTGGTAATGCGACAGCACGACGTATTTGATCGGCTTGTCGGTGACGCTGCGGATTTTCGCGATGAGATCCTGCGCCATCGCGGGCGTGGCGGTCGTATCGACGATCAGCACGCCGTCGTCGCCGATGATCACGCCGGAGTTCGGGTCGCCCTCCGCCGTGTACGCGTAGGCGTTCTCGGAGAGTTGCGTGAAAGTGATCTTCTTCTCTTCCAGATCGGCCTGCGATGCAAATGCCTTTGCCATGGTCGTGTCTCGCTTCCATTCTCGTGGGGATGGGTGGATGATCGGCTTGAGGCTCATTTTTGTCAACAGCAAGCTCGCTTGCTATTTGCAAATTACGGGTAAATACCGAATCGCTTCATCCGATGATTCCTGCTCGGCTAACATTCACTTTTTTCGTTCGCGGAGTCCTCTTGGCTCGTCCCGTTCCTGCCACGCCAGAAGAGAAAAAGCAGCGCGGCATTCAGAGCGTCGAAGTCGGCGCGCGGCTGCTCGATGCGCTCGCCGCGCGCCGCGAGCCGCTCGCGTTGAGCGCGCTCGCCGAAGCGGCCAGCCTGTCGACGGCGCAGGCGCATACCTATCTCGTGAGCCTCACGCGTCTCGGGCTCGTCAAGCGCGACGCGCTCACCGGCAATTACGAACCGGGTCCGCTTTCGCTCAGGCTCGGTCTATTGAATCTAGAACATCAGCCCGCGTATCGTGCGGCCGCGCCGCGCGTTTCGGCGCTGGCGCTCGCGACGGGCATGAGCGTCGCGGTCAGCGTCGCCGGGCCGCAGGGGCCGACCATCGTGCGCTACGAGCGCGGCGGGCATCCGCTGCATGTGAATCTGCACGTGGGCACGGTGATGTCGCTCTCCGCGACCTCGACGGGACGCGTGTTCCGCGCGTTCGACGATGCATCGCGCGTCGCCGCGATGCTCGCGCATCAGCAGGAAGCCGACGCGCCCGGCATGGCCGCGCGCATCGACGAGATCCGTGCGCGCGGCATCGAACGCAGCGTCGATGCGCCGAGCCCCGGCGTCAGCAGCATGAGCGTGCCGGTCTTCGACGGCGCGCGGCGCATGCAGCTCGCGCTGACCGCCATCGGCCCGACGGGCCTGTGCGCCGTCGACTGGGACGGCCCGCTCGCCCGGGCGTTGCACGACGCCGCGCGCGATATCACCGGACTGCTTTCATGACGATGTTCGAGGAAGACGCCAAGCCGCAGCGCGGCATCAATGCGCTCGACGCGACCGGTGATCTGTTGCGCGCGCTGGTCGCGGCGGGCGAGCCGCTCACGCTGCGCGATCTCGCGGCCGCGGCCGGCATGCCGCCGGCGAAAGCGTTCGCGCATCTGGTGAGTCTCGTGAAGGTCGGGCTGCTCGCGCGCGACGACGCCGGCCTGTTCCACGCAGGGCCGCTGAGCCGCGAGCTCGGGCTCATCGCGCTGCAACGCCTTTCGCCGATTCGCGATGCCGAGGCGGAAATCGTCGCGCTGGCGGCGAGCACGTCGATGACGGTCGCCGCGGCCGCGCTCGGACCACTCGGCCCGACCGTGATCCGGCTGGAGGAATCGGCGCGGCCGCAGCACGTGAGCTTGCGCATCGGCACGGCGATGTCGCTCGTCAATACCGCCATCGGACGTGTGTACGCCGCGTATCTTCCCGCCGACATGCTGGCGAGCCTGATGGCGCAGGACGGCATCCGGCTCGCGGGCGCCCAGCCGGACGCGGCAGCCGACACCGTGTTCCGCGCACGGCTCGATGAAATCAGGGCGCACGGTCTCGATACGGCGCTCGGCGCGCCGGTGCCCGGCATCCACACGCTGGCCGCGCCGGTGTTCGATCACACGGGCAGCGTGTGCCTCGTAATCGCGCTGATCGGTTCGGCGGGCGGCTTCGACAGCGCCGCCGATGGCCCGCTGGCCCGCGCGCTGCTCGCGGCGACGCGGCGTCTGTCCTGGCGTTTCGGCCTGATGGAGGCGGACGAGCAGACGGATGCGCCCTAGCCGCCCCTGACGATCTCCGTGCCGGTCACGCGGATCGCGGGGAAACGGTCGGTCGGCTTCGCGATCTCGTCCTGCGACGCGACGATTTCCAGCTCGTAGCGTCCGGCGTCATAAGTCGCCTTGACGACGGCATTGACCGCCGCGAGCGTATGCTCGAGAGCGTTGCGCATCGAGTCGCCCAACAGCGTGCGCGCGACGAACACGGCGCTCGTCAGGTCGCCGACGCCCACCGGCTGCCGCGCGAACGGATACAGCGGACGTTGCGCGAACCACGCCTCATTGGGCGACACGGCGAGCATGTTGAAGGTGTCGGCGCGGCTGTTGCGATCGAGCAGATGCTTCACGAGCACCGTGCGTGGGCCGCGCCCGATCACTTCGCGGCACGCATCGACGGCTTCCTCCACCGTTTCGATCGGGCGTCCGACGAGCTTTTCCAGTTCGACGTGATTGGGCATCAATGCGTCGGCGACTTCGGGCATCGTCGTGACGAGGAAATCCTCGATGCCGGACGCGACCGTGCAGCCGCCCGTCTGACCCATGACCGGATCGCAGAAAAACAGCGCGCGCGGGTTCACGGCCTTCACCATCTTCACGATCTCGACGACCGCGCGGCCCTGCTCGGGCGCACCGAGATAACCCGAAAGCACCGCATTGCAGCGCCCGAGCACACCGATCGCGCCGATGCCCTCGATCACGTTCTGCAACTCGTCGGCATCGAACGCGCTGCCGGTCCAGCGGCCGTACTGCGTGTGATTGGAGAACTGCACCGTGTTGAGCGGCCAGACATTGACGCCGAGACGCCGCATCGGAAAAACCGCTGCGCTGTTGCCCGCATGGCCGAACACCACATGCGACTGAATGCTCAGGACGTTGTTCATCTTCTGATTCCCGATTGATCGTGTCCGGTCAGGTGAAACGTTTGTCGCGCGCTTGTCGTGCGAGAAGGTCGTGCAGCGCAGCGCGACGGCCGCCCGGCGAAGAACGCCGGTGGACGCCGCGCGCGGGCGCGCTGGTGCTGCGCCTGCCTCGTATTGTGCCGTGCCTCGACGCACTGCGGCATGGCCCGTTCGATATAAATTGCGGGAACGCGCTGAATCGCACCGCGAGATCGACAGAAGTCCGAAAAGGTCGCGCGAGCGCAACACCCGCGATGCCATCACACCGTGTGCGCAGCACGCTCGTGCGCGATCGGCACGCGGCTTGCTCACGTTGTCATCCACAAAAAAACGGCCGACTTCAGCACACGGATTCGAATACGCGCCGGATAATGCTCCAGTCACGCATACATGGAAGGCATACGAGGACGAATACACGGCAAGACATCAATAGTCGCAGGTCAAATCAGGAGGCTGACATGGAGACGCTTAAGAATCGCACCGATTTGCAAAAGTCGACCCTCGCAATCGTTCTCGCCGGCGGGCGCGGCACCCGTCTCGGCCCGCTCACCGACAAGCGCGTGAAGCCCGCCGTCCACTTCGGCGGCAAGTACCGCATCATCGATTTCGCGCTGTCCAACTGCCTCAATTCCGGCATCCGCCGCATCGCCGTCGTCACGCAATACAAGGCGCACTCGCTCATCCGCCATCTGCAGCGCGGCTGGGGCTTCCTGCGCGGCGAGTTCAACGAGTTCATCGATATCTGGCCGGCGCAGCAGCGCGTCGATTCGAGCTGGTATCGCGGCACCGCCGACGCCGTGTATCAGAACCTCGACATCGTCCGCTCGATCGGCGCGGAGTTCGTCGTCGTGCTGGCGGGCGATCACATCTACAAGATGGACTACACGCGCATGGTGCTCGACCACGTCGAGAGCGGCGCGGACTGCACGGTCGGCTGCATCGAGGTGCCGCGCATGGATGCGGTGGCGTTCGGCGTCATGCACGTCGATGAAAACCGCCGCGTGACCGACTTCCTCGAAAAGCCCGCCGATCCGCCCGCGATGCCCGGCAAGCCGGACGTGGCGCTCGCGAGCATGGGCATCTACGTGTTCAGCGCGAAGTATCTCTACGAGATGCTGCAGGAGAACATCGAGACGTCGAACACGGATCACGACTTCGGCAAGGACATCATTCCGCGCGTCGTCACGACGGGCAAGGCCATCGCGCATCCGTTCGGCATGTCGTGCGTGACCTCGAGCAGCGATCCGGACGCGCCCGCGTACTGGCGCGACGTCGGCACCGTCGACGCGTACTGGTCCGCGAATCTCGATCTGGCATCGACGATTCCGGAACTCGATCTCTACGACCGCAAATGGCCGATCTGGACGAATCAGGAGCAATTGCCGCCCGGCAAGTTCGTGCGCGACCTGAACGGCCAGCAAGGTGCGATCACCAATCTGCTGGTCTGCGGCGGCTGCGTGATTTCGGGATCGCAGGTGTCGAAGTCGGTGTTTTCGTCGGCGGTGCGGGTGCACTCGTTCTGTAACATCAATGAGGCAGTCTTGTTGCCTCAGGTGACCGTCGGGCCGAGTTGCCGCCTGCAACGCGTCGTGATCGACCGGGGCTGCACGGTGCCCGAAGGGCTCGTGGTGGGCGAGGACCCGGACGACGACGCCGCGCGCTTCTTCCGCACGGAGTCAGGCGTGACGCTCATCACGCGCGACGCCCTGGCGCGTCTGTCCCAGCGTTAGACGCGCCGGCCCCACAAAACCAGTCGACGGGAGCGCCGATGACCGTATGCGTGCTGCATGCCGCAGCAGAAATGTTTCCGCTGTTGAAAACCGGCGGCCTCGCCGATGTAGTCGGCGCGCTGCCGCCCGCGCAATCGCAACTGGGCACGGACGCGCGCGTCGTGCTGCCGGGCTTTCCCGCCGTGCTGGCGGGGCTCACGGACCTCGAACCCGTCGCCGATCTGGGCGGCGCGTTCGGCGCGGGGACCGTGAGACTCGAACGCGGTGTGTTGCAGCCGCACGGCGTGGTGGTCTACGTGGTGCGCGCGGACGTGTTCTACGACCGTCCCGGCAATCCCTATCTCGATGCCGCGCATCGCCCCTATGCCGATAACGACCGCCGCTTCGCGCTGCTCGGGTGGGCCGCGGCGCGCATCGCCACGGGCGCCGATCCGGCGTGGAAGCCGCATATCGTGCACGCGCACGACTGGCACGCGGGACTCGCGCCCGCGTATCTGCGCGCGTTCGAGCGCGGCGGCACGCCGCGCATCGCCAGCGTGATGACCGTGCATAACCTCGCGTATCAGGGCACCTTCGCGGCGTCGGAGTTCGGTGCGCTGCAATTGCCGGGCGACTTCTACGCGGTCGAAGGCGTGGAGTTCTACGGTCATGTGTCGTTCCTCAAGGCGGGCCTCTACTACGCCGACCGCATCACGACGGTAAGTCCGACCTACGCGCGCGAGATCCAGACGCAGGCGCACGGCGCGGGGCTGCATGGCCTGCTGCAGACGCGCACCCACGAAATCACCGGCATTCTGAACGGCGTCGATTATTCGATCTGGAGCCCGTCGGTCGATGAATCCATCCCGGCGACATACACCGCGTCGAAAGTCGCGGGCAAGTCGAAGTGCAAGGCCGCGCTGCAGGAGCGCATGGGACTCGCGCGCGACGACGACGCCCTGCTCTTCGGCGTCGTCAGCCGGCTGACCGAACAGAAAGGGCTCGATCTGCTGCTGTCGGTCGTGCCCGATATCGTCCAGCGCGGCGGACAGCTCGTCGTGCTCGGCACCGGTGATCCGGCGCTCGAAACCGGCATGAAGAACGCGGCGGCGGCGCATCCGGGCGCGGTCGCGGTCGAACTCGGGTTCGACGAGACGCTGTCGCATTCGATCATCGCCGGCAGCGATATCGTGATGGTGCCGTCGCGCTTCGAGCCATGCGGGCTCACGCAGCTCTACGCGCTCGCGTACGGCGCACCGCCGCTCGTGCATCGCGTGGGCGGGCTCGCCGATACCGTCGTCGACAGCTCGCTCGAAAACCTCGCCGACGAACTCGCGACCGGCTTTGTGTTCGATACCTTCGACCGCGCGGGCATCGTCGGCGCGATCCGGCGCGCGTTCGCCCTGAAGGCGCGGCGCACCGACTGGAAGGCCGTCGTCAAACGCGCGATGAATCAGCGCTTCAGCTGGGAAGCGGCGGCCCTCAGATACGCGGAGGTGTATCAAGGGCTGACGGGCCGCTGAGGCGATCGAATGAACGAACTCAAAGTGGATGTTGCCGTGATCGGCGCGGGCACGGCCGGCATGGCCGCGTTTCGCGCGGCGCGACTAGCAGGCGCGAATGCGGTGTTGATCGAGGGCGGCGAACTGGGCACGACCTGCGCGCGCGTCGGCTGCATGCCGTCGAAGTTGCTGCTCGCGGCAGCCAATGGCTTGCACGATGCCCACGCGCTCGGGCCGCGCGGCATCGAAGGCACGCATGCGCTCGAAGCGAATTACGCGCATGTGCTCGACTACGTGCGGCGCGAACGCGATCACTTCGTCAAGGGCGTGCTCGAAGAAGTCGAAGCGCTTCCCGCCGGCTTGATTCTGCGCGGACAGGCGCGTTTCGAAGCGCCGACGCGGCTCGTCGTCGGCGAGGATACGCGCATCGAGGCGAAGCGCGTCGTGATCGCGACGGGCGCGGCGCCGGCCGTGCCCGATCAACTGAAAGTGTTCGGCGACAGGCTCATCACGAGCGACGAACTGTTCGAGCTGCGCACGCTGCCCAGACGCATCGCCGTGTTCGGCGCGGGGCCGATCGCGCTGGAACTCGGACAAGCGCTCGCGCGCCTCGATGTCGAGATCTTCATGTTCGGCAAAGGCGGCCATGTCGCGTCGCTCACCGACAAACCCGTGCGCGATGCGCTCGCCGCCGCGCTGGCCGACGAGTTCTATTTCGATCCCGACGCGAAGTTCGACGAAATGTCGCTCGAAGACGGCCAGCCGACGCTGCGCTTCACGTCGCCGGATGGCAGGAAGCACGTCGAACGCGTCGATCTCGTGCTCGCCGCGACGGGCCGCGCGCCGAATCTGAAGCCGCTCGCGCTCGACAAGGCCGGCATCGAACTGAACGAAAAGGGTATGCCGCTCTTCGACGAAACCACGATGCAATGCGGCCAGAGCGCGGTTTTCATCGCCGGCGATTGCGACGGCACGCGTCCCTGGCTCCACGACGCCGCCGACGAAGGCAAGCTCGCCGGCGACAACGCCGCGCGCTTTCCCGACGTGCAGGCGGTCAAGCGCAAGGTGCCCTTCGCGATCGTGTTCAGCGAGCCGCAGGTGGTGATGGTCGGCGCGTCCTACGACGATCTCGACAAGCAGATGACAGTGACGGGCGAAGCATCATTCGAGAATCAGGGGCGCAGCCGCGTGATGCGGCAGAATCGCGGGCTGCTGCATGTCTATGCGGACGCGAAAACCGGCAAGCTGCGCGGTGCGCAAGGTTGCGGCCCGGCGATGGAGCATATCGGCCATCTGCTCGCCTGGGCGGTGCAACTCGAACTCACGCTGGACGAAACGCTCAAGCTGCCTTTCTATCATCCGGTGGTGGAAGAAGGCTTGCGCAGCGCATTGAAGGACGCGGACAGAAAATGCTACGAAGAACGGTTCGAGACGCCGCCGGCTCTGGCGAATGCGGCGGGTTGCTAGAAAAAGAAAACGCCGGTTTCGCAACCGGCGTTTCATCTTTCGAATCAGATAAGCAAACCGCTACTGATCAGCTTCCGCTCAATCCATATTGCAGTGCAAGGTCGAAACCCAGCACCACCATCGAACAGAACAGACCCAGCGACAGATTCGCCAGCCGGTGGCCGACGTCCTTGTGCTTCGTCAGCACAGCGCCTGCGAGGAATGCGATTTCCACGATGATCTGCATGCAGAACACGGCGATCATCAATGCGAACTCATAACCCATCGCATTGAAGTTCATGAAGTTGAAGCCGTTCACCGCAACCCATGACCCCACTCGCCAGACTTCGTATGCCAATAGGAGCAACGGGAAGAAATAGCTGGCGATATAAGTCGGCACCGTGGCGTGCCGCAGTTCCATATTTAAGTGACGTGTTACTTGCATCGCGTACTCCTCATCTGATTGCCCGAAGACGACGGGCGTTCTACCAGCACGGTGGCGCAACCGGGAGCGTTCTTTTTTTGAACGGCAGACGGGCGTCGTGCTTTCAGAATAGGACAATTTTCGGGAAAGCGAATCATCGTATTCCCGATGATCACGCCCATTAAGGATTGCCGCGACGCGTTGTGCAGTGCAACTGAATAAAGCAGTTATTACGGCCCTCAATTCGGCACGCGCGTGCGCGCCGAATAATTATGTCGTTAGATACCTTATTGGCCGGATTGTTGCTTCGCGTACAGCTTGATAATGCCAGAAAAATCGAGTCCGCCGAGGCCCTGCTGACTCATCGACTGATACAACTGCTGTGCCAGCGCGCCCATGAAAACCGGCTGTTTCGCGCCGCGCGCGGCATCGACGGCGAGACCCAGATCCTTCAGCATCAAGTCCGCGCCGAAGCCGCCCGAATAACCGCGCGAGGCAGGCGCGGTTTCGACAATACCCGGATAGGGATTACACGTATCCGAACTCCAGCAACGTCCAGTGGAGGTATTGACGATGCTCGCGAGTTTCGTTGGATCGATGCCGAGCGTTTCGCCGAGTTTCATCGCTTCGGCGACGCCGATCATGGAAATCCCCAATAACAGGTTATTGCAGATCTTCGCGATCTGGCCTGTGCCGGTTTCGCCGCATCGCACCATATTCTTGCCCATGCCGGACAGCACCGGGCGCAACGTTTCGAAGAGCGCTTCGTCCGCGCCGACCATGAAGGTCAGCGTGCCCGCCTGCGCGCCGACGACGCCGCCCGAGACCGGCGCATCCGCGAACGGATTGCCCTGCTTTCCCGCCGCTTCGCCGATGGACCTCGCCGTGGCGGGATCGATCGTGCTGCTGTCGACGAGCGGAATGCCCTTCGCGACGCCCGCGAGCACGCCGTCATCGTTCAGATAAACCGCCTTCACGTGTTGCGCCGCGGGCAGCATCGTGATGACGACTTCCGCGCCCTCCGCCGCCGCGCGCGGCGACGCGGCGAGCGTCGCGCCCGCCGCCTTCGCCGCGTCGAGCGCGGCGGGCACGAGATCGAACGCCGTGACCGCGTGCCCCGCCTTCAGCAGATTGGCGGCCATCGGACCGCCCATGTGACCCAGGCCGACAAAACCTATTTTCATCGCCGTCTCCTTGTTCTTATCGCAGCGAGATGGTCGTGTTCACGCCGTCGTTCACGGTGGCGTCGTCGAACCAGCGCGCGGTGACTGTTTTCGTCTGCGTGTAGAACTGCACGACCTGCTTGCCGTACGGGCCGAGATCGCCGAGCTTCGAGCCGCGCGAACCCGTGAAGCTGAACGCGGGCACAGGCACCGGAATCGGAATGTTGATGCCCACCTGACCGATATCGATTTCGCTCTGGAACTTGCGCGCCGCCGCGCCGCTCTGCGTGAAGAGGCCGACGCCGTTGCCCATCGGATTGCGGTTGACGAGCGCGATGGCGTCGTCGAGCGTGTCGGCTTCGACCACGCACAGCACCGGGCCGAAGATCTCCGTTTTGTAGACCGACATGTCGGTATTCACGTTCGTGAAGATCGTCGGGCCGATGAAGTTGCCGCTTTCGTAGCCCTTCACGTCGATATCGCGGCCATCGAGCGCGAGCGTCGCCCCCTCTTCCACGCCCCGGCCGATCATGCCGAGGATCCGCTCCTTCGCCGCTTTCGATACGACCGGGCCGACATCCGTATTCGGTTCGACGCCCGCGTTGACCTTGAGCGTCTTCGCGCGTTCGACGAGTTCCGGCACCCAGTCCTTCGATGCTCCCACGAACACCGCCACCGAGGTCGCCATGCAGCGCTGTCCGGCCGCGCCGAAACCCGCGCCCGCGAGCGCGTTGAGCGTCTGCTCCTTGTTCGCATCGGGCAGCACGACGGCGTGATTCTTCGCGCCCATCATCGACTGCACGCGCTTGCCGTGCTGGCTCGCGAGGTTGTAGACATGCGTGCCGACGGCCGTCGAGCCGACGAACGAGATCGCCTTGATATCGGGATGCGTGCAGATCGCGTCGACGACTTCCTTGCCGCCATGCACGACGTTCAGCACGCCCGGCGGCACGCCCGCTTCGAGCGCGAGTTCCACGAGCTCCATGGTCGACAGCGGGTCCTGCTCGGACGGCTTCAGCACGAAGGTGTTGCCGCAGACGATCGCCATCGGGAACATCCACAGCGGGATCATCGCGGGGAAGTTGAAGGGGGTGATGCCCGCGCAGACGCCGATCGGCTGACGCAGCGTGTAAGTATCCACACCGCCCGCGACGTTCTCGGAGAATTCGCCTTGCTGCAAGGTGCTGATCGAGCACGCATGCTCGACGACTTCGAGGCCGCGAAAGATGTCGCCTTCGGCATCGGCGAGCGTCTTGCCCTGCTCGGCGGTAAGCGTCTGCGCGATGCGCTTCTGGTTCTGGCGCACCAGATCCTGAAACTTGAGCATCAGCCGCATGCGCGCGCCGAGCGGCGTCGTGCGCCAGGTCTGAAACGCCTTGTGCGCGGAGGCGACTGCGGCGTTCACTTCGTCCGCCGTGGCGAACGGCACGCGGCCGACCACTTCTTGCGTCGCGGGATTGACGATGTCGCGCCATTCGGTCGTCTTCGAATCGACGAACTGGCCGTCGATGAGCAGTTTGGCCGTACGGACGGACGCACTCTGCGCCGGATGTTCAGCAGCGATATTCACGAGTCACTCCTTGTGTGGAAAGTTGCAACGTCAAGATCGGGATGAAAGGCGAAGACGCGCAGACGGGACGCCGCTTCGGCGCCGTGGGGAAAGGGCATGTCGTCTCCGTTTATAGAAATCGGCCTGCATTGCTGCACGCTCGTTCCCTTGAGTATAGTTATGCAAAAGTCCATCATGGCACTATAAAAACACCCGATCGATATGCAAAAAAAGGCCATGCAAACCGGCAAGTTCGATCTCTCCCGGCTCAACTGGGACGATCTGCGCTTCTTCCTCGAAGTCGCCCGCACGCAGCGCGCGAGCGGCGCGGCCAAGCGCCTGGGCGTCGATTACACGACGGTCGCGCGGCGCGTGCGCGCGCTCGAGGACGCGCTCGGCACGCTTCTGTTCGACAAGTCGCGCAGCGGCGGATTCATTCTGACCGCCGAAGGCCAGCGGCTGCTCGGCTTCGTCGATTCGATCGAGACCACGGTGCAGTCCGCGACCGAACAGATCGCCAATACGGGACACGCGCTGTCCGGGCATGTGCGCGTCGGTTCGACGGAAGGTTTCGGCTGCTTCTTTCTCGCGCCGCAACTCGCGCGCTTTCAGGACGCGCACCCGAACATTTCCATCGACCTGTTGCCGGTGCCGCATTTCGTGAGCCTCTCCAAGCGCGAGGCGGATATCGCGGTGACGCTCGAGCGACCCGAACAAGGCCAGTATGTCTATACGAAGCTGTGCGAATACCGGCTCAAGCTCTACGCGACCACCGAATATCTCGACGCGCACGAACCGATCCGCACAAGCGACGATCTGCGGCATCATCGCTTCGCGAGTTATATCGACGATCTCGCGTTCAGCTACGAACTGCTGTATCTCGAACGCGCGGTGCCGGGTGCGGTGTCGCGCTGGCGCAGCACGAGCGCGATCGCGCAATACTTCGCGGCGCTGCAGGGCCGCGCGCTCGCGATCCTGCCGTGCTTCATGACGTCGCCCGATCCGCGCTTCGTGGCGGTGTTGCCGGAAGAGATCGTCGTGACGCGCGCCTTTTATCTCTCCTGCCGCGAGGATCTGCGCAAGCTGAAGCGCATCACGGCGGTATGGGACTATCTGCGCGCGGCGGCCGAAGCGAACCGCGCCTTTCTGATGGGCGACGATACACATATGGCGTGGGTCGACGTAAAGTCATCCTGATTAACAGGCAATTTTTGACACTGACGATGACGCGAACGTGTTAAGCGCGAACGCGCATCCGCGCGACACAAAATTTGACCCGAATAATTCGTGGAATTTTGCTTCGATGTCCTCGTGAAACATCAAAAGCGCGCCAAGCATCCGGCATAATCGCCGGCCAGTTTCATTGCTTTGCCGTGGAGAGCGCGGCGCACTCCATCCCCGTGATTTTTCTTATTCTTTTTTCCGTCGGCCTGACACGCCGCCGCGCGCGCTGATGGCTTTCGTCATCTGGTCACGGCGGACCATGTCCCGCCAGCGCATCCGTTTCGTCGAAGCGCGCACCGCGCGTGCGATCGCCATCATCGGCGCCATCACCCTGCTGGTGGCGGCGCTCGCGCTCGGCATCGCGATCGGCACGATGTTCGCCCGCAGCCATCTCGGCGAGGAACAGGCGCTGATTTCGCGCCGCTCGTACGAGATCGAAGAGCTCGGGCGTCTCCAGGCCGCGCTGATCGAGCTGACGCCGCGCGTCGAAGGGCTGTCCGCGCAGGTAAACGAGCTGCACAATTTCGACGACCGTCTGAAGGCCGCTCGCGGCACGGGGGGCACCCCGGGCGTGCACGACGTGCCGCCGCTGCCCGACACCGAGGAGCCGGCGGCGTCGCTCGACGGCGCCGGCGGTCCGGCACTGCCGCCCCGGCTATGCGATATCGAGCGTGCTGGCCACGGCGCGCCTCGCCAGCGTCTGAAGGGCACGCAACGGATCATCGACTGCCTGAACGACGAAGTGTCCCAACTGCAGACGCAGACGCTTGCGCACTATGCCGCGTATATGGCGTTTCCCGGCCGCAATCCCGCGCCCGGCGCGCGCAGCGGCTCGCCCTACGGCAACCGTCTCGATCCGTTCACCGGGCATCTCAGCTTTCATCCCGGCCTCGATCTCGTCGCGCCGACCGGCACGCCGATTCTCGCCAGCGCGGGTGGACGCGTCATTCAGGCTGGCGAGCGCAACGGCTACGGCTTCGCGGTGGATGTTCGCCACAGCAACGGCATGGTGACGCGCTACGGGCATGCATCGCGCATCCTCGTGAAGGCCGGCGATTACGTGATGCCCGGACAGGAGATCGCGGAAGTCGGTTCGACCGGGCGCTCCACGGGCCCGCATCTGCATTTCGAGGTGATCGTCGACGGCGCGCAGATCAATCCATCGTCCTATCTCGCGCTCTTCAAGCGCAAGCCCAATGCGCAAAGTTGACTCGAAGCGGCTGTCGCTGCAACTCACTCGCCAGTCCTATTCGCTCACGCCCAAGCGCGGCGCAAGCGTCTGGCTCGGTTTGATCGGCGCCGCATGCGCCGTCGCCTCGCTCGGCGCCGCGGGTTTCGCGCTCAAGCGCTCGCATGAGGATGTGCGCAAGTTCGACGCGCTCTGTGCGCCGCCCGCCTCGGAACAGACGCTGCGCGACCAGCTCGCGCACGCGCAACTCGCGCTCGAACAGGAAGCGGCGAGCCGCGCATCGCTCGAACAGCGCGTGGCGGACAGCACCGCCGAGATCCAGCGCCTGAAGACCGATCTCGCCTTCCTCACGAAACAGCACAAACCCGATTGAGCGCACGCTCTTCGCGCAACCCTTTACCGCATCGCAAGGACTCGACATGTTTTCATCGAAGAAAGGCACATCCAACGGCATCAAGATGGCCAAGCTCGCGACGCTCGTCGCGCATAACGTCCATATTTCGGGCGATCTCGAGTTCAGCGAGGGCCTGCGCATGGACGGACAGGTCACGGGCAATGTCTCCGGACGCCCCGGCGAAGAGACACTGCTCGTCGTCAGCGATCAGGGCGCGATTCGCGGCAACGTGAACGCGTACAACGTCATCATCAACGGCTGCGTGACCGGCGACGTCACCGTCTCGCATTTCGTCGAACTTCAGTCCAACGCGCGCGTGCTCGGCAACATCTACTACCAGCAGTTGCGCATGGATATCGGTGCGACGGTCGAAGGCAAGCTCACCCGGATCGATACGCAGTCCACGCATATCCCGACGCTGCCCGCGCCGCCCGAATACGGCGTCGATCTCGCCGCGAGCTGAGCACAAGCAGCGAGCAACGGGTGATCGACGCTCGTTGGCAACACCGCGCATGTCCAGCTAAGATTCGATAGATGGAGGCCACGCGCTCGCACCCCGAGCGAATCGCGACTTCGAGCGCCCATCGACGCGTGGCCGGTGACATCGAAATACATAACAAGGGCGCCCCCATGCTGGTCAATTGCGCGGCTTATCAGAACGGCCGAAAGCTCGCGGACGTGCATATCGACGAGATCAACGCGTATCGCGACATGCCCGACTCTTTCATTTGGGTTGCATTGAAGGAGCCTGGTCCCGGCGAACTCGCGCACATGACGCAGCAGTTCGGTCTGCACGAGCTGGCCGTCGAGGATGCGCAGCACGGTCATCAGCGGCCGAAGATCGAGGAATATGGCGATTCGCTGTTCGCGGTCTTTCACACCGTGGAGTTCGATGAAGAAGGCGAAGTGCTCGTCGGCGAGGTGAACGTGTTCGTCGGCCGGAACTATGTGCTCTCGGTGCGCAACCGCACGACGCAGGGCTTTCAGGAAGTGCGCAAGCGCTGCGAGCGCGAACCGCATCTGCTCAAGCACGGGCCGGCGTTCGTGATGTATGCACTGCTCGATGCCGTCGTCGACCGATACTTTCCCGTGCTGGAGACCCTCGGCGCGGAAGTGGACGAAGTGGAAGAGCGCATCTTCGAGCAGAAGGGCTCGGTGGAGTCGCGCGAGATCATCGAGGATCTGTATTCGCTCAAGCGCCGCATGACGATCCTGCAACACCATACGGCGCCGCTGCTCGAAGCCGTCAGCAAACTGTATGGCGGGCGCTCGCCTGGTGTGTGTTCGGGCATGCAGGAATACTTCCGCGACGTGTATGACCATTTGCTGCGCATCGTGAAGACCATCGAGGGACGGCGTGAAATGATCGTCACGGCGATTCAGGTGAATCTCGGCCTGATCGCGCTGGCGGAAAGCGAAGTGACCAAGCGCCTCGGCTCGTTCGCCGCCCTGTTCGCCGTGCCGACGATGATCGCCGGCATCTACGGGATGAACTTCAAATCGATTCCGGAGCTCGACTGGGTATATGGCTATCCGACCTGTCTAGCGGTGATGGTCGTCGTCGATCTGGTGCTTTACTGGCGCTTCAGGAAGGCGGGATGGCTGTAGCGCTGCCCGCTTTTACGGAACCTTAGGGCGAAATTAGTTGTCTAATCAATCGATTTGCGCGAGAATAGCGCTTTGGCCTTGCAAAATCGGCCATCGACCGCACATGACGTTAGCACGCCAGGCGCGCTAACTTCCGCAGCTTCAACGCAGAACACGTTTCAACCCGCACGTCGGCTTTGCTGCTCGCCGATGTCGCCGTCCCGGACATGCCGGCCACGGCGCGCCGCAATTGCGGTTCGCCCTGTCTTTCCGGCCTATGCCGTCAAGCTCACAGTGAGCCTGAAAGAGAGACGCGGCGCGCTCGCATCACGTTCAGTCGTGCAGGGCGCGTCAGGCCACGCGTTACATCGCCTCTCGTGCCGCGCAGCGACGATGCCTTCGTGCAACGCTGCGCGGCTCCTCTTTGGTGCGAATGCGCGGCGGGACCTATTATCAATCACAACAGGAGCTCCATATGGCGAAAGAAGAACTGATCGAACTCGACGGTATCGTTGACGAAGTGCTTCCCGACAGCCGCTATCGCGTCACGCTGGACAACGGCGTCGTCGTGGGCGCGTACGCCTCGGGCCGCATGCGCAAGAATCACATCCGCATTCTCGCTGGCGATCGCGTCACGCTGGAACTGTCGGTGTATGACCTGACCAAAGGCCGTATCAATTTCCGTCACAAGGACGAGCGTGCAAGCGGTGGTGGCCCGCGCCCGCCGATGCGCCGCCGTTAAGCGCCGCGCAACACTCTGACGTCCTGACCGCAGCAACGAGCGTGAGCCCGATCCGCAGCACGCGCTTCTGAATTCACACGCGGATCATCCTGCACTTCGACGCGGCCGCCTGGCCATCTGGCTGCGCCACGCGTCGATGCCCCCTCTCTCCTCAAGCCGCGCCGCGCGCCGCCAGCAGCGCATTGATACCGATCGCGAAGCCGTCTTCGTCGTTGCTCTTCGAGACGAGGCTCGCGTGACGCTGCACGGTGTCCGACGCCTGTCCCATCGCGATCGACACGCCCGCGATCTCGAACATCGCCATGTCGTTGCCCATGTCGCCGAGCACGGCCACGCGTTCGAGCGGCACGTTCGCGATCCGCGCGAGTTCGCGCACCGCCGTGCCCTTGTTGGCTTCGAGACTCGTGACATCGAGATAATAGGTCTGCGAGCGCGCCGCGTGACCGCGCCCTTCCAGTTGCTTCTGCAAGCCGCTTTCGACGCGCGCGAGCAGCACCGTATCGGCCGTCGAGCCGACGATCTTGTCGACCGCAGCGAGATCGATGTCGTCGAAGCGCGCGACGCGCACGCCCTCGTAGCCGACAGTGCGCGTCTCCAGGGGCACGTAGGTCGCGTCGGGATTAGTCAGATACCACGCATCGTCGATGAACACCCAAGCGTCCACCTTCGCGGCGGCGAGCGCTTCGAGCGAGGTCTGCACGACATCGCGCGGCAGCTTGTGCGATGACAGCACTTCCCACGTGCCCGGCCGAACCAGACTGCCGCCGTTGTACGACGCGTAAGGCATGTCGACCGAAAGCGCCTCGACGATATGCCGCATGCCCTTGCCCGGCCGGCTGCTCGCCACCGTGAAGCGCACGCCCGCGTCCTGAAGGCGCCGCACGGCGTCCTTCGCGGGCTCGCCGAGCGCCTTGTCGGTGTAGAGCAGCGTGCCGTCGCAATCGGTGACGACGAGTTCCACTTTGGCGAGCGCCTCGAAGGCCGCCGCGCCGTCGCCGGTCGCGCTGTGCAGGCCGTACTTGCCTTGCGCGTTCATCAGTTCGTCTCCTCACGACGATTGAAGTGCGGCAACTGGCGCGTCTCGCGCACCGAGCGCGGATGCCACAGCCGCGCGCCGCCTTCGATGCCCGCCGCGTTCGACACGATCGCCACGTTGTCCGGCAGCTTGAACTTGATGTGCGCCGCGTTGCCGCCGCCGATCCACAGACGGTCATAGTTCACGAGCGTCGCCAGAATGCCGATGATCTTTTCCACGCGACGGCTCCAGCGCTTCTTGCCCGCCTTTTCGCGCGCCGCGTTGCCGACGTATTCGTCGTAGGTCTTGTCCTTTGCGACCGGATGATGCGCGAGTTCGAGATGCGGCATCAGCTCGCCATCGCGAAAGAGCGCCGTGCCCGCGCCGGTGCCGAGCGTCAACACCATCTCGATGCCGCGCCCTTCGATCGCCGCGAGTCCTTGCATTTCCGCATCGTTGATCATGCGCGCGGGCATGCCGCCAAGACGCGCGGAGATCAGTTGCGCGAGCGGCACGCCGCGCCAGGCCGGCGTGCCGAGATTCGGCGCGGTCAGCACGACGTTGTCGCGCACGACGCCCGGGAAGCCGATGGAAATATGCGTCGGCGGAACGGTTACGATCGGCGTCACCAGCTCGATCAGCGTTTCGACGACCACATCGGGCTTCGCCGGATGCGGCGTCGCCACGCGCACGCGATCGCTTTTCATCTGACCGTCCTCGGAAATGACTGCCGCTTTCAGCCCCGTCCCGCCGATATCGATCGCGAGAATGCGCTCGGCCTTGATCGCGAGTTTGTCCGCCGTGACGTGCGTCTTCTGCTTGGTTCTGGATTCTGTGCTCACGCTCGTTGTCCTTGTTGGATGAGTTCAGTCCTGCTTGCGCGTATCGGTCAGTGCGCGCCACTTGCGGCCGTCCTGCGCCAGCAGTTCATCGGCCTCTTCCGGTCCCGCGCTGCCCGCCGCATAGCCGTGGACGGCGAGCGGGCTGTCCGGATGCAGCACGCGATCCACCGCGGCCCACGCCGTCTCGATGCTGTCCGCGCGCTGAAACAGCGTTGCGTCGCCGAGCATGCAGTCGTAGAGCAGCGTCTCATAGCCGACGTTCGCGCGCTCCGCGAAGAAGTCGGCGTAGTTGAAGGTGGAACGCACCTTGCCGATCTGCATCAGCGGGCCGGGCACCTTCACGTTGAAGTCGAAACTTGTGCCGTGCGCGGGATCGATGCGCAGCGTGAACACGTTCGGCGTGAGCGCATCGACGGGCGTGTCGCGGAACAGCAGGAACGGCACGGCCTTCAGTTGCACCGAAATCTCCGTGCGCCGTTCGGTCAGTCGCTTGCCCGTGCGCAGATAGAACGGCACGCCCGCCCAGCGCCAGTTCTCGACGTACACGCGCGCCGCCGCATAGGTTTCTGTGCGGCTGTCCTTCGCCACACCCTCTTCTTCCCGATAGCCCGGCCCCGCCGGTCCGGCTTCGTACTGGCCGAGCACGACATCGTTCGCCGTCAGCGGGCGGATCGCATCGAAGACTTCGGCCTTGCGGTCGCGCACGGATTCGGCATCGAACGAATTGGGCGGCTCCATCGCCACCATGCCGAGCAACTGGAACAGATGGTTCGGCAGCATGTCGCGAAACGCGCCGGTCTGCTCGTAGAACTTGCCGCGCCCTTCCACGCCGATCGTCTCCGCCGCCGTGATCTGCACGTTGTCGATGTACTCGCGCCGCCAGACAGGCTCGAACATCGCATTGGCGAAGCGCACGGCGAGAATGCTCTGCACCGTGTCCTTGCCGAGAAAATGGTCGATCCGATACACCTGCGACTCGTCCGCGTACTTGAGAATGCAGCCGTTGAGTTCCCGCGCGGACGCGAGATCGGTCCCGAACGGCTTCTCGATGACGAGCCGCCGGAAATTGCCGTCCTTCTCTTCCAGCATGCCCGCTGCGCCGAGATGCTCGATGATCGGCTGGAAAAAGCGCGCGCCCACCGCGAGGTAGAACATGACGTTGCCGGATTTCGCCTTCGCGAGCCGCGCCTTGAGCCGCGCGAAGGTCTCGTCTTCCTCGAACTCGCCCGGAAAGTATTCCAGCCTGCCGACGACCCAGTTCCACGCGTCTTCGTTCAGTTGCGACAAGTGAAAAGTTGCGGCCTTGTCCGCGGCGAACTTGCGCAGCGACTGCGTGAGTTCGTCGCGCCATTCGGAGGTTTCGCGCTCGCCGTGATTCACGCCGATGATTTCCATGCCGTCGTCGAGCAGCTTGTCGGCGGACAGGTTGTAGAGCGACGGCATCAGCAGCCGCTTGGTGAGATCGCCGCCCGCGCCGAAGATCACGAGTGTGCACGGCGGCGCAGGATGTTTGCCGGCACACGTTGCGCTCGCCGGCTTCGCTTCATTCGATTGGTTCGTTTCGTTCGCTTCGTTCGCTTCTTTCGGCATGGCGTATCGCCCCTTGTCAGTTGCGCGTGAATCTGGAAAGACCTTCATAGATGCGGCACAGTTCATTCGGACGATGCGTCACAGGCACTTGCATCGAAAAACGTATACGTTTTGTAATTTTTAACCTTTCGTGTCGTAAAATATGCGCGCTTGCGTCTGCGCTCGCGCACCCTGCGACATCGAACGAATCAAAGGCCGACACTCCGCATGAACGCACCCGACACTTCCATCGACCTTACCGCGTACTTCGAACGCATCGGCTTCGGCGGACCCGCGCGGCCCGCGCCGACGCTCGACACCTTGCGGGCGCTGCATCTGCTGCATCCCCAGGCGATTCCTTTCGAAAACCTCGACGTGCTGCTCGGCCAGCCAGTCAGGCTCGATCTGGCGTCGATCCAGCAGAAGCTCGTCGCGAACCGGCGCGGCGGCTATTGCTACGAACACAACCTGCTGTTTCGCAGCGTACTGCAGACGCTGGGTTTTCGCGTGCGCAGCTTCGCGGGCCGCGTCCTGTGGGGCCGCGACGCAGCGGCGGACATGCCGGCGCGCACGCACATGCTGCTGCTCGCTGACCTCGACGAAGGCACCTTCCTCACCGATGTCGGCTTCGGCGGCATGACGCTCTCGGCGCCGCTGCCGCTTCAGACGGGCATCGAGCAGATCACGCCGCACGGCGCGTTCCGCCTGGACGATGCCGGTAACGAGCCACCCGCCTTCATTCTGCAGGCGCTCGTGAACGGCGCGTGGACGCCCGTCTATCGCTTCGACCTCGACGCGCAGTATGACGCCGACTACGAAATGGCGAACCATTTCGTGTCCACCTACCCGCAGTCGGTTTTCGTGCACAACCTGCTTGCCGCGCGTCTTGCGCCGGGCAAACGTTTCGGCCTGTTCAACCGGCGCTTTTCCGCGCACGACGAACACGCTGGCAGCGAGCATCGCGAACTGGAGAGCGTGGCCGAGTTGCGCCGCGTGCTCGAAAGCGAAATCGACATTCGTCTGCCCGCTAGCGACGGTCTCGATGCCGCGCTCGCACGGCTTCCCTGACCCACCAAGCTTAATCACACAACGACGATGTTCAAGAAGAAGACGCGCGGCGGCAGCGATTTTCAGACGCATCACCGCAGCACGGTGCTCGTGAACCGGCTGCCCGCATGGCGCTCGCGCCTCGTCGTCATCGGCGTGACGGCGGCCTTTCTGACGCTCGCCGGGCGCGCGCTGTGGGTGCAGGTGATCGACCACAAGTTCTACATCGGCGAAGGACAGAAGCGCTATCAGCGCACGCTGGCGCTTTCGGCGACGCGCGGACGCATCGTCGACCGCAACGGCGCGATGCTCGCCGTGAGCCTCGCCACCTACGAAGTGTGGGCGACGCCGAAGCTCTTCGACGGCGACCACGGCAACGAGATCGCCCGCCTGCTCGACATGCCGCCGAAAGACCTGCAGCGGCGCATCGACGGGAACCGCGCGTTCGTATTGCTCAAGCGTCAGGTGGAAGCGGAAACGGCCGAGCGCATCGCGCAGATCGGCCGCGCGGGCATCACGCTCGCGCCGGATACGAAGCGCTTTTATCCCGAAGGCGAATCGGCGGCGCACGTGGTCGGCTTTACCAATAACGAGGATCACGGGCAGGAAGGCGTCGAACTCGCCGCCGACGCGCGCCTGACGGGCGAAGCCGGCCAGCGCGAAGTGATCCGCGACCGGCTCGGACGCGTGATCTCGCAGATCGGCGAGCCGGCTCTGCCGCAGAACGGCGAGACCATTCAACTGACGATCGACCGGCGCATCCAGCAGCTCGCGCATACGCAACTGAAGGCGGCGATCGTGAAGCACAAGGCGCGCGCGGGCAGCGTCGTCGTGCTCGATGCGAAGAACGGCGAAGTGCTCGCGCTCGCGAACTATCCGAGCTTCGATCCGAACGATCGCGCACGGCTCACCGGCGAGCAGTTGCGCAACCGCGCGCTCACCGATACCTTCGAACCCGGCTCGACGATCAAGCCGCTCGTCGCCGCGCTGTCGATCGACCTCGGCAAGGTTCGCCCGGACACGCGCATCGACACGGGGCCGGGCACCTTCAAGCTCGGCCCGAACGTGATTCACGACACCTCGAATCACGGCGTCATCACCGTGGCCGAAGCGGTGCAGATGTCCAGCAACGTCGCGCTGACGAAGCTCGCGCTGCAGCTTCCCGCGCAGACGATCTGGGACAAGTACCGCGAATACGGCATCGGCCGCGCGCCCGAGCTGACCTTCCCGGGCGCCGCAACCGGCCGTCTGCGCTCGCCCGAGCGCTGGAAGCCGATCGAGCAGGCGACCATGGCCTACGGCTACGGGCTGTCGCTTTCGCTCGTGCAGATCGCGCAGATCTACACCGCCTATGCCGGCGACGGACGCTTTCACCCGGCCACGCTGATCCAGGGCGAAACGCGCCGCGACTCGCCGCAGGTGACCAAGCCTGCCACCGCGAAGGCCGTGCGCAGCATGCTCGAACTGGCGACGGGCGACCACGGCACGGGTCGCGCGGCGGCGGTCGAAGGCTATCGCGTGGGCGGCAAGACCGGCACGGCGCGCAAGCAGGTCGGGCGCTCGTATGCGGCGAACAAATACCGCGCGTCCTTCGTCGGCATCGCGCCGATGAGCGATCCGCGCGTGATCGTCGCCGTCATGATCGACGAGCCGACGGGCGGCACCTACTACGGCGGGACGGTCGCCGGACCGGTGTTCTCGGGCATCGTCGGCGCGGCGCTGCCGCTGCTCGGCGTGCCGCCCGACGCATGATCGCAGGCAGACGGGCGCGGCCCTTGCTGCATCGAAGCTGACCGGACCGTAAAGAGCCTGTGCTCTAATATCGTGTTCGGCACCAAGCGATCAAACGGGATAGACCATGAAAAAACTCGCCGCGGCGCTCGCGCTGCCAGTGCTCTTCGCCGCCTGCGCCCAGTTTCACAACGAAGATGCGGGACAGCCCGAAGTCGAAAAGTCGTCGACCGAGAACAAGGTGAACGGCATCGTGCAATGCATCGCCGGCGAAGCGAAGAAGCACGACGCCAAGTATCAGCAGACCGCGATTCCGCAAGGCGTGATGCTCGAATTCGGCGATTCGAACGTGATCAAGGTCCGCTACGACAACGGCGAGACCACGTATCGCTTTTATCCGGGCCAGCGCCATCCGTCGAATCTGTGGATCGAGGGCGCGGGCAAGAAATGCGCGCCGGCCGATCCGACGAGCCAGGACGCCCCGCAGAAATAACCCACGCACATCGATAGCAATCATGCGCTCGACCAAAGCCATCAGCGCCGTCGAACGGCTCAAGACGCGCACCGGCAACGCCAGCTACGCGGCCATCTCGATGCCCGGCGGCTACTTCTATCTCGTCGAACGCTCGGCCGAAGGCGCGAAAAAGCTCTCCGAACCGATGCCGATGGACGATTTCGTCGCGTTCGTCAACGCGCGCGAGCCGGGCAAGCCGCGCAAGGTCAGCAAACTCGATCTCGCGATGGAAGAGCAGATCGGCCGCAGCGGCAAACGCACATCGGGCACCTCCACAACGCCCGCCGGCGGCGACGAGTAACGCCACCTCTGTGCCACCGCGCTGCCCTTGGCGCGGCGCAACATCGGAAACCCCACAGTCCCCTCACATGAATGTGCGATGACAGACGGAGCCAGCAGGCTCGCGTTGCGTACATTTTTGTTAACGATCGAGTCCGCTGAGACGGGCAACGATCGGTCATCCGAAGAAAAGAGCAAAGGCCACCCGCAACGGTACAAAAAAATGCGCGGGTGAACGGGGTGCCTGAACGGCGCGCATATCCGAAGTCGGGATGGCGCGTCGCATGGCCGAGAGGAAGACCACAGATGAAAAAGAAGAATAGTGAGGCCAAGGGCAGCCTTTTGCCCTCGGCAATGGCTGATGTCGAGCTTCAGCATATCGAACGCGCGCTCGCGCAGCTTCGCACGATGCACAAACAATCGTCGGGCACGCTCAACGTCGAGTATTGGCGTGAGCGTCTCACCGCGGTGCTGAAAGGCTATGCGCTCGTGCCCGCGCAGAAGCAGCGCATTGAAGCGCTGCGCATCGCGCTCGATACGGTCGACAGCGGTCCACGCGACGGCTCCGGCAGCCGCAGGAAGTCGACCAACAGGCTTTGGGCGAAAGCGGCCTGACGACCGCTTTCGCCACTCGCGCGTCAGCGCGATCCCTTCGTTCGCGCCCGCGTCTCGCATCGAGCCGGGCGCAACGTCAGTTGCACCTGCGACTCATGCAGGCACCCTTCCTGCTCGAATGAAAGTCTTCGATCACGCCGGGAGCCGCCATGTCCACTCATCGTCACCAGCACGCGCGCAGCCCGCGCCGGCCCTGGGGCGCGCTTGCGAATGCGCTCGTCGCCAGCCTCATCGCCACGTTCAGCACTTACGGCGTCGCGCAGATCACCAACGACGGCGGCTCCGGGCGCAATGAAGGCCGTCAGTCGGATTCGACATCGCGCGCCGAGCCGTCCGGCGCCACGGTGCACGAATCGCACAAGCCGCAATCGAAGGATGCCGCGAAGGGCCGCGCCGCGACCGCAGGCAAAGGCCAGAAGGCCGACGGCAGCGGCGGCTTCGGCGATGGCCTCTACGGCACGGGCGCGGGCAGCAACAAGTGATGCCGCGTCTGCGATCAGTCGTCGCGTTTATGCGGCAAGTCCATGATCTCCGGCGCGATCGCCGCATGATTGACGATCGCGACCAGCGACACGCCGCCGATCACGTTGCCGATGAACGTCGGCAAGAGGAATACCAGGAAATAGTCCGAGAGGCTGGCGGCGTCGATCATCACCGCATACGCCGCCTCGACCGATCCCGCGACCACATGCGTGAGCTCGCTCACGGCGACGGTGTAAGTCACGATCAGGATCGTCAGCAGACGCCCGGAGCGCGCGCTCGGCAGCAGCCACACCATCAGCGCGATGAGCCAGCCGGAGAACACCCCGCGCACGACAGTCACGCCAAACTCGGCGGACAGCGGCGTCATCGCGAGCTTCGCGAGCGACTCGCTCACTTCCGGCGAGAACACGCCGCGAATCTGCAACATGGCCGCGAAGATCGCCGTGCCGACCAGGTTGAAGAACAGCACGATCGCCCACAGACGCAGCGCCTTCAGCAAGGTCGCGACGTTGCGCCGTGTAAGCACGGGCAGCACCGCCGTCAGCGTGCTTTCGGTGAAAAGCTGCTGGCGGGCAAGGATCGCGAACACGAAGCCGACGGTGTAGCCGAGGCTCGATACCAGCCCGCGCCAGGCGGTGTCGGGCAGGGAGCTTTCGAGGATCGCCTGCACCAGGAACGAGAAGCCCATTGAGAGGCCCGCAGCGAGCGCGGACCACATCAGCGCGGCGAAGGTGCGCTCCATGGCGACTTCGCCCTCCTCCCGCACGATTTCATGAATCACGAGCGGATGCGGCGCAGAATGTTCGGCGGCCTGCTCCTGTTCGGCGCTATCGAGGTGCGGAGAGTCCGCTCCGGCGGAATTCCCCTTGTCGGGGGCCGCGGCGTGCGGCTCGTTCATGATCGTTCTCCCTGAACGCCGCTCGATTACGGAAGGTGGATGAGCGGCAGGCGCATCCAAGAAGCAGGAAGAATGCCAGTAAGGCTAGCGAGCGATGGTGCCATCCGCAGCGTCATACCCTCGCCACTTGTAGATGAGCGCGGAAACGAGCCAGCAGGCGACGAAAATCGCGACGATCCCATAGCCAAGCATGCCGAAGTGCTCGGAGAGCGAGGCGGCCACATCCCACAGTCCGCCTTTCAGTTGCAGCCGGTCCACGATCAGACCGAGCGCCTCGATGCCGCCGACCAGCACCGCGATCAGCACCGACACCAGCGTGACCGTGAGGTTGTAGTACAGCTTGCGGATTGGCTTCATGAACGCCCAGCCGTACGCGCCCGTCATCAGCAAGCTGTCGGCGGTGTCGATGAGCGACATGCCCGCCGTGAACAGGACCGGAAACACGAGAATCGACCACACCGGCATGGCGCGCGCCGCTTCGGCCGCCGCGATGCCCATCAGGCCAATTTCGGTGGCCGTGTCGAAGCCGAGGCCGAACAGGAAGCCGAGCGGATACATGTGCCAGCTCCTGCCGATCAGCCTGAAAAGTGGCCGTGCGAGCCGCGCGAGCGGACCGCCGCCGACCGCGAGCATGTCGATGTCTTCGTCACGGCACGTCTCGCCGCGCCGCACGCGCCGGAATGCGCGCCACACGCCGCGCAGCACGAAGAGGTTCATCGCCGCGATGGCGAACAGAAAAAGCGACGACACCGACGTGCCGATGATCCCGCCGATCTCGCGAAATTCGGCGAAACGGCCCTGCACGGCCATCGCGGTCGCGGCGATCAGCGCGGTGGCCGCGACGACGATCGTCGAATGTCCGAGCGAAAAGAAAAAACCGACGAAAATCGGCCGCTTGCCTTCCTGCATCAGCTTGCGCGTGACGTTGTCGATGGCGGCGATGTGATCGGCATCGACGGCATGGCGCAGCCCGAGCGAATACGCGAGGAGAGATGTGCCGAGCAACAGCGGATAGTGCCGGAATGCGATCAGCGCCCAGAGCCAGGCGAGCACGTTGAAGGCGATCAGCCCGGCGATGAGATGCGCGGATTTGCGCGGCAGTGCGCGGCGCACCGGATGCGACGTGCAGGCGGGCTCGAGCGGTTCGGACATATGCGCGCAAGTGGGGTCGGAGGGACCAAGCATACCAAGCCGGCCCTCGTTGCCAATATTCGGCCGGTGCGCGAATGCTTATAGCGCCGGGCGCGAAAACGATAGCGGGATTCCTTGGTTGGGACGCGCGCGCAGCGCCGCTAGGATGGCCCTTCGTCTTTCACGAAGTCCGCCATGCCCCGCTATCTCGACGACGCGCAACGCCACGAACTCCAGAACGAACGCAACACATGGCGCTGGCGCTGCGAATGGCCGACCTGGGCGGTCATCGTCGCGGTCTACGGCGGCTGGTTCGGCGTCGCCTTGAACGCGCGCACGCTCGGCCTCGCTCCGACCATCGCGCTGCTCGCGCTGCTGTCGTGCTGGTATATGTCGCTCCAGCACGAACTGATACACGGGCATCCGACGCGCTGGCCGCTCGTCAACATGCTCATCGGGCTCGCCCCGCTCGCGGTGTGGTTTCCGTACGCGGTGTATCGCGAGTCGCATCTGCGTCATCACGACGACGAACATCTGACCGAGCCTGGCCGCGATCCCGAAAGCTATTACGTGACGTCCGCACAGTGGGCGAACGCGGGCCCCGTATTGCGCGCCGCGCTCGCCGCACGCAATACGTTCGTCGGGCGCATGCTCATCGGTCCGTGGTTCTCGATCGCGGCGTCGTGGCGTGAGGCGGCGCAGGCCGTCGTCGAGCGGCGCTGGCGCATCGTCGCGAGCTGGGCCGCGCATCTCGGAACGCTCGTGCTGCTCGCCAGCTGGCTCGAAGCGAAATGCGGCATTCCGTGGCGCGCGTTCGTGTTCGGCGTCGGTTACGCGTCGCTCGCGCTGGCGTCGGTGCGCTCGTTCCAGGAGCATCGCGCGGCGGGACACGAGCGCGAACGCACGGTCGTCAACGAAGCCGCGTGGCCGTGGCGTCTGCTTTTTCTCAACAATAACTTTCACGCGGTGCATCACGATCTGCCCGGCGTGCCGTGGTTCGCGCTCGGACAGATCTACACGCGCCGGCGCGACGCCTATCGCGCGAGCAACGGCGGCTTCGTCGTGCGCGGCTATGGCGAATGGGCACGCCGTCACGCGTTCGCGCAGGCCGCCGAGCCGGTGCATCCGGCCGCTGCGGGGACATCGTTCGTTCCGGCTGGCCGCGCTAGCGATACCGCCAGTCTCGCGGGCTGACGCGGCGCGCTGTACGATTCTGCATCTTCATTCGCCATCTCTTCGCGATGCGCTGGCTCGCCGCCCTGCCGATGTACAACGTCACGCCCGCGCTCGCGGCCGACTGGCGCACGCTGCTCGCGCGCGTGAACGATCGTCTCGCGGACTGGCTGAAGGCGCGCGGCGATACGCACGCGATCGTCGATCCGGGTCCGGATCTCACCGCGTTCTGGCTGCGTGACGACGTCCTGCTCACGCAGACCTGCGGCTATCCGCTCGTCCATGCGCTCGCGCAGCGCGTACGCCTCGTCGCCGCGCCCGATTTCGACGTGCCCGGCTGCGACGGCGGCACGTATCGCAGCGTGATCGTCGCGGGTGAGCACGTCGCGGCGCAGTCGATCGAAGCTTGCCGCGGCCTGCGCGCCGCCTATAACGACGACGACTCCAACAGCGGCATGAACCTCTTGCGGCACGCGGTGGCCCCGTTCGCGCAAAGCGGACGGTTTTTCGGCTCGGTGACGAAAACCGGCGCGCATCTCGCGTCGCTGCGCGCGCTGGCCGAACAACGGGCCGACGTCGCCGCGATCGATTGCGTCACGTTTTCATTCGTGCAATCGCAGCTACCGGAACTCGCGGTGCGCGTGCGCGTGATCGGCATGACTGCGAGCGCGGGCGCGCTGCCGTTCATCGCGTCGACACGCGTGCCGCAGGACGCTGCCGATACAATTTTTCACGCACTCGCCGAAGCGCTCCGTCAGGACGACGCGCTCGCCCGGCGGCTCCGGCTCAAAGGCGTCGTGAGGCGCACCCAGGCGGACTACGCGCCGATCCTCGACTACGAACGCGACGCCATCGCGCGGGGTTATCCGCAGCTCGCCTGAGCGAAATCACGCCAGCCCGATCCGGCAGATTTCCGGGAGTTTCGGCACAATCGGCTTTTTCAGCGCGTGAACCGCGACGCGCACGCAGCGCGAGCGGCCATGCTATCGGAACGCCGCAATGATCCCCTTCTCGCTACTCGACCTTTCTCCGGTTCCGCTCGGCTCGACGCCGGCCGCCGCTTTCGCCCATTCACTCGATCTCGCCCAGCACGCCGAGCGCTGGGGTTATCAGCGCTACTGGCTCGCCGAGCATCACAACATGACCGGAATCGCCAGTGCGGCGACGGCCGTCGTGATCGGCCATATCGCGGCGGGCACGAGCACGATCCGCGTCGGCTCGGGCGGCATCATGCTGCCGAATCACGCGCCGCTCGTGATCGCGGAGCAGTTCGGCACGCTCGCCTCACTGTTCCCGGGCCGGATCGATCTCGGCCTCGGACGCGCGCCCGGCACCGATCAGACCACGGCGCGCGCGCTGCGCCGCGACCTGCACGGCAGCGCCGAATCCTTTCCCGACGATGTGGTCGAACTGCAACGCTATTTCGCCGATCCCGTCGAAGGCCAGCGCGTGCGCGCGGTGCCCGGCGCGGGCCTGCATGTGCCGATCTGGCTGCTTGGCTCGTCGCTCTTTTCCGCGCAGCTCGCGGCGGCGCTCGGGCTGCCGTTCGCGTTCGCGTCCCATTTCGCGCCGGATTATCTGCTGAGCGCGCTGGAGGTCTATCGCGCGCAGTTCCGCCCGTCGGCGACGCTGCAAAAGCCCCACGCGATGGTCGGCGTCAATGTCTTCGCCGCCGATACCGCCGATGAAGCGCGCTTTCTCTTTACGTCGCTGCAGCAGCAGTTCATCAATCTGCGTCGCGGCACGCCCGGCCAGTTGCCGCCGCCGGTCGAATCGATTCCGTGGAACGACGCCGAACGCGCGGGCGTCGAGCATTCGCTCGCGTGCTCCGTCGTCGGCGCGCCAGCCGATGTCGAATCCGGGCTGCGCTCGGTGATCGCCCAGACTCAGGCCGATGAACTCATCGTCACGGCGCAGATCTTCGATCACCGGGCGCGCCTGCGTTCGTTCGAGATCGCAAGCCAGGCCCGCGACGCGATCGGCGCTGGCGTCTGAAAGGCCTTGCGCTGGACGCGCGCACTTTTGACAGGCAATAATGAGATAACCGGAGGGCGGCGCAGGCCGCGGCGCGCTCCGCGTCCGCCTCATTCGCCAAGCTGACTCCCATGTAACGCGCCCGAATTTCGTGCACGCGGGTGAACGGCGCGGCGAAACAACAACAATGACGTCGCAAGACGGGAGGAAGAATGTCGATGCCGAGAAGCGCCGCCACTGGCGCCATGACGCTCCTGACGGAATACGACGAAGCCAGCGGACAGGAAGTGCGTTCGCTGCGCCTCGAACCCGCGGCGGATGGCAAAGCCGTACTGCTGATTGAAATCGACGAGCGCAAACCCGGCATTCACCGCGAAGTGCGTTATGAGATTACGCCGGCGGAACTGATTGCCGCCATTCGCGCGCACGGTGCGGAATTACCGGGAGAACAACATAGTCGTTAAAACGTTTTAACAGTTGCCATAAGCAGCATACAATAGAGACAGCGAGGTTCGGCCGCTATGCTGCATGGGCGGCCGTGGCCTGGTTCCCGGTTCGTGGCTCCCCGGCTTGACTTTCCGCGCGCATCCGTTGCGCGCTTCCGTCACGGCGATGCCCGGCCGGGCGAACGTTCGCATTTGGGGCATAGCAGGCATTAAAAGACGAAGCGCCGGGCAGTTAATAGACGTGCGGTAAATACACTAATTGACGCGAGGCAGGCGCTGCGTCACGCTTCATAAAACACCTAAATTCAATTGATCGAACCGCTCCGGTCCGCGCGGAGTATCGGTTCGCCCTTTGAAAATCACAAAGCTGAATCAGGAAAGCCGTGGACGAAAGAAAGCGAGACAGCATCATTGCGTATTTGCGCAGCCGAATGGCTGAGTTCGGCATTACCGAGAGAGCGTTGGCCGAAGCATTGGCCGAAGCGCCGCCGGTGGTGGCACCACCGCCGTCCTTCACCAGGACCAACGGGGCTCATGGCGCGTCGAAGACCAAGCGGCCGATGCCGCAATTGCCGTTAGTGCCGCAATCGGCCGCCGGCGCAGCGCCGATATTCCGCAACGCCAGTGGCGACACGTGGGACGGTCTCGGCGACATGCCCGAGTGGCTCAAGCGCGCGGTGCACGCCGGACAGGACATCGAGTTCTATCGGGTCTGAGACGCCATTGCTGATTCGCCGGACCAGCCGGCGGATCGCCCGTGGCGCGCGAATACCTTGTCAATCATGCCCGCGCTTTGGCGCGTGGATGAGCGCGCGCGTCGAAACGGACGCGTGCGCCATTGCGCGCCGCGTATCGTATGGGCATCGCCGCCCGCTCCTTCGCTGCCATTCGGCAGCTTTCATAGTCAATTCATTGCGATTTATCAAGCTCAAAAAATTTCGCCGATGGTCGCCCATTGAGCCTGAAAACGTTTATTGATACTTCCCTGTAAGTCGGCTCGCACAGAAAGCCGCGCATCGACCAGACGTCAAGCCCGCCCGATCAAGTCCCGCCGTCTCCATTCGACAAGGGGGCATGCATGAACGCACACGGACGCCGCAACGTTGCACCCATTGCCCACGCACATCGGCCGGCACACGGACGAGGACCGCACACCGGCTCCGGTTCGCGCAGCCGCGTCTGACGCGCCGGGCAAATCGCACGCATTCCGAACGATCGAGCGGCGCACGCCATGCTTTCCCGCCCCGAGACACTGCCGAGCGTCGTGCGACGAATGACGGCTGGCCGCATGCTGCTGGAAGGCGTGCCGGTCGAAACGGTCGCCGAGCAGTTGCATCTGTCCGTGCAGACCGTGCGGCGCTACAAGGCGCTCGTCTCCGAGGGCGGTCTCGACGCGCTCGCGAAGATGGGCGTCGGCGGGCGCGCGTCGGTGCTCGATCGGGAGGCGCTCGACTGGATCGCCGCCGCGTTGCAGGGATCGGCGCGCGAGCACGGCTTCGAGAGCGACACATGGACCAATGCGCGCCTGCGCGAGGTGATCGAGCGGCGCTACGGCGTGCGTTACTCGCGCGTCTATATCTGGCAGATCGCGACCAATCTCGGGCTCGGTCATCTGCTTTCGAAATCGCGTCGATGAGGGCGCGGTCATCATCAATACAAAGGAGACAACCCATGATTCTTTCGACAACCAAGCGGGTGCATCGCTCGATCAGCCTCGTCGCGACGTGCGCGGCGCTTTCCCTCACTGCAATCGGCAGCGCGCGGGCTCAGGACGACGCGTCGGCGCCGATGGCGCGCGGCGCGGCGGCCATCGCGGAAATCCAGGCGCGTGTCGTCGGCATCGATCCGGTGACCAACAGCGTGTCGTTGCAGGGGCCGCAGGGGCGTGTCGCCGAAGTGGCGGTCAATCCGGAAATCGGCGATGTCAAGAAGCTGCAGCTCGGCGATATCGTCAACATCCAGTACCGCAGCGCGCTGCTCGTCCGGGCGACCAAAGTCAAATCGGATGGCATACGCCAGCGTATCGATACGGAGGCGGCGATCCCGGCGTCGGGCGGCGTGATGGCGCAGGCGCGCGTCGTCGAAGTGATCGGAACGATCGAGCGTGTCGATGCGAAGAAGCGTCGCGTGACCTTGCGCGGTCCGAGCCGCACGGTGACGCTCGACGTGGCGCCGGATGTGTCGCTCGCGGGACTAAAGGCTGGCGACACGGTGCAGGCGCAGTTCGAGTCGGCGACGGCGGTGCAGGTGTTGAGGAGTGGGCAGGCGGTGAAGTGACGATTGCACCGCCCATCGCGGCTTCGCGGCATCACCGCAGTGGCCGGAAAAGCGAAACGCCCCGAAGGGCGTTTCGTTCTTCTCTCAGGCTCCCACCACTCAAAAATTGAAGTTATCGATATTCGCCGCATCAAAAGTAGTCGGCGGCCCGAGAATCACCTCCCCGCTCTTGCCCACCGTCCGCTTGCCCAGTTTCCCCGCATCGAACGAATCGCCTTCCTTGCCCGTGATCGTGCCCGACGCGAGATTGGCCGCCGCGAACGCCGCGAGATAACCCAGCTGACCCGGATCCCACAACTGGAACGCCTTGACAGTACCGTTCTTCACGAACGCGCGCATCTGGTTCGGCGTGCCCAGACCCGTCACCACGACCTTGCCCTTCGCCGGCGAACTCGAGATATAACGCGCCGCCGCTGCGATGCCGACCGACGTCGGCGCAACGATGCCCTTCAGGTTCGGATACGCCTGCAACAGCCCCTGCGTCTCGACGAACGACTTCTGATCGTCGTCATTGCCGTAGGCGATCTTCACGAGCTTCATCTTCGAATACTCGGGCTTCTTGAGTTCCTCCTGCATCCACTTGATCCAGGTGTTCTGATTGGTCGCGTTGGGCGTCGCCGAGAGAATCGCGAACTCGCCCTCGCCGCCGATCAGCTTCGACAACAATTGAATCTGCCCGCGCCCGATCGCCTCGGAATCGGCCTGATTCACGAAGATCTGCCGGCCATCCGGCGCCGTGTCGGAATCGAAGGTCACGACCTTGATGCCCTGCGACATCGCCTTCTTCAGATACGGCACGACCGCGTTCGCATCGTTGGCCGCGATCACGATCGCGTTCTGCCGCTGCGTGATGAGCGTGTTGATATAACTCACCTGCGACGACGCGCCCGCGTCCGACGGCCCCACGACCTTGCCGTCGCCCTTCATCTCCTTGATGGCAGCCATGCCGCCGTCGTCGGCGATCACCTCGTAGGGGTTGTTGATCTGCTTCGGCAGAAAGGCGATCTTCAGGCCGCTCTTGATGTCGGCGGCGCTTGCGGAGAGCGCGACGGTCGCGGCGAGAAAGGCCGCCGCCAGCGCCGGGCCGCGCAGGAATCGAATGGGCTTGTTCATGTCGTAAAAGTCTCCTGTCATTGCGCATGAGTGCGCTGATTAATAGTGAATACCCGATAACGAATACCCGCAACGGACACCAACCGGATCAAAGCGCCTGCGCCATCAGACGCTTTTCGCGCGCCGCCCGCCAGCGCGCGACGAGATTCGGGATCAACACCGACGAGAGCAGCAGCGCGCCCGTCACGATCGTGAGCGTTTCGCTCGATACGTCCGCGAGCGTCAGCGCATTGCGCAGCACGCCGATGATCACGAGCGACAGCAGCACGCCGATCATCGAGCCGCGCCCGCCGAAGATGCTCACGCCGCCGAACAGCACCGCCGCGATCACGGAAAGCTCGAAGCCCTCGCCGTTGTCGCCGCGCGCGCTCGTGAAGCGCAGCGTATAGACGATGCCCGCGAGCGCAGCCATCGCGCCCGACATCATGAAGAGCTTCAGCTTCGTCTTCGCGACGTCGATGCCGGAGAACTGCGCGGCCACCGGATTCGCGCCGATCGCAAAGAGGCTGCGCCCGAAAGGCGTTGCCTGCAACAGCACCGTGAAGATGATGGCGCCCGCGATGACCAGGACGAAGGGCATCGGCAGGAAGGTATTCGCGATCGTGTCGATGCCGAAGGCCGTGTACGACGCCGGAAAATCCGCTATCGCCTGATCGCCGAGCAGCACGTACGCGAGACCGCGGAAGAGCGCGAGCGTGCCGATCGTCACCGCGAGCGACGGCAGACTGAAACGCACGATCACGAGGCCGTTGAGCAGGCCCGCAAGCGTGCCGAACAGAAGCACGAGGACGATCACGAGCGGCATCGGCAGGCCCATGTGCCACAGCACGCCCATCAGCGCGCTGGACGCGCCCAGCACCGACGCCACCGACAGATCGATCTCCGCCGCGACGATGACGAGCGTCATCGGCAGCGCGATCAGCGCGATCTCGGTGAAATCCGCGAGCATGTTCGAGATATTCGCCGCCGACAGAAAGAGCGGCGACAGCACACGCCCCGCGACCAGCGAGACAACCAGCACGATCGCGAGCATCGCTTCCCATTGCAGGTGGCGGCGTTTGGTCGTAACGAGTGCGGAATCGGGTTTAGCCATGATCGCGTTTCCTCATCATGCGGCGCGCGACGGAACGCGCCAGCAACGTATCGAGCGCGATCGCCGCAACGATCAGCGCGCCTTGAATCGCCTGCTGCCAGAACGGCGACACGCGCAACACCACGAGGGCGATGTTGATGACGCCGAGCACAAGCGCGCCGAGCGTCGCACCCGCGATCGTGCCGACGCCGCCCGTGATCGCGACGCTGCCGACCACCGCCGCCGCGACCACCTGCAATTCGATGCCCTTCGCCGTGCTGGCATCGACGGTGCCGAAGCGCGCGAGCCACAGCACGCCCGCGAGCCCCGCGATCGCGCCCGAGAGCAGAAAGCCGATCATCACGCGCCGGTCCACGCGGATGCCCGCGAGCCGCGCGGCTTCGGGATTCGAGCCGATCGCATAATGCTCGCGCCCGCCGCGATACTGCTTCAGATACACCGACAACGCGATCAGCACCACCAGCGCGATCAACACGAGATTCGGCACGCCGAGGAGCGAGCCCGTCGCGATGGAGGCGAACGCATCGGGCAGACTCGTTGCGTTGATCTGACCGCCGTGAACCCACGCGTAGTCCGCGCCGCGCACGATATACAGCGTCGAAAGCGTGGCGACGAGCGAAGGCACGCGCCCGAACGTGACGAGCGCACCGTTCACCGCGCCGATCGCGAGGCCAACGCCGATGCCCGCGAGCATCGCGACGAGCACCGGCATCTGCGGAAACATCACGAAGAGGCTGCCGACCGCATACGCCGACACGCCGACCACCGACGCCACGGACAGATCGATATGCCGCATCAGCATCACGATCGTCATGCCCGCCGTCAGCAGACCGATGATCGATACATTGAGCAACACGTCGCGCAGATTCTGCAGATTGAGGAAGTCGGGCTTGACCGCCGCCGTCGCGCCGATCAACACGAGCAGCACGATGAAGAGCGTCAGCTCGCGGCTCTTCGCGATCGAGACCGCGAGGCTTTCGCGTTTCGTTTCGGCAGGCGGCATCGCGGGTAGCGTGGGAGAGTGTCGTGTCATCATGCTGCACGTCCTAGTGTTTGCGCGGACGCGCCCAGAGCTGCGCTCATCACACGTTCCTCGTTCGCATCGGCGCGGGCGATATCCGCGCTGATGCGGCCTTCGTGCATCACGAGCACGCGATCCGCCATGCCGAGCACTTCAGGCAATTCGCTCGATATCATCAGCACCGCCATGCCCTCCTTCACGAGTTCCGCCAGCGTGCGATACACCTCCGCTTTCGCGCCCACGTCGATACCGCGCGTCGGCTCGTCGATGATGAGCACCTTCGGGTTCGTCGCGAGCCATTTGCCGAGCACGACCTTCTGCTGATTGCCGCCCGACAGCGTGCCGACGGGCGCATCGAGATCGCCGGCCTTGAGGCGCAGACGCTTGCCCCAGTCGGCTGCGAGCGCCGATTCGCTCTTCGCCGTGATGAGTCCGTGCCGCATCAAGCGTCCGAGCACCGTCAGCGACGCATTGCGCGCGATGCTCAACTCCAGCGCGAGCCCCTGCGCGCGACGATCTTCCGGCACGAGCGCGAGGCCCGCGCGCACGGCGGCCGCCGGATGTCCCAGCGCGAGCTTTTTGCCCGCGATCTTCACTTCACCGCCATCGACCGGATCGATACCGAAGATCGCGCGCGCTACCTCGCTTCTTCCCGCGCCGACCAGTCCGGCCAGCGCGACGATCTCGCCCGCCCGCACATCGAACGAGACGTTCCTGAACACGCCTTCGCGCGTGAGATTGCGCACCGAAAGACGTACGTCTCCAGGCGTTACGTCGGCTTTCGGATAGAACGTGTCGAGATCGCGGCCGACCATCCGGCTCACGATCGCATCGATGTTCATGTCCTGCGTGAGCGCGTCGTAGACTTTCATGCCGTCGCGCATGATCGTCATGCGCTGCGTCAGCGCGAACACTTCATCGAGACGATGCGTGATGAAAAGAATCGCGACATCGCGCTCGCGCAAGGCGCGCACGATCGCGAAGAGCCGTTCCACTTCGGGCAGCGAGAGCGCGGCGGTCGGCTCGTCCATGATCAGCACATTCGCATCGAGCGACAGCGCCTTCGCGATCTCGACGACCTGCTGATCCGCTATCGACAGGCCGCGCACGAGCCGTTGCGCGCGCAGATTCACGCCGAGCGACGACAGCAGCGCATCGACTTCGCGATGCATTTCGTCGTAGCGAATGCGGCCGAAGCGATCGCGCGGCTGCCGGCCCATATAGATGTTCTCCGCGATGGAAAGATCGGCGAAGAGCGTCGGCTCCTGATAGATCACGGCGATGCCCGCATCGCGCGCTTCGGCGGGATTCGCGAAGCGGCGCGCGACGCCATCCACGAGCAGCTCGCCCGCATCGGGCTGATAGACGCCCGCGAGCAGTTTCACGAGCGTCGACTTGCCCGCGCCGTTCTCGCCCAGCAACGCGTGCACTTCGCCGGGAAAGAGTTGCAGGCTGCCGTCGCCGAGCGCGCGCACGCGTCCGAACGATTTGCCTGCATGCCTCAGTTCGAGTCTTGGCGTCATGTTTCCCTCTAGATCCGATAGATGCGTTCGGCGTTGCGCACGAACAGCGCGTCCTTCTCGCTGTCGCTGGCATCGCCGACGATCTGCGCGTAGGCGTTCCAGATCGCCGTGTACGAACCGAACAGGCGATCCACGGGAAAGTTCGATGCGAACATCGCGCGGTCGCTGCCGAATGTATCGATGGTCTCGTGCACGTAAGGGCGCAGGCTCTCGACGGTCCACGCGTGATCGAACATGGCGAAGCCGCTCAGCTTCACCGCGACGTTCGGGCAGGCGGCCAGCATCCGAATGCCTTCACGCCACGCGCGATAGCCCTGCGTCGAATTGCGGTCCACGAACATCCCCGCGTGATTGACGATGAATTGCGTATCCGCATGCTCGCGCGCGAGTTGCGCGGCCTCTTCCATCTGCGATGGATACAGTTGCAGATCGAACGACATGCCGAAGCGCTTCAGTAAGCCGAAATGCCTGCGCCATTGCGGCTCGCGCATGAAATGACGGCCGACATAGTCGTAGAGCCTGTTCTCATGCACGTTGAGAATCTGGCGGATGCCGCGCGTATTGGCGAACGCCGCGTGCGCTTCGAGCACCTGTTCAGCGTTGTCCGCCGACAGGTCCGCGCCCGCGACGATGCCGTTCGGCATGCCGTCCTTGTCCGCAATCGATTGCAGCCAGCGCGTTTCCTCGACGGGATCGGCGGGATCATGATTCGCATCGACATGCACGAGCTTCAGGACTTCGATGTCCTGTGCATCGCACAGCAGATCCGCGAGCAGATAGTCGTGCTTCAAGTCGCGCGCATCGCCGACGAACGACGTCTGCGGATTCGCGAGCCAGGGGTAATGATGCGTGGACAACTCCCACAGATGAATATGCGGATCGACGACCTGCATGTTGCTTTCCTCGCGAGAGAGGCGAACGTTTCAGGGAAGATGAAACACCGGCACGAGCGGCACCGCGACAGGCGCGCTGTCTCCACGCTCCGCGTGTGTCTCCATCAGTTCGGCCATGCTGTCCCACCACTTGCGCATGATGGGCAGCGTCGCGAGCGCATGGGTGGTATGCGTGGCCGTACGCTGCTGGATGGCGAACAGATGTCCGGTCGATTCGTCGAGAAAGATCCGGTAATCGCGGATGCCCGCCGCGTGCAGCGCGTCGGCCAGTTCCGGCCAGAGCTCGCGATGGCGCTTCTCGTACTCCTCGCGCATGCCCGGCTTCAGGGTCATGCGAAATGCCACTGTCTCCATGGCGGGCCGCCTTCTTTTGATTGGTGAATCCCTGTGTGCGGGAGTCGTTGTGCTGCGACTATAATTCGCCGACCGATAACACGACAATCCGATTGCAGGATTGGCCGATCGCAAAAACGTATCGCTGCGCCGTATCATCGCGCGGTTCAACGCGAACTGTCGAATGAATCAGAACGTGTCCCAAAGTGTGTCGCCCGGCATTTCAACCAGCGCGCTGGTCAATCGGCTGAAGTTCAAGCATCTGGCGCTGCTCGTCGCGCTCGATGACGCGCGCAATCTCCATCAGGCCGCCGAGACGATCAACGTCGCGCAGCCGAGCGCGAGCCGCATGCTCGCGGATATCGAGGAGGCGTTCGGCTTTCTGCTGTTCGAGCGCAACGCGCGCGGCATGCAGCCGACCCCGCTCGGCACCGCCGCGCTGGCCTACGCGCGCCGCTCGCTCGCTGACCTGACGCGCTTCGCCGACGATCTCGACGCCAAGCGTCGCGGCGGGCACGGCCAGCTGACAGTGGGCGCGATCATGGGCGCCGCGCCCGACGTGCTCGCGATGGCCGTCACCGAACTGAAATCCGAGCGGCCGCTGCTGAACGTTCGCATCCTCGGCGAGACGAGCGATCAGGTCGTGCAGTTGCTGCATCGCCGCGAAGTCGATCTCGCGCTCGGGCGGCTGACCACGCCCCTGCAACACAACGATTTCGACTTCGAGCCGCTCGCGCGCGAAGCGATGCGGCTCGTCGTGCGCGCGGGGCATCCGCTCGCCGGAAAGACCGAACTCGCGCTGGACACGCTGGTTGGCTGGCCGTGGATCCTGCAGCCAATCGCGAGCCCCGCGCGCGGCCTGTTCGAAGACGAACTCGCGCGCGCCGGACTGACGACGCCGGCCGATATCGTCGAATGTGCGTCAATCTTCGCGACGCTGCAATTGCTGCAGAACAGCGAAGCCGTCGCGATGCTGCCGGAGTCGGTGGTGCGCGACTATCTGCGGGCGCAGTTGCTGATCGAACTGCCGATCGAAATCGGCAAGAGCCTGTCCGGTTTCGGGCTGTTGCGTCGAAAGTTCGAAACCTTGAGCGAACCGGCCGAATACTTCATCGCGTTGTTGCGCAAGTACTCGGCCGTGTCACCTCACTGAGTCACTGAAGATTGACGAACAGGCCGCCATCTACGAGCAAAGAAGCGCCCGTCACATAGCGCGCGCGGTCCGAGGCGAGAAAGACGACGCATTGCGCGACGTCATCGGGCGCGCCGAGACGCCCGAGCGGAATGCGCTTCTCCATATAGGCGCGCTTGTCCGTGTCCGAAAGGTCATCGGCGTTGAGATCGGTCGCGATGGTGCCCGGCATCACCGAATTGCAGCGGATGCCATACGGTCCGAGCGCGATCGCGCACGATTGCATCAGCGAATGGACGCCCGCCTTGGTCGGCGTGTAGTGCGTCTGCATGCCACCGCCGACGAGCGCGCTGATCGAACTCGTCGCGACGATCGCGCCGCCCGTGCCTTGCGCCTTCATCTGGTTCGCGGCGGCCTGCGTCACGTAGAACGCGCCGTTCAGGTTCACCGCGACCGTGGTCTCGTAGACGGAGGCGGGCATGTCGAGAAACGCGTGGAACGGGCAGACGCCCGCATTGCTCGACAGCACGTCGACGTGGCCGAACGCATCCACCGTGCGCGCGATGAGTTCGATGCCCGTGTCGCGCTCGGCGACGTTGCCCTCGACGGCGATCGCGCGCCGCCCGAGCGCTTCGATCTCGGCGACGATCGATTCCACCGCCGATGCCTTGCCGTAAGACTTGTCGTTGTCGCCCCAGTAGTTGATGGCGACATCCGCGCCTTCACGCGCGCTCGCGAGCGCGATCGCCCGACCGATGCCACGCGATCCGCCCGTCACCACGACGACCTTGTTCTGCAAAAGCATGAATGTCTCCCCTTGCCGCATCGTTGAGGATGACGGCGCGTGCCGTCATCCACGTTACATCGCCGCGTGAACGCCTTCCTTACTGTCACGCCAAACGGATGACGCTCGACGCGTATCAATGCGTGTAAGGCCGCGTCAGCGCGCACTCCGGATTCAGCCGCACGCCGAAGCCCGGCGTCTCCGGCACCTTCATGCGGCCGTTCACCGGCACGGGCTCGTCGAGCAGCAAGGGCGTGAACATCGGCACGACCTGATCGGCCTTGGGCGCCATCATCAGGAACTCGGCGAACGGCGAGTTGTGGCGCGTCACGACGAAGTGATAGCTGTACACCGACGAGCCATGCGGCACGACGAGCACGTTGTGCGCGTCCGCCAGCGCGGAAATCTTGATCAACTCCGTGATGCCGCCGCACCAGCCGACATCCGGCTGCACGAGGTCCGCGCAGCCCATCTCGAACAGCATGCGAAAGCCCCAGCGCGTCGCTTCGTGCTCGCCGGTCGTGACCATCATCCCGTTCGGCACCGAGCGGCGCAGTTCGGCATAGCCCCAGTAGTCATCCGGCGGCAACGCTTCCTCGATCCACTTAAGCCCGTGTTCGCGCGCCGCGTTCGCAAGGCGCTTCGCGTAGTTGAGGTCGAGACTCATCCAGCAGTCGAACATCAGCCAGAAATCGTCGCCAACTTTCGCGCGCATGTCCGCGAGTTTCGCGATGTTCTTATGCAGTCCTTCCTCGCCTTCCGCCGGGCCGTGCTGCAAGGGCATCTTGCCGCCGATGAAGCCCATCTGCTTCGCGAGATCGGGGCGCGCGCCCGTCGCGTAGAACTGCAGTTCGTCGCGAACCGGACCGCCCAGCAGATGAAACACCGGTTCCTTGCGCACCTTCGCGAGCAGGTCCCACAGCGCGAGATCGACGCCCGATATCGCGTTGAGCACGATGCCCTTGCGCCCGTAATAGAGCGTTGCGTTGTACATCTGATCCCACATCTTTTCGATGTCGGTGACGCGCTGACCTTCGAGAAAGCGCGCGAGATGCTTCTCGACGATGAACGCGCCGATCTCGCCGCCCGTCGTCACCGCGAAGCCCACGGTGCCGTCGCTCGCCTCGATCTCCACGACGAGCGAGCCGAGCACGTTCAGCCCGAACGACTGGCGGCTCTTGCGGTATTCGGGATAGCGCGCCATCGGCGTGGCGATGTGATCGTCGATCCAGTGATCGGCGCCCTGGTCGTGATAGTCGGCGCCGCCGCCGCGAACCGTGAAGGCGCGCACCTGGGCGATCGTGGGCATGGACATGATGTGGCTCCGTACGTGTGGTTTCGTTGTTCAGGACGCCTTCGCAGCGTCGGGAAGATGTCCGTGATCGACGCGCCCCGGCACGCGCACCAGCGCGACGATGACGAGCGCGGCAAGTACGCTCGCGCCCGCCAGCACCATGAGCCCGGCGCTCGTCGAATGGAACGCGGCTTCGGCGGCGGTGCGGGCCATCGGCGCGAAGAAACCGCCGAGTCCGCCGAGCGAATTGACGAGCGCGATGCCGGCTGCGGCGGCCGCGCCGGTCAGATAGCGCGTCGGGAAGGTCCAGAAGAGCGGCTGCGCGGCGATAAAGCCGCTCGCCGCGCAGCACAGCGCGATCAGCGAGACGACGGGCGAGCCCGCGACGCCCGACACTGCAATCGCCACACCCGACATCACGAGCAACGCCACCGCGCAGACGCGATGCCTGCCGGTTCGATCGGCATAACGCGGCACGATCCACGTGACGATCACGGCGGCGATCCACGGCAGCGCCGTCACGAGCCCGACGCGCAAGCCCACCTTCGTTCCGAGCAGCGCGGAGACCTGTTGCGGCAGATAGAAGACGACGCCGTACACCGCCGCCTGAATCAGGAAGTACACGCAGCACAGCACCAGCACGCGCGGATCGACGAGCGCCGCGAGCACGCTGCGCGGACCGTGCGACGACGCGGCGCGCGCATCCTCGTCGAGGCGGCCGACGAGCAGCGCGCGTTGTTCCTGCGTGAGCCAGCGCGCCTTCGCGGGGTCGTCATCGAGATACCAGAACGCCCACACGCCTACGATCGACGCAAGCAGCCCTTCGACGAGAAAGAGCCACTGCCAGCCCTTGAAGCCGAGCGCGCCGTGCAGGTCGAGAAGCAGGCCCGAAAGCGGCGCGCCGAAGATAAACGCGAGCGGCGCGCCGAAATAGAACACGCCGAGCGCGCGCGCCCGCGACGATTGCGGGAACCAGCGCGTCAGGTAATAGACGATGCCTGGAAAGAAACCCGCCTCCGCCACGCCGAGCAGAAAGCGCAGCACGTAGAACGTGGTCGAATCATGCGCGAAGGACATCGCTGCGGAGACGAGGCCCCACGTCACCATGATGCGGCACATCCACAGCTTCGCACCGACGCGATGCAGCAACAGATTGCTTGGCACTTCGAAGATTGCATAGCCGACGAAGAACACGCCCGCGCCGAAGGCGAATGCGGCGTTGGTCAGGCCGGTGTCCTGCTGCAACGCCTTCTGCGCGAAGCCGATATTCGCGCGATCCAGAAACGCGAGCACATACATGAGCAGCAGAAACGGCAGCAGGCGGCGCATCACGCGGGACGTGACGGCGCCTTCCGCTGTAGCGGAGTGATTCATCGCGATTCTCCCGAGAACGCAATCAGTACGTCGCGCGTCCGCCCGACAGATCGAACACCGCGCCGGTGCTGAACGCGCAGTCCTCGGACGAGAGCCACAGGATCAGCGACGCGGCCTCCTGCGGCATCAGGAAGCGGTTCATCGGAATTTTGGAGAGCATGTAGTCGATGTGTTGCTGCGACATCGAATCGAAGATTTCGGTCTTGGCGGCGGCTGGCGTGACGGCGTTCACGAGGATGTTCTTGCCCGCGAGTTCCTTGCCGAGCGATTTCGTGAGCCCGATCAATCCGGCTTTGGACGCGCTGTAGTGCGATGCGTTGGGATTGCCTTCCTTGCCCGCGATCGACGCGACATTGACGATGCGCCCGTAGCCCCCCTTCAACATGTGCGGCACGACAGCGCGGCAGGTCAGATACGGCCCGATGAGATTGACGTCGATGACGCGGCGCCACACGTCGGGCGCGAGTTCCCAGGTCGTGCCGTTGCCGCCGGTGATGCCCGCATTGTTGACGAGCACGTCGATCCGCCCATGCGCGGTGAGGGTTTTTTTCGCGGCGGCGTCGACGGACGATTCATCGGTCAGTTCGACGAGGGCTTCGCTGACCTTGCGGTCCTTGTGCTTCGCCGAGAGTTCGGCGCTGGTTCGTGCGAGGCGTTCGCCGTCGACGTCCCACAGCGAGACATCGGCGCCCGATTCGAGCGCGCGCTCCGCCACCGCGAGGCCGATGCCGCGCGCGCCGCCGGTGACGATCACGACGCGGTCCGCCAGGTCGATACGGTTCATGGGTCTTGTCTCCTTTCGTTGTTCGTTGCCGTGGGTTTTGGGTGCCGTGAGAGGCACTATAGTCCCGCTCCAATAGCGCAACAATTCGAAAGGGCGATCGTTCGATAGCAAAAGCGGATCGAACAGATCGGTCGAACGGCTAAAAATCAGGATTTCTCGATGAATTCGCAAGAAACGGGCGTAAAGTGATGATTTCTCGATAAACGTTAAGAAATCTCGATGACGCCCATCGGTTATGCCCGTCTCATCGCCATAGGGGAACTGCGCGTGACGCCGCCGGCGCGGCTCGCCTACGCGAGTTCGTCGGTGAACCGGCGGATCGACAGCGAGAGCCAGATTCTGTTTCCCAACAGCGTCGCTTTCGACGATACACCCGTCGGTCATCTGGAGTTCGCGCTCCGTCACGAAGGTCTCAACCTCGAAGTCATCGATGCCGCGTTCGAGCATATCGAGCCTGGCGAACTTATCGACCGGCTGCGCGCGACGCCGACCGGCGAGCAGATTCGCCGCGCGTGCTTTCTCTGGGAATGGCTTACCGGCAGGGAACTCGACGCCGGCGTGACCATCAAGGGCGGGTATGTCGACCTCTTTCCGGCTGAGCTTTATTACACAGCGCCGCAGCCGGTGCGCGCGCCGCGCTTTCGCGTGCGCAATAACGCGCTGGGCACGCCGTGGTTCTGTCCGATCGTCCATCGTGCTGCGATTCCCGATGATCCGCCGCTCTCCGGGTTGCTTCTCGAAGCGCAAAGTGCGCTCGACGCGATGCAGGACCCGGAGTTGTATAAACGCGCGCTCGCTTTTCTGTATTTGTCGGAGACGCGCGGCAGTTACGCGATCGAATCGGAAACGCCCAGTTCAGACAAGCAGGAACGCTTCGTTCAACTCCTGCGACGCGCCGGCGAACCGGCGAAAGTCGACGAAGAGTGGCTCGTGCAACTGCAGAACGTGATCGTGCGTGATGTCTACAGCCAGGAAGCGTCCTATCGGAACAAACAGAACTGGCTGGAAGATGCCGCCGCCCGGGTCGACTTCTTTCCCGTGCCGACCAGCGACCTGCGGCGGGTGATGGCCGACTGGGAGCGCTTCGTCAACGACCAGAAGCATTGCCCCGACGTGCTGGTGAAGGCCGCGTGCGCCGCGTTCGGGTTCGTCTATCTGCACCCGTTTTTCGACGGCAACGGCCGTCTCCATCGTTTTCTGATTCAGCACGTGCTGGCGCGTTCGGGTTTGCTGGGCGCGGATACCGTCATCCCGGTCTCAGCGGTGATGGAGCGCAACATCCCGGCCTATCACGCAGTGCTGACGGCGTTTTCCCGCCCGGTGACGAGACTATGGAATTACCGGCGCGTCGATACGGAGCCGCTCGTGCTGAGCGCGCCGTCGAGCCGCGCCTATCGGTTCTTCAACGCCGACCGCGAAGTGGCGTTCCTCTACGCGATGATCAAGGAAGCGGTGCGGGAGGAGATTCCCCGCGAGATCGCATGGCTGCAAGGCTACGATCACGCGTTCGCGTTGCTGAATGACGAATTCGATTTGCCGCGCAAGGACCTTTCGGTGCTGATTCGTATGACGCAGTCGAACAAGGGCACGCTGTCCACGCATCGCAGGAAGCAGTATCAGCATGTTCCTCGAGCGGTGCTCGATCGCATCGAAGAAGTCGTGCGCGACGCGTTCGCGAGCCAGGCACGGACATTGGGAAATTAGGTTTTTTCGAGGCGGACGCGAAAATCGCACCGAAAATTAAAATTTCTCGATGAAAGTTAAAGAATTTCGAGCCCGAGACTGCTCAGAACGTTGACTTGTCCGGCGTGGCTTGACGAGGTCGCACCATCGGCCGCCTGTTTTCGGAGAAATCTCCGCGAGCATCAACGAGTGAATCTTTGAAGTGTCTGTCCGCGATGAGCGCGAAGGCAAAAAGCGCAGCGACACCTATGGGGCAGAGAAAAAGAACAGCGACCAGCACGGCGACCTCCGATCAATGATGCAACGCAGTGTAGCGCGGGAAAACACGCCTATTGTCTTGAAAAAAGACAATACTCCGTTCAACAATCGCGAACTTTGATTCGGAATGCGCTGATGCAGAGGTCGCCGATCGATTACGAACGTTCCAGGAAGGGTTCCGGCGCCGGCCGCAGCGCCAGCCAGTAGATCAGGAACCGTCCCGCGAAGATGCCCGCCACCGCGCCCGAAACGAGACCATTCAGCACGATGAAGGTCGAATCCACGCCGATATAAGGCGTCGTCGCCATCTCGAAGCCGATCCAGAACTTCATCGCGAACGTCAGCAGGATCAGGACGAGCGGCACCGCCGAGCCAGGCAACGTGATCGTGCGCCGCACGCGGTCCACCGTCATGCCGCTACGCTTCGCAAGCGTAACGCCGAGCCCCGCGCCCAGCACGCCGCCCGCCGCCCACATCAGCGCCGTATCCCAACCGGTCGCCGGGTCCGACAGAAGATGCAGCAATCCCCAGCCGACGAACACCGCCGGCACGATGCCCAGCTTCGACAGCGGCGCGGTGCTGCCCTTCATCGCCTTCATGCCGCGAGAGACCAGCACGGCAAGCAGAACCCAAACCCAGGCGGGTGCACCCAGCAAGATTTCCTGGAAGGACATGTTCGTTCTCCTGTGACTGTTAATCTTTACGATGGAAAGATTTTGACTTTCACGCGTGTTTGAGTCAAGATAATTTTCCATTGTAAAGATTGATCGACCGACGAGTCTCCATTCCTATGCAGAACAGTCCGCCCACCAGAAAACGTGGTCGTCCGGCGAAAGCACCCGAAGCCGCGCCGCATCCCTACCATCACGGCTCGCTGCCGGACGCGCTGCTGCATGCCGCCGAATCCGTGCTTCGCCGCGACGGGCTGCGCGGTCTCACGCTGCGCGCGATCGCCCGCGAGGCAGGCGTGTCGCACACTGCGCCACAACATCATTTCGGCGACACCGCGGGCGTGCTTGCCGAGCTCGCGGCGAGCGGACATCGGCGACTGGCTCACGCGATGCAAAAACGCGCAGCAGCCGCCGGCGCCGGCACGGATCGCGGCCGCGCGATCGCGCACGGCTACATCGACTTCGCGGTCGCCAATCCCGACCTCTTCCGGCTGATGTCCCGCAACGAACTGCTCGACACCGAAAGGCCGTCGCTCGTGGAAGCGCGGCGCATGTCCGCCGCCGGCCTCGCCGATGTGTTCGATGCAGTGCCCGAGATCGCGCCTGGCAGCAACAGCGCGTTCGGCGCGATGGGTTCGGAGCAGACCATCGCGATGGCGTCGGCGTGGGCGCACGTGCACGGGCTCGCGTCGCTTCTGATCGACAACCGGCTCAACGGGCTCGCCGCCGTGCCCGGCACGTTCCGCACGCCGCGCGATCTAGTCGACGCCGTGATCGACACGATGTGAAGCCAGGTGCGCGCAAGCGAACGGCGGTTTCGCCACTTTTGTCCGTAAGATCAAGATGTTGAGCGCGTTCCAGCGATCCATTTTGAGTGCAAGGACGCGCGCCATTTACAATGTCGGATCGACTGCGCACGGCTTGCCCGGCCCACGCCGAACCACGCCTTCCGCGGTCCCACCCTTACGCATCCGACTGGCAGCATGGTCACTGAAACGTCTTCTTCGGAATCGCTCGCCGTCGCGGAGCGCGTGCGCGAGCTGATGGGCCGTCACGGCATCGGCAAGCGGCAGCAGACCGCCGAGTTGTGCCGCATTCTCGATCTGAGTTTTTCGCAGGGCCATCGCAAGTTGCGCGGCAACAGTCCGTGGACGATCGCGCAGATCCGCCGCGTTGCCGATGCCTTCGACGAGCCCGCGCTCAAGCTTTTCGATTCGATCAACACGCGCCCCGACGTCACCGAAGGCACCGCGCACGACGCCGTGCTCAAGCTCGGTTCGCTCGAGATTCCGTGCATGGCGTGGGTCGGCAATGCGCTCGAGGCGGGCAGCCGGCCGGATTTCATCGCGCAGAAGCTGAACAACCGCTGGATCGTCACGAAGCATGAAGGCGTCCTGTTGCAGGAGGCCTGCGACGTCCACAAGATCGAAATCCAGCCGCGCCGCCCGGATACCGACAAGCCGATCATCGCCGTGGTCGACGACGATCACGCGTCCGCCGACAATCTGCATGACTATCTCGAAGCCACCGGCTTCACGGCGATGGCCTTCTACGGTCTCGACGCCTTCCTCGAAGCGCTGCAGGCGCAAGTGTTCGACGCCGTCGTGATGGACTGGCTGTTCGGCGTCCATACGTCGGCGGACGCGATCCGCGCGGTGCGCGAGTCGGACAATCCGGACGCGCCGGTATTCGTGCTCACCGGCGAACTGACTACAGGCAAGGCGAGCGAGTCGGAAATCAGCCAGGTCATCCGCGACTACAACGTGACGTGTTTCGAGAAGCCCGCGCGGCTGGGCATACTCGTCGCGGATCTTTCCAAGCGGCTGATGCGCAGCTGAACGGCGAGACCTACGTGACTCGCCGGCGCACCGTCACCGCGCGGTGCACGGCGCCCTTCAGCACCTCGTAACGCACCGGCTTCAGCAGGTAATCGAAGAACAGCACGGCCGCGGCCGGGTCCACGAGTTCGGGCGCGTAGGCGCTCACCGCGATGATCGGCACGCTCGCGCCCGGCGCACTGCGCGCGCGGTATTCGTTCGCGAACGAGTAGCCGTCCTTGCCGGGCATGTGCAGGTCGGCAAGGATCACGTGGGCGTCATTGGCGCGCAGCCACGCAAGCGCGCTGTCGACATCCGGCAGCGCCACGGCCGAATAGCCCAGATGCGTGAGCATCTCGGTGAGCGAATCGCGGATCGCCTCATGATCGTCGATGACGAGCACGCGCGCTTTGCGCAGTTCGGGCGCATCGGCTTCCTGCTCGCCGCGCTCGGGCATATGTTCGGCCGACACCGCCGGCAGACTCACGCGAAACGCGGCGCCCTGTCCCACTTCGCTCGATACTTCGATCTTCCCGTCGAGCAGATCGACGAGCCCGCGCACGACCGCGAGGCCCATTCCCGCGCCGTCGAAGCGCCGCGTGCTGGACGAGTCGAGCTGCGTGAATTCCTGAAAAATCAGCGGCAACTGCTCGCGGGGGATACCCGGGCCCGTGTCGATCACCGAAATGTCGAGACGTTTCTCCGTGCGCGCGAAATGCACGTCGATGGAACCGGCGTCGGTGTACTTGATGGCGTTGGTCACGAGATTCGTCACGATCTGCCGAACGCGATGCGGATCGGACTCGATCGGCCCGCGTTCGCCCGCGTAGTCGCCGCGCAACGCCAGCCCCTTCGCGCTCGCGGCGGGCGTGTTCGCATCGATGATGGATTCGAGCAGGTCCACCGGATCGAATACGGACATGCGCAATTCGAGCTTGCCCGCGCCCAGACGCGCGTAGTCGGTCAGATCGCGCATCTGCGCTTCGAGATGGCGCGCGCCCGCTTCCAGCCGCTGCATGATCTTGCGGTCGGCATCGCCGCGCGCGTTCAGTCCGAGCAATTCGACCGACGAGACGATCGCGTGCAGCGGCGTGCGCAGTTCGTGGCTGATCATGCCGAGGAAGGTGTCTTTCGCGACGCCGGCCTCGCGTGCCGTGCGCGTCGCCTGATGCTCGGCCACGAGCGCCGCGCGCTGCTGCTCGATGAGACGCGTGCGCCGGTATCCATTCAGCAGCAGCAACGCCGTGGCGGCCGCGGACAGCACCCCGAGCAGAATCCCGCCGTAGATCAGATAGCGGCGCTTCGCCTCGAAGTCGCGCACGATCGCCTCGCGCTCGGCGACATCCATGAGCCGGCGTCCGCTCGCCAGTTCTGCCACGACCGGTGCGTTCTGGCGTAGCACGCCAATCACGCGCAACGTGTGCTGACGCTCCGTCTCGAGCCCTTCGACATTCGCCTCGATCGAATCCAGCGCGGTCTGCAATTGCCGCAGGATTTCGCGCTGCCGGTTCAGCAGGGCTTCGTGGCCGTCCGCCTGTCCCGTCGACTCCGACACCTGCGTGAGCCGCGCGCGCAGCAGGCGATAGCTCGCGCGCACGGCTTCGGCATCCTCGTCGATGCCGTTGCGGTACAGCAGCACGTGGTTCTCGAAGCGCTCATAGGCGATCTGCAACTGCGCGGCGTCCCAGTAGACGTCGTAGGGCACGACGAGCCTGTGCGTCTCGCGCGCAAGCAGGCCCGAGTACAGCATGTAGCCGACCGCGCCGATCGGCGGCGCGACCGCGAGCGCGATCAGCGCCGCATACCAGAGGCGGCGAAACCAGGGGCGCGCGGCGTGCGCGCGCAGGGAGGGCTCGGTGCTGATGACGGCCATCGGTCACTGGAGCGCTTCGATGGCCCGGGCCGCACGCGCCGACGCGACCACGATCAGCTTCATCGTCGCCCGCGTGGCGCCGACGAAGATCTTGCGCGCCGCCTGTTCATCGAGCGCGTCGAAATCGACTTCGGTGAGAATCACGCAGGGCGCGGATTGCCCCTTGAAGCGATAGATCGATTCGAGCAGCACATCGCCCTCGCGATACTCCGGGTTGCCGAACAGATCGTACGTGCCGGTGAAGGCGCGCAGCCGGTGCGGGCCGAGCTGGTCGACCGCCGTCAGCGCCGAGCCCTCGCGGCCCCGGAACGACAGCACCGCGATGTCCTGTTTGCGAAAACCCAGCGACAGCGCGTGCGTGATGGCGCGCTTGGTCGCCTCGATGATTTCCTCCGGATGACCGTCCTCGTAGGTCGAGATGCTGACATCCGAGCCGTCGAACGGACTGCCCGCGTCGAGCCGCACCTCGGGCCCGACGATCTTGCGGATGAAGCCGAGCAGATCGCGCGGGCTGCGATAGTTGGTGCTTTCGCGCAGGATGGTCCAGCCCGGCAGCGGCACGGGTTCACGCAGATAGAGGTTCTGCATCGGATCTTCGAGCCACCACCACGCGCCGTCGGGATTGAGCAGGCGCTCGAGCGCATCGACCCACGCCGCCTGAAAGTCCTGACCTTCGTCGACGATCAGCACATCGGTCTTCCAGTGCTCGGGCACGGGCACCGCCGCGAAGCGCTCTTCCAGCGTCGCGAACACATTCGGCTGACTGAAGTCGGGCGGGCTTCCGGCATCGCGCGAAACCGCCGCGCTCAGCTGATGATAGTTCGCGATCTTCGCCTCTTTCGGCGCGATCACGCGGATGTGATCGGCGAGCGGCCGGTTGAAGCACACGTAGAGCACGCTCTTGCCCTGCGCCAGCGCATCGCGCATCACGCGCACCGCGAGCTGCGTCTTGCCCGCGCCCGCGGTCGCGATCACGCGCAGACGGAACGGCTCGAATTCGAGCCTGCGCGCCCACGTCGCGAGCCCACCCGACAGACGCGTGACGAGCGTGTTGGCCGCGCCGACGAGCGCGTTGGTATCGGGCGTGAGCGAGAGTTCATCGGCGAGGAAGTGATGAATGCGCGCTGCTGCTTCGAAGCGCGGCTCGTCGGGCGGCAGGATGTCGAGCACGGCGTGCGCGAGTTGCGACTTGCGGCTCGCATCGACGATACGCGCCGGCGCGACACCCGCGATGGCGGCATTCTTCACCGTGTAGTCGGGGCAATACAGCAGTTCCTCGATCCGGTACGTGCCCGCGCCGAACGCGGCGGTGAAGCGCCGATGCAGATTCTCCAGCGTGCGCGCGAGCTGAATCGCGACGTTGCGCTCCTTCTGCAGATAGACCTTCACGAGTCCCGCGCTCGTTTCGCGCAGGAAGCCCGCCTTCATCTCGATCATCAGCACGCGGCCCGATGGTGCGACCACCACGAAATCCGCTTCACCGAATACGGAGAAGCCTTCGTTGATGCGCGTCCAGTGCACGCCGTGATAGACCGTGTAGTCGTCAGGGAGCTTTTCGAGGAGCGCCAGCGTTTCGAGTTCGCGCGCAGCGGCGCCGGTCGCTTCGAGGTTCTTCCAGTCGTCGGGAACGATTCGGGCCATGCGTCGCCTGTGGGCTGAGTGTTTGCGTGCGAGTCATTGTACGCAACACGCCGGGCGCGCCGGCAGTCGGCCCAATGGCTAGCTGGCGAAGTCATAGCGGCCGCCGCGCTCCAGTGCGCGCTGGTAGGCGGGCCTTGCGTGAATACGTTCGAGAAACGCCCGGATATGCGGCAGCGACTTAGCCCCCGCGCACTGGCTGCCGGTTTCGAGCGGAAAGCTCATCTGCACATCGGCGGCGCTGAAGGTATCACCGACAAACCAGGTCGATTTCGCAAGCTCGGCGTCGATGTATCCGAGATGCAGCCGCAATTGCGGATCGATGAAACTGCTTTGCATCGTCTGCGCGATGCGCCGCGCGATCGGCCTGGCGAAGAACGGCATCTTCGCGCTCTCCAGCCGTCGCGCGACGAGCTTGAGCAGAAGCGGCGGCATCGCCGAACCTTCCGCGTAGTGCATCCAGTAGTTGTAGCGCACGCGTTCCGGCGACACACCCGGCGGCGGTGAGAAACGCCCTTCGCCGTAGCGATCCACGAGATATTCGATAACCGCACCCGACTCCGCGAGCGTGAGATCGCCATCGGTGACGACCGGTGATTTGCCGAGCGGATGCACCGCGCGCAATTCGGGCGGCGCGAGCATCGTGCGCGGGTCGCGCTGATAGCGTTTCAGTTCGTATTCGACGCCAAGCTCCTCGAGCATCCAGAGCACGCGCTGGGAGCGGGAATTGTTGAGGTGGTGGACGGTCAGCATGGCTCAGCTCTTTTTCATTTTGGACGATGCCGCCACGGTACACCGCTTGCATAAGGTGAACTTATCCGTGCGCGCGCGTCGAAAGGATAAGGCCCTTTCATGAAGGCCGCACAATGATTAACAAACACTCAACGAAATAAGGAGAATTCGATGACGCTGATCATCTACCTCGTCGGCTGGCTGATTCTGATCGGCGGCGTGTCGTGGGCGCTGGTTGCGATGCATGTCTCGCAGCACACGATCATGATCGTCGCCGTCATCATGCTGGGCATCGCGGTCATCACGGGCGCCACGCGGGCGCGCAATCGCGACAGGTCGTAAAGGTTCGGGGCCGCCTGTCATCGGCGGCCCCGGAACGCCTCGGGTCAGCTCACATCACCACTCGCGTGCCGACCGCATCCTGGATCAGCGTGACGAGTTCATCGGGATGCACGGGCTTCACCATGAAATGCTGAAAGCCCTCGCCGATACTGCGCAATCGATACTCTTCGCTGCCATGTCCCGTCAGCGCGATCGCCACGGAAGGCGGCAGGTTGCCGCGTATTTCGTGATCCCGCAAACGTTGAATGAGATAGAAACCGTCCATCTCGGGTAAATCCAGATCGCAGATCACCGCATCGGGAAGATGCTCGATCGCCGCCTGCGCGCCGTCTTCGGCGTCGGCCAGGGCGAACACTTGCGCACCCTCTTCTTCCAGCAACATCTGCAGCGATGCCCTGCTTTCCGGATCGTCTTCGATGAGCACGATCCGCATGTGCCCCAGTCTTGCTACTTCGTCCATGATGTTCTTTTCTGCTGCCAAAAACGGAATTCACGCGCTGGTTTCGATCTCTCGCCGCCGCGCGCACGGTTGCGCGCATTGATTGACAGTAAAACGCGGCGCGAATTCCGAACGCACCGTTATTTACGCCGCGCGTGCGCCGGTGCGGAACGCCTCGCGGTTCTGACCGCGCCTTTGTGCAGTGTTGCCCCGGGCGCAGCGTGCCTTATCGAGCAAAAACCGGACCGAGACGGTTTCATGACCGTGAATGCCATATTGCGCGGGCGTTTGCGCCGATTCGCGCCGCCACCGTTTGATCCAGCGCGCACGACCGTGTAATTCCTGGATCAGCCGTACCCTGTTTTCCCGTCAGACGTTTGTATCGCGGGCGGAATCGGGGCGCGAGGCAGTCGAGGTTCCCGCCTGCAGCAGCGCGCGGTACTCGCTCGGAGTGAGGCCGACCGTCGCCTTGAACTGACGCGTGAAGGCGCTGTGATCGGTGTAGCCGCACAGCGCGGCGACGTCGGTGACTTTCTCGCGCGAGACGAGCAGCGCGGTGGCGGCGTCGAGCCGCGTCTTGAGCAGCACCTGACGCGGCGTCAGATGAAAGACCTTGTGGAAGTAGCGCTCCAGTTGCGCGATCGACATGTTCGCCATCTGCGCAAGCTGCCGCATGTTGAGCGGCTGCACGTAGTTTTCCTGGATGTGCTGCACCACCGCCGCAAGCCGGCTGTAGGCCGGATGCGTCCCTTCGGCGGCTTGCAGATCGCGCGAGATGCCCGCGAGCCCGACGATATGCCCCTGCGTGTCATGCAGCGGCTGCTTGCAGGTCATGCACCAGCCGGGTTCGCGTCCTGGATAGAGATGCAGTTCGAGCTGATCGATGAGCTGATGCCCCTGCGCGATGATCGCCTGATCCTGCGCCGTGTAGATGCGCCCGAAGCGGCGCGGAAACACGTCCTCGGCGGTCTTGCCGATGAGCGCCGACTTGTCGTCCTTGTGACCGCAGCGGCGCGCGAGCGTGCGATTGACCATTGCGTAGCGCGCGTCGCGGTCCTTGACGAAGAACACGATATCCGGCATCGCGTCGAACACGGGCGCGAGTAGCGCGAAATGCGCGAGCATGTCGGAGAGCGTCGACGCTGGAGGATGGACGATCGGCGTCGTGTTAGTCATGCGTGGAGATGTCGGTTGCGCTCGATTGAATCGGTCGCTCGATTATAGAAGCGCTGGGCTCGCTATGGACGGAACGTATCGGCGCGGTCGCGCGCGCCGATCAAGGTGTCGATGCGTACCGGCGCGAACGGCGGACGCGCCGCCGCGCGCGGCCATCCGAAATACACCGACGCCGCCTCGCCGCAAATACGCCCCTGACACGGTCCCATGCCGCAACGCGTCTGCAACTTGGCGTCGCGCCAATTCGCGTGCGCGGCGACGTCGCCGATCGACACGTCCTCGCAACGGCACAGCAAGGTATCGGGCGATGGCATCGCGCGGGCCGCGTCGCCGAGCGCGAACGCTTGCGCCACGCGCCGCGCGAAGGCGCGCCACCGATCGCGTTCGCGCACGAGATGCGCATCGGCTGCGATGCCGAGCGCCGACTGCGCCGCGCACGCGCCTTCGACGCTCGCCAGTTCCATCCCGCCGACGCCCGTGCATTCGCCCGCCGCAAAAACATCCTCAAGCGATGTGCGCTGTGCCTCGTCGACACGGATCGCGCCGTCGCTTTCGTTCAGCGCGCAGCCGAGCGCGAGCGCCAGCGTCGCGTTCGGCACGAGGCCATAGCCGCACGCGATGCGATCCGCTTCGAACGTTTCATCGCGGCCACGCGTGCGAATCGTGACGGCCTCCACGCGTGTGCTTCCATGCGCCTTCACGACGACACCGTCCATGCGATAACGCGTCGTGCCGAGCGCCACAGCCTGCGCCAGCTTGCCCGGCGTCAGCGCGAGCGACGCCACGAAGCGCGCGACCCGCGCAAGCGGCGCCTGTTCGACCACCGCGACGACATGCGCGCCGTGACGCCGCGCGGTATCCGCAACGGCGAGCAACAGCGGCCCGCTGCCCGCCACGACGATGCGTTCGCCACGTACCGGCAGTCCGCCCTTGACGAGCGCCTGCAAGCCGCCCGCGCCCGTCACGCCGGGCAAGGTCCAGCCATCGAAAGGAAGAAGCCGCTCGCGCGCGCCGGTCGCGAGGATGAGTTTCGAGTATGCGAGCACGAGCGGCGCGCCATCGCGTTCGAGCAGGAGCCGTTTGCCGGCAGGCGCGGCGGCGACCTTCGTTGCGCTCATGACGACGAGGTTCGGATGCACGCGCGTTTCATCGAACCATTGGCGAAGCTGCGCGGCGGGCGGGAGCGTCGGACCTTGCCGCCAGATCTGGCCGCCGGGGCGCGGATTGTCGTCGATGAGCGCGACGCGCGCGCCGGCCTGCGCCGCGATCCGAGCCGCCCGCAGACCCGCCGGCCCCGCGCCGACGATCGCGATATCGACCTGTTCGGCGTTCATCGCATCGTCTCGATCGAAAGGCCGTCGCGGCATGGCGTCTGACAGCCGAGGACATGCGCGCGGCCATCGACCGTCACGCGGCATTCCTGGCACACGCCCATGCCGCACCACGCGGCGCGCGGCTCGCCGGTGACGGAGCGCCGCGTGCCGCCGACGCCGCGCATTGCGATTGCAATCGCTGCCGCGACGGTCGTGAACGCAGGCACGGCGAGCGGCTCGCCATCGACGGTCACGGTGACGAGGTCAGCCATCGGCGTGCTCCGTGGCGAATCGTTGCGGCGAGAAGGCGTGAGCATCGGGCAGATCGAACGGAACCGGCTCGCCGAGCATCTGCGCAGCGATCAGCTTCGCGGTGCCGAGCGAGGTCGTCACGCCGAGTCCCTCGTGACCCGTCGCGAGCCACAGACGATCGCCCGGATGACGCGCCGGGCCGATCAGCGGCAAGCCATCGGCCGTGGCGGCGCGAAAACCGGTCCACGCGCGCACGGCGTTGAGTGCGCCGATGCCCGGCAGATAACGCGTCGCGCGCGCGAGCATCGCCGCGAGCACGTCGATTTCGACGGCCGGATCGACGGTGCCGAACTGGCGCGATGAGCCGATCAGCAGTTGCCCCGTCGGACGCGGCTGCGCGTTGAACGCCACCGACGTGCCGCGCGCGTGATGCGCGCTCTTGATATAGCCGAGCTCCAGCACCTGATGATGAAGCGTGCCCGGATAGCGATCGGTGATCAGTAGATGCCCTTTCTTCGCTTCGAGCCGCACGCCCGCGATCAGATCGGCGGCCGCCAGCCCGTTCGCGACGACCACATGCGCGGCCGTGCGCCGCTCGCCGTTCGCGAGCATGACGCTCGCGTGCGTGTCGTCCGCATCGACGGCGCGGACCGCGCAACCGGTCGATACGTGAATGCGTCCCGAGCGCGTCAGGAGCCATTGCGCGGCGGCGGGTGCGTACACGATGGCGTCGTCATCGATCAGAAGGCCGCCTTGCATCGCGTGGCTCACCGCCGGTTCCGCTTCGCGCAGCGCGGCGCGGTCGAGCAGTTGCGCGCGCACGCCTGCTATCGCGAACGCGTCGCGCATCGCGCGGGCGGCGTCGAGTTCCTCTTCGTCTTCCGCGATCCAGAGCGTGCCGCAGCGCGAAAACGCATCGCGCTCGCGCAGTTCGGCGCCGAGCGCGAGCCACGCTTCACGCGATGCCCGCGCCAGCGCGAATTCGGCCGGCGAATCGTTCATCACGACGATGTGGCCCATGCCCGCCGCCGTCGCACCGCCGCCGATGCCACGCGCTTCCAGCACCTCGACGGTCAGTCCACGCCCGGCGAATTCCGCCGCGCACGCCGCACCGACGATCCCCGCGCCGACGACGATCACATCCGCCGTCATGCGCGCGCGCCGGCTTCGATGCCTCGCATGAACGGATCGCGTTCGTCGAACACGAGCCGGCCTTCGCCCATGATGTGCGCGTAGCCCGTGATGGTCGGCACGAGCATGTCGCCGTCGAGCGCGTAGCTGCCCTCGAACACGCTACCGATGATGCTTTCCTGACGCCATACCGCGCCCGCTTCGAGCGCGCCGTCCGCCGCGAGACACGCGAGCTTGGCGCTGGTGCCGGTGCCGCACGGCGAGCGATCGTAGGCGCTGCCCGGGCACAACACGAAATTGCGGCTGTCGACACCCGCGACGGGCGAATCGGCGAACAGCTCGATATGGTCGATATACGCGCCGTCCGCGCCGGTGATGCGCTGTGCGTGCAGGGCATCGCGGATCGCCTCGGTGAACGCCGTCAGTTCGGCAATGCGCGCGGGCGTCAGTTCGCGCGCGTGATCCGCGACGAGAAAGAACCAGTTGCCGCCCCACGCGACGTCGCCGGTGAGCGGGCCGTGTCCGGGCACCTCGACCGTCACCGCGCGCCGGTGCCGATACGCCGGCACGTTGCGCACGCTGACACTGCCGTTCGCGTTGAGCGTGGCATCGACGGGGCCGACCGGCGTATCGATGCGATGGCTTCCCGGCGCGATCCTGCCCGCATGCGCGAGCGACGCGACGAGCCCGATCGTGCCGTGCCCGCACATGCCGAGATAGCCGACGTTGTTGAAGAAGATGACGCCGGCCGCGGCGGCTGGATCGTCGGGCTCGCACAGCAGCGCGCCGACCATCACGTCCGAGCCGCGCGGCTCCGTGACGATCGCGCGGCGCCAATCGTCGAAACGCGTGCGGAACGCGTCGAGACGTTGCGCGAGCGTGCCATTGCCCAGATCGGGGCCGCCCGCGATCACGAGGCGCGTCGGTTCGCCGCCCGTATGCGAGTCGATGATGTCGATGGTTTTCATGCCGCCTATCCTAGAAATGCGCGCGGCGGGCGTCTTGAAGCGGCTGAATCGTTTTGATGACGATATCGGCATAATCTTGCAACGTCCCGGTGCGCCCGCGACGCGCTGCTTTCGCGCCGAAAACGGCTATGCCGAAATCGGCACGCGGCGCGCGCGAAATGCGCAAGACGCCCGATTTTTCGGTGCTTACACTGCCTACCGTTCAATCAATTTCGGAGCGCTGCCGTGACGCATATCTGGGAAGGCGTGATGCCCGCCGTGACCACCAAGTTCAACGCCGATTTCAGCATAGACCGGGCTTGGACCGCGAAGAACATCGACGCGCAGATCGAAGCCGGCGTCGATGGCATCATCGTGTGCGGATCGCTGGGCGAAGCCTCGACGCTGTCGCTCGACGAAAAGCTCGACGTGCTCGATATCGCCGTGGACGCCGCGCGCGGCCGCGTGCCGGTGCTGCTGACGATCGCGGAAAACAGCACGCTCGACGGCTGCCGCCAGGCTGAGCGCGCCGCGCGCCACGGCGCGGCGGGCTATATGGTGCTGCCGGGCTTGCGGTATCTGTCGGACCGGCGCGAGACGCTTAATCACTTCCGCATGGTCGCCGACGCGAGCCCGTTGCCGCTGATGGTCTACAACAACCCGCTCGCGTATGGCGTCGATGTCACGCCGAAGATGTTCGCCGAACTCGCGGAAGACAAAAAATTCGCGGCGATCAAGGAATCGAGCGGTGACGTGCGCCGCATCACCGATCTCATCAACGAAACGGGCGACCGCTACGCGCTGTTCTGCGGCGTCGACAATCTGGCGATGGAAGCGATTCTGATGGGCGCGCACGGCTGGGTCGCGGGGCTCGTGTGCGCGTTCCCGCGCGAGACGGTGGCCATCTACAAGCTGATTCGCGCGGGCCGGGTCGAGGAAGCGCGCGCGATCTACCGATGGTTCGCGCCGCTGCTCGCGCTGGATGTGTCGCACAAACTCGTGCAGAACATCAAGCTGGCCGAGGCGATCGTCGGTCTGGGCACGGAGCCGGTGCGCCCGCCGCGCCTGCCGCTCGCCGGCGACGAGCGCAACGAAGTCGAAACGCTGATTCGCCGCAGCATCGAGACGCGTCCGGCGCTGCCAGCGGTCTAAGCAGAGCACAAACAAAAATGCCGTCCTCGCGACGGCATTTTTTCTTCGATAACGGCTTCAGGCCGCGATCTGCGCAGGCGCAGGATCGGCGAGGCTTTCGCCGGAATCTTCGGCGCCATCATAGAGATGCAGCAGGCGGTAGCCGCTCTTGTACACCGGCTGCAAGCGGAAGTTGTTGACCGGCTCGATTTCCAGCGCGAGACGCAGACGCGACACGTGGCTGTCGATGGTGCGCGTGGTTTCGCGGAATTCGCGGCCCCAGACCATCGCGAAAATGTGATCGCGCGACAGCACGCGGCCGATGTTCGAGAAGAACAGTTGCGCGAGGCGGAATTGCGTGCCGCTCAGTTGCACCGGCTTGCCGCGCACGGTGACGGTTTGCTGGCGGGCGTCGAAGCGGTACGGGCCGACTTCGAGGCACGCGCTGGACGTCGCCGGAAACGCGCGGCGCAAGAGCGCTTCGACGCGCGCGCCGAACTCGCCCGGTCGGATCGGATAGACGACGTAATCGTCCGCGCCGGCGGTGAGTGCGCAGACCACGTTATGCTCGGCGCCGTCCGGCGTCGCGAACATGACCGGCACGCGCTCGCCGAAACTCGAACGCACGGATTTCAGCAGGTCGAGGCCGCACAGGCCCGAGGAATTCCAGTCGAGAATCAGCAGATCGACCGTCGAGCGGGACAGCGCCTTCGACAGCACGAGGCCATCGCCAAAGGTGACGCAGGTGTGGCCGAGCCGTTTGACGACGTCGCTGATGAGATTTCGATAACTTGGGTCGGTTTGCAAAACGGCGACGCGCATGGTGTCTTACCTGATGAGTCCAAGGGACATAGGGCGGATGCCGTACTTCCGGCGCCCGCCGGGCGTCTCGTCGCGGGATGAGACGGGGATATTCAAGCTGCGAATTCTGGGCAGCCAGGCGACCCTTTCCCATCGGACTCATCCGAATTGTCAACGCATGTGACGACGCACCCCGCCGACACGGCCGCGTCTCATGCGCGCAACCATCTCAAAAATAGAACGGCTTTTCTCTTTTGCGCCGACTTTCGTCCTGTAACATGCCGCGTCTGGCTCAAAAGTTCCCGCTTCCGCCGTTTTACCGAGACGTCGCGTAGCAAGCTGCGCCGCGACTGTCCGTCGCATCCCGCAGCGCGGACGACGGGCGGCGGCGCTCCAATCCGCGCCCGCCGCGACCTTCTATTCGCGTCCACCCGGCGCGTCTGTCGCTCCCGCAGGGCGAAGCCTCGTTCTACCGCGCGTCACGCGTGGTTTCACCACTCACGGGTTCTCTTTTCGATGCAGGCAACACCTCTGTCCGACGCCCCGCGCGCGGCCGGCCGTGCGCTCACGCGCGGCGATTACAAGACGCTCACGCTCGCCGCGCTCGGCGGCGCGCTCGAGTTCTACGACTTCATCATTTTTGTGTTCTTCGCGCCGGTCATCGGCCAATTGTTCTTTCCGCCGTCGATTCCTGACTGGCTCCGTCAATTGCAGACTTTCGGCATCTTTGCGGCGGGCTACCTCGCGCGTCCGCTCGGCGGGATCATCATGGCGCACTTCGGCGACCTGCTCGGCCGCAAGCGCATGTTCACGCTATCCGTGCTGCTGATGTCCGTGCCGACGCTCCTGATGGGCCTCTTGCCCACCTACGCGTCGATCGGCCTGATGGCGCCCGTGTTGCTGCTGCTGTTCCGCGTGATGCAAGGCGCGGCGGTCGGCGGCGAAGTGCCGGGCGCGTGGGTGTTCGTGTCGGAGCACGTGCCGGAGCGTCATGTCGGCTATGCGTGCGGCACGCTGACGGCCGGCCTGACGGCGGGCATTCTGCTCGGCTCGCTGATCGCGACCGCGATCAACAAGACGTTCGCGCCGGCCGAAGTCGCCGATTTCGCGTGGCGCCTGCCGTTCCTGCTCGGCGGCCTGTTCGGGCTGTGCTCGGTCTATCTGCGCCGCTGGCTGCACGAAACGCCGGTCTTCGCCGAATTGCAGAAGCGCAAGTCGCTGGCGGCGGAGATTCCGCTCAAGGCGGTGCTGCGCGACCACCGCCGCGCGGTCATCATTTCGATGCTGCTCACGTGGATGCTCTCGGCGGCGATCGTCGTCGTGATCCTGATGACGCCGACGCTCCTGCAGAAGCAGTTCCACATCGCGCCGGCGACGGTGCTGGTCGCGAACTGCGCGGCGACGCTGTGCCTCACGATCGGCTGCGTGCTGTCGGGCGCGATCGCGGGCCGGATCGGCGCGGGCAAGACGATTTTCATCGGCGGCGTGGCGCTCGCCGTGTCGTACTGGCTGATGTTCCAGCAAGTCTCGCTCGATGCCTCCGTGCTGCTGCCGTGGTACGCGCTGGCGGGCTTTTTCGTCGGCGTGATCGGCGCGATTCCGTTCGTGATGGTGAAAGCCTTCCCGCCTGCCGTGCGCTTCTCGGGCATCTCGTTCTCGTACAACGTCGCGTATGCGGTGTTCGGCGGACTCACGCCGATCGTCGTCTCGCTGATGATGAAGTCGAGCCCGATGGCGCCTGCGATCTACGTCGGCGCGCTGTGCGCGATCGGCGCGCTGACGACGCTGTTCATCAGGGAAAATCGCTGATTTTCTTGTTCGATGACGGCGCGTCGCCTCACCGGCGCGCCGTTTTCATTCAGCTTTCACGTTTCAGTCCACGCCGAAACATCGAGCGCGCGACGCGCCTACGATGAACGGCATGAACTCAAACCTTTCCTCATCCGAAACGCGTCTGTCCGTGCGGCAGATGCTCGTCGTGACGGCGACCAGCGTCGGTTTCGTCGTCTCTCAACTCGATGTCTCGATCGTCAATGTCGCGCTCGCGAGCATCGGCCACGATCTGCACGCGAACGTCGCGAGCCTGCAATGGACCATCGACAGCTACGCGCTCGCCTTCGCGGCGCTGATGCTGTCGGCGGGCTCGCTCGGCGACCGCTTCGGCGCGCGCCGCATGTTTCTCGGCGGCCTCGCGCTGTTCGCGCTAGCGTCGCTGGCCTGCGCCTTTTCGCGCGATGCGCCGCAACTGATCGCCGCGCGCGCCCTGCAAGGCGTCGGCGCCGCCGCGATGCTGCCGAATTCGCTCGCGCTCCTGAACGCCGCGTGCGGCCACGACCGGCGCCTGCGCGCGCGTGCGGTCGGCCTGTGGACGGCGGCGGGCGCGGTATCGATCGCGGCGGGGCCGATCGTCGGCGGCGTGCTGATCGCGGCGTTCGGCTGGCGCAGCATCTTCTGGGTGAATCTGCCGATCTGCGCGGCGGGCATCGTCGCGACGCTCGTGTGGGTCGGCAAGCCGCGCGCGAACCGGGCGCCGACGTCGCGCGGCATCGACCTGCCCGGCCAGGCGCTCGCGATCGTCGCGCTGGCGGCCTCGGTCGGTGCGGTGATCGAACTGCGTCCGCTCGGACCGACGCATCCACTCGTCTTCGGCGGCCTCGCTCTGGCGCTGGCGGCGGGCGGCGCGTTCATCGCGATCGAGCGCAAAAGCCGCGCGCCGATGCTGCCGCTCACCCTCTTCTCCGAGCGCACGTTCAGCGCGGCGGTCGTCTTCGGTATCGGCGTGAATCTCACCTACTATGGAATGGTCTTCGTTCTGAGCCTGTATTTGCAGCGCGTGCTCGGCCACACGCCCCTGCAAACCGGCCTCGCGTTTCTGCCGCTCACGGGCGGCTTCCTGATCTCGAATCTGGCAAGCGGTCCCGTCGTCGCGCGCTTCGGCTCGCGTGGCCCGATGATCTTCGGCGCGCTGCTCGACGCCGCCGGTTTCGCCGCGCTTGCCTTCGTCGATGCGAGCACGCCCACCGCCGCGCTGCTCGTGCCGTTCCTGCTGATTCCATCGGGCATGGGCCTCGCGGTCCCGGCGATGACGACCGCGTTGCTCGGCACCGTCGATCCGCAGCGCGCGGGCACGGCCTCGGCGGTGCTCAACACTGCGCGGCAGGCGGCGGGCGCGATCGGCGTCGCCGCGTTCGGCGCGCTCGCGGCTCACGGCGACGGCGCGGCAAGCGCGGATCACATCGTCGACGCGGTGCGCTGGTCGGCGGGCGTGTCGGTCGCGCTGTTGCTGTGCGCGGCACTGATCGCGCGTCAGGTGAGCAATCCACCAGGCGCAAGTCCGGACGCGGCGCGATGCCGGACAAAGCCGAATGAAGGATGAACGGCAGCGGGAACAGCCGTTGCGAGTCTCAGGCGAAGCGCCCTGCCCATCGAACCGTTGAGGAGAACACCATGTCGACGATGCCCCGCTCCCCCGAGGAGCCGCTCGAACCGGACCCGGACAAGCTGCTCGACCCGGACGCCGCGCCCAACCCCGACGACCCGGACATGCCCGACGGCCCGGATTCCGCGACGCCAATGGTGCCCGCCGATCCGAAGAATGGCGAGCCACGCATGTAAGTCATCGAGCGACGCACAAAGCAATGCCCGCGCGACCGTTCTGGCCGCGCGGGCATTTTTCGTGGTAAGTCCGCCGCAGCGTCCGTCTACAGGCTCGTCGTCTGCACCGTGCCGGTTTCCAGCGCGCGCTCGATCAGCGCTTCCTGCTGCGCCTTGCGCACTGCGTCGGCGACGAGCGTACTGGGCGCTTCCACTTCCGCCTTGATCGCAGCGATAATGCCGTCGGCCTCGACGATCACCAGCGACTCCGCCGAATCCGCGCGGCTGATGATGACCCGCGCCGGTCCACCGCCTTCCGCGATGCTCGCGCAGAACTGCATCTTTTGCCCGCCTATCACTTGCTCGAATGTTTGAATCATCGCTGTCTTCCGCGTTGGTTGGACAAAAGCTGACACAGGCCACGCACGCTTTCGCGCGCGGCCCGCTGTCTGGATTGATTCACGCGCGTGCGCCAGGTTCAATTCTGTAAGCATGTGGGCAGCGACGCAAGCTCAACGTCTCGCATCCTCGAGTTCGCGAAGGATGGCGGCGGTGGCGTCGTCGGCGGGAAAAAATGCTTCGATCGCGAGTTCGGACAACGTGATATCGACCGGTGTGCCGAAAACCGTCGTCGTGCTGAAGAACGACAGCACGCCGTGTTGCGTGCGCATGCGCAGAGGCACGACGACCGGATCGGTTTCCCCGCGCGACGCGTGCCCGGCGTGCGCAGGCGCGGGATACGCGTCGAGTTCCGCGAGCAGCGCGACGAGCGTCGCATCGCCCGACACCTCGATCTGCCGACGCAGCCGCGCGAGCAGATGCGCGCGCCACTCGTGCCAGTTGTCGATGGCGTTCGCGAGCCCTCGCGGATGCATCGACAGGCGCAGCACGTTCACTGGCGGCGCGAGCAGTTCCGCATCCGCCGATGCGACGAGCGGCGCGAAAGCCGCGTTGGCCGCGACCATCGTCCAGTGACGATCGACCGCGAGCGCGGGATACGGCTCGTGGCCCTTCAACACCAGATCGACCGCGCGGCGCGCCGCCGCGAGTTGCGGATCAGCAAGCCCACGCTCGCGATACAGCGGCGCATAACCTGCCGCGACGAGCAGCGTATTGCGCTCGCGCAGCGGCACATCGAGTTGCTCGGCGAGGCGCATCAGCATCTCGCGGCTCGGCAGCGAGCGGCCCGATTCGACGAAGCTCAGATGGCGCGTGGAGACATCCGCCACGCCCGCGAGATCGAGCTGGCTCAAGCGTCTGCGCTGGCGCCAGTCGCGCAGCAGCGTGCCGACGGTGGATTGGGCGAGGGTGTGCGCGAGAGTCGAGTTCATGCGAGCGATGTTATCGAAGCGCACGCGCACAATCCATTACCTGCGACGTAAGCGCTCGAAGACCGTTTCGCCCACGACGAACGACCGTAAGATTTACTGCGCAAACATTTGCGCAGAAAAAGTTGCGCGCGTCACCCTAATGTCCGGGCATTAAAAGCCGATAAGCCACACAACAAGCGAACAATGCGTCGCGAGCCGTGCGCGCCTCAATCCCGAGCACGCACGGCCCGCGGCGCCCCGGACATTGGCGGAGAAATCATGTTTGTCATCATCGGATGGGTCCTGGTCATCGGCTCGGTGATCGGAAGCTTCATCGGCGTCGGCGGCCACCTTGCCGCGCTCGTGCAGCCGTTCGAGCTGCTGTGTATTTTCGGCGCGGCGATCGGCGCGTTCGTCGTATCGAACCCGACCGCGACGCTGAAGAAAACGCTGCAATCGGTCCCGAAGGCCTTCAAGGGCGGCGGCTATACGAAGGAAAAGTATGTCGCGTTGATCGCGCTGCTCTATGAACTGCTGCAGAAGGCGCGCAAGGAAGGAATGATGGCGCTCGAAGCCGATGTCGACGCGCCCGAATCCAGCCCGCTCTTTCAGAAGTACGAGCACGTGATGGCCGATCACCATCTGCTCGATTTCATCGTCGACTATCTGCGCATGATGTCGGCGGGCAATGTCAACGCGCTCGAAATGCAGGATCTGATGGACGAAGAGCTGGAGACGCATCATGCCGAAAGCTCGGTCGCCGCGAACGCGATCCAGAAGATGGCCGATGGCCTGCCGGCGTTCGGTATCGTCGCGGCGGTGATGGGCGTGGTGCACACGATGGGCTCGGTCGGCGCCGCGCCCGCGGTGCTCGGCGAGATGATCGCGGGCGCGCTGGTCGGCACGTTCCTCGGCATCTTGCTGGCGTATGGCTTTATCGGCCCGCTCGCCGACCTGCTCAACGCGAAGGGCGTCGCCGAAGCGAAACCGTTCCAGTGCGTGAAGTCCGTGCTGCTTGCGTCGATGAACGGCTATGCGCCGACGGTGGCCGTCGAGTTCGGCCGCAAGGTGCTCTTCACCGCCGATCGTCCGAGCTTCAAGGAACTCGACGACGCGGTGCGCGCGACCAAGATGCCGAAGGCGGCTTCGTAACTTCACGACATAGACATCATGGCTGAGAAACCATCACGCGATCCGCTGCAGTCGGTGCTTGCGCCTACCGTCGTCGTGAAGCGCAAGAAGAAGGCGCACGGGCACGGTCATCACGGCGGCGCATGGAAGATCGCCTACGCCGACTTCGTCACCGCGATGATGGCGTTCTTTCTGCTGATGTGGCTGCTCGGATCGACGTCGAAGTACGACAAGGAGGGCATCGAGCAGTACTTCAACACGCCGCTCTCCGCGTTGTTCGGCAACGATGGCGGTGCGTCGGCGCATACCAGTGTCATCACGGGCGGCGGCAAGGATTTGTCGAGCACGCGTCCGGGCGAAGGCAACAAGACTCAGACGCAACCGGTACCGCAATCGATCGCGCGCGCGGCGGTGGCGATGGATGACTTGCAGAAGTTGCAGCAACTCAAGCAGAAGCTGATGGCGTTGATCGAACAGATGCCGGCATTGCGCGCGTTCAAGGATCAGATTCGCATAGCGATCACCAGCGAGGGATTGCGCATCGAGATCGTCGATTCACTCAAGCGGCCGATGTTCGCTTCGGGTAGCTCGAAGCTCGAAGGCTATGTGACGACGATTCTGACCAACATCGGCGCATCGTTGAACGATGTCGACAATCGCGTGTCGATTGCGGGGCATACGGATGCTGTGCCCTATTCAGGCAATCAGGCCGGGTATTCGAACTGGGAACTGTCGAGTGAGCGCGCGAATGCGGCGCGGCGGGCGCTGGTTGCCGGGGGCATGAAGGAAAGCAAGGTGCTGCAGGTGCGGGGGCTTTCTGATGTGCTGCCGCTCAATAAGGATGTCGTCGATGAGCCGACCAATCGGCGTATCAGTATACTCGTGCTCAATAAGGCCGCCGAGCAGGCGTTCTTTCGTGATGGCGGGCGCACGACGGTGGATCAGACGCAGCCTGTCGATGGTGCTATTCCTGCGGCCGTGGCGGCCAGGTCTAATGTGCCGGTTGCTGTCGTGAAGTAGAGGTTTTGTTTGTTGCCGGATCCCGTATTCGTGTCGGTCTATTAGCGTTGCCCCTGTGCGGGGCGGCACCTACTTTCTTTGCTGCTGCAAAGAACGTAGGCAAAGAAAGCAGCGGCGGATTCAACCGGTCGATGCAACACCTCTGATCTAATGATCGTGATAC
>Ga0160447_100097_pt1 | contig 67074 bp, 56 predicted proteins | sample HID1973K_E1MG_FD_108222 | JGI IMG/M metagenome (GOLD analysis project Ga0160447, IMG submission 108222) | Enriched mosquito-associated microbial communities from UW Madison campus, WI, USA - HID1973K_E1 MG | ecosystem: Host-associated > Arthropoda: Insects > Digestive system > Unclassified ...
ATGCTTCGTTGGCGGCGTGAAACCGAACGCGCGCTCGATGCCTGCGATGAGCTGCGCATTCGGTTTCTCGGTGATGCCGACCGTGCGATTGCCCTGCACGTTCGAATGCCCGCGCACCGGGCAGATGCCCGCGCCGGGCCGCCCGACATTGCCGCGCAGAAGCGCGAGATTGGCGATCTGTTGCACGGTCTCCGTGCCGCGCCGATGCTGCGTGAGCCCCATGCCGTACACGAGAATCGCGTTTTCGGCACGCATGTAGATGTTCGCGGCATTGGTGATCTCGTCGCGCGTGAGGCCGGCGTGGCGCTCGATTGCGTCCCAGCGTGTCGCGCGCACATCGGCCAGCAACGCGTCGATGCCGTGCGTATGGCCCGCGATGAACTCGACGTCGAGCACGCGCGGCATATCGGCGGCGACGGCGGCATCGTCCGCTTCGACGATCGCCTTCATCATGCCCTTGAGCACGGCGACGTCGCCGCCCACGCGCACCTGATAGAGAAACGAGCTGATGCTGGTGTAGCCGAGCGTCGCCATTTCGATCGGGTTCTGCGGCGAGGCGAAGCGCTCCAGCGCGCGCTCGCGAAACGGATTGAACGAGACGATCTTCGCACCGCGGCGCGACGCCGAATGCAGGTCGCTCATCATGCGCGGGCTGTTGGTGCCGGGATTCTGACCGAAGATGAAGATCGCGTCCGCGTGCTCGAAATCTTCGAGCAACACCGTGCCCTTGCCGACGCCGATCGATTGCGGCAAGCCCACGCTGGTCGCTTCATGGCACATGTTCGAGCAGTCGGGAAAGTTGTTGGTGCCGAACTCGCGCACGAAGAGTTGATACAGAAACGCCGCTTCGTTCGATGCGCGCCCGGACGTATAGAAATCCGCCTGATCCGGATGATCGAGCGCGTTCAGATGACGCCCGACGAGCGCGAACGCATCGTTCCATTCGATCGGCACATAGCGGTCCGATGCGGCTTCATACACCATCGGATGCGTGAGACGGCCCGCCATTTCCAGATCGTAGTCGTTCCACGATGTCAGTTCCGACACGCTGTGTTGCGCGAAGAACTCAGGCGTGCAGCGCATTGCGGTCGCTTCCCATGCAACGGCTTTCGCACCGTTCTCGCAGAATTCGAACGATGACGTGTGCTTCGGATCGGGCCACGCGCAGCCGGGACAGTCGAAGCCCTGCGGCTGATTCATGTGCAGCAGCGTCTGCGCGCCGGACACCGGAATGCCCTGAATCTTCAGCGCTTCGCCTGTGGCCTTGAGCGCGCCCCAGCCACCGGCGGGCTCGCTATAGATGCGTATAACTTTCTTGTCGCTCATTTCCTTCGCCTCGCATTGAGTAGAGTGGGTCGATCGTGATGATGGTCGTTAGGCCTTCGGCCGCTTTGCGTAAATGCGCGCCTCGTTTGCGATGTGCACGAACGGTGTGTATTCGTCAGCCGCCGACGAGCGACATCCGCACGGTCGGATAACGCTTGCGTGAAGCGTGCGCGTGCATCGCGTTGCGTAACTCCGAATAGCGGTCGTCGCGTTGCATCCAGCGCGCGCGGATCGTGTCGGCGAGTTCATGCGGCGAGAGCGATGCGTGAAGCCACGGTTTCAGATCGAACGATTGCGTGGCGAACAGACACGAATAAAGCTGTCCGTCGACGGAAACGCGTGCGCGCGAACACGACGAGCAAAACGGCTTCGACATGCTCGACACGAAGCCCACGCGCGCGAGACCATTCGCGAAGCGATGGTTCACCGAGGTCGATTCCGGTTCGTCGCGCGCCTCGGGTTCGAGCGCGAAATGCCGTTTCAGGAGCGCGAGAATCTGCGCGGAAGGCACGACCTTGTCGTGGCTCCACGCGTGCGCGCCGCCCACATCCATGTATTCGATGAAGCGCAGATCTACCGGCCGTCGATGAAAATGCCGCGCGAGCGGCAGAATCTGCGACTCGTTGACGCCTTTCTCCATCACGACATTGATCTTCAGCGGGAGCAGACCCGCATCGATCGCGGCATCGATGCCTTCCAGCACGCGCGCAACCGGATAGCCGACGCCGTTCATGCGCGCGAAGAGATCGTCATCGATCGCGTCGAGGCTCACGGTGACGCGTCTGAGACCCGCCTGCCGCAAGCGCTGCGCTTTCGCCGCGAGCAGCGAGCCGTTGGTCGTCAGGGCGATATCGGTTTCGAGCGTTGCGAGCCGCTGGATCAACGTCTCGATTCCCTTGCGCAACAACGGCTCGCCGCCCGTCAGGCGAATCTTTTCGACGCCGAGCTGCACAAACGCACGAGAGAGCGCGAAGAGCTGATCGAAGGACAACCACGCATCGGACGAAAGAAACGGATAGTCGTTCGTAAATACGTCCTTCGGCATGCAATACGAGCAACGGAAATTGCATTGGTCGATCACCGATAGCCGGAGATCCTTCAACGCGCGGCCACGCGTGTCGAGCGGTCGCAGCGGCAAGGCTATCGTGTTCAATGGACGCTCCCTGGGCTTGATCGAGGCAAGTCCAAGATAAGCGAGGGGCGCGACGCGGACCATTGCACGATGAGTCGATGGCCCAAGAGGTTTGTTTGACAGGGTTATACGAAGGTATGCGGCGGGACGCGATGCACGCACACCATAAAGTTTTTCCGCAGCCGGCCGATAGCGCATGAGGAGCCAAGCGCCGCGCAGGATCGCGGCGCGGGCCCAAGCCGAGTCGGGGCACAAAAACAAGCAGTCACCAAAAGACTGATACGAAACGAGAGAGAGCCGATGACTGGTGTCTATAACCCGCTGCTGGTCTGTCTGTCGCTGGTGGTCGCGTTCCTCGCGTCCTACACGGCGGTGGAGCTGTCCGGCGGTCTCAATGCGCTCGCGAGCGCGAAACGCCGTCCTGTGTGGCTTGCCGGCGGCGCGGTGTCGATGGGCGTCGGCATCTGGTCGATGCACTTCATCGGCATGCTCGCGTTCTCGCTGCCGATCGAGGTCGGCTACGACGTCTCCGTCACCGCCGCCTCGCTCGTCCTCGCGATCGGCGTGTCGTTCATCGCGCTCGCCACGGCGAGCCGGGGCGCGCTGTCGTGGCGGCGTCTCCTCGTCGCGGGAACGATCATGGGCCTCGGCGTCGCCGCGATGCATTTCACCGGCATGCAGGCGATGCAGATGTCGCCGGGCATCGACTACACGTTCTGGAAGCTCGCGTTATCGGTGGCGGTCGCGATTCTCGCGTCGATGGCGGCGCTCTGGCTTGCGTTCACGCTGCGCGCATCGGACGTGGAGAATCTCGTCGTCAAGCGGCTCGGCGCGGCCTTCATCATGGCGATCGCGATCACGGGCATGCACTATCTCGGCATGAGCGCCGCCAACTTCGCGGCGGGCAGCCTGTGTCTCGCCGATGCGAAACTCGATGCGAACTGGCTCGCGCTCGCCGTCACCGCCATGTCGTTCATCGTGCTGGTCGGCACGCTCGCCTTGCTCGGCTTCCATACGAGCAGTCTGTCGATCTCGCTGAAGCGCGCGAACCGTCAACTGCATTATCTCGGCACGCACGATGCGCTGACGAACCTGCCCAACCGTCAGCAACTCTCGCGGCGCATCGCACAGGCGGTGGCCGACAGCGCGCGCACTGAATCGGCGTTCGCGCTGCTGTTCATCGACCTGGACGGCTTCAAGTCGATCAACGATTCGCTCGGCCACGGCGTCGGCGATGACTTGCTGCAAGTGTGCGCGGAGCGGCTGCGCCAGGATTTGCGCCATACGGACATGGTCGCGCGGCTCGGCGGGGATGAGTTCGTGATCGTGGTGGAGAACGCGGCGGAGACTTCGTCCGCCGTGGCGGTCGCCAATGGCGTGTTGCGGCGGCTGTCGCAGGAGATCGTCGTCAACGGGTTGCCGCTGCGCGTGAGCGCGAGCATCGGCATTGCCTTCCATCCGCACGATGGCGCCGATGCCGACGCACTGCTGCATAGCGCCGACGCCGCGATGTACGCCGCCAAGCAGAGCGGGCGAAACACGTTTCGCGTATTCGAGCCGCAGATGAATCACACCGCGCTCAAGTCACTGATCCTGCAGCGCGACCTGCATCGCGCACTGAGCGACGACGAACTGAGCCTGTCGTTCCAGCCGAAGTTCAGCGTCGCGTCGCAATCGGTGACGGGCGTCGAGGCGCTGATTCGCTGGCGTCATCCGGAGCTCGGCGAGATCGCGCCGCTCGAATTCATTCCGATCGCGGAGCGCTCGGGTCTCATCGTCGAGATCGGCGACTGGGTGTTGCGCGAGGTCTGCCGCAATATCGCGCTATGGGATGCGCAAGGGCTGCCCGCAGTGCCGGTCTCCGTGAATCTGTCGCCGATCCAGTTCAACGTGCCGGATCTCGTCGCGCGCATCGATGCGCTGATCGTCGCGGCCGGCGTGGTGCCGTCGCGCCTCATGTTCGAGATCACCGAAACCACGGCAATGCAGAACATCGAAAAGACGAGCCGCACCATCGAAGCGTTGCAGTCGCGTGGCTATGCCGTGGCGGTCGACGATTTCGGCACCGGTTATTCGAGCCTCGGTTATCTTCAGCGCTTTCGTTTCGACCAGATCAAGATCGACGGCTCGTTCGTGCGCGATCTCGATACCGCGGGCAATCGCGGCAGCGCGTTGCTATCGGCCGTCGTGACGCTCGCGCGCGCGTTGCAGATTGAAGTCGTCGCGGAAGGCGTCGAAACGGAGTCGCAGTTCCGCACGCTCGGCGAACTCGATTGCGATCAGATGCAGGGCTTCCTGTTGAGCCGGCCGATGCCTGCCGCCGAGCTTCCGGGGTTTCTGAGCGGCGCGGCGAAGCGTGGCGTCGTGGCCGAGCGCGCTTGTGCGGCGCCCGCCGTATGAGCGCCATCAATGAACCTGGTCCTTCACCAATGCGGCGATCTGCTCCGCCAGTTCGCGCGTGAGCGCGGTCAGTTCGGTGTTCTGTCGTAACAGCGTTTCGATCTGCGCCGCCTGACGCGCGAGCGCCTTGTCGCGCCGCTGCGAGGCCATCGCGAGCGCTTCGCGATGCCGCGCATCCGCATCCGAGAATGCCTTGTCGCGATCGGCCTGGCGAGTCTGGGCGAGCAGAATCATCGGCGCGGCGTAGGCCGATTGAAGACTGAACGCGAGATTCAGCAACACGAACGGATAAGGATCGAAATGAATGACGCGCATCACGTTCAGCGCGATCCACACGACGACGATCAAGGTCTGCGCGAGCAGGAACGTCGGCGTGCCGAAGAAGCGCGCGAATGTTTCCGCCTTCAACGCGAACCAGTCGTTGCCGAACGCGCTCGTCAGATGCAGGTACGGTAATTGAAAGCGCAAATGATCGCGGTCTGAAGCGCTGTTGTCGTCCTGATCAACCGTCATGTTGGCGATGAATAGAGTGGAGTTGTCTGCATCGCACTCTAGCTTCCGACGCGCGAGAAGGGTTTTAAAAAGCCACGCGACAATGCGCGTCAGCACGACGCAATAGCCCGACAATGCGCCGCCGTGCGTACGCGAAAACACCGGTTGCATCGAAAAAGCCGGTATCCCTCCGGCATGAATACTCCTCTCATGCGCGACGAATCCGCCGCGTCAATCCAGCATCTCGAAGGAGTATCAGCAATGGCCACATTCACACTGCAAGACGGAACCGAACTGTTCTACAAGGACTGGGGCTCGGGCCAGCCCGTCGTCTTCTCTCATGGCTGGCCGCTCAACGCGGACGCGTGGGACTCGCAAATGATGTATCTCGCGCAGCGCGGCTATCGCGTGATCGCGCATGACAGGCGCGGCCATGGCCGCTCGGCCCAGCCGTGGGACGGCAACGACATGAGCCGCTATGCGGACGATCTTGCCGAACTCGTCGACCACCTCGATGTGAAGGATGCGGTGTTCATCGGCCATTCAACGGGCGGCGGAGAAGTGGCGCGTTATATCGGCCGTCATGGCACGAAGCGCGTGAAGAAGGCCGTGTTGATCTCGGCGGTGCCGCCGCTGATGCTCAAGACCGAAGCGAACCCCGGCGGCCTGCCGCTCTCTGTGTTCGACGACATTCGCCGTGGCGTGATCGAAAACCGCTCGCAGTTCTTCAAGGAACTGGCGACACCGTTCTTCGGCTTCAATCGCGAGGGCGCGAAAGTTTCGCAAGGCACGATCGACTGGTTCTGGCTCGCGGGCATGCAATGTTCGATCAAGAGCGCGTACGACTGCATCAAGGCATTCTCGGAAACGGACTTCACCGAAGACCTGAAGAAGATGACCGTGCCGACGCTCGTGCTGCAAGGCGATGCTGACCAGATCGTGCCGATCGACGATTCCGGCAAGCTTTCCGCGAAGATCGTTCCCGATGGCTCGCTCACCATCATCCCCGGCGCGCCGCACGGCATGTGCACGACGCACGCGGATGCGGTCAACGAGAACCTGCTCGCATTCATCCGCAAGTAAGGGAGCGACGTCATGGTCAACACTTCGGAGTCTCGTCCGCCGCTTCCTCCGTTCTCGCGCGAGACGGCGATCGAGAAAGTGAGGCAGGCGGAAGACGGCTGGAATTCGCGCGATCCCGATCGCGTGTCGCACGTCTATTCGCGCGACACGCAATGGCGCAATCGAGCGGAGTTCGTTCACGGCCGCGAGGATGTGCGCGCGTTTCTCGACAGGAAATGGCACAAGGAATTCGACTATCGGCTGATCAAGGAATTGTGGGCCTTCGGCGGGAATCGCATCGCCGTTCGTTTCGCCTATGAATGGCGCGACGATGCCGGCAACTGGTTTCGCTCCTACGGCAACGAGAACTGGGAATTCGGTTTCGACGGCCTGATGAATCATCGACACGCGAGCATCAACGACGTGCCGATCACGGAGAGCGAGCGCAAGTTTCACTGGCCGCTCGGCCGGAGGCCGGACGATCATCCTGGCCTGAGCGAACTCGGGCTTTAAGCGTGTGAGTCTTCTGTGATGAGCCACGCCGCGCGCATCGCTGTGCGGCGTGGCTTCGCATGTGTCATCGATGAGAGGGCGTGATGAAGGTCAAGCGAATCTGGAGCGTCTTCGCGACGATGGCGCTCTTCCTGATGGCCGCGTTCATCGGCAAGACCTTGTGGGATCACTACATGTATGCGCCGTGGACGCGCGACGGCCGCATCCACGCGGACGTCGTCACCATTGCGCCGGATGTGTCGGGCATGATCGTCGGCGTGCCGGTGCATGACAACGAGTTCGTCAGAAAGGGCGATCTCCTGATGCAGATCGATCCGTCGCATTATCGGATCGCGGTGGACGAGGCCGAGGCGAAAGTCGCCGCGAGCAGGGCGGAACTGGCGCTGCGCCGCGACGACGCAAAGCGCCGCGCCGCGCTCGAGAACGAAGTCGTCTCCGAAGAAGTGAAGCAGAATTCGGGCTTTCAGGCCGATGCTGCGAAGGCCGCTTACGATCAGGCGCTTGCCGCGCTCGATGCGGCAAGGTTGAATCTCGCGCGTACGCGCGTCGTGTCTCCAGTCGATGGTTACGTGACGAACCTGAATACATGGCAGGGCGATTACGCGACCATCGCAACGCCGAAGCTCGCGGTCGTGGATCGCAATTCCTTCTGGGTCTATGGTTACTTCGAGGAAACGAAACTGCCGGAAGTGAAAATCGGGCGCGAAGTGAATATCCGTCTGATGAGCGGTACGCTGCTGCGAGGTCACGTGGAAAGCATCGCGCGCGGTATCTACGATCGCGACAATCCGCAGAGCATGGACCTCACCGCCAACGTCGATCCCGTGTTCAACTGGGTGCGTCTCGCGCAGCGCGTGCCGGTGCGTATCGGTATCGACAGCGTGCCGCAAGGCGTTGAGCTTACTGCGGGGACGACATGCACCGTTGTCGTCGATGGAGGCGGTGCGCCGGGGCATCTGATGCTACGCGCGCTGTAAGGCGAGGCACGACACATGGACGCGAGCTATTCACGAAGCGATGATCTGCGTATGCACCTCGCGCATTGGGCCGCGACGGATGGCCTCGTGTGGTTGCATCTCGCGAAGACGCTGACCGCAGCCTTCCTCGCGATGGGCATTGCGATGAAGCTCGAAATCCCGACGCCACGCACCGCGATGGCGACCGTGTTCGTGCTGATGCAACCGCAAAGCGGCATGGTGCTGTCGAAGAGCGTCTACCGGATGCTCGGCACGATCATCGGGACGATCGTCGCGGTCTTGCTCGGGGCACTGTTTCCGCAACAGCCACCGCTCTATATCGGCGCGATGACGCTCTGGGTTTCGCTCTGCACGGCGGCGGCGCTGCGCTATCGAAACTTTCGCTGGTACGCATTCGTGCTGGCGGGCTACACAGCGGCGCTCATCGGCATTCCGAGTTTGACGGACCCGAACGGGCTCTTCATCGCCGCGTTGAATCGCTCGGCGGCGGTGCTGCTCGGCATCGTCTGCTGCGGCGTGATCAGCGCAATCGTGCTGCCGCAATGGTCGTCGACGCGGCTGAAGCATATTCGCCGCGAGCGATTCGTGTCGTTCTCGAATTTCGCGGCGCAGGCGTTGCGCGGTGAAATCGACCGGGACGCATTTCGGTTGAAGTACGGCGAGTTCATCGACAGCGTGGTCGGCTTCGAAGCTACGCGCGCGTTCGCATCGTTCGAAGACCCGGAGGTGCGTTCACGCTCGCGGCGTCTCGCGCGACTCAACAACGCGTTCATGGAACTGTGCGCACGGCTGCATGCGCTGCATCGCTTCGTATCGGCGGTCGAGACGTCTCGTCGATGCCACGCGACCGATCTCGTCGCGTCTTATTGCGCGGATTTGGCGAAGCTGTTGATCGTAAGGCGCGATGCCGGTCTCGTCGACGATGCCTTTCTCGTTCGCCGGGCCGCGCTCGTTGCGAGGTTTCGCGTGCAGCTTGCCGAACGCGTCGAAACCGATCGCAAGGCGCTCGAACACACGGCGAGCGCGCAACAACTGCTCGATTACGATACAGCGGTTCAATTGTTGTCCGGCTATGTATCGGCGTGTTCGAACTATGCCGAGACTTTTGTTTCGCTCGTCTTCCAGAAGCATGTATTCGAAGAGGCAGACTTGAAGCGTGTCTTCGTGACCAACAAGAACGTGATCGTAGTGACCTTTCTGATGACATGCGCCGTGCTCGGTACGATCGGCGCGTTGTGGCTGTCGAGCGACTGGCCGAGCGGCGGCTATGCGATCATCGGCGCGGCCGCGGTCTGCGCGCTGGGATCGAATTCAGCGACGCCGATCAAGTTCTCGCTGCAGATGGCTTCGGGCGCGGCCGTGGCGACGCTGGCGGGTTATCTCGTGCTCTGCTACGCGTACCCGGCGATCGAAGGCTTTCCGCTATTGTGCTTCGTGCTGACGCCCTTGCTCGGGCTCGGTGCGTTTCTTGCCACGCGGCCGAAGTTCACGGGCTTCGGCCTGAGCTTCTGCATCTTCTTTTGCGTGCTCGGCGGACCGGACCGCGTGATCCGCTACGCGCCGGAGCCGCTGCTGAACGACGGCATCGCGCTCACGCTGGCGATGCTGGCCTGCGCGGTAGCGTGCGCGTTCGTGTTTCCCGCCGAGAAGCCGTGGCGTATCGCGGCACTGATCCGCGACTTGCGACATCAGATCGATGTTGCATGTGCCGCGCCGCTGGACGACCTGAAGCAGATCTTCCAGTCGGGCACGCACGATATCACCGCGCAGATTCGCGCGCTCTTGCCGCAGCCGAATGCGCAGTATCGTGAAGCGCTCGCGTGGATTCTGGCCGTGCTTGAACTCGGGCATGCGTCGATCGAGCTTCGAGCAGAAAGCCGCGATGCGCTGGCGATTCGCATCGTGTACGCGGACTGGCATGCCTCCACGGAGGCGACGATGCAACGTCTGACGATGCTCTTCGACGTGCCATCGAAACTCAATCGCGACGAAGCCATTCGCGCGATCGACACGCAGGCGAAGCACGCGACGCACATCATCGAAACGATGGGCACATCGACTCACGATATCCCGCACATGCGCCGGATGCTGGCACGCCTGCATTTCATGCGCAGCGTGCTGCTCGATCGCGACACGCCGTTTGCGACATGAACGCGTTATCGCAGCGCGTCTTCGACCAGTTCGATCCAGTGACGCACGCCCGTTCGTCCCGCTCCCGCGAGATGCGTCTGACAGCCGATGTTCGCGGTGACGATCATCTCGGGTGCGCCGCTTTCGAGCGCGTCCATCTTGCGGTCGCGCAGTTGCGTCGATAACGCGGGTTGCGTGATCGAATACGTTCCAGCCGATCCGCAGCACAGGTGGGCATCGGGCACGGCGGTGAGGTCGTAGCCCAGACGCGTGAGGATCGATTCCACCGCGCCGCCGAGCTTCTGCGCATGCTGCAACGTGCAGGGACAATGAAACGCGATACGGCGGCGCTCGCCTGCGTGGAGCGCATCGAGCGGTTCGGCTCCGAGCACTTCCACGAGATCGCGCGTCAGCGCGCTCACGCGCGCGGCCTTTGCCGCATAGTGCGGATCGTCGCGCAGCAAGTGCCCGTATTCCTTCACGAACGCGCCGCAGCCGCTCGCGGTCTGCACGAGCGCTTCTGCGCCCGCTTCGATCGCGGGCCACCATGCATCGATATTGCGGCGCGCACGCATCAAGCCTGCTTCCTGCGCGTCGAGATGATAGTCGGTCGCGCCGCAACAGCCTGCGCGCGGCGCATCGATGACGCTGATGCCGAGACGATCGAGCACGCGCGCGGTTGCGGCATTGGTGTTGGGCGACAGCGAAGGCTGCACGCATCCTTCGAGCATCAGCACGCGGCGTGCGTGTCTCGCCGTCGGCCGGGACTTGGCCGCGACGGTCTTCGCCGGAATCTTCTGGCGCAGCGCATGAGGCATCAACGGACGCGCGAGACGGCCCGCCTTCAGGAGCGTGTCGAACACGGCAGGGCGCGGTATCACATGACGCAGACCGTGGCGCAACATGCGCTCGCGTGCGGGACGCCGCACGCGGCGATCCAGTTCCGCGCGGCCGATATCGAGCAGCGCGTGATACGTGACGCCCGAAGGACACGTCGTTTCGCAATTGCGGCAGGTCAGACAGCGGTCCAGATGCAACTGCGTCTTGTCGGTGACGGGCTCGCCTTCGAGCATCTGCTTGATGAGATAGATGCGCCCGCGCGGACCGTCGAGTTCGTTGCCCAGCAACTGATAGGTCGGGCACGTTGCATTGCAGAAGCCGCAATGCACGCACGAACGCAGGATGTCTTCGGCTTCCTTCGCGCGCGCGAGCGTTCTGGCTTCGTCGCTGAGATTCGTTTGCATGGGGTGCCTGTCGAGGAGAGCGTCAGTAGTCCGCGTACATGCGGCCGGGATTGAATATGCCGTGCGGGTCGAGGCGTTGCTTCAGTTGCCGGTGAAAGCGCATGAGCGGCGCGGCGAGCGGATGAAACGGATCGGCTGCGGCAGTCGGCGTGAAGCAAGTGGCGTGGCCGCCCGCCGCGCTCGCGATGCCGCGAATGACGTCGGCGTTCGCATCGCTCTTGAGCCAGCGCTGCGCGCCGCCCCAGTCGAGCACGACTGTGCCGGGCATGTCGATGAGCGCCGTATCGTTCGGCAGGGACAGACGCCACAACGGACGCTCGTCGCTGAAGAAGGGCAGACGCTGTTCGCGCAGATCGGACCAGAACTGTGCATCCTGATGTTGTCCGCCGATGCGGTCCACCGCCGCGCGCACCGAGCCCGCGCCGCCTTCGAGACGCACATGCAGGCGGCCATCGACATGGCATGCGCCCGTCACCGGCAATGCCGCCTTGCGCCATGAAGCAAGCTCGCGCATCGCTTCGCTCGCTTCGAGCGCGAGAGAAAGGTGCTTCGTTTCGCGCGGCCTGGGCAGTACCTTCAGCGAGACTTCGGTGATGAGCCCGAGACAGCCGAAACTGCCGCTCATCAAGCGCGATACATCGTATCCGGCGACGTTCTTCATCACTTGCCCGCCGAAGCGCAGATGCTTGCCTTCGCCCGTGACGATGCGGCATCCGAGCAGAAAATCGCGGACCGATCCGGCCCACGGACGGCGCGGTCCCGACAGTCCTGCCGCAACGACGCCGCCGAGCGTCGCTCTTTCACCGAACGTCGGCGGCTCGCATGGCAGCATCTGCCCGCCTTCGTCGAGGATCGCGTTCAGTTCCGCGAGCGGCGTGCCCGCGCGCGCGGTGATGACGAGCTCGCTCGGCTCGTAGCTCACGATGCCGCGATGCGAGCGCGTGTCGATCTCGTCGGCTTGCACGGGCCTGCCGAGCGACGCCTTGCTGTCGCCGCCGCGTATGCGCAGCGGCGCCTTGCGTGCGAGCGCGCTTTGCACTTGATCGACGAGTCGCGCGCTGTCGTCGATGGAAATGAGGTCGCGTCGCATCAGAAGCGCTCCAGTTCGGGGTGAGGAAGCGCGCCGTGATGCACATGCATCGAGCCGAACTCCGCGCAGCGATGCAGCGTCGGCACGTTCTTGCCAGGATTCAGCAGCCCGGAAGGATCGAATGCAGCTTTCACGGCATGAAAGAACGTGAGCTCGTCGCTGTTGAACTGCGCGCACATCTGGTTGATCTTTTCGCGGCCGACGCCATGCTCACCCGTGATGCTGCCGCCCACTTCCACGCACAACTCGAGAATGCGCGCGCCGATGGCTTCGGCGCGGTCCATCTCGCCGGGCGCATTGGCATCGAAGAGAATGAGGGGATGCATGTTGCCGTCGCCCGCATGAAACACGTTGGCGACGCGCAGTCCGTATTGCACCGACAGATCCGCGATGCCGCGCAGCACGCGCGACAGTTCGCGGCGCGGAATCGTGCCGTCCATGCAGTAATAATCGGGCGACACGCGGCCTACGGCGGGAAAGGCGTTTTTGCGGCCCGCCCAGAAGCGCTGGCGTTCGGCTTCGTTGGCGGCGAGGCGAATCTCGGTAGCGCCCGCCGTGCGCAACAATGCATCGACGCGCGCGCAATCTTCCTCGACATCCGATTCCGCGCCATCGACTTCGCAGAGCAGCAGCGCTTGTGCATCGACGGGATAGCCCGCGTGAATGAAGTCCTCGGCGGCGCGGATCGCGAGGTTGTCCATCATTTCGAGGCCGCCGGGAATCACGCCTGCCGCGATGATCTGCGCAACGGCATCGCCGGCTTTCTCGATGTCGTCGAAGCTCGCGAGCAGTACCTTCGCGCTTTGCGGCTTCGTCAGGAGCTTGACGGTCACTTCGACCACTACGCCCAGCATGCCTTCCGATCCGGTGATGAGCGCAAGCAGATCGAAGCCGGGCGCGTCGAGCGCTTCGGAACCGAGCGTGAGACGTTCACCGTCGATCGTGACGATTTCCACGCGAAGGATGTTGTGGACCGTAAGCCCGTACTTGAGGCAGTGCACGCCGCCCGCGTTTTCCGCGACATTGCCGCCGATCGAGCACGCAATCTGCGATGACGGATCGGGCGCGTAATAGAGGCCGTGCGGCGCGGCCGCCTGCGAGATCGCGAGATTGCGCACGCCCGGCTGCACACGCGCGGTGCAGGCTTGCGCGTCGACATCGAGTATGCGGTTGAAGCGCGACATCACCAGAAGGATGCCCTTTTCGAGCGGCAACGCGCCGCCTGAAAGACCGGTGCCCGCGCCGCGCGCGACCACCGGCACGCCGTGCGCATTCACGTATTTGAGCAGCGTCTGCACTTCGTCGATGGTTGCGGGCAGCGCCACGAGCATCGGCGTGATGCGATAGGCGGAAAGGCCGTCGCATTCGAAGGGGCGCAGGTCTTCCTTCGCATGCAGCAGTTCGAGATCGGGAAGGAGGGCGTGCAGGTCGCGCACGATCGCGGCTTTGTCGTGATCGGCGAGCGGCCCGTCGAGCCGTTCGTCGTAGGCGTAGGTCATGCGGTGTCTCCGTGGCCACGTGTGTTTTTTTGCGATTCTTCCGGGTCTGCGCCGCCATGTCGATTGTTTTTCAACTGGTATTACCAGTTTCTTGGATCGATGGACCGGGCGCGAATCGACTGAAACGTGGCCGCTATTGCATGTTGACGAGGCACGTTGACCATCGTCGTGCTAGCATTTCAAGCTGGTAATACCAGTGATGGGCGCAATGATGGAAGCGGAAGAAAGCAGACGAAAACTCGCGGACGTGGTCGTCGAGCGTATCGAGGCGCTGATCGTCGACGGCGTGCTGAAGGTCGGACAGACGCTCCCGTCCGAGCGGCGGCTGACTGAAAAGCTCGGCGTCTCGCGCACCGCGCTGCGCGAAGGGCTGAAGGTCTTGCGGGCGAGGGGAATGATCGAAACCGCGCAAGGCAAGGGTTCGTTCGTCGCGAGACTGACGGCCGAACCCGCGCAGACGCCGATGATGCACCTGCTCGGATCGCAACCGCGCACGCTCTACGATCTGCTGGAAGTGCGCGAGATGCTGGAAGCGGAGGCGGCGCGTCTTGCGGCGCTGCGAGGCACGCAGGCCGATCACATCATGATCCGGCGTCGCTATGAAGAACTCGCCGCCGCCGATATCCACGACACCGACGCATCGACGCATGCGCGGCTAGATCACGCGTTTCATCTGGCGATCTGCGAGGCGTCGCACAATGCGGTGCTGGTGCATACGCTCGCCATGCTCAACGATCTGATGCTGAGCGCCGTGTTCGCATCGGTGAACAATCTCTATCACCGAGAGCCGCAGAAGCGTCTGATCGATCGTCAGCATGCGCGGTTATACAACGCCGTGACCGGCAAGCTGCCGGAGCAGGCGCGTCGCGCGGCGAGCCTGCATGTCAAGAGCGTGCGCGAGAGTCTTGCGGAAATCGAGAAGGAAGAAGAGCGGCTCGTGCGGTCCACGTTGCGGCTGGAAGGGTGGGGTTGAGGCTGATGACTCAGCTACCCGGCTCGCGATGATCGATGCCGACAAGCCGCGCGCCGAGCCGCCTCGCGAGCGCTTCGCCACCCTGCTGCATGACGTAGTCGTGGTTCCATTTGAACAGCGGGCGCGCGATGGGTGCGAGCAGATTCATCCATTCAGGGCCGGTGCGTACGCGCCATTCGTATCGCACGATAGCGATATCGCCCTGCGATGAAAATCGCCAGCATCCGAAGCCTTCGACATCTCCGCTCGCTTCGCCTTCGAGCGATACGAGCGGCTCGACGCGCGTGACGCGCATGTCGAAGCGCACGCGATACGGCAGACGACCTTTCCACGTATATCGATGCAACGCGCCGACGCCATCGTCCGGGCCGCTTTCCACTTCGATCACGCGTTCGACACACGTCCACCATTGCGGCCACGTCGCCGGATCGTGGATGGTGTCCCACACGCATTGAAGCGGCGCTGCGATTCTCCAGACCGTAACGAATCGATATTCGCTCGCGCGCACGATGGCCTCATTTTCCCTTCGAATTCTGCGCGATGGCTTCGTCGGTTTCCCAGCCGCCGCCGAGCGCGCGGAAAAGATTCACCTGATCGATCGCAACCTGACTTTCCGCCGCCGCCACCTGCGCCGCGACGCCCGTCAACGTACGCGTCGCATCGAGATCATTGAGAAAGGATTCGCGGCCCGCGCGATACAACCGATTGGTTTCATCCGCCGACTGAATCGCGGACTTATAGGCGGTGCGCAACGCATCGGCGCGCGTGGTATCGGATGCATAGGTCGCGAGGCTGCTCTGCGTTTCCTCCAGCGCCTTCAGCACGACGCCGTCGAAACGCGCGAGCGCGCCGCTCGTCGCCGCTTCGGCCTGATGCACGCGGGCGCGCTGACCGTTGATCGGAAAGCTCCAGCTGATGAGCGGCCCGAACGCCCAGCGGTTCGTGTTCGCGCCGAACAGATCCTCCGCGATACCGACCGATCCCACCGATGCGCCGAGGCTCACCGACGGATACAGCGCCGCCGTGGCGACGCCGATGCGCGCGGTCGATGACGCAAGCTGACGCTCCGCCTGACGCACGTCGGGGCGGCGCTTGAGCAGCGCGGCGCCATCGCCGACGGGAATCGGCGCGCGCAGTTTCGGCAGCTTCTTGCAGGCGAGGGCGGCTTTCGGCAAGTCGGACGGGGCGCGCGCGAGCAGCATCGCGAGCCGATATTGCGCGACGCGGCGGCGCGCGACGAAGCGCGGAATATCGGCGGCGAGCGTGTCGGCTTGCGTCTGTCCGCGCGTGACTTCCGACTGATTGCCGCGGCCCGCATCGCGCAGACGTCGCGTGAGTAGCACGCGCTGCTTCTGCAAGTCGAGCGACTTGCGCGCGATCTCCAGTTCTTCCGCCGCGGAGCACGATTCGACATAAGCGCGCACGACATCCGCGACCACCGTGACGCGCACGAGATCCTGCGCGGCTTCCACGGCTTCATCGTCGGCGTTCGCCGCTTCGACGCCGCGCTTGAGCTTGCCGAACAGATCGATTTCATAGGATATCGAAAGATCGAGCACGCCTTCATTGACGACTGGAAGCTTCTCCGTCAACAGATATTGCTCCGCCGATTCCTGCGCACGCTGAAACGCTGCCGATGTCTTGCCGGAGAAACCGCCTTGCTGATTCGCGAATTCGACTTCGGCGCGAGAGCGTGCGAGATTCGCGGCGGCCACACGCAGATCGGTATTCGACGCGAGCGCCTGAGTGACGAGCTGGTCGACGACGGGATCGTCGTAGAGACGCCACCATTTCGCGGGCACCGCGCCCTGCGTCACGGGCGCCTGATCAGCGCCGTCGATGGCTGCGTTCGCATAGGGCGAGTTGCGCGCGGCGTTCTCGGGCAGCGTGTAGTCCGGTCCGACGGTCGTGCAGCCGATGAGCGCGATGGCCGACGAAACGGCAATGGCGATAGCTTTCATTGCGATGCGCCCGACACGCTCGAAGTCGGTGCAGGCGCGGATGCCGGAGACGTCTCCGACGCCGCGCGCTTGCCGATCTTCGGCCCGATGCCGCGCACCGACACCGTCGCCGTGCGGCCCGCGATCATGCGAAAGTCCGCCGGAATCTCATCGAGCGTCACGCGCACCGGAATGCGCTGCGCGAGACGCACCCAGCTGAACGCGGGATTCACGTTCGGCAGCAGACTCGGGCTTTGCTGGCGATCGCGATCCTCGATTGCCGCGACGATGCTCTGCACGTGTCCGCGCAGAATGCCCGGCTCGCCCATCACCTTGATATCGACCGGCTGACCGATATCGATGCCGCCCAGCTTCGTTTCCTCGAAATAGCCGTCGACGCGGAACGAATGCATGTCGACGACCGAGAGCACCGCGCGCCCCGCCGACACGAATTCGCCGACACGCGGCGCGCGATCGTTCAGATAGCCGTCGACGGGACTGACAATCTCCGTGCGTTGCAGATTCAGACGCGCGGTATCGATCGCGACATCGGCATCGGCGAGCGCGGCCGTTGCCTGTTCGACGCGTGAATGCGTTTCCTCGACGACTTCACGCGCGACGAGATTGCCGAGCGCGCGATTGCGCGCATCTTCGCGGCGCGCCTGATCGAGCGTCGCGCGGCGTTGCTGCGCGCTCGCCTGCGCGTTGCGCAATGCCAGCGCATAGCGCGCCTGATCGATCACGAAGAGCACATCGCCTTTCTTGACCTGCTGATTGTCGACGACTTTCACCTCGGTGATGAGGCCGGACACGTCGGGCGCGACCTGGATCACGTCGGCGCGCACGTGACCATCGCGCGTCCACGGCGCGAACATGTAGTAGTCGACGAGCTTCCACAACACGACGCACGCAATCGCGACGACGATGAGCGTAAGCAGAATCCGCCCGAGAGAGAACCAGGTATTTTTCACGAGATGAGCCGCTGCGAAACGATGACGACAACACCCAGCACCAGAACATAGATGCCGAGATCGAAAATGGAACGGTGCCACACGAGTCGATAGAAGCCGACGCGCGCGAGCACGGTGCGGATCGCCAGATTCACGAGATAGGCGATGAACATCAGCACGAGTACGGCGGGCACGAACACGCCGAGAATGTCGATTTCGCCGATCATGTAGGGCTTTCCGGTGAAAGAGGCGTGGCGGGCGGATGCAGCGACAGGCGCATGCCGACCAGCGCGTGCAAGGTATCGCGCAACCATTTTTCCGCGACGACATCCTGTGCGTTCGTGATGGCGCGTGACGTGACCTGCGCGCTCGCGGTATCGATGTTGCGAATGAGTTCGGCCGGCACCGGCTGACGCGCGCGCCGCGCGATGCACAGTTCGAAGTAATGGCGCAGTGCATCGAGCACGATGTCGACGGAGCTCTGCAATTCGACCGGCAGCTTGCGGCGCGTGCGGCGCAGATCGAGCGCATTGAGCGCGACGCGGAAATCGCGGAAGCTCTCGATCGACGGATGGCGATGCGAGTCCGTCGCGGCATGACGCGGCAGGAGTTGCATCAGTCTGTCGAGCATGCGCGCATAGAGATTGCGCTGATCCTCGATCACTTCCGCAGACGACGCGCTCAACACGATATCCGCCCAGGCTGAACGCGTGAGCCGCGCGGCGGCGAGTTCCGCGCCGAACGGACGCGTCATGCGCGTCCAGATGAACGCGAACAGCAGGCCCGCGACGCCCGCGAGATTGCTGTTGATGAACACGAAGAAGTTCGCTTCATAGGCGCTTTGAATGCTGATGAAGGTCGCGGTGTTCACCGCCGTGAGCATGGTCACGAGCGTGAAGCGCGGCCTTGGAATCAGCGTGCCGATGATCAGGAACGGCACCGAGAAAATCAGCACGAGCATCGGAAAGTCGTGTACGTGCGGCAGGACGGCGAATACATAAAGCCCTGCGAACACGACGCTCATGCAGGTTGCGAGAAAGAACGTGAACACTTGCGGCGCGGGTTCGTCGAGCGCGGCGAAGAAGCAGCACGCGACGGCGGCGAGCGTCACGGCGCCGGCGCCATCGTTCCAGCCCGATTCGATCCATAGCCCGCACGCGACGATGATCGCGCTCACCGCGACGCCCGTCGAAAAGAGCATCATGCCGCGATCGAAAAAGCGCGCCGTGCCGCCGAGACGCCAGTGGCGGAAATGCGGCCGCCATTCGCTGGTTTCGTTGAGAATCGCGGCGCGCAACGCGCGAATGTCCTGCCATACGTCGATGACCTGGCCGAGACGCCACAGCGCATTCGACAGCAGCGCGCCGTCCGCGCTCGCGAGCGCTTCGACGGATGGACGCATCGCCTGGATGCGTTCGCGCAGCGCATCCGGCGCGCGATCGTTCTCGATGTCCTGCGCCGCGCGCGGCACGGGCGAGCCGACCCACGCGGCCACGTCCTTGAGCAGCGCTTCGAGCCCTTCCGGATGCGTGCCGTGCTTGGCGACGAGTTCGATGAGCGGATCGGCCATCGACGAAATCAGCGGCAGAAAGATCTGCATGCGGCCTTGCAACGCGCGCGCCCGGCGGATGATGTCAGGCCGCGTGTGATCGTAGGTCAACTGGCTCAGCAGCAGTTCGAGCCCGTTGACGGTCGCCGCGAGCCGCTGGCGCGCCGCCGAGATCGATGCGCCCGCGACATGGCCGGAGAGCGTCTCGCATGCGTAGAACGCGGCGTCGCGAAACCATGCGTCCGTTCGTTCGATGAGCGTCGGCGCGAGACGGCTCGGAAACACCGCGCTGCCGACGACGCTCGCCACCACGATGCCGAGCACAATCTCTTCGGTGCGCGTGATGGCCAGATCGAAGACGGTCGTCGGGTTGGTGACGGCGGGCAGGGCGATCAGCGGCAGCGTGTAGCCCGCGAGCAGAAAGACATAGCTGCGCGCGCTGCGGTCGAACATCGAGAGATAGAGCAGCGTGCCCGTCCACAACGCGACGATCACGCTGAAGAGAAACGGCGACTCGACGAACGGCGGCACGATCAGCACCGCGCCCGCCGCGCCGATCATCGTGCCGAGCGCGCGATAGAGCGCCTTCGAGCGCGTCGCGCCGACGAACGGATTCGAGACGATATAGACCGTCGCCATCGCCCAATAGGGACGCGGCAATTCGAGCGCGAGGCCGATATACAGCGCGATCATCGCGGCGGCGAAGGTCTTCGCGGAAAAGAGCCACTCGCGCGCGGATGGAAAGGCCATGGCGCTAGGCTCCGCGCTTTGCGGGGGAGCGGGCCGGCTTCGCGGGTTCGTCTACCGCTTCGAGCGCGGCGAGCAACTTCGCGTCGGGCGACGCGCCGAACGCGTTGAGCACGCGCAGCGTCGTTTCGAGATCCTCGCGGCTCACGCCTTTCAGGAGCCGCGCACGCAGCGTGACGAGGCGCGCTTCCATGCGCGCGGTGACGGCGCGGCCTTCATCGGTGAGCGTGATGGTATTCGCGCGCTTGTCTTCCGGATCTTCGTCGCGGCGCACCAGCCCCGCCGCGCAGAGTTGATCGAGCAGGCGCACGAGCGACGGCCCTTCGATGCCGACATGCTCCGCGAGCGTCACCTGGCGCACCGCCTCGCCGAGCCGGTTGGCCGTGAGCAGCGGCACGGCGCATGCTTCCGACACACCGTACGAAGCGAGCACGCCGTGACTCGTGCGGCGCCAGCGTCGCGCGGCCAGCACGAGCGTGCTGCTCACGGAGCGGCGCAGAATGTCGAGTTGGGTCATGCGGCGGGATTATAGCGAGAAGTCGATTCGTTAGCATCCTATCGACTTATGTTTTTTCTTTCAGAACGTGTACGGCAATACGGCCGCCGGGCACGCAAATTGTCGTGCTATCTTTTCGGCTCGACCATCCCGAGCGCGCCACCATGCCGATCGCCTATCTGCGGGGCCTGACCTCGCCCAGCCGCACCGACTCCGCGAACCGGCGCCTGGGTTGCGCGCTGGCCTTCGTTGCCGGCGCTGCGAATGCGGGCGGCTTTCTGGCTGTCGGACAATACACGTCGCACATGTCGGGGCTCGTGTCTTCGATCGCCGATAACCTCGTGCTCGGGCAGGCCGCGTTCGTCTTTTCCGCGATCGGCGCAGTGGGCGCATTTCTCGGCGGCGCGGCCACGTCGGCGGTGCTCATCAACTGGGGACGACAGCGGCGCGCGCACAGTGTATTCGCCACGCCGCTGCTGCTCGAAGCCGCGCTTCTGCTCGTGTTCGGCGTGCTCGGCGCGAATCTGGAAACGCATCGCGTGTGGGACGTGCCGTTGACCGTCGCGCTGCTGTGCTTCGTGATGGGCCTGCAAAACGCGATGATCACGAAGATCTCGAAGGCCGAGATCCGCACGACACACGTGACGGGTCTCGTCACGGATATCGGCATCGAAATCGGCAAGAGCCTGTACTGGAACCGTGGCGTCGCGCGCGATGACGCCGGCTATGTGCGCGCCAATCACGCGCGTCTCGCGCTGCTGAGCGCGCTTTTCGCGATGTTCATGCTCGGCGGCTTCGCGGGCGCGATCGGCTTCGCGCATCTGGGCTTCGCGACGACCGTGCCGCTTGCCGCGCTGCTCTTGCTGTTCTCGTCAGTGCCGCTTGCGGACGATCTTGCTGCGGGCCGGCGTCGCGCGCGCCGCTGATCTCACGGCGATTGCGCGGCCTCCGCGACGATCCAGTCGCGAAACAGCTGCATGCCCGGCGAGAGCCGCCGCGACTTGAGCCACGTGAGCCAGTAGCTGCCGGTTTTCACTTCGATATCGAACGGGCGCACGAGCAGGCCCGCCTGCAATTCGCGCACGAACATGCGCGGCGGCGCGAGTGCGACGCCCGCGCCTTGCACCGCGGCTTCCACCATCAGGCGCGATGAATCGAACACCGGGCCGCTCATCGTCCACGCTTCGAGGCCGGCGGCGTCGAACCAGTCGGTCCAGTCGTCGGCGCGATAGGAGCGCAGCAGCACTTCGTTCGCGAGATCGGCTGGCTTGCTCAGGCGGCGCGCGATATCGGGCGCGCAGAGTGCCGCGAGCGGCGCATCGAGCAGGAGGGCGTTGTGCGTCGCGGGCCAGATGCCCGTGCCGAAGCGGATCGCGAAATCCAGCCCTTCCGACGCCGGATCGACGAGATTGTTATGCGTGAGCAGCCGCAATTCGACGAACGGATGCGTCTCACGAAACGCTTTCAGCCGTGGCATCAGCCAGCCGACCGCGAACGTACCGACCACGCCGACGGTCAGCACCTCATGAAAATGCCCGCCTTCGAATTGCTTGAGCACGGCTTCGATGCGGCCGAACGCGTCGCTCAGCACGGGCAGCAGGGCGCGGCCTTCATCGGTGACGTGCAGGCCGCGCGGCAGGCGTTTGAAAAGCGGCGTGCCGAGCCGCTCTTCGAGCGCGCGCACTTGCTGGCTGACGGCCGCCTGCGTGACGTTCAGTTCCTGCGCGGCGCGCGTGAAACTCAGGTGCCGCGCGGATGCTTCGAACGCGCGCAGCGCATTCAGGGGAAGATGAGGGCGCATGGCTCGCATAAGATTTTCTATTGCCTGCGGCAAATTATCCTCGATTGTCGAAGCGCGAAAAAGAGCGGATATTTCGCTTCGTTCCAATCATGCAAACCAGAACGAAGGATCAAGACGATGAAGTTTCGTGCGCTGAGTCTGTTGGCGACAGCCATTTTTTCTTTTGGCGCGATATCGCGCGCCGCGTATGCCGGTGACGCGGACGCAATCCAGTCGACCGTCGATGAGACCATCAAGCCCTTGATGGCGCTGCACGGCATCACGGGCATGGCGGTGGGCGTCGTCGTGCAGGGCAAGCCTTATGTGTTCGACTACGGTCTGGCGTCGAAGGCGACGAAGCAACCCGTGACGCGCGATACGCTCTTCGAACTCGGCTCGATCAGCAAGACGTTCACCGCGACGCTTGCGTCCTATGCGCAGATCGAGGGCGATCTCTCATTGAGCGATCCGGTGAGCAGGCATCTGCCGTCGCTCGCGGGAAGCGAGTTCGGCAAGGTCACGCTGCTGAATCTCGGCACGCATACGCCGGGCGGGCTGCCGCTGCAAGTGCCCGACCAGGTTCACGACAATGATCAGTTGATGCAGTACTTCCGCACGTGGCGTCCGGCTCAGCCGCCCGGCACGATCCGCACGTATGCGAATCCCGGCATCGGCACGCTCGGGCTGATCACCGCGAAGAGCATGCGGCAGGACTTCGATGCGCTGATGCAGACACGTCTCTTTCCCGCGCTCGGTCTGAAGCACAGTTATATCGACGTGCCCGCTTCGAAGCAGCGCGACTATGCACAGGGCTATGCAAAAGATGACGCGCCGATCCGCATGAAGGGCGGCGTGCTGTCCTCGGAGGCGTATGGCGTGAGATCGACCGCCGCCGACATGACGCGCTTCCTGCAGATCAACATGAACATGGTGCGTATCGATCCGGTGTTCCAGCGCGCCGTCAACGCCACGCACACGGGCTATTTCCAGGCCGGTGCGATGACGCAGGACCTCATCTGGGAGCAGTATCCGTATCCGGTCGCGTTGCAGGCGCTGCTCGACGGAAACTCGGCGTCGATGATCATGAACGCCACGCCCGTCACCCGCATCGAGCCGCCGCAAGCGCCGCGCGACGATGTGTGGATCAACAAGACCGGCTCGACCAACGGCTTCGGCGCGTATATCGCGTTCGTGCCGAAGGAGCACGTGGGCATCGTGATGCTGGCGAACCGGAACATACCCAATGAAGAGCGCGTGAAGGCCGCGTACGCAATCATCACATCGCTCGTCCAGAACCAGTAAAGCAATGTGCGTCCGCACATCGAAATAGATCGATGCACATGCATCCGGCTCGTTCATCGGGCCGTATGTCATGTTGGAGACGCCGCACCCTCATGCCTTTCACTCAGGTCCTTCGATCCGGCCTCCGCTTGCTTGACGCCAGCGTGAGCGCATCGTCGGACCGTATCTTCGGCCTTTCGTCCGCGCCTTTTCATATCGTTCGGAATGTTTTCGGAGAAAGGTCATGTCGAATGCCAAACCTCTCATTGAGACGCTGGATCGTCGTGTCGAGCGGCGCGAGCGTCGCCGTCAGTTTTTCAGGAACGCCGGAGGCCTGGGGTTGGGGCTGGTCGGCGGCACATTGATCAGCGCTTGCGGCGGCGGCTCGGGCGATAACGCGAACGCGAATTCGAGCGCGCCCACGGACGCGGAGATCCTCAACTTCGCGCTCAATCTCGAATACCTCGAATCGCAGTTCTACTCGTTCGCAACGACCGGTGCGGGGCTGGCCGCGAGCATGACAGGCGGCGTCGGAACGATGGGCACGGTAACCGGCGGACAGCAAGTGCCGTTTCAGGACCCGGTGGTGAAGGCCTATGCGAACGAGATCGCGAAGGACGAACTCGAGCACGTGACGTTCCTGCGCTCGGCCCTCGGCGGCTCGGCGGTCGCGCAGCCTGCGATCGATATCGGCGGGACCGATCCGAACGGCGCGTTCTCCATGGCCGCGCGCGCAGCGGGCCTCGTGGGCGCGGGCGTCGCGTTCAATCCGTATCAGGACGACAATAACTTTCTGCTCGGCGCGTTCATCTTCGAGGACGTCGGCGTGACCGCGTACAAGGGCGCGGCGCCGCTCATCAGCAACAAGACCTATCTCGAAGCGGCCGCGGGCATTCTCGCCGCCGAGGCTTATCACGCGGGTCTCGTACGCACCGTGCTCTATGCAAAGGGTATCCAGATGGGCAGCCTCGTCACGGCCGCCAACGCGATATCGAAAGCGCGCGGCAGTCTCGATCACGTCGGCACCGACGATCAGGGCATCACAGGCGCGACGCCGGGCTCGTCCAACATCGTGCCGCTCGACGACAACGGCCTCGCGTTCAGCCGCAACTATGCCAACGTGCTCAATATCGTGTATCTGACGAGCGCGTCGACGACCAAGGGCGGCTTCTTCCCGAATGGCGTCAACGGCACGTTGCACATGAGCGCATAGCGACGCTTCGTGATTCGCAGGGGCCCGTGACATACTTCGCCATTGGCCCTTGCACGTCACACGAATGCGTATCGATCCCTACAGTCTCGAGCTCTTCATCTCGGTCGTCGAGGAAGGATCGATCGCGCGCGCCGCGAGCCGCAGTCACATCGCGCCTTCCGCGTTGAGCAGACGCATCGCGGATCTCGAAGCGGCCATCGGCGTCGCGCTGCTGATCCGCTCGCCGTCGGGTGTGCAACTGACCGAAGCGGGCCAGCACGCGTATTCCAGCGCGCGTTCTATCCACGGCCAGCTCGATGGTATGGCGCGCGAAATCCAGTCGATGAGCGGTCAGATCGCGGGCGTCGTGCGTCTGCATGCGAACGCATCGGCGATCGTCGGCTTTCTGCCGGAGCGGCTCACGCGGTTCAAGGCGTGCTATCCGCTCGTCGAGATCGCGCTGACCGAGCAGATCAGCGATGAAGTCATCCGCGCCTGTCTCGACGATCGCGCGGACGTCGGCATATCGGCGAGCGCGAAGACGCCCGCGGGCCTGGACGCGTGGCACTTCGCCAGCGATCCGCTGATGGTCGTCCTGCCGCACGCGCACGAACTCGCGCAGGCCGACGCGCTGAGTTTCGCCGAGGTCACGCGCTTTCCGCTCGTCGCGTTGCAGGCGGGCGGCTCGCTCGATCAGACCTTGAAGGAGCACGCCGACGCCGCGCGCCTGCCGCTCAACGTGGCGGTCACCGTCAACAGCTTCGATGCGCAGTGCCGCATGGTCGAGGCGGGGCTCGGCATCGGCATCGTGCCGACGAGCGCGGCGTCCGCGTTCGCGGGTTCGCGCAACTTCGCGCGCGTGCCGTTGCGCGAGGCGTGGGGCGGCGGCCGTTGCCTGCGCGTGCATGCGCCGCGCAAGTCGTCGCGACTGAAGGCGGTGCAGGCGCTGATCGATATCCTCATCGACGGCAAGGGTTAATACGGACATCGCATCTCGCGATGCCCCCTGTGACGAACGAACACTTCGTGCATGCGCGCATGTGCGTCTAGATTGGCATCGAAGGAGAATGCGATGGCCAATCTGGATGTGAGCGGACGAGTCCTGCTTCTGTGCGCGGACCCGGCAAACGTCGAGCGCCAGCTCGCGGGCGAGGACCTGACGCCCGATGAAGCAGGCGCGTTGCGCGACGATGTTTCCACCGACGAAATCACGCCCATCAGCGTGCTCACGCGTTTCGACGAACGTCTCGGCCAGTGTCCGTATGTGGGTTTTCATGCGGGCGGGCGCAATCCGGTGGGCATCGATGCGGTGCGCGCGGGCCGCTTTCAGGTGACGGTCGCGGGCAATCGATATGGCAAGGGATCGTCGCGCGAGCATAGCCCGCTCGCGGAATATCACGCGGGCATTCGCCTCGTGATCGCATGCAGCTTCGAGCGGATCTATCGGCAGAACGCGGACAACCTCGGGCTTTTCACGTCGACGGATTTCGGCCTGATCGAGCGAATCCGGCGCGGCGAGGCAATCGATATCGACGAACTCGTAGCCGGTCGCGATCCGCTCGCCGCCGCGATCCTCAAGAGCGGCGGGCTGCTGCGCTACGGAAAGTCGCATATGCAACGAGTCGGCGCTGGCGCGACATCGCGCGATGACATGCCGCGCACGCTCGTCGAAAAGATTCTCGCGCGCCATGCGTTGATCACCGATGCCACGAACGCCTCGCTCGAGCCGGGCAACGGCATCTTCGTGCGCGCGGACTGGCGCTTCATCCACGAGTATTACACCGGCATGGCGGCGCACATGCTGCACGCGGCGTTCGGGCGTCCGCTGACGCTGCGCGAACCGCGCAGCATGCTTGCGTTCGAGGATCATCTTTCGTATTCGCATCGCAGCGAACTGCATATCAGGAATGGCTTGCTGCCGAACGTGCGTGAATTGTCGGAAGCCCATCGCGCCTTCGCGCATGACTACGACGTGCGCAATCACGGCTATCTGAGCGAAACGAAAAGCGATGTCGACGAAGGCTCGGAAGGCATTTCGCACGCGATGATGGCCGAGCGCTACGCATTGCCGGGGCAGGTCGTCGTCGGCACGGATTCGCATACGCCGCATAGCGGCGCGCTCGGGTGCGTCGCGTTCGGCGTCGGCACGACGGACATGGCCAATGCGTTCGTCACGGGCGCGGTGCGCATGACGGTGCCGCAATCGTTGCGTATCGATCTGAACGGCCCGATTCCCGAAGGCGTGACGGCGAAGGACATCGTGTTGCACTTGCTCGCGGATTCGCGTATCCGCGCGGGCGCTGGCGTCGGCAAGGTGTTCGAATTCGCAGGCGCGGCGATCGCGAGCCTGTCGACAGACGAGCGCACGACGCTCACCAACATGACCGCCGAACTCGGTGGCTTCACCGGCATCGTCGCGCCCGACGATGAAACCGTGCGCTTCCTGAAGGAGCGGCGCGGCATCGACTTCATGATCGAGCCGTGGATGCACAGCGACGCAGGCGCGCGCTATGCCGATGTGATCGAAATCGATTGCGCGCGTCTCTCGCCGATGCTCGCCGCGCCCGGCGATCCCGGCAACGGCGTCGCGCTTGCCGCGCTCGGTCAAAGGCCGCGCATCGATATCGCCTATGGCGGTTCATGCACGGCGGGCAAGCGCGAGGACTTCGATCACTATCACGATGTGCTTTCTTGGGCTGCCGCGCGCGGCCTGCGCGTGCCGGATCACGTGAAGCTCTATCTGCAATTCGGCACGCAGGACGTGCGCGACTATTGCATCGAGAAAGGCTATGTCGATGCGTTCGAGCGCGTCGGCGCGATTCTGCTTCAGCCTTCGTGCGGCGCGTGCGCGAATTGCGGGCCGGGTTCATCGACCGACGCGCAGCAGGTCACGATCAGCGCGATCAATCGAAATTTTCCGGGCCGCTCGGGTCCGGGCAAAGTGTGGCTCGCAAGCCCGCCGACCGTCGCGGCGAGCGCGCTCGCCGGCAGCATCGCTTCGTTCGCGGAATTGCAGCACCGGTTCACGAAGTAAGCACGATCGAGCCGCCATCGATGCGGCATCAAAGATACTTACAGGAGACAGCAATGGCCATCATGCAGGGCACTTCGCGTCTGCACGACGCCCCCGGCGTCGCCTTAACGGATGCGCCCGCGCTCGCGGACACCGCGGGCATTTCGGCGCGCCTCGACCGGCTTCCCGCGACGCGCGCGGTGTGGAAGCTCGTCTTTCTGCTGAGTCTCGGCTTTTTCTTCGAACTCTACGATCTGCTCTTCACGGGTTACATCGCGCCGGGCCTCGTGAAGAGCGGTATTCTCACCGCGACGACCGCGGGCCTGTTCGGCACGACGGGCGTCGCGAGCTTCATCGCCGCATTGTTTTGCGGGCTGTTCATCGGCACGATCGCGTGCGGCTTTCTCGCCGACCGCTATGGACGTCGCGCGATCTTCACGTATTCGCTGCTGTGGTACGTCGCGGCCAATACCGTGATGGCGTTTCAGGACACGGCGCTCTGGCTCAACTTCTGGCGTTTCGTTTCGGGTTTGGGCATCGGCGTGGAGCTGGTGACCATCGGCACGTATATGTCCGAGCTCGCGCCCAAGCACCTGCGCGGCAGAGCTTTCGCCGTGTGCCAGGCGATCGGCTTTTCCGCCGTGCCCGTGGTCGCGTTTCTCTCGTATCTGCTGGTGCCGCGCGCGCCGTTCGGCTTCGACGGCTGGCGCTGGGTCGCGATGGCGGGCGGCGTGAGCGCGCTCTTCGTCTGGTATTTCCGGCGCAATCTTCCCGAAAGCCCGCGCTGGCTTGCGAGCAAGGGCCGTGTCGAGGAAGCCGATGAAGTCCTGCGCCGCCTCGAAGACAAGGTCGCGTTGCAGTATGGCAGACCGCTGCCCGCGCCGGGACCGTCCGACCCGATTGCCAGAAAGGCCGGTTTCGCCGACATGTGGAAGCCGCCGTATCGCACGCGCACGGTGATGCTCATCATCTTCCATATCTTTCAGACGGTGGGGTTCTACGGTTTCGCAAACTGGGTGCCGACGCTGCTCGTCAGGCAGGGCGTGACGGTGACTTCGAGCCTGCTTTATACGACCGTGATCGGGCTCGCCGCGCCGCTCGGTCCGTTGCTTGGTTACTGGATCGCGGACCGTTTCGAACGCAAGCATGTGATCGTGTTCATGGCGGGCGTGAATATCGTTGCGGGCTTGTTGTTCAGCCAGGCTTCGGCGGCGGTGATGATCGTCGCGCTCGGCGTGATGCTTACGCTTGCGGGCAACATCATCTCGTTCACGTATCACACGTATCAGCAGGAGCTCTATCCGACGATGATCCGCGCGCGTGCCGTCGGTTTCGTGTATTCGTGGAGCCGGCTGTCGGCGGTGTTCAGTTCGTTCGTGATTGCATTCGTGTTGAAAGAGGCGGGCGTGACGGGTGTGTTCGGGTTCATCGCAGGCGCAATGTTGCTCGTGATGCTGTCCATCGGTTTGATGGGACCGCGCACGCTCGGCAAGTCGCTCGAAAGCATTTCTCACTGAGCGCGTGATTCACGCGTGCTAACCCCCGCACGCGTGAATCAGAAACTGCTGCACGGCTGTCGACGGCGTGCTCAACGTCGCGCCCTTGCGCCAGATCATGCCGGCTTCCATATGAGGAATGGCATCGTTCACGGGCCGCGCCTCGATGCGCTTGCCTTCTAGCGACCACGGCCGAAACACCATATCCGACAGCACCGTGACGCCAAAACCGTGCGCCACGAGTCCACGCAGCGCTTCCATCGAACTCGTTCGAAACGCGATATTCGGCTCGATACGCTTCTTGTGCCAATAACGCATCGTCGATTGCTCGCCTTCATCGACGGTAATGAGGATATAAGGGTGCTCGGCAATATCCTTAAGCGACACCGCCTGCTGCCGCGCGAGCGGATGCGACGGCGCCACCCACAACTGCCGGCGCGAGCGCATCAGCACCTGACTGTCGAAGCGGTTCGGCCGCTGCAGATTCGATAGCAGCACCACGCCGATATCGACATCGCCATTCGCGACCGCGTCTTCGATCTGCGGCCGCTCCATGTCGCGCAGGTCGAAATCGACGTACGGATACGTCGCACGAAAGCGCGCCAGCAATTCCGGCAAAAAATACCCGAGCACCGTATAGGACGCCGCGATGCGCGCGACCCCGCGCATGTCGTGCGCGCGAAACGGCGTCTTGTGCAGCGCGTCGCGGGCGGCGTCGAGAACGCGGCGCGCATGGTTATGAAAATCCTGGCCATCGGGCGTCAGCGCGACACCTTGCGGCAGGCGCTCGAACAGCTTCGTATCGAGCGCGCTTTCGAGGGCCAGAACTGCGTTCGTAATCGCCGATTGCGACACATGCTCGTTGGCCGCCGCCATCGAGAACTGGCCGGTTTGCGCGGCGGCCACGAAATAGCGCAATTGTCGGAGCGTGAGATCGAAGGCCATCTGATTTTCGAATACCAGAGTTGTTTATTCGTGATTTTACGATGGCAAATCGGCTTTCTATACTCGCCAAAAAAGACCATTCCCCGAATCTGGAGACACGCCCCCATGAATGCACCCGATCGCGCCGCCCTAGCCGCCGACGTTTCGCTGGACGACAAATACACGCTGGAGAAAGGCCGCGTCTATATCAGCGGCACGCAGGCGCTCGTGCGTCTGCCGATGCTGCAAAAGGCGCGCGATCGCAGGGCGGGGTTGAACACGGCCGGGTTCATCTCGGGCTATCGCGGCTCGCCGCTCGGTGCGCTCGATCAGTCGCTGTGGAAAGCCAAGCAGCATCTGAAGGACAACGACATCGTCTTTCAGCCGGGGGTCAACGAGGACCTCGCCGCGACCTCGATCTGGGGCACGCAGCAGGTCAATCTGTGGCCCGGCGCGACGCGCGATGGCGTATTCGGCATGTGGTACGGCAAGGGTCCGGGCGTGGACCGCACCGGCGACGTCTTCAAGCACGCGAATTCGGCCGGCACCGACAAGCACGGCGGCGTGCTCGTCCTTGCGGGCGACGATCACGCGGCGAAATCGTCGTCGGTCGCGCATCAGTCGGATCATGCGTTCATCGCGGCGGGCATTCCGGTGCTGTATCCGTCGAATGTTCAGGAGTATCTCGACTACGGCCTGCATGGCTGGGCGATGAGCCGTTATTCGGGTCTGTGGGTCGCGATGAAATGCGTGACCGACGTGGTCGAATCCACCGCGTCGATCGATCTCGATCCGGACCGCGTGGAGATCGTCACGCCGACCGATTACGCGGTGCCCGAGGGCGGCCTCAATATCCGCTGGCCCGATTCGCCGTTCGCGCAGGAAGCGCGTCTGCTCGACGAAAAGTGGTACGCGGCCCTGGCTTATGTGCGCGCCAACAAGCTCAATCGCGTCGTGATCGATTCGGACAAGCCGCGCTTTGGCATCATCACGGCGGGCAAGGCCTATCTCGATGTGCGTCAGGCGCTCGTCGATCTCGGGCTCGACGATGCAACCTGCGCGCAGATCGGCTTGCGCGTGCTGAAAGTGGGCTGCGTGTGGCCGCTCGACGCGCAGGACGCGCGCGCCTTCGCGACGGGTCTCGAAGAGATTCTCGTGGTCGAGGAAAAGCGCCAGATTCTCGAATACGCGCTGAAGGAAGAGCTTTATAACTGGCGCGAGGACGTACGACCACGCATCTACGGCAAGTTCGACGAACGCGACAACGAAGGCGGCGAATGGTCCGTGCCGCGTGGCGACTGGCTGCTGCCCGCGCATTACGAGCTATCGCCGGCGCTGATCGCGAAGGCCATCGCGCGGCGTCTTTCGCGTGCGGATCTTCCCGACGATGTGCGCGCCCGCATGCTTGCGCGCGTCGAAACCATCGAAGCGAAAGAGCGCGAGGCGATCAAGCCGCGCGTGGATGTCGAGCGCAAGCCGTGGTTCTGCTCGGGCTGTCCGCACAATACGTCGACGCGCGTGCCCGAAGGTTCGCGCGCGCTCGCGGGCATCGGCTGCCATTACATGTCGATGTGGATGGACCGCAAGACCGAGACCTTCAGCCAGATGGGCGGCGAAGGCGTTGCGTGGATCGGCCAGATGCATTTCTCGGGCGACAAGCACGTATTCGTCAATCTCGGCGATGGCACATATTTCCATTCGGGTTTGCTCGCGGTGCGCGCGGCGATCGCGGCGAACGCGAACATCACGTACAAAATTCTTTATAACGACGCCGTGGCGATGACCGGCGGCCAGCCCGTCGACGGCGTGCTGACCGTGCCGCAAATCGCGCATCAGGTGCATGCGGAAGGGGCGAAGCGCATCGTCATCGTGACGGACGAGCCGCAGAAATACGATGCGAAGATCGCATTGCCGGAAGGGGTCAACGTGCATCATCGCGATGAGCTGGATCGCGTTCAACGCGAACTGCGCGATACGCAGGGCACGACCATTCTCATCTACGATCAGACGTGCGCGACGGAGAAGCGCCGCCGCCGCAAACGCGGCACGTATCCCGATCCGGCACGCCGCGCGTTCATCAACGACGCCGTGTGCGAAGGTTGCGGCGATTGCTCGGTGCAATCGAACTGCCTGTCGGTCGAGCCGCTGAACACGCCGCTCGGCACCAAGCGCAAGATCAATCAGTCGTCGTGCAACAAGGACTTTTCGTGCGTGAACGGGTTTTGCCCGAGTTTCGTGACGGCTGAAGGCGCGCAGGTTCGCAAGCCGAAAGCCGCCGCGGGCGCGAAGCCCGATTTCGACAGCCTGCCGTCGCCGGTCTTGCCCGCGTTGTCGAAGCCTTACGGCATTCTCGTGACGGGTGTCGGTGGCACGGGCGTCGTGACGATCGGCGGTTTGATCGGCATGGCGGCGCATATCGAGCGCAAGGGCGTGACCGTGCTCGATATGGCCGGTCTCGCGCAGAAGGGCGGTGCGGTGCTGAGCCACGTGCAGATCGCACCCGAGCCGCGGGCGCTGCATGCGACGCGCATCGCGACGGGCGAGGCGCGCCTCGTGATCGGTTGCGATGCGATCGTGTCGGCGTCGAACGATGTGCTCTCGCGCACGCGGCACGGCATCACGCAGGCCGCTATCAACAGCGGCGCGACCCCGACGGCCGAATTCGTCACCAATGCACAATGGACCTTTCCCGCGACGCAGACGGAGCAGGCGTTGACGGACAGCATCGGCGCGGGCTGCGAATTCATCGATGCCAACGCGCTCGCGCTGAAGTTGCTCGGCGACACGATTTATTCGAATCCGCTGTTGCTCGGCTTCGCGTGGCAGAAGGGCTGGTTGCCGCTGGAGCTTTCGAGCCTGAAGCGCGCGATCGAACTGAACGGCGTGGCGATCGAAAAGAACCTCCTCGCGTTCGACTGGGGACGCTTCGTCGCGCAACACGGCGTGGGCGAACTCATCAAGCCCGCGCAACACGCGATCGTGATGAAGATGCCCGAGTCGCTGGAGAACGTGATTGCGACGCGTGAAGCGTTGCTGACGGCGTATCAAAACGCGGCTTATGCGCGGACGTATCGCAGCGTGGTCGAGCGCATCCGCGAAAAGGAAAAGCCGCTGAATGCGAAGCTGCCGCTCACGCGCGCGGTCGCGGTGAATCTCGCGAAGCTCATGGCCTATAAGGACGAGTACGAAGTCGCGCGTCTTTATGCCGATCCCGCGTATCTCGGCAAGCTGCGCGAGCAGTTCGAAGGCGAGCCGGGCCGCGATTACAAGCTGATGTTCCATCTCGCGCCGCCGATGTTCGCAAAGCGCGACGAGCACGGTCATCTCGTGAAGCAGCGCTTCGGCGCGTGGATGCTGCCCGCGTTCCGTGTGCTCGCGAAGATGAAGGCGCTGCGCGGCACGTCGCTCGATGTGTTCGGCAAGACGGCCGAACGCCGCACGGAGCGTCGGATGATTGCGGATTACATCGCACTGGTCGATGAATTCTGCGCGACGCTCGATGAAGCTCGCTTCGATGCCGCGTTGCAACTTGCGAAGCTGCCCGACGAGATTCGCGGCTTTGGTCATGTGAAGGAGCGCAACATGGCGGCGGTCGAGAAGAAGCGCGAGCGTCTGATCGGAAGTTATCGCGCGCCGGTAGAAATGGCGGCGATGGCCTGAGAGCCGTAGACATCGCGGGCGGCGGCGAGCAATGCCTCGACCTTGACTTCGGTTGCGAGCGAGGGCAGCCGGCCGCCCGCCTCACGTTGCCGAAGTCGTCCATCCACGAGTTTTATGCGCGCCTTTCTGACGCCGCTGCCTGCGATGGGACGGGAGGCGCGCGATGAATCGATCGCGATCGCGCGGCGGCTTGATCGTTGGTTTTGGGTTGGGGGGCGGTAGCGGTATCTTCCAAGACGGCGGTTCAACATGATGTGCTTCAGGTTGCGCTTCCCGTTGAACTGGCTTTCTTGACGTTCTGTGACAACATTGATTCGTAACGCGAAGTATTCTGGCAACTTATGAATCTCGGAGCCAGAATATGTACCCAGCCTTGTCGTATGCGGTAGATGAGCCTTCATTGGCCTGGGACAATGCGAAGAGGCCACGATCTGCCGGTCTATTCGAAATTCGCCCGCCAGCTGTATCGATCGATGCGCTGCCCATCTATGACACGGATCTAGATACCGTTATCGGCTATCGTGAGGAGTTCGCCGGCGTATCCCACATCTATGCGCTGGACGGAAGCATCCAGATAAGCGAGAAGCCATTGGAGTCTCCGCTGTTCGATCCGTTCGATGCGTTGTTCATCGTAGGCGGATTATGGAGAGCCGGGCTTCGAGGCTTCACTGAGTGGGAGCGAGAGGCGTAGGTGTGGCGCTTGGTCAAGCTACCTTGTTTGGCTTGCGAACCCGGTACTACGCACTCTTGCAACAGCCGTTGCGTTTTGCCGCGACGCCCCTCGCACATATGTCAGAAGCAGGGCGCTACGTGCCGGTTCACATCCTAAGGCTGGCAATCAGGCATGGCAAACGCTTTTCCGACCCCAAGGGCCATTCCGGCATTTTTCAATATACTTGTCCGATGGTCCGCAATGGCACGCGATACGTTCTCGACGTGGTCGTTCGAGAGCGCGATTACACAGTTCTTCACTTCGCTTATAAGCACATCAAATGACGCCGCCCACGATCCACACTACGGCGCATGTCGAATCCCATGCTCGAGTGCAATGGGACAGCGAGGGCTTTACCGTACATTGCGAGATCGACTATCTGCCGTCGGCTTCGTACAAAACGACGGGCAACCTGAGCGAGGCACTCGAACAGCGCTTCGCTATCGTTCCTGCGACCTATGTGATTACAGCCGGAACGCTATCGATGCTGCTTGATTCGGAAAAGCGGATCACCGAATTCGATTTCTATACCAATCCCACAGAGTGGGCGAAAGCCACTTCACCTTTTTTCGATGCGATTCCTGGAACGCCGCATATCGACGCGATATTCGATGACAACGGACACAGCGAAGCGATGCGTGATCCGGACGTTCTCTACGAACCTCGACGCGGCACGCTTTATCTGTCGTGGGGCGATGCATTGCGCTGGCATGGGGTAGCTCAGCAAGTAGCACTGGGGGTAGGGCCCGATAACCGTCTGGCGCAACTTCGGATCGATGGTCTGTTCGTTGAAGCAGAGAAGCTGGAACCAAAACGCCGGTGGACGAGACTATTCCGCGCCTGACGGCCCAGATTGCTGACCCACCCCGTATGATGTCGTTCCACACACGAAAAACGGAGACAGCGCATGAAAGGCGTTCATAAGCTCGCCGTCGTCGGGATCGGCAAGATCGCGCGGGATCAGCACCTGCCCGCGATCGCCGCGCAGCCGGGGTTCGAACTCGTCGCGTGCGCGAGCCGCAACGCCAGCGTCGAAGGCGTGCGCAACTATCCGGATATCGACGCGCTGCTCGCCGCCGAGCCCTCGCTCGATGCGGTGTCGCTGTGCGCTCCGCCTCAAGTGCGATACACGCAGGCGCTCGCCGCGCTCGAAGCGGGCAAGCACGTCATGCTGGAGAAACCGCCCGGCGCGAGCGTGAGCGAGGTCGAAGCCCTGCATGACATCGCGCGGGCGCGCGGCTGCACGCTGTTCGCGTCGTGGCATTCGCGCGCGGCGAGCGCTGTCGAACCGGCGCGCGCATGGCTCGCGTCGAAAGAGGCGGGCGCGATTCGTTCCGTCGAAGTGCGCTGGAAGGAAGACGTGCGCCGCTGGCATCCGGGACAGCAATGGATCTGGGAGCCGGGCGGCCTCGGCGTGTTCGATCCGGGCATCAACGCGCTCTCGATCGTCACGCGCATCCTGCCGCACGAAGTCGCGTTGCGCGCGGCCACGCTCACGGTGCCGAGCGATACGTCCACGCCGATCGCAGCCGAACTCGATTGCATCGCGACCAACGGCGCGCCGGTACGCGCAGTGTTCGACTGGCGTCACGGTCCCGTCGAAGAGTGGGATATCGATATCGATACCGACGCGGGCCGCCTGTCGATGCGCGAAGGCGGCAAGCGGCTTTCCATCGCGGGCAAGGAGATCGATCTCGGGCGCGAGCGCGAATATCCCGCGTTATACGAGCAATTTCACGCGCTCATCGAAACGAAGGCGAGCGATGTCGATGTGCGTCCGCTGCGTCTCGTCGCCGACGCGTTTCTCACCGGACGGCGCATCGAAACGGAAGCATTCGGGCGCTGATCTCAGGTGCTCTGCCGCTCGATGATGGTGAAGCCGGTATCGATACGCACATCGGCGGGCGGCGCATCGGCATTGAAGCGTTGCAGCAGCGCCTCAGCCGCCTTCATGCCGATGGTCGCGCCATCGATACGCACCGTCGACAGCGCCGGATAGACATGCGCCGCCGTGCTGAGATCGCCGAAACCCATCACGGCGATATCGCGCGGCACATCCATGCGGCGGCTCGCGGCTTCGGCGAGCACGCCTTGCGCGAGCGTATCCGAACTGCACACGACGATTTCAGGCGCACCCGATGCCAGCATGCGGCTCAGTCCTTCGCGCCCCGCCTGCAAGGTCGCGGGCGCGGGCAGCACTTCGAACGCGGGCTTCGCGACCCGATGCTTCGTCAGCTCGCGCCTGAGGCTTTCGCAACGCCGCAAGCCGCGCGGATCGTCGACGGACACGATGCCGAACCTGCGATAACCCTTCGCCAGCAAGTGTTGCGCGACCTGCTTGCCCACCGCCTCATGCGAGAAGCCGATCATCATGTCGATCGGCTTGTCCGTCAGATCCCATATCTCGACGACCGGAATGCGCGCCTTCGTGAGCCGCTCGATCGTCGCCTTGCTGTGACTCGTTCCGGCGAGCACGATGCCATCGGGACGGCGGCCGAGAATGGCCTCGACGAGCGCTTCCTCGCGTTCGGGCGAATACGCGGTCAGGCCGAGCAAGGTCTGATAGTTCGATGACGTCAGGCCGTCCATCAGCGCCTGAACAGTGTCGGAAAATATCGAGTTCGCTATCGTCGGCAGCAGGATCGCGACGAGGCGGCTCTTGCTGCTCGCAAGTCCGCCAGCCAGCATGTTCGGCACATAGCCGGTCTTGCGCACCGCTTCGAGCACCTTGCGTTGCGTGTCGCTGCGCACGAGTTCGGGCCGGTTGAGCGCACGCGAGACGGTCATCGGCGCGACGCCGGCCACGCGCGCGACATCGATCAGCGTGACGCTTTCGCCCGGGCCCGATACGGCATTTTTTCGTTCGAGTTTCTTCACCATCTCAATCGTCCCGTGCGCGCTCTCGTTCAATCATCGAATTAGACCACGCGCAACAAGGCGCGCGGCGGCGTCAGTGTAAACCATGATGATTGCGCAACCATTATCGCTTGAATGATTGCGCAATCATTGTATCATCCAGTGCATATATCGATGCCGCCAGACTCAGGAGACGCCTTGGAAACCGCACTGCCCACCACGAAGCGCACCAACGTGCGTTGGCTCATCCTCGCGATGATCTTCATCGTCACCGTGTTCAACTATGTCGATCGCGCGACCTTGTCGATCGCCGCTCCGAGCATGCGTCACGAACTCGGCTTCGATGCGCTGACGATGGGCATCGCGTTCTCAGCGTTCGGCTGGGCGTACACGGGCATGCAGATTCCGGGCGGACTGATCCTCGATCGCTTCGGTGCGCGCATGGTGCTGGGCGTGAGTCTCATCGTGTGGTCCGCGCTCACGTTCATGCAGGGCTACGTGCATCTGTTCGCGTCGGCGTTCGTCGCGCTGTTCGTGATGCGGTTCCTGATGGGCATCGCGGAATCGCCCGCGTTTCCGTGCAACAGCCGCCTCACGGTGATGTGGTTTCCGAGCGCTGAGCGCGGTCTCGCTACGTCCGTCTTTCAGCTTGCGCAGTACTTCGCGCTCGCCGTCTTCACGCCGATCATGACCTACACCGTCAGCGCGTGGGGCTGGCATTACGTGTTCTATACGACGGGCGCGGTCGGCATTCTGATCGGCTTGTGGTGGCTCAAGGCGGTGCGCGAGCCGCAGCGCGATCATCGCGTGAATGCGGCCGAGCTCGATTACATCGCGGCGGGCGGCGGCCTGCCGAAGATGGGCGACAGCCCGCAGCCGTTCAGGTGGAAACAGGTCAGCGCGATTGCGGCGAACCGCATGATGATCGGCATCTACATCGGCCAGTTCTGTCTCACGTCGATCACCTGGTTCTTTCTCACGTGGTTCCCGACTTACCTGATCGAAGCGAAAGGCATGTCGATTCTCAAGGTCGGTATGGTCGCGGCGTTGCCGGCGATTGCCGGTTGCGTCGGCGGATTGATCGGCGGCGTGTGGTCGGACTGGATGTTGAAGCGCGGCTTCTCGCTCACCGCCGCACGCAAAACGCCGATCATCTTCGGCCTCGTGCTGTCGAGTTCGATCGTCGTCGCGAACTATGTGCAGTCGACCTCCGTCGTGATCCTCGTGATGTCGATCGCGTTCTTCGCGAAGGGCGTGGGCAATCTCGGCTGGTGCATCGTCGGCGACGTATCGCCGAAGCACGCCATGGGCATCAGCGGCGGCATCTTCAACTTCTGCGGCAATCTGGCGAGCATCGTCACGCCGCTCGCGATCGGCTGGATGATCAAAGAAACCGGCTCGTTCGAAGTCGCGTTGACCTATATCGCGACGCTCTCGCTGATCGGCGCGTTCGCGTATCTCGTGATCGTCGGCAAGCTGCAGCGGCTCGACCCGGACGAGCGCGACGGCGCATCCGGCGAGCGCGGCGCGCCCGCAACACTCGAACCGCGCCACGGCAACTGAACGCGCACGCACTCACTTCATCAAAGGACACGCTTCATGAACACGACCTCGCTCATCAACGGAACATCGCACGATCAGATCAAGTGGATTCGCATCGCGTCGACCTTTCTGCCGCTCGCCAATCCGATCAGTGACGCAAAGGTGCTGACCGGCCGTCAGAAGCCGATGACGGAGATCGCGATGCTCTTCGTCGAGATCGAAACGGCCGACGGTCATCGCGGTCTCGGCTTCAGCTACTCGAAGCGCGCGGGCGGTCCCGGCCAGTTTGCGCATGCGAAGGAAATCGCGCCGGTGCTGATCGGTGAAGATCCGAGCGATATCGCGCGCCTGTGGGACAAACTGGCGTGGGCGGGCGCATCGGTAGGACGCAGTGGCATGGCCGCGCAGGCAATCGGCGCATTCGATGTCGCGTTGTGGGATCTGAAGGCGAAGCGCGCGAATCTGTCGCTCGCGAAGCTGCTCGGCGCGCATCGCGATTCCGTGCGCTGTTACAACACGTCGGGCGGTTTTCTGCATACGCCGCTCGACCAGTTGCTCGTGAACACGGACGCGTCGCGCGAGAAGGGCATCGGCGGGATCAAGCTGAAAGTCGGCCAGCCGGATTGCGCGCTCGACATTCATCGCGTCGCGACCGTGCGCAAACATCTTGGCGACAGCTTCCCGCTGATGGTCGATGCAAACCAGCAATGGGACCGTCCGACCGCGCAGCGCATGTGCCGAACGTTCGAGCAGTTCAATCTGATCTGGATCGAAGAGCCGCTCGATTGTTACGACGCCGAAGGCCACGCTGCACTCGCCGCGCAATTCGATACGCCGATCGCGACCGGCGAGATGCTGACGAGCGTGTCCGAGCATTGGGACTTCATCCGGCAACGCGGCGCGGATTACCTCATGCCGGATGCGCCGCGCGTCGGCGGCATCACGCCGTTCCTGAAGGTGGCCGCGCTAGCAGACCATGCGGGTCTGATGCTCGCGCCGCACTTCGCGATGGAACTGCACGTGCATCTCGCCGCATGCTATCCGCGCGAGCCGTGGGTCGAGCATTTCGAATGGCTCGAACCTTTGTTCAACGAGCGGCTCGAAACGCGCGACGGCCGCATGATCGTGCCGACGCGGCCGGGCCTCGGATTGACGCTGAGCGATCGGGTCGCGGGATGGACCGCGCAGGAAGCCGAGATCGGCGTGCGTGGCTGAGTTTCATTGAGCGCGATACGTCGCGCTGCGCATCGCGTTGATCGCGGCCACATCGCCCTCGGGCGCGGCGCGTACGTTCGCGTGGCGCGCCGCCAGCGGAATGCGCCGCGTGCTGCCCGGCGCGAGATGAAACCAGTCGATGCGCGCGTAGTAGTTCGGATCGACGACATGCACCCAGCGCGCAAGCTGATCCGTTCCGACGACGAGACTCCAGCCGTCGTCGTCTTTCTCGACGGCGGCATGCAGGGCGATATCGCGCCGCTCGCCAATCGACGGATCGGGAAAATGAAACGCTTCCGATAGCACCGCGCCCGTGTCCGTATCGCGCAGGACGACATGTGTCGCATCGTGAGCGCGCGGGCCGAAGCGGTACGCATACGCGATATCGAAGAACGCGCCAATCAGCGCATTCGACGACACGCGCTGCACGCTGCGCGGCTGCAACACGAGATCGCGCGAGCCGCCCGCGATCTTCACCGCGCCATCGCGCAGGCAGGCGAGTTCGACGCGCGCCCGAATCTCGCGCGCGGTTTCGTTGACGAGATGCACGTCGAGGCCATCGAGGCCTTCATCGAGTATCAGCGCCTGCACGGGCTGCAACACGCGTGCGAGCCCATGCAGCGCGCTCTTCGGTGCGCCGAGCACATCGAGCACGCCCCAGCCCGCGCCCGGCCGCACATCGAGCAGATTCCATACGATGCCGCCCGAGCAGGTCGATCCCTCGCGACGCCATTCCGAGAACACCGCACCGATCACATCCGCAACGACGGCGCGCGACAGTTCGAGATATCGCTCGGGGTTTTCATAACGCAGGCGCGGCACATCCAGCCGATAGAGCGAGTGCATGTAGTGCTCCCGCACATCGTCGAAGTCCCATGCGGAGCCGGGATCGCGTGGCACGCCCGCTTTCCAGCGCGGTTCGTGCGCGCGCGGGTTCGGGATCGCGCGCAACGCGACATCGTCGGGGACGTTCGCGAAGGCGAGGCACTCGGACGCGAAACGCACCTGCGCGCGGCGTACGTCGTCGAAAGAACGCTGATACGCGGGCACGCCGTAGTAATGCGTGATGCCGCCGCGCGTGTTGAAGGGCATCGATTCGGTGTCGCCGGGTGCCGCGCTCGGCGAGTTCACGACATAGGCGACATCGGGCCGTCGTGCGGCGATCGCGTTCGGCAACAGTTCGGTGAAGAGGCGTTGCTGATATGCGTCGAACGGCAGGCCAAGCATTGCCGCCTGCTGATGCACTTCGCTTCCGCCGCACAGCACCGCAAGCGATGCGAAGCGGCGCGTGCGCGCAAGGAATTGCTCGGCTTCGCGCTGCACGCTGACGCGAAAGGCTTCATCGTCGGGATAGTCGAAGTTCGCGAACGCGAAGTCCTGCCACACGAGCACGCCGTGCTTGTCGGCGAGTTCGTAGAAAGTGTCGGATTCGTAGAGCGTGATGCCGCTCACGCGAACGATGTTGATGCCCGCGTCGCGCATCAGTCGGAAGATGCTGTCGAGCTTGTCGCGCGGCGCATCGAGTGCGACGATATCGGCCGAGGTCCAGCACGCGCCGCGCGCGAACACCGGCACACCGTTCACGACGAGCTGAAAGCCCTTGTTATCCGCGCCGCGATCGACTTCGATCGTTCGAAAGCCGACGTCGCCGAGCGCGATATCGCCGAGTTTCACGGCATAAAGCGACGGCTCGCCATGCGTATGCGGATACCACGCGCGCACGTTCGGCACGCGCACCTGGCCAGTGAGCGTATGCGCGTCCTGCCATTGCAACGTGGCTTGCGTTTCGCCGCATTGCAGCGTGATCGGCGCGTGCTCCTGCGCATGAAAGAAGCGCACGGCGATATCCAGAACGCCGTCCTTTCCCTCGATGCGCGTATGCATGTCCACGTTGTCGATGCAACTGCGCGATTCGCCGATCAATTCGATTGCGCGCCACGGTCCCGCCGGTTGAATCGTCGGGCACCATCCGGACATGTGCCCGAGCAGCGTCGTACGGACGTTGCGCAGCGTCGCCGGTTGCGCGAGCTTCGGCCGCCAGCGCGCGCGTCCGCGTTTTGCGGCCAGCGCGGGTGCGATCGAGCGAAAGCACAGATGCAGCATGTGATCGCCGTTCAGATCGACATCGAGATCATGTGCGACGAACATCGAATCCGTATCGAGCAGCTTGCGATCGTCGAGCCATATCTCCGCGATGGTCGCGAGTCCGTTGAAGCGCAAACGGCGTTTGCCATTTCCCGAGAGCTTCACGCGATACCAGTGATCCGCATGCGCGAACGGTTGCGCGAGCGCTTCATCGTTCACGCCCGACGCACGCAAGGCCGATGCGATGGTGCCGGGCACGGGCGCGTCGATCCACTGCGTGAACGTATCGAGCGACGCGGGCGCGGCGCACGCGCCCGCGGGCGTGCTCACGCACTGCCAGCCTTCGGAAAGACGCCGCGGCGCGTGCGCGGACAAGACGTGCATGAACCTTCCTCGTTGATGGACGTTGATGAAATCCGATGAACGACACCGAAGCCGCGCGTGAAAGCGCGGCTTCGGCGTTCAGAGAAAGCGCGCGGCGAGCGGCTCGATGACTCTGTCGTAGGCAGCCTGCATCGATTCGAGGCAATCCTCGCACGGATCGATGCGCGAACGCATGCGTGCGCGCGCAAGACGGAACTGCATGACCATCGCTTCGCTGGCGATGGACTGCGCGTTCGCCTGAATCTCCCTCGCCACTTCCACGCCGTGCTGGTTGAGCCAGCCGAGATACTTCGACAGCAACTCGAAATTCGAGCCGAGCTGACGCATCACGTTGAACGTGTAGAGGTGATAGTACGCAGGGTCGCGTTCGAGCAATGCCCGCAAGTGCTCGGGAAAGGCCGCGCGCCATTGCGCGACCGGGTTCGTCGCGGGACGATCCACGAGGCGCAACGCAAGCAGTTCGACCGAGCGTTGCACCATCGCCTGGCCTTGCAGCGGTGCGCGCGCGCGCTTCACGAACTCGACGTACGGGAAGAGCGCGTGCACATCGCTTGCGAGGCCGGGCATCAGACGGAACACGCCATCGTAGTCCTCGCCCGACAACGCGAAATAGCCCGCGTTATGGAAGTACGTGATGCGCTTCGCATCGGTATCGATCGCGTCGATGGCGATGGTCGTCTTCGTATGTGTCTGCCGGTACGCGGTTGCGCGCGTATCGGGCAGATAGTACGAGTCCATCTCGACCACCACCATCTGCCCGCGCCGCGTCTGCTCGCGCACGTGCGCTTCCAGCGTGTCGAAGATCGCGAGCTCCTGGGCCTGCAGGCCGTAGAGCCGCGATATATCGTCGAGCGAGAACTTCGGGAACGTGAACTGATCGCCCTCGAACGCCTGCGTCACCGTGAAGCCGAGCGCCGCATGCGGATCGCAGCCATAGTGGTTCAGCAGTTCGATCCACAGGTCGACGTAGCAGTTCGTCTCCAGCCACACGCGCTCGTCACGATGCAGCGCGTGCTGACGGAACTGGCCGTCCGCGGATGCGGGCGTGTGGGTTACGGCTTCTGCCGGCGAGCGTGCGTTCATGCCTGGCTGCCCAGGCTGGCGAGACCTTGTTCGATGAGCGGCGCCTTGTCGCCCCACAGCAACTGACGCACTTGCTCGGGCCACGCGTTGACATCGAGACCGTGATGACGGAACAGCGCGAGCGTCGTGCGCTCCATGCCGAATCCGACACACGCGGTATGCGCGACCTGCTCGTCGGCCTGGTTGATGTGCCACAGCTCGCCGAAGTGGTCCTGGTGATAGTTGAACGAGAGGCACGCGGTCGGACGATCGGGCGTTGCAACCGGCACCAGCAGTTCGAACTTGAGTTGTTGCGCGCGCTGGCTATCGGCGACGATCATGCCGCCGCGACCGAAGAACGGATCGTTGGCGAGATCGATCTCGAAGGGCAGTTCGAGCAGATTCACGAGCAGCGAGCCGCGCTCGATCCACTTCTGACGGAATGCCATCACCTGCTCGGGGCTGCCGACGCGAATGTACTCGCGCATGCGGAACATCTGCATGCGGCCCGGATCGATGGACGGCTCGTGACGGAAGCAGTACGAGAACGCGTCGAAGGTCGCGCCGTCTTCGGCGAGCTTGCCGCGCTTCGCGACGAGCGGATAGATCGGATAGCAGGCGGCCGGCGTGAGCACGAGGCGCGTGGGCTTCTGCTGATCCATCCAGTCGTCGGAACGCTCTTCTTCCTCGCCGATATGCACGATCTTGTCGAGCGCTTCGAGCAGGCGATGATGCCCGCGGTCAGTGCCCTGGAACGAGTGGATCGTGCCCGCGAGATTCGGGAAGCTCTTCAGATACTCGCTGTCCTCGAAGTCGCGGCGGCGCATCGCGGGCGGAAAGCGCAGCACTTCCGCTTTTTGATCCGCGCCGAGCATCGTGATCGCCTGATTGAGACGCTCGACGACATCCTCGAATACTTCGCTGCGGCCGTAGAGACCGTCTTCGCCCGTGTCGAGCAGAATCCCGGCTTCGATCAGGCGATCGCGCAAGGTCAGGTCCGATTTGTCGTACGGTGCCCGAGTCTCTTGTGATTGTGCTTGTGCTTCGGCCTGCATCATGGCGGCCTGTTCCGTCGGCATGTTCATATCGTCAAATGGTTCCCGTTGCGGCGCGCTGCGCAAGCAGCAGATTCGCCGTGTTCAATTCGATGCGGTCGTTGCTGATCATGAGCGGGGCAGAGTGCAGATCGCGCAGATGGCGCCCCACGCTGAACGGCGTGTCGTTCTTGTAACCGGCCATGCCGCAGATCATCAGCGTCTCCTGCACGACATGCACCGCCGATTGCGAAATCGCCAGCTTGAGCATGTTCAGGTCCGCGTTGATGCCGATCGACGCCGCGAGCGGCGCGTCATCGTCATTGCTCTGGCTCGCCTTGCGCGCCGCGCGTTCGGCCTGCGCGGCCTCGACATTGGCGAGCGATTCGCGCAGACGCGCCTGCATCATCTTGATGAGCGTGAGCACTTGCGAGAGCCGTGCAGCCGAAGGCGGCAACGCGGGCTTGCCGCGCGCCTGATTGCGGAAGAACTGATGCGCGCGGTTGGCCGCGTCGCTCGCGATCCCGCACCATACCGACGACCACAAGGTATGCGATACCGGCAGCATGCTTTCGTCGGCGATCTTCGAGAACGGCGTCGGCAGGATCTGTTCGGCCGTGCCGCTCGCGACGAGACGATGTCCTTCGCTGCACGTGCCGCGCATGCCGAGCGTGTCCCACGTGCCGCGCTGTTCGAGCGTGAAGGTATCGCGGGGAGCGACGATCAGCACCTGATCCGAAGGCGGTGCATCCGGATGACGGCGCGCCGTCACGAGAATGCAGTCGGCATACTTGCCGTACGAAATGGTCGGCGCGAGCTTCTCGATGCGAAACGCGTTATCGACGAGATCGACCGCGCATGCGCTGGTGCGCATGTTGCCGCCGATGTTCTCTTCCGATGTCGCCGATGCGAGCAGCAACTGCTCGTTGACCATGCGCGCGAGGAAATCGCGCTGCCACGCGACGTTCACGCCATGTTCGACGATGCACACGACCTGGCTCTGATGCATCGCGTAGATCATCGCGGAGGATGCGCAGCCTTGCGCCAGCGCTTCACACAAGCGCGCGACGCCGGTGAGCGAGAGGCCATCGCCGCCATACGCTTTGGGGATCATCGCCGAGAAGAGGCGTTCATCGCGCATCGCGGCGATCGCTTCAGCGGGAAAGCGTGCCTCGCGGTCCACCGCATCGGCGTGCTTCGCTGCGATGGCCGCGACGCGCTTGGCGGCTTCTATCAGCTCGCTTTCGCCGCGCGCGTGCACGCTTTGCGCGAGCTCGGCTATTTCCAGCTCCTGAGCGGGCGCGTTCATGCTGCCGCCTGCTGCTGACGACGCAGTTCGTCGACGGCGGACGCGAGCGAATCGACGCTCGAGAACAGGCGGCGCGTGAGCATGTGATCGGGAATCTCGATGCCGAACTCGTCTTCGATCGCGAGCATCACGTGTACCGTGGCAAGCGAGGAAAGACCTGCGGCGTAGAGATCGTCGCCGTCGGCGAGCGTGTCGATAGGCACGTCGAGACGAGCGGACTCGGCGAGGATGCGACGCAATTCAGTTTTCATTGTGTATGTTTTCCCTTGTACCCGGCCAACGGTGCAGCTAATCCGGAGTGCGGCGATGAATTCTTATCGAATGCCGCAGTGCTCCGGGACTCAAAGTCAGTGTTGTTGTTCGCGTCTCGTGATGACGCCTTCGCGAGCGCCCTCGCACTCACTGTCTTGTTTCTCGTTTGATCGTATTTAACGAATTACGAGGCCCCTGCGTCCGTGCGATGCCGCACGGTTGGCTTCGATGAGAATCCGGCGCTTTGTGCGATATCAAGCATGCTGCGAAGTAACGGCATCATTCGAACTGATGCGGGGCGCGGCTTGCGGCGATGCAGGTAACTCCTGCGTCTTTTGCGTTGCGGACCTTGCAAAAACTATGCGCACATCGAAAGCTATTTGAAAACTTATTCACGGGGTGAGGTAATTGATACTGACGTTCTTGTTCATGGCATTCGTTGTGTTGGCCATCGTGTGGAAGCGGCGACGCATCGCCATCATGCTCGTTGCGGGCGTCATGTTCTGGCTGCTCGGGAGCTTGCTGCCTGGACCGCTGGTGCGGCTTGCGAATCATGGTCACGCTTCCATGATCGAGCCGACGCTCGGTGCGCGTACGGCGATCATCGTGCTCGGCGGCGGGACCTGGTATGACCGGCAGCGGCGTCTGGTGCCAAAGGGCGATTCGGGAACGCGCGTCGAACTCGCGGCAGCGCTTTACAAACGCTGCGTCGAAACGGAGCGGGTGTGCTTCGTGATTATGAGCGGAGGCAATCCGCAACATCACGAACAGAGCGAAGCGGATTTATACGGCGGCTTGCTCGTCGATGCAGGCGTGAAGCGCGCCGATCTGATTCTCGAAAACCAGAGTCTCGATACCTACGAGAACGCGCGCAATACGGAAAAGATATTGCGCTCGCGGCAATACGATGCTTCGGTGCTGATCACATCGTCGTTGCATATGCGGCGTGCATTACTCGCTTTCGATGCTTTCGATCTTCATCCTCAACCGGCGGTTGCCTTTATCCGGATTCCGAGAACATGGTGGGTGCCGCATCGGCGAGGATGGTTCGATGCGGACAGCGCGTTGCATGAACTGATCGGTATCGCACGGTTTTATGTGTGGAGATGGGTTGGGTTGTATTAGACGGGCTGTAGATTCATGGCGTCCCGCAGATAACGCGCCGTCCTGCTGGAAGCAAACTTCGCGATGCTGGAAGGCACACCCGCCACCACGATCCTGCCGCCATCCTCACCCGCGCCGGGACCGATATCGATGACCCAATCGGACAGCGATGCGACGCGCATGTCATGCTCCACGACCACCACCGTATTGCCCGCATCCACGAGCCCATGCAATTGCGTCATCAAGCGGTCGACGTCGGCGGGGTGAAGGCCGGTCGTGGGTTCATCGAGGATATAGAGCGTGTCGCCGCGATGCGCCCGCTGAAGTTCCGTCGCGAGCTTGATGCGCTGCGCTTCGCCGCCCGAGAGTTCCGTCGCGGGCTGCCCGAGCCGCAGATAACCCAGGCCGATATCGCGCAATACGGCGAGCGCGCGCATCACGTTCGGCTCATCGGCGAAGAACGCGCATGCGGAGTCGACGCTCATGTCGAGCACATCGGCAATAGTCCTGCCTTGCCATTCGATCTCCAGCGTCTGCGGGTTGTAGCGCGAACCGTGACAGGTCGCGCAGGACGTATAGACGCTCGGCAGGAACAGCAATTCGACGCTTACGAAGCCTTCGCCCTCGCATGTCGGGCAGCGTCCTTGCGCGACGTTGAACGAGAAACGCCCTGCGCCGTAGCGGCGCTTGCGTGCGGCGGGCGTATCCGCAAACAGCTTGCGAACGTGATCGAAAAGGCCCGTATAGGTCGCGAGGTTCGAGCGCGGCGTGCGGCCGATCGGTTTCTGATCGACGCGCACGAGACGCCGGATCGTTTCCATCCCTTCGATGATGCGTCCGCTCGCCGATGCAGCCGCTGGCGTGAAGAGCGGGTCCTGTTCGTCTTCCTCCGTGTCGTCGAGCGCGCGCCCGAGCCGTTCCGCGACGAGTTCGGGCAAGGCCTGACTGACGAGGCTCGACTTGCCCGAACCCGAGATGCCCGTTACCGCTGTGAAGGCGCCGAGCGGAAACGCGGCGTCGATGCCATGCAGGTTGTTACGCGTGATGCCTTCGAGCCGCAACCAGCCGCGCGGCTCGCGCGTGGCGCGTGCGATCGTTTGCTTCGGCGCGAACAGATGCTTGCGCGTCTGCGACTCCTCGATCGATGCGAGGCCGTCGGGCGGCCCGCTGTACAGCACGTGACCGCCGCGCTCGCCCGCCTCCGGACCGACATCGACGAGCCAGTCCGCGCGCCGCATCGTATGCAGATCGTGCTCGATGACGAAGAGTGAATTGCCCGCGGCCTTCAGGCGCTGCAATGCGGCGAAGAGCGCTTCGCTGTCCGCGGGATGCAGGCCCGCGGAGGGTTCGTCGAGCACATACACGACGCCGAAGAGTTGCGACGCGAGCTGCGTCGCGAGTCGCAGACGTTGCAGTTCACCGGAGGACAGCGTGGGCGTCGCGCGATCGAGCGACAGATAACCGAGGCCGAGATCGATCAGCGTGGCGAGCCGCTCCAGCAGTTCAGCGGCGATACGCTCGGCGGCGGCGCGTTTCTCGCTGGAGAGGTTCGCGGTGCGGCGCACGTCGGGCGCGGCCTTGTGCGCCGAGCCGCCTGCCGCGACGCGCTTCGCGGTCGCCGCGACCCGGTCTTTCTTCGCGAGGGCGGATGCGGGCGCGCCGTCGTCAATGGGCCAGTCGCCGTGCGCGATGGGCGCGAGCAGATCGGCGAGACGGTTGAGCGGCAATCGCGCGAACTCGGCGATATCGAGGCCCGCGAAGGTCACGGACAGCGCTTCCTTCTTGAGCCGCTTGCCGTGACACGCGCGGCAATCGCTGCCGATCATGAAGCGCGACACGCGCTTTTTCATGAGCGCGCTCTGCGTGTGCGCGAAGGTGTGCAGCACGTAGCGGCGCGCGCCCGTGAAGGTGCCCTGATAGCTCGGTTCCGCGCCGCGCTTCAACGCCGCCTGCGTTTCCTTCGGCGTGAGTCCGGCATAGACAGGCGCCGTCGGCTGGTCTTCGGTGAAGAGAATCCAGTCGCGGTCCTTCTTCGGCAAGTCGCGCCACGGTGTATCGACGTCATAGCCGAGCGTCACGAGGATGTCGCGCAGATTCTGCCCGTGCCATGCGGGCGGCCAGGCGGCGATGGCGCGCTCGCGGATCGTCAGCGAGTCGTCGGGCACCATCGACTTTTCGGTGACTTCATAGACGCGTCCGAGGCCGTGGCACACGGGGCACGCGCCCTGGACCGTGTTCGGCGAGAAGTCTTCCGCGTAGAGCATCGGCTGCTTCGGCGGATAGCTGCCGGTGCGCGAGTAGAGCATGCGCACGAGGCTCGAAAGCGTCGTCACGCTGCCGACCGACGAACGCGCATTCGGTGCGCCACGCTGCTGCTGAAGCGCGACGGCGGGCGGCAGGCCCTCGATGGAATCGACTTGCGGCACGCCGACCTGTTCGATGAGACGCCGCGCATACGGCGCGACCGACTCGAAATAGCGCCGCTGCGCTTCGGCGTAGAGCGTGCCGAATGCCAGCGACGATTTGCCGGAACCCGATACGCCGGTGAAGACCACGAGGGCATCGCGCGGCACGTCGACATCGACGTTCTTCAGATTGTGCTCGCGCGCGCCGCGCACGCGCACGAAGCCGGCGCGCGAGCGGGCCGCGGTCTCGTCGGGGGCGGCTGATTTGCGGGTATTTTTGCGGACATCCATGAGCAGGGCGGCTTCAGAGCCGGACGTGACATCGGAGGGGAGGAGATTTGCATGCAGCATGCCATATACCCGATGGCATTTTGCGTTATGCATCTTGAATGCGAAATGCAAGCCGAGGCGGGGTGCGGCTTGCGCGTAGAAGGCGGTGCGCCAGGGCGAAAGATGGGCGGCGCACGTGACGAGCGACGTGCGCCTTTGCGGGATTCAATCGGCGCGAATCAGACCGTCGCGCCTTCCACGTCGATATCGTCGGTCCCGAGCCGCGAGAAGATGTCGCAGACCGCGCGCATCTCCGCGTCGTCGCGAATGCTGACGATCACGCGCGTGACTCCGCACGCGGCGTCCGCATCGCCGCCGTCGGCGCCGAACGAGGGAAGGATGTCGTCTCCCGACACGTCGAGGCCGAACGGATAGTCGTGCGTATCGACGACGCCGAGATGTTCGCCGTGGCCCGCGTATTCCGCCGCGATCCATTGCGTCTGCAAGGCGGCATTCTGTGCTTGCGATGCACGGAAGTCGGCAAACCCGCTCATGTTCGCGACGCGAACCCGATCGCCCGCGATGCCTTCCGCCCGCAGGTCTTCCAGTGCTTCGTCCAGCTTACGGGAGCCAAAGAACGCTCCACTGACTTCACGCATCATTTGCTCGTCTCCTTGCCTGCCAACTCGATGCTGCGCTTCAGTATCGCCGCGAATCCGGCGAATGTGAATACGGAGATGCACCGGCTGCCGCCTGTTTAAATGAGCGAGACGCGCGAGAGGCGCAAGCCGCGTGGTGTAGCGCATAGACACGCGCGGCGACGAGCCGGTGAACCGCTGATTCTGGCCCGCGAGTGCGCGAGAAGATGGCGAATCCAACGGATGCGGACATGGATTCGCGAGCCGGACGATGAAGCGAACCTGCATTGTTCCAGATGGGCTGCCGCCGTCTGCGTGCGGCGGATGCCGTCTGACGGCGCGGTTTCACTTCATGCTGTACTTCAACTTTACGCCGCAACAGACGGTTTATCAACGGTTTGTTTTGTCCCTAATCGCATGATTTCGCAGGGGTTTTCCAGCATGGCCAAAGCAGCCTGGTGCGTATCCGGACCAAGGCCGACTCAATAACGGCAGTAAAGCGAGTGCTGCTTCTAAATGACCCATGCGCGCCGCCGCATATTTCGATCTGAAATCGATAGTCATCGTACAAGCTGTGCCGCGCCCTATAATTGCTCATCGAGCACACCAAGACCGGCCCTTCAATGTCACAAGCCCTCGCGTCCGGCGCGCTTCGCCGCTCTCGCAATCTCACCGAAGAAGTCGTCGCCGAGTTGTCCGAGCGGATTCGCAGCGGCGCGCTGCAACCCGGCGACAAATTGCCGACGGAATCGGAAATCATGGCCCAGCTGGGCGTGAGCCGAACGGTCGTGCGCGAGTCCATTTCGCGGCTGCAGGCGGCGCGGCTGGTGCAGACGCGTCACGGCATCGGCACTTTCGTGCTCGAAGCGAGCGATCAGGAACGCTTCCAGATCGAAGCCGCGGGCGATCTCACGGTGCGCGACGTGATGGCGATCCTCGAGTTGCGCATCAGTCTTGAAGCGGAGGCGGCCGGACTCGCCGCCATGCGACGCACCGATGAGAACCTCGCGCAGATGCGCCGCGCGCTCGACGAATTCGAGCGGCTCATCGATGCGGGCGAGGGCAACGCCGTCGTCGCCGATGTCGCGTTCCATCTCGAACTCGCCAAGGCCACTGGCAACCGCTATTTCCACAGCATTCTGAGCCAGCTCGGCAACACCATCATTCCGCGCACGCGCGTCAATTCGGCGGCGCTCGCACATAACGATCCGGGCAGCTATCTCGATCGCGTGAATCGCGAGCACGAAGACATCTACGATGCCATCGAGCGACGCGATCCCGAGGCGGCGCGCGCGGCCATGCGGATGCATCTGTCGAACAGCCGCGAGCGCTTGCGGCGCGCGCACGAAGCGTCGTCGAAGACGCAGGACGCGATTTAACGTAGAAGGACACGCGGCGTATCGTCGCGTAGCGAAAAAATACTTAGTAAACCGAATAAGTTCGCTCGTAGCCGATGCGTTCTCATCTGCGCTTCTTAGCTTAGCTCGAAAGATCATTTTGCCGTTGCCGACGCGCGGGATAGCATGGCTCGCCCTCCGCGCGGCGGGCCGCGCACGGCTTCACTCTCACTGATCACCACGGACGCTTTACCATGAATCGAACGACCTCGCGGGGCCGCCGGACCTTCCTCGCCACGCTTCCCGCCGCTTTGGCTGGCATCGCCTTGCCGTCATGGGCGAAGTTCGCCGACGATCAGTTTCGCATCGGCTATCAGAAGGCCGCGAGCACGCTCGTGCTGCTCAAGGCGAAAGGCACGCTGGAAAAGCGGCTCGCGCCGCTGGGCGTGAAGGTCACCTGGACCGAGTTTCCGGCGGGACCGCAGTTGCTCGAAGGCCTGAACGTCGGCGCGATCGACTTCGGCTATGTGGGCGAGGCGCCGCCCGTGTTCGCGCAGGCCGCGGGCGCGGATTTCGTCTATACGGCCTACGAGGTGCCGACGCCGCGCGCGGAAGGCGTGGTCGTCGCGAAGGATTCGCCCATCAGGACGGTCGCCGATCTGAAAGGCAAGAAGGTCGCCTTCAATCGCGGTTCGGACGTGCACTGGTTCATTATCGCGCTGTTGCGCAAGCACGGCCTCGATTATGGCGATATCCAGCCGGCTTATCTCGCACCAGCCGATGCACGCGCGGCGCTGGAGCGCCAGGCAATCGACGCCTGGGCGATCTGGGACCCGTTCCTCGCCGCAGCGCAGTCGCAAGGCAACGCGCGTTTGCTGGCCGATGCGCAAGGCGTCGCCAGCCATCATCAGTTCTTTCTCAGCCAGCGCGAGTATGCGCAAAAGCGCAAGGACGTCATCGCCATCACGATGGACGAACTCGGCAAGGAAGGGCAGTGGATCAGACAGAACGTCGGGGCCGCCGCCGCGCAACTCGCACCGATTCAGGGGCTCGACGCCAGCACAATCCAGACCGGCCTGCAGCATTACGAACACGTTTACCGGCCCATCGACGCGGCCGTGCTGGACGAGCAGCAACGCATCGCCGATACGTTCCACGAACTCAAGCTGATCCCGCGCAAGATCACGACGAAGGACGCGGTGCTGGCGTGAGCCGTGGGTTCGCCCGTCACTAAGCCGTAAGCGTCAGAAGCGCACGCGCACGCCGCCGAAAGCCGCGACCTGCCGGTTCGTCGATGAAGGCGTGCCGGCGTCCGCGATTGCCGCGATCTGCTGATAGCCGCCACCCACACGCGTCGACGCGTCGCCCGATGCAAGCTGATACACGGCGGACAGATACAGATCGGTGCGCTTCGAGAGCACGTAGTCGAGGCCGAGCGTGAACTGATGCCAACGCGGCTTGAGCGTCGCGCCGCCGGTGCCGGGCAGGCTGTTCGCGCGGCCGTCGGTGAACGTGTAGACGCCGACGAGCGTCGTCACTGGCGTCAGGTTGTAGCGCGCGTTGACATCGTAGTTGTTGAACTTCCGCGACGAGCCGTCGTTGTAATCGAGCTGCGTGTGGCTGAACGCGAAGCCGAGTGTCGCGACGCCGCCGAGCGCGTAGTTCGCGCCCGCAACGGCAATCTGCTGACGCGCCACGCCGCCGTTGAGGCCGTAGAAGAACGCGCCGCTGTAATCATCGCCGGTCGTGGTCGATGCGCCGCCTACCGCGCCGGCCGTGTTCGATGCGACGTTCGGATGATCGAGCAGCACATAGCCGCCGCCGGCCGAGAGCGGGCCGTTCACGTAGTTCGCCGCCACACCCCATGCCCGGTTGTTGCCGAAGCCCGTGCCCGCGCCGCTGTTGGCCTGATTGCTGAACGCATACAGTGCATCGACGGTGAACCCGGCAATCGTGTCGCTGCGGAACTTCACGGCATTGTTGATGCGGAAGGTCTGGTTCAGATTGTCGTTGTCGCCGACGTGCGTGGCCGGCGACCAGAAGCCCGGGCCAGCGTACGCGGCGACCAGATCCGTGTTCGGATCGTATTGACGTCCGAAGGTGAGCGTGCCCACGCCGGTCTTCGCGATGCCCACGAACGCCTGTCGCCCGAATTCGCGGCCGCCCTGTGCAAGCGTGCCGTCGTTCACCCGAAAGCCGCTTTCGAGCGTGAAGACCGTCCTGTAACCGCCACCCAGATCCTCGACGCCCTTCAGACCCCAGCGGCTGCCGTTGAGCTTGCCGCTCGTCGCCTGCAAGTTGTGCGCGCCCCGTTGATTGTTCGTATAGGCGATACCCGCATCGATGAGCCCGTACAGCGTCACCGAGCTTTGTGCCTGCACGATGCCCGGAAGGGTGACCAGAATGCCGGTAGCGCCGGCGAGTGCGACTCGTTTCATTGACTTCCTTATACGTGTTAACCACGAGTTTTTGGGGAAGCCGATCTTACGGTCGCGCTTACTGAAGTCGAACGATCGATTTCTCATGTGTAATCGTTCGATGCAGTCATTTGTAATCCGAACAATCCATGCGATGCATCGCAATTCACGCAGCGCGACGTGATGATCAACTGACGCCGTCGCTGATTAGCTTTCGTCAAAGCATTGGTTGGTGAAGCATGCGCAGGCCCCTAGCATTGAACGCCTGGGACGATATTGGGAAACCCTCATGCGATACAAGGGATATGACGTGGCGCCGTCCGCGCATGCACTGCCGAGCGGCCTGTACGCGGCGAATCTGATCATCGAGAGCGGCACACCGGCGAGTCGCGCATCACATACGTTCGATGCGCTCGACTACTTTTTCGAAGCCGATCACGCCATCGCGTACGCGGCCCGCTGGGCCCGGCTATGGATCGATCAGCGCGGCAAGTCCGGGCGCGCCGGCGCTTGAGCCGGCGTACGCGCTTCAGGCGAGATCGGGTGGCGCGGCCTTGAGCACATCGACATGCCTCGGTATCAGCCCGAGTTCGACGAACGTATCGGCGATCTGCTGCTGTTCGCCGATGATGCTGCGTGTGATGGCCTCGGTGCCGAACACCTGCCGGCTCACCGCAAGCTCGACGACCGGCTTCGGCAAGCCCCACAGCCGCGCGAGCTCGCTCGCGAGTTCGTCGGGATGCTGCTTGCCCCATTGATCGACCGCCTTGATTTCGTCGATGACGATGCGAATCACATCGGGATTCTTCGCCACATAACTCTGCGATGAAAAGTAATACGCGCGATTGCCGACGACGCCGCTCGCATCCGCCACGATGCGGGCATTCAGCGTCTTTTGCGCGGCGGCGAAAAACGGGTCCCAGATGACCCACGCATCGATGGAGCCGCGCTCGAACGCGGCGCGCGCATCGGCAGGAGCGAGAAAGGCCAGTTCGACGTCGCCATATCGAAGACCATGCTGATGCAGCAGCTTCGCGAGAAAGTAGTGAACGTTGCTGCCCTTGTTCAGCGCCACGCGTTTGCCCTTCAGATCCGCCGCGCTCCTGATGGACGATTGCGCAGGCACGATCACGGCTTCGGAGCGCGGCCGCGCCGGCGTCGCCGCGACGTAGGCGAGCGGCGCGCCCGCGGCCTGCGCGAAGATGGGCGGCGCTTCGCCGACATCGCCGAAATCGATCGAGCCGACGTTGAGCGCTTCCAGTTGCACCGGCCCGGCGGAGAACTCCGTCCAGCTCACCGATACGTTGAGCGGGGCCAGCCGTTTCTCCAGCGTGCCGCGTCCCTTGAGCAGGTTCAGATAGCCTTTCTGGTTGCCGACACGAAGCACGCGCGCTTGTCCAGACCCGCCCTGTTGCGCGAACGATGCGGGCATCGAGGCGAATGCGGCGGCGCTCGCCGCGGCGCGAACGGAGAAGGACAGGAACGCGCGACGGTCGGCGGTTGTTCTGCTTTTTGACATGACAGGAATCGGGAGTTTTCGAGGAGCTCAGATGCTAGAGCGAAGGCTCCTTGGGACCAACGTAGTAATGGAGATAACGCTATCGCAATCGGCGTCATATGCTTTTGCCTCGCGCAGGCGCTGTACATGATCCGAGTGGAATGCATCGCAGAAAAGCTCGTTTGTGAAACCCCTCGCAGCGGCCTAGATTGAAGCGTTCATGTACTGAAGGAAGCGACCCATGCCGCAATTGCTGACGCATTACTGGCGCATTCGCGAAGTCCGGCGCGCGATGAACCCATGCGCCTGCGAGACGCCTGGCCGCCATGAAGAGGCAAGTTGCGCGGAGCGGCTGGAATACATCGCGTTGTTCGCTCAGGCCGGGTACTTCAACATGGGCACTGCGGTCGATCTGTTCCAGCCGCCATTCTGAAGCGTCTCTTAGCGCCTGCGCGCATATCCTTATCTGCATTCGATGGTTAGCCGGTCATCCGCGCGTCGCTAGACTCGGCGCGGTTCACGCTGCTTCGGAGTGCATGATGAGTCTCGATGTCTTCTGGTTCCTGCCCACATCGGGCGACACGCGCTATCTCGGCGCGTCCGATTTCGGCCGTGCGCCGACCAACGCCTATATGCGGCAGATCGCCGTCGCCGCCGATGAACTCGGCTACGACGGCCTGTTGATTCCCACCGGCAGCAGTTGCCTCGATCCGTGGGTGACCGCCGCGAGTCTCGCGCCGGTTACGCGTCGCATCAAGCTGCTGGTCGCGTTGCGCACTTCGCTCGGCAATGTCACGGCGTCGGCGCGTCAGGCCGCCACCCTCGACGAGGCGCTCGGCGGCCGGCTGCTGCTCAACGTCGTGCCGGGCGGCGATGCGACCGAACTCGCCGCCGATGGCGTCTTTCTCGATCACGAAGCGCGCTACGAATACGCGGACGAATTTCTCGGCGTATGGCGCAGGCTCTTCACGGGCGAAACGATCGATTTCGAGGGCAAGCACGTGCGCGTGAAAGGCGCGAAAAACTTCCAAGAACCCGTGCAGAAGCCGTATCCGCCACTGTATTTCGGCGGTTCGTCGGAGGCGGCGCACGAGATCGCGGCCGAGCACGTCGATACCTATCTCACCTGGGGCGAGCCGCCCGCCGCCGTCGCCGCGAAATTCGCCGATGTGCGCGAGCGCGCCGCGCGCCGTGGCCGCACGCTGCGCTGCGGCGTGCGCCTGCACGTGATCGTGCGCGAGACCAGCGACGAAGCGTGGGCCGCCGCCGATTCGCTGATTAGCCGTCTCACCGACGAAGACATCACACAATCGCAACAGAACTTCGCGAAGATGGACTCGGTTGGCCAGCGCCGCATGGCGGAGCTGCACGGCGGCCGGCGCGACCGGCTTGAAATCAGCCCGAACCTCTGGGCGGGCGTCGGGCTCGTGCGCGGCGGCGCCGGCACGGCTCTGGTCGGCGACGCACAGACAGTGGCGGCTCGCCTGCGGGAATATACGGAGGCGGGCGCTGACAGCTTCGTGCTGTCGGGGTATCCGCATCTGGAGGAGGCGTATCGCTTCGCGGAGCTGGTGTTCCCGCTCCTGCCCGGCAAGGGGCGCGTCACGACCGGCGCGCGGCAGACGGGCGGCGCCTTCGATATTCGCGCGGGTCACGGTCCGCGTTAAAGGGCGGCGTCTGCCGCTGTCACGGAGGTAGGGATGAAGATGGCGCACCGGATCAGTTCATCGACGACAGGGCCCGCTTGGGAACTGGTGTTCGGCGCGATCATGACGGCGCTCGGCGTGGCGCTGTGGTGCTACGGCAGGCTCGCGTGGCGCGATACGGTCGACCAGTCGCTCGGCGTCGCGGCCTTGCTGATCGGCGTCTTCATCTCGGTGTACGCCGCCCATGAAATCCTGCGCGGACGTCGGGGAAGGTAGCGGAAATACTGCGGCGCGCAGTAGAAGGGCGCCGCACATGACATCGGGCGATATCGATATGCCCGGACATTCGAGCGCGTTTTCGCGAGTTGGGGTACCTTGGCGCGACCTGCCATTCGTTCTCCAGCCGACGCGATGCCACACCCCCGACAACTCCATCTCGGTGCGTTCATGCGCCCGGTCAGCCTGCACACCGGCGCGTGGCGCTATCCGGGGGCGTACCCCGACGCCAACTTCAATTTCAGGCATCTGAAGCGTTTCGTGCAGACGCTGGAGAAAGCCTGCTTCGATGCGTTCTTCATGGCCGATCATCTCGCCGTGCTCAACATGCCGGTGAACGCGCTCAAGCGCAGCCATACCGCGACATCGTTCGAGCCGTTCACGCTGCTTTCGGCGCTCGCCTCGGTGACCGAACGCATCGGGCTGGTGGCGACGGCGTCGACCACCTTCGACGAGCCTTATCACATCGCGCGACGCTTCGCTTCGCTCGATCACCTGAGCGAAGGGCGTGCGGGCTGGAACCTCGTCACGACATCCAATCCCGACGCCGCGCGCAACTTCGGCCGCGAAGAGCATATGGAACACGACGAGCGCTATCGGCGCGCGCGCGAGTTCTACGATGTCGTCACGGGCCTCTGGGACAGCTGGGCCGACGACGCCTTCGTGCGCGACGCGCAAAGCGGCCTGTTCTTCGATCCGGACAAGCTGCACGTGCTCGATCACAAGGGCGACTATCTGTCCGTGCGCGGGCCGCTGAACATCGCGCGGCCGGTGCAGGGCTGGCCGGTGGTGGTGCAGGCGGGATCGTCGGAAGCAGGCAAGCAGCTCGCCGCCGAAACCGCCGACGCCGTGTTCACCGCGCAGCCGAACCTCGCAGCGGGCAAGCGGTTCTATGCCGATGTCAAAGGCCGCATGGAACGCCTCGGCCGTGCGCGCGAGCATCTGAAGATCCTGCCGGGCGCCTTCGTCGTGGTGGGCGATTCGCACGGCGAAGCGCAGGAGAAGCGCGCGCTGCTCGACACCTTCGTGCACGACGACAGCGGTTTCGCATCGCTGTCGATCGCGCTCGGCCACGATGTTTCATCGTTCGATCCCGACGGCCCCTTGCCCGAGATTCCCGAAACAAATGCGAGCAAGAGCGCGCGCGACCGCGTGATCGACATGGCGCGCGCCGAAGGGCTCACCGTCCGCGAATTGGCGCAGCGCGTCGGCGGCTATTCCGGCTTGCAGATGGTCGGAACCGCGACGGAGATCGCGGACGAAATGGAGCAGTGGCTCGTCGAGGAAGGCAGCGACGGATTCAACGTGATGTTCCCGTTCCTGCCCGAGGGACTCGACGATTTCGCCACGAAGGTGGTGCCCGAGTTGCAGCGGCGCGGCATCTTCCGGCGAGCCTATGAGGGCGCGACGCTGCGCGAGCATCTCGGCCTGCCGAGGCCCGCCAACCGCTTCTTCGAAGGCTAGCGCTCAGAACGTGCGCCCTTCGACCAGATGCGTCTTCACGCCATTGAGCATGTAATCGCCGACGACCTTCGCCTTGTGATGCAGCGGGTTGTGGCTGAAGATCGTGCGCAGATTGCGCCAGTGGCGGTCGAAGTTATGCTTGCGCGACGTCGCCGACGCGCCGCCCGCATCGAACAGCCGCTCGCCCGCCTGCAACGCGAGCCTGCCGACGACGATCTGCGTGCGCGCGGTTGCGAGCGCGCCTTGCAGCACGAGTTCGTCCGCATCGGCATCGCCGCGCAGAATCGCATCCGATGACACGCCGAGCGTGCGCGCGTTCTCGCGCACCAGCACGTCGATGGTATGGCTCAGCGCCGACAATTCGCCGACGACCTGCTGGATGAACACATCCTCGCGCGCGCTCGGCGCGGTGGAGTGCATCACGGGGCGGCCATGCGCGGTCACGTAGCCGCGCGCATCGGCAACGATGCTGCGCACGATGCCCGCCGCCACCGCCACCAGATGCAGTTGCCGATACGCACCGCCATGCCGTCCGACAAGCGAGCCGTAGCCTTTCTCGGTCACTTCGTGCGCATCGACGCGGACGTTGTCGAACACCGTGCTGCCGCTCGCGGTCATGCGCTGGCCCATGCCGTCCCAGTCGTCGAGCACCTGGACGCCTTCGGCGCGCACCGGAACGATCGCCGTGACGCCTTTGCCGTTTTCATCGACGAGGTTGGTGCGAACGAAGTCTGCATACGCGGTGCCCGTGGTGTAGTACTTCTTGCCCGTCACGCGGAAGTGGTCGCCTTCGCGGCGCAGCACGGTTTCGATCTCGCCCGCGCGCGCCGTGCCCTGTTCGCCCGATGCGCCACCGAACAGCGCCCCTTCGACGATGCGGCTCACTTGCCGGTCGTGAAAGGGCGTGTTCGGCGCGAGCCGCAATGATTCGACCACGTCGAAATGCACGCGCAGCGCATGCGCCACGTTCGATTCGGCGGCGGCCAGCGTGGTGACGACATGGATTGCGTCTTCGAGCGTGCCGCCGAGACCGCCGCGCTCGACGGGAATGCGCAACGCGCCGAGACCGGAGCGGCGGAACGCATCGAAGGCCGCGAACGGCAATTCGCGGCGGATTTCGCGCTGCGCGGCGTCGACGCCGATTTCTTCGGCCAGCGCGGGAAGGGCGGCCAGTGCCTTGTGATACGGGGTCGTGCTCATGATTTTGGTTTGCGAGAGAAGAGGTTATCGGCGAAATGCCGCGCCGGGATGACGGTCGTTCAGACGGCCATTCGGGCCGCCGAGCTTTTCGCGCAAGGTGCCCGGGGCATAGGCGGTCTTGTAGCGGCCGCGCGCCTGCAGCTCCGGCACGATGAAATCCGCGAAATCTTCGTAGGCTTCGGGCGTGACTGCGTAACTCAGGTTGAAGCCGTCGATGTCCGTTTCATCGACCCAGTCTTCGAGCGCGTTCGCGACTTCATCGGGCGCGCCGATGAAGACCGGGCCGCGCCCGCCTATCGCGTTGTGCAGCGCCAGCTCGCGCACCGTCCACACGCGCTCCGGATCGAGCTTCGTGAAGCCTTCGAGCGCGGAGGAGGTGCCGGCGTCGAGCTGCATGTAGCGGATCGACTCGTCGGGGTCGTAGGTCGAGAAGTCGATGCCAGTCCAGCCCGAGAACATCGCGAGCGCGGCCTCGGGCGTCACGTAGCGGCGATAGTCCTCGTACTTGTCGCGCGCTTCCTTCGACGTGCGGCCGGTGATGACGGTCGCCATCGTGAAGAACTGGATATCGCGTGCATCGCGTCCGGCTCTCACCGCCTCGGCGCGCGTGCCCGCGACGACGGGCGTGAGCACCTTCTTGCTCGGACCGCTCAGATAGATGCCTTCGGCATGACGTCCCGCGAAGCGCTGCCCGCGCGCCGACGATCCCGCCTGGAACAGCACCGGCGTGCGCTGCGGCGAAGGCTCGGTCATGTGGATGCCGTGCACCCTGAAGTACCGGCCCTCATGTTCGACGCGATGCACCTTCGACGGATCGGCGAAGATGCCCGTGGCGGTATCGCGCACGCTCGCGCCGTCTTCCCAGCTGCTTTCCCACAGCTTGTAGACGACGTCCATGTACTCGTCGGCGATGTCGTAGCGCTCGTCGCGCGAGGCCACGCCATCCTTGCCGAGCACTTTCACGCTGCTCTGCGCGAAGCCCGTCACGATGTTCCAGCCGATGCGCCCGCGCGTCAGATGATCGAGCGTCGACATGCGGCGCGCGAACACGTAGGGCGGTTCGTGATTGGCGTTGCTCGTCACGCACAGGCCGAGATCGCGCGTGGCGTATGCCATCGCGGAGAGCGCCATCACCGGGTCCTGCTTGGGCACCTGCGCGCCGTGACGCAATGCGGTGTCGATGCTGCCGCCGTACACATCGTTGACGCCGATGCTGTCGGCCATGAAGAGCGAATCGATCAGCCCGCGCTCCAGCGTGCGCGCCAGATCGACCCAGTAGTCGAGCGTGTTGTATTCCAGCGAGCGGTCGCGCGGATGCCGCCACATGCCCGGCGAATGATGCACCGGACTGTGCAGCGCGAACGCGTTGACGCGAATCTGCTTCGGCGTGCTCATAGAAAAGGCTTGTCCCCGTTGATGGTCACGCGAAAGCCCGAGCGCACGTCCGGGTAGTAGTCCCACACGGCCAGATGCTGCACGGCGCGGTTGTCCCAGAAGGCGATCGAATGCGGCTCCCAGCGAAAGCGCACCTGGAATTCGGGTGACGCGAAGCGTTCGAACAGCAGACGCAAAATGCCTTCGCTTTCGGCAGCGGGCACGCCGTCGATATGTGTCGTGAAGTTCGAATTCACGAAGATGCCCTTGCGGCCCGTTTCCGGATGCGTGCGTACGACCGGATGCGATGCCCTGGGAAACGTCTTGCCGCTATCGTCGATGCCGCGCAGCCGGTTGCGTTGCCGATACGTCGGCTCGCCGTCGTGCGTGGCGCCCAGTCCTTCGAGATAGGTCCGCAAACCCGGCGACAGCGATTCGTATACCGCGTACGAGCTGGAAAAGAGCGTGTCGCCGCCGTGCGCGGGCAGCGTGTGCAGATGGAGGATGCTGCCCATCGGCGGTTCTTCGTCGCACGAGACATCGGAATGCCAGCGGTCGCCTGCGATGCGCTTCGTGGTCGCATCGCTATGGATTTGCAGGATTTCCGGGTAGCCATCCGGGCCGGGACTGTTCGGATGCACATGCAGCGTGCCGAAGTGCCGGCCGAGCGCGAGATGCTGATCGAGCGTGATCGGTTGATCGCGAAAGAAGATGACCTGATGCGCGAGCAGCGCGCGACGCACATCGTTCACCTGTTCGGGCGCGAGCGGCCGCGTCAGATCGATGCCGCCGATCAGCGCGCCGATATGGCGCGTCAACGGCTGCACGGTGATGGTTTCGTAAGCGGTATCAAGCATGGTCGGGTTCCTCGATAGTAGCGGCGCGATGGGTAGCGGCGGGATGCGGCGCGGACAGATGCGCTTGCCCTTCGCCGTAGAGCTTTTCCCGCAACGTGCCCGCGCGATAGTCCTGCTTGTAGACGCCGCGACGCCGCAACTCCGGCACCACGAGATCGACGAAATCCTCGTGCGTGCCCGGCAACAGCGCGTGGCTGAGATTGAAACCGTCGACGCCGGTCTGCGCCTTCCAGCTTTCGAGCGCATCGGCGACTTCCGTCGGCGAGCCGATGAACACCGGCCCCTTGCCGCCGATCGCATTGAAAATCGCCAGCTCGCCGATGGTCCACACGCGCTCGGGATCGGCCACGGTGAACGCTTCGATCGCCGACTGCATGCCTTCGCTCTTCACGTAGCGCAGCGGATCGTCGGGGCTGTACTTCGACAGATCGATGCCGCTCCAGCGCGAGAACAGCGCAAGCGCGCCTTCGAGACTCACGTGGCGCTGGATGTCCTGCCATTTCGCCTGCGCTTCTTCCGACGTCGGCGCGACGATCACGGTCGCGAGCGAGAAGAACAGCACCGAGGCCGGATCGCGTCCGAGCGCGGCGGCGCGTGCGCGCACGTCGGCGACATCGCGCGCCACCAGTTGCGCGGTCGGCGAACTGAGGAACACGCATTCGGCGTGACGCGCGGCGAAGTCCTTGCCGCGATTCGACGTGCCCGCCTGATAGAGCAGCGGCGTGCGCTGCGGCGAAGGCTCGGCGTAGTGCGTGCCCTGCATCGAGAAGAAGCGGCCTTCGTGACGGATTTCATGCACGCGCGCCGGGTCCGCGAACACGCGCGTCTCGCGGTCGCGTACCGCCGCGCCGTCCTGCCAGCTTTCCTCCCACAGCCGATAGACGATCTCCATGTACTCGTCGGCGAGGTCATAGCGTTCGTCGTGCGGACGCGCGTCGGGCTGGCCGATCGCACGCGAGCCGCTTTGTCCGAAGCTCGTCACGATGTTCCAGCCGATGCGTCCGCGCGTCAGATGATCGAGCGTCGACATGCGGCGCGCGAACAGGAACGGCGCTTCGTAGCTCACGCTGCTCGTCACCGCGAAGCCGAGATGCTCGGTGACCTGCGCCATCGCGGAGACGAGCAATAGCGGATCGAGACGCGGAAACTGCAAACCCCAGCGCACGCCGGCAGCGTTCGAGCCGCCATAGACGTCGTACTGGCTGATGCCATCGGCGAAAAAAAGCGCGTCGTAGCCGCCGCGCTCGGCCGTGCGCGCGAGATCGGTCCATAGCGACAGCGAGTTGTAGTCGAGCGCGCGGTCGCGCGGATGCGCCCATAGTCCGGGCGACAGATGCGTCGGCGCGAAAGCCAGGAACGCGTTGATGCGAATCTCTTTGGACATGGCTCAAGCCTTCGATGTGATCGGGAAATGACATGTCACGCGATGCGTCGCCGAAAGACGCTGCATGGGCGGCGTATCGACGCGGCAGACATCGCGCGCGGCGGGGCAGCGCGTGTGAAACACGCAACCGGCAGGCGGCGCGAGCGGCGACGGAATCTCGCCGCTTATCACGTGCACACCGGCCTGCACGTCGGGCGCATCGGGTTCGGACGCGGCGATCAGCGCGTGCGTGTACGGGTGCGCCGCGCGCTCGACGATATCGTCACGCGTGCCTTGCTCCATGAAGCGGCCGAGATAGAGCACGCCGATATGGCTGCTCATGAAGGCGACCACCGCGAGATCGTGCGAGATCAGCAGATAGGAGAGGCCGAGCGCATCCTGAAGATCCTTCAGCAGGTTGAGCACCTGCGCCTGAATCGATACGTCGAGCGCGGACACCGGTTCATCGAGCACGAGAATTTCCGGCTCCAGCACGAGTGCGCGCGCAATCGCCACGCGCTGGCGCTGGCCGCCGCTCAGCTCGCCCGGACGGCGGCGCTTGAACTCCGCGGGCAGGCCGACTTGGGCGAGAAGTTCATCGAGACGCTTGTGCAAGGCATCGCGTGCGAAGCCGCTTTTCTGGATGCGCAACGGTTCGAGCACGATATCGCCGACGTTCATCTGCGGATCGAACGAGCCGAACGTGTCCTGCAGCACCGCCTGCACCGCGCGTTGCCGCCAGCGCCGGTCGGCGTCGCCCGTGGTCTTGCCGAACACACGCGCGCCGAAGCGCACTTCGCCGCGCGTCGGCTCGTCCGCGCCGAGGATGATTTTCGCGAGCGTCGACTTGCCCGATCCGGATTCGCCGACCAGCCCGAACGTGCCGCCGCTCGGCAGGGCGAAAGAGGCGTCTTCCACCGCGCGCAGCATTTTTGATCTGGCGAACAGACCGCCGCGCACGGGAAAGGCGCGCCCGATGTTCGATACGTCGAGAGCGTTCATGATGTGGCCGTCGCGAGAAGAGAGTCGGCGGTCTGCGGGTCCGGTTCCGGATGCCAGCACGCGACGCCGCGATGCGTATCGATTGCGCGCGTCGCCGGATACGCGCTCAGGCAATCGGCTTGCGCGCGCGCGCAGCGCGGCGCGAAGCGGCATCCTTGCGGGATGCTGCCGGCCAAAGGCGGCTGACCCGGAATGACGGTCAACCGATGTTGCCGCTCGCGCAGACGCGGCACCGCGCCGAGCAGGCCTTTCGTATACGGATGACACGGCCGCGCGAACACGTCGCCGACCGGCCCCTGCTCGATGATGCGGCCCGCGTACATCACGGCGACATCGTCGCAATAGCGGCGCACGAGATGCAGATCGTGCGTGACGAGCACGATCGCCGTGCCGCGTTCGGCCTGTACTTCGCGCAGCAGATCGAGGATCTGCAGGCGCACGGTGACATCGAGCGCGGTCGTCGGTTCGTCGGCGATCAGGAGACGCGGATTGCATGCGAGGTTCATCGCAATCGCCACACGCTGACGCATGCCGCCGCTGAACTGATGCGGATAGCTGTTCAGGCGGCTTTCCGGTGCGGGAATGCGTACGCGCCGCAGCAGCTCGATCGCGCGCGCCTCGCGTTCCTTGCGGCTCGTGACGCCGTCGCGATAGCGGAACATCTCCGTGATCTGCCGGCCGATCGTGAGCAGCGGGTTGAGCGAGGTCATCGGGTCCTGAAGGATCATGCCGATCTCGCGCCCACGCAGCGCGTTCAGTTCGGCGGGCGTCTTCGCGCGCAGATCGTCGCCATCGAGCAGGATGCGCCCGCCGCTCACCTGCACGCCGCGCGGCGGCAGGCCCAGCACCGACAGACACGTCACGCTCTTGCCCGAGCCGGATTCGCCGACGAGGCCGAGCGTGCGTCCGGCGCGCACGGCGAAGCTGACGCCATCGACGAGCCGCGCGTGTCCTGTCTCGACGACGAGGTCATGAACGGTCAACACGTTCATCGCAGCACTCCATCGCCACGTTGCAGGGATTCGCCGATGCGATTGCTCGACAGCACCGTCGCGATCAGCACGAGCCCCGGCAGTGCAGAGAGCCACCATGCGGTATCGAGATAGTTGCGACCTTCCGCGATCATCCCGCCCCACGACGGATCGGGCGGCTGCACGCCGAGGCCCACGAAGCTCAGCGCCGCTTCCATGAAGATCACGAGACCGATGTCGAGCGTCAGCAGCACGGCGAAGGTATTGCGCACATTGGGCAGCAGATGGCGCATCACGACATGCAGCGGCGTCGCGCCGGCGAGCTTCGCGATCAGGATGAAGTCGCGCTCGCGCAGGCTCAGCGCCTCGGCGCGGATGATGCGCGCGAAACGTCCCCAGTTCGCGAGCGTCACAACGATGACGATGTTCGTCATGCTCGGCCCGCAGATGCCGACGATCAGCATCGCGAGAAATACGGGCGGCAACGCGTACTGGGCATCGACGATACGCATGAGCGCGGCATCGAAACGTCCGCCGAGGTATGCGGACAGCAGGCCCGCGATGGCGCCGAAGAACCCCGCGAGCAACACCGCGCAGAACGCGATAGCGAGCGAGATGCGCCCGCCGTAGAGCGTGCGCGTAAAGACGTCGCGGCCCATCTGATCGGTGCCGAACCAGTGGTGCCAGGTCGGCGACTGGAACGTGGCGGACAGATCGATTGCGTTCGGATCGACGTTCGAGAGCAGCGGCGCGAACGCCGACGCCGCGACGATCGCGACGAGCAGGCCGCCGAACAGAAGGGATCGCGTGCTCATCGCTGGTACCGGATGCGTGGATCGACGAGCGCATAGAGCACGTCGACCGCGAGATTGATCGAGACGAACAGCAGCACCGAGACGATCACGGCGGCCTGCACCACGGTGAAATCCAGCGTG
>Ga0160447_100108_pt1 | contig 61044 bp, 55 predicted proteins | sample HID1973K_E1MG_FD_108222 | JGI IMG/M metagenome (GOLD analysis project Ga0160447, IMG submission 108222) | Enriched mosquito-associated microbial communities from UW Madison campus, WI, USA - HID1973K_E1 MG | ecosystem: Host-associated > Arthropoda: Insects > Digestive system > Unclassified ...
GACGACGTCGGCATCATCTACACGGGCGGCAAGAACGGCTGGGCGGTGCCCGCGTATGTGCCCGAATCGCAGCTTTCGTCGATCGAAGACCTGAAGAAACCCGAAGTGCAGAAGCAGCTCAACGGCGTGATCCAGGGCATCGAGCCGGGCGGCGGTCTCATGCAGGCGTCGGAGAAGACCATCAAGGCCTACGACCTGTCGGGCTACAAGCTGCAATCGTCGAGCGAGGCCGGCATGCTCGCGTCGGTTCAGCGCGCGTATGGTTCGAAGCAGTGGATCGTCGCGACGGTGTGGAGCCCGCACTGGCTGTTCCAGAAGTGGCAGATGCGCTATTTGAAGGACCCGAAGGGCACGCTCGGCGGCGAAGAGCAGGTTCACGCGTTCGCATCGAAACAGTTCGCGAAGAAGTTCCCGCGCGCGGATGTCTTCTTCAAGCATCTCAAGCTGACACTCGCGGATGTCGAGGCCATCGAGTTCGAAGGCAATTCGACCAACGACTACGCCACGGCCGCGAAGAAGTTCGTCGACGCGCATCCGGACAAGGTCAAGGCGTGGCTCGAACAGTAAGGCTGTAGTGCACGACACTTCGGAGTATTTCCCGTGAACGAGTATTCGCGCTTCTTTGGCGAAAGCCTGCAGAGCCACGATCCCGTGATCGCATCGGAGATCGCGTTGGAGTTGCGCCGTCAGCAAACGCAGATCGAACTGATTGCATCCGAAAATATCGTGTCGTCGGCGGTGATGGAAGCGCAGGGAACCGTGCTGACGAACAAGTACGCCGAAGGCTATCCGTCGAAGCGTTACTACGGCGGCTGCGAACATGTCGATCGCATCGAGGCGCTGGCAATCGACCGCGTGAAGGCGCTGTTCGACGCCGAGTTCGCCAACGTGCAGCCGCATTCGGGTGCGCAGGCGAACGGCGCAGTGATGCTCGCGCTGCTCAGGCCCGGCGACACCGTGATGGGCATGTCGCTCGATGCGGGCGGCCATCTCACGCACGGTGCGCGTCCGGCGCTGTCGGGCAAATGGTTCAACGCGGTGCAGTACGGCGTGAACCCGGACACGCTGCGCATCGATTACGACGAAGTCCGGCGGCTCGCGGAGCAGCATCGCCCGAAGCTGATCATCGCCGGATATTCGGCGTATCCGCGTGCGCTCGATTTCGCGGCGTTCCGCGAGATCGCGGACTGCGTCGGCGCGCTGTTGATGGTGGACATGGCGCATATCGCGGGCATCGTCGCGGCGGGGCGGCATCAGAATCCAGTGCCGTTCGCCGATGTCGTCACGTCCACGACGCACAAGACGCTGCGCGGCCCGCGCGGCGGCTTCATCCTCACCAACAACGGCGAGATCGCCAGAAAGATCGACTCGGCGGTGTTCCCGGGCCTGCAAGGCGGTCCGCTCATGCATGTGATCGCTGGCAAGGCGGTCGCGTTCGGCGAAGCGTTGCGGCCCGGGTTCAGCGCGTATATCGATCGCGTGCTGCGCAACGCGCAGGCCTTGGGCAAGGTGCTGCAAGCCGGCGGCCTGAGCCTCGTGACGGGCGGCACGGACAACCATCTCCTGCTCGTCGATCTGCGCGGCAAGCGTCTCACCGGCACACAGGCGGAGAAGGCGCTGGAACGCGCGGGCATCACATGCAACAAGAACGGCATTCCGTTCGATACCGAAAGCCCGATGGTGACCTCGGGCATCCGTCTCGGCACGCCCGCCGCGACCACGCGCGGCTTCGGCGCCGCGCAGTTCGAACAGGTGGGCGAAATGATTCTCGACGTACTGGCCGCGCTCGAACGCGAACCGAATGGCGACGCGCACGTGGAGCGCTCGGTGCGCGCCCGCGTGCGCGATCTGTGCAGCACCTTCCCGATCTATTCACATGCGGAAGCGCTCATCTGACGCGCGTCCCGCACGATCACACACGATCCATTCATTAGAGAGACTGACATGAGCTTCGAAGGCGTACATACTCCGCTCGTCACCCCGTTCAAGGCCGACGGCGAAATCGATCACGACCTGCTCGGCAAGCACGCCGCCAGTCTCGTCGGCCGCGTCTCGGGCCTGGGCGTGGGCGGCACCACCGGCGAATACTACGCGCTCAGCTTCGAAGAGCGCGTGAAGACGTTCGACACGGTGGCGTCCGCGGTCGGCGGCAAGACGTATCTCACGGCAGGCATCAACGCGACCACGACGAAGGAAGTGCTGCTTCTGGGTCAGGAAGCGAAGCGCGCGGGTTATAACGCGTTGCTGGTCGCCGCGCCTTACTACGTGCAGCCGACGCAGGACGAACTGCTCGACCATCTCTTGAAGGTCGATGACGCGCTCGACATGCCGGTCATGCTCTACAACTTCCCGGCGCGCACCGGCACGGCGATCGGCGATGAAGTGCTCGACAAGCTGCTCGAACGCCCCAACTTCGCGGCGATGAAAGAGAGCACGGGCGACATCGCGCATCTGCATCATCTCGCGACGCATCTGCCGGACCGCTTCTTGTTGAGCTGCGGCATGGACGATCAGGCGCTCGAATTCTTCGCATGGGGCGTGCGAAGCTGGGTCGCGGGCGCGTCGAACTTCCTGCCCGAAGCGCATACCGGTCTGCTCGAAGCATGTGTGAAACGCGGCGACTTCGTCACGGGCCGCAAGCTGATGACGCAGCTCCTGCCGGTGCTCGAACTGCTGGAGCGCAGCGGCAAATTCATCCAGTACGTGCGTTACGGATGCGAACTCGCCGGCACGCGCGTGGGCAATGCGCGCGCGCCGCTTGGCACGCTCAACGACGGCGAGCGCAGCGCTTTCGCGAAGATCGTTCAACCCCTGCTGCGCAACGCTCAGTAAAACCTGCATGGCCTCGAAACTGGACTTCGTGCGGTTTCCCGCACCCGATGGCGTCAATGGCTGGTGGGAAAGCCTGCCGCCCGCCGCGCCCGCGAAGGGCGTGACGGGTGAGCAGCGCTTCGACTTCGTGGTGGTCGGCGGCGGCATCACGGGTTTGTGCGCGGCGCGGCGGCTCGCGGAGCTTGCGCCCGATGCATCGATCGCGCTCGTCGAGGCCGATCGCATCGGACGCTCGACGGCGGGCCGCAACTCCGGCTTTTTCGTGGACTTGCCGCATGACATCAGCAGCGAGAGTTATTCGCGCAGCGTCGAGGCCGACAAGGCCGACGTGCGGCTGCAACGGCATGGCATCGACTATGTGCGCAGCACCGTCAAGGCACATGGCATCGATTGCGACTGGCGCGACGACGGGAAGTATCACGCGTCGGTGAACAAGAAAGGACACGCGGCGCTGACTCACTTCGCCGACGGACTCGCGCGCATCGGCGAAGCCTGCGAATGGCTCGACGAAAACGCGATCGCGAAAGTGACGGGCACGCGCTTCTATCAGAGCGCACTCTTCACGCCGGGATGCAGCACGGTCCAGCCGGCGGCGCTCATGCGCGCTCTCGCGGCTGCGCAGCCGTCGAACGTGACGGTGTTCGAAATGAGCGCGGTGAAGGGCATGGAATCGCGCGGCCAGACCAAGCACTTGAGCTTCGCGAACGGCAGGATCGAAGCGAAGCGCGTCGTGCTGTGCACCAACGCATATGCGGCGACCTTCGGCGGACATCCGAACGGCCTGCTGCCGGTCTATACCTTCGCGTCGATGTCGCGCGTAATGAGCGATGAAGAAATCGCGCGACTCGGCGGCACGAATTCGTGGGCGCTAATTCCCGCCGACCCGATGGGCACCACCGTGCGCCGTCTCGCGACGAATCGTATTTGCGTGCGCAACCATTTCGCGTTCCGGCCGAATCTCTCGGTATCGGAAGGCGATCTCGCCAAAGCGAAGCACCTGCATCAGCGCTCGTTCGATCGCCGCTTTCCGATGTTGAAGGATGTCGAATTGCAATACACGTGGGGCGGCGCGCTGTGCCTGTCGGCGAACAATGGCGCGCTCTTCGGGCAACGCGACGACGGCGTGTACGAGGCGGTCGGCTGCAACGGACTGGGCCTGAGCCGCGGCTCGGCGGCGGGCAAGCTGATCGCCGAACACGCGCTCGGGCAATCGAACGATCTGATCAATCAACTCCTGCAACAGCCGCATCCGCGCTCGCTGCCGATCCGGCCGATCGCGGACGTCGCGGTATCGGCGGCGATCTGGGTGAAGGAATTCTCGGCGGGCGCCGAACTTTGAATCTGTGAGGACATGACATGACGACGCATCAGGAATGGCAACGCATGGCGGACAACCTGTCGCTGGACGGCCGCGCCTTCATCGCGGGGCAACGCTGCAACGCAGCTTCGAACGAGACGTTCGGCACGCGCAATCCGTCGACCGGCAAGGTGCTCGCGGAAATCGCGAAGTGCGACGCCAGGGACATCGACCGCGCAGTCGTCGCGGCGCGCGACGCGTTCGAAGCGGGCGTGTGGTCGAAGGCCGCGCCGTCGCAGCGCAAGGCGGTACTGCTGCGCCTCGCGCAACTCATCGACGACAATGCGGACGAACTCGCGCTGCTCGAAGCGCTCGAAGCAGGCAAGCCGATCAGCGAATGCATGGGACTCGATATCCCCGAATCGGCGGCGTGCATCCGCTGGCACGCCGAGGTCACGGACAAGCGTTACGACGCGCTGTCGCCCTCGGGTTCGAGCGTCGTGAGCATGATCACGCGCGAGCCGATCGGCGTCGTCGGCGCGGTGCTGCCGTGGAATTTCCCGGCGCTGATGCTGGCGTGGAAGATCGGACCGGCGCTGTCGGTGGGCAATAGCGTGATCGTCAAGCCGGCGGAGCAGACGTCGCTGTCGACGTTGCGCATCGCCGATCTCGCGATTGAAGCGGGCGTGCCGCCCGGCGTGTTCAGCGTCGTGACCGGCTTCGGCGAGAGCGCGGGGCAGGCGCTCGGCACACATGCGGATGTCGATCTCGTCGCGTTCACGGGGTCGACCGAAACCGGCATGCGTTTCCTGCGCTATTCCGCCGATACCAACCTGAAGCGCGTCGTGCTCGAATGCGGCGGCAAGAATCCGCAGGTCGTGCTGCCCGACGTCGCCAATCTCGATGCCGTCGCCGAACAGGCCGTCGCCGCCGCGTTCTGGAACATGGGCGAGAACTGCAGCGCGGGCTCGCGCATCCTGGTGCATGCGAGCCACAAGGATGAACTGCTGAAGAAGATGCTGGCCGTGCTCGAAGGCTGGAAGACCGGCGATCCGCTCGATCCCGATGTCAAGCTCGGCTCGCTCATCGAGGAAGCGCATTACCGCAAGGTGCTCGGTCATATCGAGAAGGCGAAGGCGGAAGGCGCGCGGGTCGTCTGCGGCGGTAATGCGACGCTCACGGAAACGGGCGGCTGGTTCGTCGAGCCGACCATCTTCGACAATGTCACGCCGGAAATGAGCATCGCGCGCGACGAGGTCTTCGGCCCGGTCGTATGCTTTATCGAATATGCTGACGTCGACGAGGCCGTGCGAATCGCCAACGATACGTGCTACGGACTCGCGGCATCGCTGTGGACCGATAACGTGAATCAGGCGCACAAGATCGCGGCGCGCATCCGCGCGGGCACCGTGACAGTGAACTGCTTCGGCGAGGGCGACCTTTCGACGCCTTTCGGCGGCTTCAAGCAGTCCGGCTTCGGCGGACGCGACAAGTCGGTCTACGCGCACGATCAATACTGCGAGCTGAAGACCACCTGGCTGAAGCTCGACTGAACACTGGACGAGGCACCATGCGTATAGGCTTCATCGGTACCGGCGCGATCACGGAGGCGGTCGTGACCGGCATGATCCGCTGCGACGTTGCTTTCGAGCACGTCGCGCTGTCGCCGCGCAACGCGAACACCGCCGCGCGGCTCGCGAAGCTGGACCCGCGCATCGAGGTTTGCGCAAGCAATCAAGACGTGCTCGATTCATCGGATGTGGTGTGTCTCGCGGTCCTGCCGCAGATCGCATCGGATGTATTGAGCGAACTTGCCTTCGATGCGCGGCATCACATCATCAGCTTCCTCGCGGGCAAGTCGCTCGATCAGGTGCGGGCATTCGTGCGCGGCCCGGAAAAGGTCGTGCGCGCAATCCCCTTGCCCGCGGTGGCGGCGGGCAAGGGCAGTACCGCGATCTGCCCGCGCGACGACATCGCGCGAGCGTTGTTCACGCCGCTCGGCGAAGCGGTCGAAGTCGACGACGAACATCAGTTCAACGCCTTGTCCGCCGCGACCGCGACGATGGCGGCCTTCTTCGCGCTGCTGGAGGAGCAGGCGTCGTGGCTCGTGCGGCAAGGCATGCCGTACGCGTCGGCCCGGTCGTTTTTGTCGGGCTATCATGTGGGCCTCGCTCATGAAGCAGCCTCGGGCACGGAGCCATTTTCCGCGATGATCGGACAGGTAAGCACGCCCGGCGGTCTCAACGAACAGCTCAACCGCGAGCTGTCGGCGCGGGGCACGTACGCGCACTACGCGCAGGCGCTCGACTCGATCATGCGCCGCGTGCAAGGGCGCGAGTGAACGCGCAAGATACGAAGAACAAGCGATAATCGCGAGCCCTGGAAGGTGATGCACATGCAGAAGAAACAGCAGTTCGCGGACAGGCTTCTCGCCCAGATGCCATCGTTGCGCGCGCTCCGGTGCTTCGTCACCGCCGCGCGCTACGAAAGCTTCACGCAGGCCGCGGAAGTGCTGTGCGTCACGCAGGCGGCGGTGAGCCGGCAGATCAAGGAACTCGAAGACACGCTCGAAGTCGCGCTGTTCGAACGCACGGGCCGGCACATCGCGCTGACTGACGCGGGCCGCATTCTCTACAACGCGTCGTATCTGTCGATCATGAATATCGCGGAGGCGGCGCAGGCGGTGCGGCGAGTCGATCGCCACGCGCTGACGCTCTGCATCTCCCATACGTTCTCGGCGCTCTGGCTGTCGTTCCGCTTGCCCGCGTTTCGCCAGCGCTTTCCGAACATCCGCCTGCACGTGATGGTCACCGAGCACTTCATGGAACTCGACGATCTCATGGAGCCCGATGTCATCATCACGAAGAACCCGCCGCGCGAGGCGGAATACGAAGTCGAGCCGCTCTTTCACGACATCGTCTATCCGGTGTGCAGCGTGCCGTTTCACGAGCGCTATTTTCATGGGCGTACGCTCAAGCCGCTCGATCTGCTCGCGCATCCCACGTTGAGCCTGTCGTTGCTCGGGCGCGCGCAGGTGTGCGAGCACGTCGACTGGCGCGTGTGGAAGAACTGGTATCAGCAAGGCGACGGTTCCGAGCGCCTCGACCAGCACGACGATCTGGAGAGCAACGACTATCGGCTGCTGGTCGCGCAGGCCGAAGCGGGCGAGGGCACCTTGCTCGGCTGGCACCATCTGGTGCATCGTCAGGTGGAGCAGAAGAAGCTGGTCCGTCCCGTCGACGACGCGCTCGTGTTTCACGATCGACATCACTATGTGATTACGCATCGCAATGCGAAGGCGCGTCCGGAATACCTTCAGTTTCGTCAGTGGCTCGACGAGGAAATCGCGACGATGATGCAGGGATGGCCAGCAGCCGAAGCGAAGGCGATGCAGTGAGCGCCGCATGAAACCGGCCATCGAGAAAACGAAGGGGTATCGGCGGCTGATTCCGTCGGTGACGGCGCTGGTCGAGTTCGAGGCCGTCGCGCGGCTCGGCAGCTTCACGCTCGCTGCGCATGAACTGGGCGTCACGCAGGCGGCGGTGAGCCGTCAGGTGCGCTTCCTAGAAGAGACGCTGGGCACGCGACTCTTTCGCCGTCTGCATCGCGCAATCGAGCTGACCGATGAAGGCGAGGCGTTGTACCGGGTCGTCGCGGAGTCGATGCAGAAGATCGCGAGCGTGTTCGACCGCCTCGCGCGCGGTCCCGTGCAGCAGGAACTCGTGCTCGCGGCAACCTCCGCGTTCTCGCATTTTCGTCTGCTGCCGCGCCTGGCTTCACTCAAGGCGGTGCAGCCCGATCTGCAATTGCGCCTGTCCACGCAGATGTTCACGGCGGACTTGCGGCACAAGGAGATCGACGTCGCGGTGCGCTTCGGCAACGGCATCTGGCCGGACGGCACCGCCACCTTGCTGTTCGACGAAGAAGTGTTCCCGGTCTGCTCGCCCACGTGGCTGCAGGCGCAGCCCGCGCCGGCGTCGCTGGAAGAGCTCGCGGGCGCCGTGCTCGTCGAATCGGATTCGACCACCGAAGGCTGGATGGGCTGGGAAGAGTGGTTCCACGCGGTCGGCTTCAGGCCGATGCGGCTGAATTTCGCGCTTCGTTGCAGCCTCTATACCGATGCGATCCAGGCCGCGCGCTACGGCCAGGGCGTCGCGCTCGGCTGGGGGCGGCTGGTACACGATCTCGTCGAGAGCGGCGAACTGGTCAGACTGCCCGTCGCGGCGTTCCGGCCGACGGAATGCTACTTCGTCGTGGTGCCGCACGGCCGCACGATCACACCCGCGATCGATGGCCTGATCAACTGGTTGCGCGAGGACGCGCACGCATGATCCACAGTAACGCAATACATCCGGAAATGCGCGTCCGGTAAGGGCGCTCAATCTCGCGACAACCGGCGCAGGCGGCATGGACACCGGCAGCGCACCTGCATCGAGTTTCGTTGGGATCTGCGCGGCCTTCAATCCGACGACTGGCGCTCGCACGCTATTCGCGCAGAGTGCCAACGGCGTCAAGCTGCCGGAGGTATAGGCGGCTCAAATATTCCTGCCGGTTATACGGCCTCTGCGCTCGTCTCGGTCGCCCCGACCAACGCATCTGTCTCCGCCTGCGCTCAAGATCCCAACGTATGGCCGAATCAAGGTCAAGTTGACGACGATGATCCTCGGCTTGTGGCGTTTCAGAAGGGTCTTCCTGAGCAGTTCGATGTCAGTTCGCTCATCAGCGATGGCAGCGCAGAATGAAGGTTCTGATGTGACGGATATAATTCAGTTTCCAAACTAAGTTGATCGTCATGAACGAGCGGGACAGAAGTGTAGACGTGCTTCGTGGAATCGGGATCGTGGCCGTCGTCGCCGGGCATGCGAACAGCGGAATGGGCCTTGCGCCTTTCTCGCCGTACTCGTTTCATATGCCGCTCTTTTTCTTTTTGTCCGGTCTTTTTTTTCGAGAGGGAACGGTCGAGGGCGTTCGATCAGCTGTTTTGCACATCAGGACTTTTTTGGTCCCCACTACGGCATGCATTCTGGTGTACGCCGTTCTGTGCAAGTTGCTGGCGGCGTGCGGATTCGTCGCATTTGAGCGCGAGATAACGCTGTCAAATCTCCTTCTCCCGCAATTCAGCACGTCCGGGCGATATCCGTTCACGTCGCCTTATTGGTTCATTCCGAACCTGTTTTTCGTTCGAGTGTACTTCGGCGCGGTGCACACCAGAATCTATAGGTGGGCGTCAAGCAATGCCGGGTTTCGATCTTTGTTGATAGAGGCGTGTTTCTTCACGTTGTATCTTTCGCTTTCGATTGCGGCTCTCCTGCTGTCGCGCGATATGTATAGCGGCAACGCTGTATCGCTGACCAAGATTGGAGGGTTGCACGTCGCATTTGCAGCCTTTTTCTACTACCTTGGCTTTCTGACGGAAAAATATCGGCTCCAACGATATGCAGCCAGTGTCCTTTCGCTCTTCGTGTTGTACGCGGTGCAGCAGCAACTTTGGGCCACAGGGACCGTCCTCGATTTCTGGATGCAGGTGATGAAGTTCGAACATCCGATATTGCCGATCGTGACGAGCCTGACTGGTATTGCCTTCTTCTTCGGCATATCGCAGATGATCGCAGGCCATCGTGGTGCCAGGGTACTGGCTTTTATTGGAGAGAAAGGACTGCCGATTGTTCTCCATCAGCTGTTCGGATTCTTTGTCCTCAATCTCGTGTTGTGCGGATTGGGTGTGTTGAAGCCCAGCGATGTCGCCGGGCAGTATTTCCAATGGCATACGGAGAAGACATGGCCTCTTTATGTCATTTGCGGAATCACCGTTCCATTGCTGATCGACCGCTACGTCGTCGGCAAAGTTCGGAGCGGCGTGTCGAGCATCGTCGCGCGGTGGCGATCGAGCCTCACTGGTTGAACCAGACGTCTGTTATGACAATGCAAATAAACAAGCCCTTCGGAGTGGCTTGTTTATTTGCTGGCGACCGCCGCTTGGGGCTGGCCGTCCGGGTAGAACCGGCAGATACGCTGACTCTCAGTCGCGCATCTGCTTATGCATCTAATTGCTTTGTCACGGGATGGCTCGATGAGAAGCCGCGAAGGATCTTTCGGCCAAGCAAAACCGAAGGCCATTCGAATAGCTTGTGCATCAGCACCGCGAGCAGAAGAGCCGCGGGAATCGTCACGCACCAAACCACGATTGCTCCCGCCGATCTATACAACACGATGATGGCCGTGAACATGACGAGTATGTGGTTCAGATAGAGGCTGTATGAATACTTCCCTAGCCACCCGCCGAATCGGAGGAAACTGTTGTCTTTTACGGTGCTACACAAAGTGATGAGCAGGGCGGCTCCAACGCCTACGGCCACGTCTCCGCATACTCTGGCAATGATTTTCCATTCGCCAAAAAACGGATAAGCGTAGAGCGCAAGTGCGATGCACCATGCTACAACCAGATATTTAGACGGTATGCGTGCGCGGAGACTATCTACGTTGAACGAAAGCCAGCAACCGATAAAGAAGAACGTCGCATAATGCACGGTCAACATCGTCTGAGAAACGTATGATCGGTAATGGGCGTCGGCCCAAGGGATCAGAGGGCCAATAGCGAGTGAGCATATCATCATCGCCAGAACTGCATATCCCCCAAATCGGCGGACGAGGTAAAGGATAATAGGGAATGCGATGGATATACGCATTTCCATCGCGATGGACCAAATCACCGGACTTATGTCGCGGGCATTGAGCGGTCCCACTAAAAGCGCATGATCAGCAATGATCTCTTTGTTGATATGAGGGTGAACGGTGTACATCCAGCCGTCCTTCCAGTCAAAGCCAAGCTTCTCCAGGCAGAAGTACACGCACGCGGCGAGAACAATTGACGCAGCATATGGAGGGTACAGCCTGACAACGCGCGCGGCCAAATAACGTGGGTATGCGTAAGAGCGCATTCCACCAATCATTCTGGTCAACGCGAATCCGCTGAGCACGAAGAAGAGAATGACGGCTTGATGGCCGGCAATGGCAATCCGAATCGGCAAATATATTGTTGCTATCCAGATCCAGCCCAATTGGTTGTATCCCACCACGACGAGGTGCGAAAGCATGACTGAGAGCGCGGCGAAACCTCGCAGACTATCGAGGTAATGAGCCCGATCGCTGCGGGCGTAGTTTGCTGATGCCTTCATCGATATGCCATAGCGAAGGAAATGTGACAGGGTTGCGCAATTTTACATGAGACGCAAGTCGTCTTTGGCGGCTACGCGCCATGCGCAGTCTCAAACCCCAATCGGCTTGGTCTGCAGATCGCGATGACATGCCGAGAATAATCACCAGCCGCCTCCGGGCGGCTTTTTTCATGCCCATTCGCGGCGCGTTAAGGGGACCGCATGTCGGTAACACAGCCCCCTCCAGACACTCTCCGTAGCTGGTTTGGCGGAACGATCAATATCCCGACTGTTCTATCGGTGCTTTTCGCGATAGTGTCTGCAACCGGCTTTTGTGTTGGGCTCTACAACAACGTTTCTCAGCGCGTCTTGCTGCTTGAGGAGCGCGATCGACAGCAGGAAGTCCACTTCCAAGCGAGCTTGCTCAGTTGCTATACAACCGCGCCGGCGTGCGGCCGGAAACGAGAGGGTGGACGCGATGAACCTGAAACTGACGCTCGCCGACAACTGGCGGCAACAGTCGCGAAGGCTGCATTCGCGCGCGGCGGGTTCGCTAGATTCGGTAAGTTACAATTTCTCCCCTCAGATCAAATCCAGAGAGGCGGGAGTGTCCGGGCGCCAAATGAGTAGATCGGATTGCGCAGCGGTGGCGTTTATCGTCGCGATCTGCGCAATTTTTTCGCTTCATCTCCTGACTGGAATTGCGGACAACGGGGACTTCAGTCGCACGTTCGGCTTTCTGATCAAAGGCCCCGTCGGGTGGGCGATCGAGCCGCCCGCGCCGGATTCGCCCGATTGGCATCGGCGCTTCTTCCAGACGTGGATCGACGCGTGGACCTATTACCCGGCGTTCTCCAACTTTGCGCACATCTATTCGGCATCTTCGATCAAGGTCTGGATGCTCGTGCAGGCCGCGGCGTCCGTCCTCCTCACAGGCAACCTGTCGACTTACTCGATCATCGCGGGCTCGATTCCGGGCCGCATCGTCTACCTCGGCTCGTTCATCTGGCTGTTCATCCTGATCCGTCGGCATTCTGGCCGCGCAGCGGCATGGGCGTACCTGGTCGCGGCGACGCCGATCATTCTGGCGTCCGCATTCGTCGCCTTCCTGAATTCGTTCTTCGAAGAGCAAATCATGATCATCGGCCTGCCGCTCCTGGCCGCGTTCGTGTATGCCTCGCGCTCGACAGGGCGCACCCGGTACGCATGTTGGGCGCTGGCCGTGGCCGTGTTCATCGGCCTCGCGAAGACCGCCTATTTCCTGCTGCCGGTATTCGTTGCTCCGTTTGTTTGCCGCATGAACGGGAAGATGATCGCGGCTGCAGTGGTCGGTTCTGTGATCGCATTCCTCCCCGCGAAGCTTGGGGAGAATCGTGGGATCAATGAGTACCACGCGCTGTATCTCGGTGCGTTGACGCTGCTGCAGGAGGAAAGAGGTATCGATATTCAGACCGTCGATGGCAAGCCCATCATGCCGGAATGCGTGGGCCATTTCGCGTACACCGAGATCGGGAAGGTGTGTCGAGAGAAGGCGCGCGCAACGTACTTCGACACGATTCGGGTGCTTGTGAAGCATCCGCTACTCGGACCGCACATGTTTCTGCGCGCGTTGCGAGATGGAAACGGGATCGGGTTGTCGACGGCCGGCATGCGTCTTGAGAATGCCCCGTCGTTTGCGGACGCACCGTTGTTCCGGCTTTGGCAAAGCATCTATGCGATGCACGTGAACGTCGTCGCGCTGATCTGCGGGGCCATCGCGTTGGCGCTATCGCGGCGCCTGAAGCCTCTGGAAATGACCGGCCTGTTCTTCGCGGTTTGGGGAGGCGCGCAGTATGGTCTGGCGCTCGGTGATGGTTTCATGGATCTTCAGCGGCACGTCATCGGGGCGAACTTCTGTCTGTCGCTGGCAGTGCTTCTGTTCTTCGCCGCGCTCGCGGGCACGGTGGGCGCGAGGCGCTCGCCCGGACTTCGGTCAGATCCCGCCGAGCGAAGCCATGAGGAGGGCCATCGCGAATGTGCCGAGAACACCTGAATTTGCCTGCCGAAACGTTAGTGCACCCGGTGTCGTCATTAAACGACACGGTAAGTGATTGATTTTATTGAGACGAATACCTAAATATATCGATGCTTTCCAACGCCGATATTCCGAGTCAAGTCGTTGATTCAACTTTTGAAAGTGTGTTTTGACTTCGCATAATCCAAAGTTATCCCAGACAGAAAATAAAGCGCGTTGACGCTATTTTTCCGCGCTCCAATACTCAGGATATCGCGGGACCGCTCGGAGTCCCGATCCCATGAACGTTGGAGAGCGACGATGTCCGAAGTGCAAATCAGAACCCAAGGCGAACTGATCCGCAGCCGCGAGCCCGGACACGGCATGCCGGGCGAGCTGTTCGGGCGGCAGGACGTGTTCGAGAAAGATGTCGAGATCTTTTTCCAGAAGCACTGGATTCTGGTCGGCGTGACGGCGGACGTGCCCGAGCCGGGCGATGTGTCCACCGTCGACATCGGCCGCGCCTCGATCATCATGGTTCGCGACGACGATGAAAACATCCGCACCTATCGCAATGTCTGCCGCCATCGCGGCGCGCGTCTGAAGGAGCCGGGCAAGTCGACCGTCGGCATGCTGGTGTGTCCGTATCACCAGTGGACTTACGATCTCGACGGCAGCCTGCGGCACGCCGCGCACATGGGCCGCGATTTCGATCCGAGCTGCCGCAGCCTGATTCCGGTGCATACGCGCATCGTCGGCACGCATGTTTTCGTATGTCTCGCCGACGAGCCGCCCGCCGACATTTCAAAACTCGAAGCGACGATGGCGCCGCGTTTCGCGCCTTACGATCTGCGCAATACGAAGATCGCGTTCGAATCGGAGATCATCGAGAACGGCAACTGGAAGCTCGTGATCGAGAACAATCGCGAGTGCTATCACTGTGCGGCGACGCATCCGGAACTGACCGCCTCGTTTCTGCCGGAGGACTTCGGTTTCTGTCCCGAGAATCTCACCGATGAAGCGCTTCGCGAAATCGCGGCGTACAAGGAACGCAACGCGGCGTGCCAGGCGAGCTGGGAGCGTGATGGCTTCACGAGCGCGACGGTCGAATGGCTGGGCGAGGATGCGGTCACGCAGTTCAGGACGCAGCAACTCGTCATCGCGGGGCACGGAGAATCGCAGACCATCAGCACGAAGGCCGCGAGCCAGAAGCTGCTCGGCAACCTGCAGCGGCGCGATCTCGGCGACACGCATTTGTGGACGCACAACTCATGGACGCACGTGATGAGCGACCACGCCGTGGTGTCGTACATCATTCCGCTCGCGCCGGATAAAACGCTCGTGCGGTCGAAATGGCTCGTGCATGCGGATGCGGTTGAAGGCGTCGATTATCAGATTCAGGATCTGACCGAAGTGTGGGTCGCAACAAATGCGCAGGACAAGCATCTCGTTGAGATCACGCATGAAGGGACGCAGGATCCGGCCTACCGGCCGGGGGTGTTTTCGCCTTTTACCGAGAGTTATGTCGAGCAGTTCTCGCGATGGTATGCGGCTCGGTTGAGTGCGTACGGCGTCTGAACGGCGAGCGCACGCTCAATGATCCGTCACAAAGTTCGGGTGACGAGTACGAATCTCGTCCACCTGACTGAGCGTGCCCGACAGATGCTTTCGTAAGGCGGCATCGGCGGCATCGGCATCGCCCTTTTCGATGGCGTCGACGATTTCGCCGTGATCGCGCACCACAGCCATCGTCTTGCCGTCCACCGGCAAATGCAACCGACGCAACCGGTCGATGTGACCGCTCAGCCTGCGCACCAGATCCCAAAGCTGCGGCACGCCTGCCGCCTCATACATCTGCCGGTGAAAAGCTTGATCGAGCGCTGAAAACTGCTCGACGTCCTGCGGCTCCAGCCACTCCATCTGCTCGGCGATCGTCGCGCGCAGCCGCGCGATCAGCGACGCCTTGTGTTCCCGCGCCAGCGTCCGCACGACTTCCAGTTCGATCGAACGCCTCAGAAAATGCGCCTGCAACGCCGACGCCACGTTGATCTGGCTCACGACCGTCGCGTGCTGCGGAAAGATATCGACCAGACCTTCCTCGCCGAGCTTCATCAGCGCGTCGCGCACGGGCGTCTGGCTGAGGCCGTAGCGCGTCGCGAGTTCGGTGCGCGACAGCACCGTACCCGGCGCCAGTTCCAGCGACAGAATCATGTCGCGCAGCCGTTCGAATACTTGCGGCGCGGCATGACGGGAGCGGTCGAGGCGATGAATCGAGGCGGAAGCGGCGTTTTTCATGGTATGCGCGGACGGAAGGACGACTGAAACATTAGTACTATAGCCGCGCTCCGGCCTGAAATGGAACGATGTCGCGCCCGCAGACGCGTTGGCGTATACCCGGCTGACACACTAATACATTAGTGCTTTACCATTCGGCTACCCTCTCGCTACTTCCGGACGCCGACATGCCCCGCCAGATTTCCATCACGCAGGTCCGAATCACGCCGATCGCCTTTCGCGACGGCCCGTTGCTGAACGCCGCGGGCATTCATGAGCCGTGGGCGTTGCGCGCCATCGTGGAACTGGAGACGAGCGACGGCCGTGTCGGCATCTCCGAGACTTACGGCGACGAGCCGATGCTGCGCGTGCTCGATCAGGCGAAGGACCTCGTGATCGGCCTGTCGCCGTTCGATCTGAACCAGATGGAAGAGCGCGTGCGCGCGACGATCAAGGCGACGCCCGGCGCGGTCGAATTCGAACTCGCGCCCGGCTCGCACGCCGCGAAGAATGCGCCGAAGGTCATCAGCACGCTCGAAGTGGCGATGCTCGATCTGCAAGGGCAGATTATCGGCGCGCCGGTCGTCGATCTGCTCGGCGGCAAGGTCCGCGACGCGGTGCCGTACAGCGCGTATCTGTTCTTCAAGTACGCGGAGCACATCGACAAGCCGTATGCGCCCGATGCATGGGGCGAGGGCATCAGCCCGGAGCAGATCGTCGCGCAGGCGCGCCGCATGATCGACCTGTACGGTTTCCAGAGCATCAAGCTGAAAGGCGGCGTGTTCGAGCCCGCGCATGAAATCGCCTGCATGCAGGCGCTCGCGAAGGCGTTTCCGGGCATGCCGCTGCGTCTCGATCCGAATGCGAACTGGACGCTGGAGACGAGCATCAAGGCCGCGCCCGCGCTCGACGAAATCCTCGAATACTACGAAGACCCGTGCCCCGGCCTCGAAGGCATGGCCGAACTGCAAAAGCACACGAAGCTGCCGCTCGCGACCAACATGGTCATCACCACGATGGACGACTTCCGGCGCGGCTGCAACATGGGCTCGATCAAGGTGCTGCTGTCCGATCACCACTACTGGGGCGGCCTGCGCGCGACGCAGACGCTCGCGCGCATGGCGAAGCTGTGGGGCTTCGGCATGTCGATGCACTCGAACTCGCATCTCGGCATCAGCTTGATGGCGATGACGCATGTCGCGGCCAGCGTGCCGAACCTCACGTATGCGTGCGACACGCACTATCCGTGGCAGGAAGAGGAAGTCATCAAGGGCGGCCGCGTCGTGTTCGACAACGGCTCGGTGCGCGTGCCGACGACGCCGGGCCTGGGCGTCGAGCTCGATCGCGAGAAGCTCGCCGAATTGCACGAGCAATACCTGACGTGCGGCGTGCGCAATCGCGACGATCTCACGCAGATGCGCAAGTATCAGCCGGACTTCACCGGCAAGAACCCGCGCTTCTGAGTCATAGAACAAGTACACGCGCATTCCAGGAGACAAGCTCATGAGTAGTAATTCCAGCGCGCTGTCGAGCGCCGTTCACAAGATCAAGTGGCACGTGCTGCCGCTGTTCGTCGTGATGTTCATCGTCAATTACATCGACCGGGTGAATATCGGGTTCGTGCGTCAGCATCTGAGCGCGGATCTCGGCATCGGCGCCGCGGCCTATGGGCTCGGCGCGGGTCTCTTCTTCGTGAGCTATGCGGTGTTCGAAGTGCCGTCGAACATGCTGATGCAGCGCTTCGGCGCGCGCGCGTGGCTCACGCGGATCATGATCACCTGGGGGCTCGCCGCGACCGGCATGGCCTTCGTGCAGGGCGAAACCTCGTTCTATGCGATGCGTCTTTTGCTCGGTGCAGCCGAAGCGGGCTTCTTTCCTGGCGTCGTGTTCTATTTCACGCAATGGCTGCCGCGCGACCAGCGCGGTAAGGCGATGGCCATTTTCCTGAGCGGTTCGGCGCTCGCGTCGGTGTTCTCCGGCCCGATCTCGGGCGGCCTGATGCTGATCCAGGGCGCGGGACTGCATGGCTGGCAGTGGATGTTCATCATCGAAGGCATGGCGTCGGTGGTTCTCGCGGGCTTCGTGTGGTTCTGGCTCGATTCGAAGCCGCGCGACGCCAAATGGCTCACGCGTGAAGAGCAGGAAGCGGTCGTCGCCGAGATCGAGGACGAGCAGCGCCGCCGCGATGCGGTGCATGTAAAGAAGCCGTCGACGTGGAGTCTGCTGCGCGATCCGCAAATCCTGATCTTCTGCCTGATCTATTTCTCGGTCTCGCTGACGATCTACGGCGCGACGTTCTGGCTGCCGAGCATCATCCGCAAGATGGGGCATCTCAACGACTTCCAGGTCGGGCTGTTCAACTCGATTCCGTGGCTGATCTCCATCGTCGCGATGTATCTGTTCGCGGCGCTCGCGGCGCGCTTCAAGTTCCAGCAGGCGTGGGTTGCGTGCGTGTTGCTGATCGCGGCGGCCGGCATGTATGCGGCGGGGCTAGGCAGCCCGGTCTTCTCGTTCGTCGCGATCTGCTTTGCGGCGATCGGTTTCAAGGCTGCGTCGTCGCTGTTCTGGCCGATTCCGCAAGGCTATCTCGATGCGCGCATCGCGGCGCCCGTGCTCGCGCTTATCAACTCGATCGGCAATCTCGGCGGCTTCGTCGCGCCGGCGACCTTCGGCTTTCTCGAACAGAAGACCGGGTCGATTCAGGGCGGTTTGACGGGGCTCGCCGCGATGTCGGTGCTGGCCGCCGGCGTGGTCTTCCTGGCGCGCATGGCACCCCGCACGGCACGCGATGCGGCGCCGTTGCGACCGGGCGTGCAGAAATAGAGGCGGCATGGCGCTTGCGTACGATGTGAGCCCACTTCAAAAGGAGGCGCCATGAGTATCTTTTCCAATATCCTGAACAAAATCTTTCACCACGACAGTGCGCCCGCCGCGCCGGCCGCAAACGCGGGCCAGCCGGCGGCGACCGCTGCGCCGGCTACTGCTCCAGCGCCCGCGCAACCCGCCGCGCCGAAGCAGGAAGTGGATGTCGAAGCAGTACTGACGCAACTTCAGGCGAATCACGGCGAACAGCTCAACTGGCGCACGTCCATTGTCGATCTGATGAAGCTGCTCGGACTCGACAGCAGCCTGTCCGCGCGCAAGGAACTCGCTTCGGAACTGCACTACAGCGGCAACACGGAAGATTCCGCCGCGATGAACATCTGGCTTCACAAGCAGGTGATGCAGAAGCTCGCGGAAAACGGCGGCAAGGTGCCCGACGAACTCAAGTAATCACGCTTCCCTCACCAGGAAAAAAGCGCGCCGCAGACAAAGCGAGCGCGTTTTTTTTTGAGCATCACGCCGCTGGCATGCGCGCTGCTGCATCTCAGTGCACACCGCACCGATCTCTCGCCGGAGAAGCACGATGACAATTCAGAGAACACTCTCCAACTGGCGCAGGATCGGCCATTTCTGCGCGGGACGTCTCGTCGACTATGGCGAGCTGATACCCATCGAACTCGCCGAGACGAAAAAGCGCGTGCTGCACGAGATCGTCGCGCTCGTCGCGCTGACCATCGGTGCGTTGTTCACGCTGTCGTTCGTTTCGATCGCCGTGATCGTGACTGCCGCCGGCACGCCGCACCTCGTGTTGACGGCATGGTGCGTCGCGGGCGCGTGGCTCGCCGTTGCAGTCATCGCGGTGATAGTGATGATGTCGCGAAAGCCTGCCGAGCCGTTCCAATTGTTGCGCGATCAGGTGCGGCGCGACGTCGAAGCAATCAGAGAGGTGGCGCAATGAAGCATGCCGAAGCTCAGGCGACCGTGCTCGCGCGTATGGCGGAATCGCGCACGGAACTACTTGCCGCGTACGTGGCGAATGAACCGATGCGCGTCGCGTACGTGCCTCGTGCGTTACCGAAGCCGCGATCTGCGCCGTGGTTCCTGCGCACGCCGAACGCCGAACTCATCGCGCTGGCGCTGGTCGGCGTCACCATCCTCGGTCTGCGGCGCACGGTGCAGACGGCGGTCGGCGCGGGACTGAGCGCGTCGACCCATCGTGCATTCGCCGATCTTTTCAACGCATTGCGCGGATGAGGGCGTGCTCAACGCCGCGCACGGCGCTTCTTCGGCTTGCTCGGCGTGAGAGCCTCCGACCAGAAAGTCGCTACCTGCCGCTTCGCTTGCGCGGTCGCGCGGCCTCGCGCCGAGCCGATGACCGCGTTCGCTCCCGAAAGCCACATGCTCATAAACGGGTTCTTCTTCACCCAGGGGTTTTTCATATCTCGGCTCCGGTGCGTGTAAATTGAGGTCAATGCAGGTGCATCGTGTTGTCGCCGGCATCTTTCGGGATCTTCGACTCGAGTTCTTCCTTGCGTCGCATCAGCTTGCTGCCGAGTTTGTTCAGGTCGGCGCCGGACTTGCGCAGCTTCGGGAACAGATCCGATTCTTCCTCCTCGATATGATGGCGCACCATCTCGCTCATCACCTTGAAGGTCGCGTCGAAGCCCGCTTCGCCCGCTCTCAGCGTGGTGAACTTGTCTATTAGCACCTTGACGAGGAAGTGCTCGACGTACGCTTCCTCCACATCAGGACGGTCGTCTTCGTCCAGTGCCTCCTGCGCGGCGGGATAGAGCAATTCCTCTTCGATCATCGCGTGGACGGTCAGTTCTTCGCAGGCGCGTCGAACCAGTGTGGTCTTCGCGTCGAGATCATTGTCGTCCGCTTTCTCGAACGCATCGAACAGCTTTTTGACGGCGCGATGATCGTCCATCAGAACTTGTATGGCGTCCTGATGTTGCGTGGCCTGCGTCGCTGCAGTGGTCTTCGTTTGTGTGACGATTTGGCGAGGCATCATATGCTCCGTTGTCAGGTGGGGGTTCCATCCAACAGCAAAGCGTGGTCCCGGGAGCGTGTTGCGTGTCGCTAACTTTCGCCGTGGCTGCCCGCGCGCCTTCCGCCGATCATCTCGGCCAGCCAGTTGATGACGAGCCCCGTGTACGCGCGCTGACTGCCTTCATCCGACAAGCCATGATCCGCGCCGTCGATCACGCGATATGTCAGCGAATGCGCGCGCACGAACGCCTGAAGATAGCTGGCCAGCACCGTATGCGGCACGATTTCATCGTGCTGGGACTCGACCAGCAACACGTCGCCGCCGAACTCCGCCGCCGCACGCAGCGCGCGGTTCTCGCCCGCGCTCACGATGCGTCTGCGATACGCGACGAGATCATGCTCCTTGTGCAGCGCGCGCTTCGGGATGTTCCAGCCATCATCGAGATAAAGGGCCGGCACGCGCAGGCCGAGCCAGCGCACCTGACGCATCGATGTGACGATCGACGCGAGATAGCCGCCGTAGCTGCTGCCGATCACCGCGATCGACGTCGAATCGACGAGCGGATGCGCGGCCAGCGTGTCATATGCCGCGAGCACGTCGCCGAGATTCGTTTCGCGCGTCACGGTTTCGTGCTCTTCCCTGGTGCGCGCGTGGCCGGTCAGATCGAACGTCAGGCATACGCAGCCGAGCGCCGCGGCCTGGCGCGCCCGTTCCATGTACTGCGCCTGATCGCCGCCCCAGCCATGCACGAAGAGCACGCCCGGAATAGTCGTTTTGGGCGTGACGACGGTGCCGTCGAGATAACCGCGTTCGACGGGAATCTGGATCTGCTGCCGGTCTGCCGCCATTCATTTGCTCCTTTCGACCGTGTAGAACTTCGTGATGGGCCCGCTGTGCGGATCGACGCCGCGATAGCAGATGCACGCGTCGGCGGGCACGTCCGCATCGGCGCCATAGATTTCGACAGTCGATGCGCGCACCACCGCAAGCGCGGAATCGTCCGCGAACGCGCGCAATGCGCCGAGTTCCGCGCCGCTCGCGCCGCCGAGCCGCCACGATTGCTCGAGCACGCCGCAGACGTGCTCGCCCTGATCATTCGTGCCGCAGGCGACGTCGTAATTGCGCCGCGACGCGAAAAAATCCGGAAACGCGTCGTGGATGGCGGCATCGAACTCGCGCGCCAGCCGGATCGACATGCGTGCGTCGTGCGGCATGTCCAGGCGTTCCAGCGCATCGAATCCGCCGCGCACGACGACGAGATCTGAACCGCCGTAGACCTCGTGCCCGTGGTTGTTGCGCGTCAGGTGCTGCACGCCGTAGTAGCTCGCCTCGTGCGCGCGGATGCGCAGCCAACCCACGCTGTACGTCGCGATATCGCGCAAGTCTCGCTCCAGCACGATGCCTTCGGTGCGAAGCGCATCGGCGCCGATGTCGTCGAGTTGAGCATCGAGTTCATTCGCATCGGCGATCACCGCCTGTCCGCTTCCGCCGATCCCCGATGGACGCTTGAGCCGCACCGCGCCGTCTTTCCACAGCAGCGTGGCGGCGGCGTGCGCGTCGTCGCGCGCGAACGCCGAGTATCCCGGCAGCACCAGATGCCCGATGCGATCGACGAGTCCGTCCGGCCATCCGGCGGGCTTTTCACGCGCGCCGGGCGGCAAACCATGCGCGACCACTTTAGTCGCGACGAACGGATAGGGCACGACGCCGCCGAACAGATCGTCTTCACGCGTGACGCCCATGCGACGGGCGTCGTCGAGCAAAAGCGTGTCGTCGGGGATGAGATAGCGATGCGGATAGCGCCGCGCCTCGTCGATATCGCCGGCAAACGGAACGCCGATGAGCGCGGCGAGTTGCCCGGCGAGCGCGCGTTGCGTTTCGATTTCGTGTTGCCCGCGTGCGGCCTTCTGGCCGCCGCTATGGACCAGCACGACGAGATCGTGGTCTGCGGACGGTGCGTTCATGCGCGCTCCTCGGTACACGACGCTTGCGGCGAGGCTGCGACAGACTTACCAGAAGCCCGGCGCAGTGTAAGAAATGAGCAAGCTTCGTTCCGCTGGACGTCCTGACGAGCGGCTGCGACTCCGAACTTTCCCTATGTTACGATCCTAACAAGACTGTTATAAACTGAGATCAATCTATCAAAAACTGTTGTGCGTCGCACAAGACGCCGGCATACCCGATCTCATGCTGGAAACTGCATCGAAGTCCATCGTCGCGTGGCCTGGCAAGACCCAGGCTCATAGCGCCCGCAATCCCGGCGTGCCGTTCGATCTCGCGTGGCTCGACGGGCTGCGCGTGAATCAGTCGGCCGTGGCGCGCCGCACAGCGACGCTCGGCACCCGCCGCGCCGTCAAGAAAGACGCGCAGGCGGCGTGGCTGCTGAAGGCCATCACCTGTATCGACCTCACTACGCTGAGCGGCGACGACACCCACGGTCGCGTCGAACGCCTGTGCGCGAAGGCACGCCGTCCGTTGCGCGACGATCTGCTCGACGCGCTCGGCATGGCGCCCGGCTCGATCAGAACCGGCGCGGTGTGCGTCTATCACCGCTACGTGAAGACGGCAGTGAACGCGCTCGAAGGCAGCGGCATTCCGGTCGCGGCCGTATCGACGGGCTTTCCCGCCGGCCTCATTCCGCATGAACTGAAGCTGCGCGAGATCGAGGCGTCGGTGAAAGACGGCGCGTCCGAGATCGATATCGTCGTCACGCGCGAGCATGTGCTGACAGGCAACTGGCAGGCGCTCTACGACGAGATGCGCGATTTCCGCGCAGCTTGCGGCGATGCACATGTGAAGGCGATTCTCGCCACCGGCGACATCCGCACGCTGTCGAACGTCGCGAAGGCGTCGATGATCTGCATGATGGCCGGCGCTGATTTCATCAAGACATCGACGGGCAAGGAAGGCGTCAACGCGACGCTCGACGTGTCGCTCGTGATGGTCCGCATGATCCGCGAGTATCTCGCGCGCACCGGCGTTGCAATCGGCTTCAAGCCCGCGGGCGGCGTGTCCACCGCGAAGTCGGTGCTCGAATATCAGATCCTCATGAAGGAAGAACTCGGCCGCGAATGGCTCGAACCGGATCTGTTGCGCATCGGTGCATCGAGCCTGCTCGCGGATATCGAACGCCAGCTCGAACATCACGTGAGCGGACGCTATTCGGCGTTCAATCGTCATCCCGTCGCCTGACTCACCAGACCTCAATAGATAGCCTCATGAGCGTTGCCGAATACTTCTCCTCGATGGAATACGGACCCGCACCGGAAGACGATCGCGCCGCGCGCGCATGGCTCGATCAGCATGCCGGGCGCTTCGGTCACTTCATCAACGGCGCATGGCGCGACAGCGACGCCGCCGCGCGCTTCGATTCGCGCGAACCCGCGACGGGCCGCGTGCTGGCGTCGATCGCACAGGGCGAAAGCGCCGATGTCGACGCCGCCGTGCAAGCCGCGCACGATGCCCTCGAAGGCTGGCAAGCCATCGGCGGCGCGGGGCGCGCACGGCATCTGTACGCGCTCTCGCGCATGGTGCAACGGCATGGCCGTCTGTTCGCCGTGCTCGAATCGCTCGACAACGGCAAGCCGATTCGCGAGTCGCGCGATATCGATATACCCCTTGTGGCAAGGCACTTTCTGCATCACGCGGGCTGGGCGCAGTTGCAGGACAAGGAGTTTGCGGACTGGGCGCCGCTCGGCGTGATCGGCCAGATCGTGCCGTGGAATTTTCCGCTGCTGATGCTCGCATGGAAGATCGCGCCGGCGCTCGCGCTCGGCAATACAGTCGTGTTGAAGCCCGCCGAGTTCACGTCGCTGACCGCGCTGCTGTTCGCTGAACTGGCGCATCGCGCGGGCCTGCCGAAGGGCGTGCTCAACGTCGTCACGGGCGATGGCGGCACGGGCGCGGCGCTCGTCGAACACAAGCGCGTCGCGAAGATCGCATTCACCGGATCGACCGAAGTGGGCCGCCAGATTCGCGCAAGCACGGCCGGCTCGGGCAAGTCGCTCACGCTCGAACTCGGCGGCAAGTCGCCGTTCATCGTGTTCGACGATGCCGATCTCGACAGCGCCGTGGAAGGCGTCGTCGATGCGATCTGGTTCAATCAGGGACAAGTGTGCTGCGCGGGCTCGCGCCTGCTGGTGCAGGAAGGCATCGAAGCGCGCTTCGTCGAAAAGCTGAAGCGCCGCATGGACACGTTGCGCGTCGGGACCTCGCTCGATAAAGGCATCGACATGAGCGCGGTCGTCGATGAAGTGCAGCTCGAACGCATTCGCGCGCTCGTCGAGCGGGGCGAAAACGAAGGCTGCGAAATCTATCAGTCGCCGCGCGCCGCGTTGCCCGAAGGCGGCGCGTTCTTTCCGCCTACGCTCGTCACCAACGTCGCGCCCGCATCGACGCTCGCGCAAGAGGAAATCTTCGGGCCAGTGCTCGTGACGATGAGCTTCCGCACACCGGAAGAAGCCGTCGCGCTCGCGAACAACACACGCTACGGGCTCGCTGCGAGCGTGTGGAGCGAGAACATCAGCCGTGCGCTCGATGTCGCGCCGCGTCTGCAATGCGGCGTCGTATGGATCAACGCGACCAATCTCTTCGATGCGGCCGTCGGCTTCGGCGGCTATCGCGAGTCGGGCTTCGGCCGCGAAGGCGGACGCGAGGGCATCTACGAATATCTGAAGCCGCGCGCATGGGCCAAGCTCCCGGTTCGCGGCGAAACGAAGCCGTTGCAGGCGCAACCCGATTCGCTCGTCGATGCGGGCAAGGTCAGCGCGCTCGATAGAACGGCGAAGCTCTACATCGGCGGCAAGCAGGCGCGGCCCGACAGCGGTTACTCGCGGCTCGTGCATTCGCCTGCTGGCGAGATCGTCGGTGAAGTGGGCGAGGGTAATCGCAAGGACATTCGCAACGCGGTGACCGCCGCGCGTGGCATGACGAAGTGGTCGTCGGCGAGCGCGCACAACCGCGCGCAAGTGCTTTACTACCTCGCGGAGAATCTGAGCGCACGCGCCGATGAATTCGCGAAGCAACTCGTCACGCGCGCCGGTTCGAGCGAGCGCGATGCAAAGCGTGAAGTCGATGCATCGATCGCGCGCTTCTTCACGTATGCCGCATGGGCCGACAAGTACGATGGCGCCGTGCATGCGCCGCCGCTGCATGGCGTCGCGCTGGCGATGCACGAGCCGCTCGGCGTGATCGGCATCGTTTGTCCGGACGAAGCGCCGCTGCTCGGCTTCGTGTCGCTGGTTGCGCCCGCGCTCGCGCTGGGCAATCGCGTGGTCGCCGTGCCGAGCGAGACGTGCCCGCTGATGGCGACGGACTTCTACCAGGTCGTCGAGACATCGGACGTGCCGGGCGGGGCGTTGAACATCGTCACGGGCGATGCGCGATCGCTGGCTCAGACGCTCGCGCAACACGACGACGTCGATGCGCTCTGGTGCTTCCACGGCGCGGCGCTTTCGGCGATGGCGGAGCGTGAGTCGGTCGGCAACCTGAAGCGCACGTTCGTCGATCATGGCCGCGTATTCGACTGGCACGATGCCGCGAGCGAAGGACTGCCGTTCCTTCGCCAGGCGGTGCAGGTGAAGAACATCTGGGTGCCGTACGGCGACTGATTACCGATTTGATCGAGCGTAGATTCCGAAACGGAACACGCTCATGCATGGAGGAGACGCTGTGCTGAAGAACATCGATCCGCTCTTGAACGCCGATATCCTGTACGCGCTCGCCGCGATGGGACACGGCGACGAAGTGGTGATCTGCGACGCTCATTTCCCCGCCGATTCCATCGCGCGGCAGACGGTGCTGGGCAAAGTGCTTCGCATCGACGGCGCGAGCGCGCCGCGTGCGGTGCGCGCGGTGCTGTCGGTGCTGCCGCTCGATACGTTCGTCGACGATCCCGCCGGCCGCATGGAAATCGTTGGCGATGCAACTGCCTTGCCCGCCGTGCAGCGCGAAGCGCAACGCGAAGTGGACGATGCCGAAGGTCGCGAACAGCCGTTTGCGCCGGTCGAGCGCTTTGCGTTCTATGAGCGCGCGAAAAAGGCCTATTGCGTGATCGCCACGGGCGAAGGGCGCGGTTACGGCTGCTTCATCTTCAAGAAGGGCGTGATGCTCGCACCGGACGCTCCCGAGATTGCACACGGAGGCACGCGATGAAGAGCGTCGTCATTCTCGGCATCTACGTGACGGACCTTGCGTTTCGCGCGCAGCGTATGCCGCTGCTCGGCGAAACGGTCGCGGGTTCGGCCTTCAAGATGGGACCGGGCGGCAAGGGCTCGAATCAGGCCGTGGCCGCCGCGCGCGCGGGCGCGGACGTGATTTTCTGCACGCGCATCGGCGCGGACGCGTTCGGCGAGATCGCGCAGGCGACCTGGGCCGCCGAAGGCATCACCTCGCGCGCGACCGTGATGAACGATGTCGCGACAGGCGCCGCGCATATCTACGTCGATGAGAATACGGGCGGCAACGCGATCATCGTCGCGGCGGGCGCGGCGGGTACGCTCGTGCCCGAAGATGTCGACGCGATCGAGCACGACATCGCGCGCGCGGGCGTCTTCGTCACGCAACTTGAGCAACCGATTCCGGCCGCGCGTCGCGGTCTGGAACTCGCGCGCAAGCACGGCGTGACGACCGTCTTCAACCCCGCGCCCGCGCTGCCGCTCGCCGACGATATTTATCCGCTGTGCGACTACATCACGCCGAACGAAACGGAAGCGACGGCGCTGACGGGGGTGGAGATCGCCAGTATCGACGATGCACGCCGCGCCGCCGATGTGCTGCTGAAGAAAGGCGCGCGCGCCGTGATCGTCACGCTGGGCGAAGCGGGCGCGCTGCTGCACAGCGCGCATGAATCGACGCTCGTGCCCGCGTTCGATTGCGGCCGCGTCGTCGAAACCGCGGGCGCGGGCGACGGCTTCACGGGCGGCTTCGCGGCCGCGCTCGCACGCGGCGAAAGCCCGCTCGATGCGGTGCGCTTCGGCTGCGCGCTCGCGAGCCTTTCGGTGACGCGCCCGGGCACCGCGCCGTCGATGCCGCGTCTCGTCGAAATCAACGCCGTGCTCGCGGAAAGGAGCGTCACGCAATGAAAGGATCGAAGTGGCTCGCTGATCGCCAGTTCAATTTCCTGATCGGCGTGAACGTGCTCGTCGTGATCGTCGCGACGTGGATGTCGCACGGCCAGTTCCTCGATATCGACAATCTCCAGTCGATGGGCGGCCAGTTGCCCGAACTCGGCCTGCTCGCGCTCGGCATCATGTTGTCGATGGTGTCGGGCAATGGCGGCATCGATCTGTCGGGCGTCGGACTGGCGAATCTCTCCGGCATGGTCGCGGCGATGCTGCTGCCGCACATGGTCTCCGCCGACGATTCGCCCGCGCTCTATACGGCGGTATTCGTGTGCATCGTCGTGATGGTGGGCGCGATCGGCGGCTTGCTGAACGGCGCCGTGATCGCGAAGCTCAGGCTCACGCCGATTCTCTGCACGCTCGGTACGCAACTGCTTTTCACGGGCATCGCGGTGGTGCTGAGCAATGGCGCGTCGGTGCGAGTGGAATACGTTGATCCGCTTTCCAACATCGGCAACGGCACCTTCCTGCAAGTGCCCATTTCGCTCTGGGTCTTCATCGCCGCCGTGCTGCTGCTCGGCTGGGTGCTGAAGCGCACGCCGTTCGGCCTGCGCCTCTATCTGATGGGCACGAACCCGAAAGCCGCGTTCTATGCGGGCATTCCCCGCGCGCGCATGCTGATCCTCACCTATGGCATGTGCGGCGTGCTCGCGTCGCTGGCGGGTCTCATCAGCGCGACGCATACGTCGAGCGCGAAGTGGGACTACGGCAACTCGTATCTGCTCATCGCGATCATGATCGCGGTGATGGGCGGCGTGAATCCGGCGGGCGGGTATGGGCGCATCGTCTGCGTGTTCCTCGCCGCGACGGTGCTGCAGTTCCTGTCGAGCCTGTTCAATCTGCTCGGCGTATCGCAGTTCTTCGGCGATTGCGCGTGGGGCTTTCTGCTGCTCGCATCGCTCGCCTTCGCGGGCGGCGAGCGCGTGCGCGCGATCTTCGGCATCGGCGGCGCCGCGCCCAAACGCAATGTGCCACCGCCGCCCGCATCGACCGGACGTTAGTGTGATTCGTTAAAGAGACCAATCGGACCATAAAAGGAGACAACGCAATGAAGCTCAGCAAACTCGGTACCGCACTGACGGCGATCGCACTCGCCGCGGGCGCGATCGCAGCCGCGCAGGCCGCGACCAACGAAACCATCGTGACGGTGGTGAAGGTGACCGGCATCAACTGGTTCAACCGCATGGACGAAGGCGTGAAGGAGTTCGGCAAGGCGAACCCGAACGTCAACGCCTATCAGACGGGCCCGGGCCGCGCCGACGCCGCGCAGCAACTGAAGATCATCGAGGATCTGATTGCGAAGAAGGTCACGGCGATCGCCGTCGTGCCCTACGATCCGCCGACGCTCGAACCCGCGCTCAAGAAAGCGATGGATCGCGGCATCAAGGTCGTCACGCATGAAGCGGACAACGCCAAGAACACGATGGTCGACATCGAAGCCTTCGACAACACCGCGTACGGCGCGGGCCTCAACGAGCGCCTCTCGAAGTGCATGGGTCAGCAAGGCAAGTGGGCGGTGCTGGTCGGCTCGCTCGGTTCGCGCTCGCAGGTGCAATGGGCCGATGGCGGCATCGGCAACGCGAAGGCCAAGTATCCGAAGATGGATCTCGTCGAGCCGAAGCTCGAAACCAATAACGATGGCGAGCGTGCCTATCAGGTCGCGAAGGAAGTGCTGCGCAAGCATCCGGATCTGACGGGCTTCCAGGGCTCGTCGTCGCTGGATGTGATCGGCATCGGCCGCGCGGTCGAGGAAGCGGGCAAGGTCGGCAAGATCTGCGTGTACGGCACCGGTCTGCCGACGGAAGCGGGCAAGTTCCTCGAAAGCGGCGCGGTCAACGGCATCGCGTTCTGGGATCCGAAGCTCGCCGGTCTGGCGATGAACAAGGTCGCGCAGATGCTCGTCGAGGGCAAGGAAGTGCAGAACGGCGCGGATCTCGGCATCACCGGCTACAACAAGGTCACCGTGACGAAGGGGCCGGGCAAGGGCGTGATCGTGCGCGGCACCGGCTGGGTCGACGTCGACAAGACGAACTACAAGCAATACAACTTCTGATGTGACGCGCGCGGCGCGCTTTTTCGAAGGCGCGCCGCGTGCCCTGGACAGACATGACCACAACGACACCGCTTCTCGAAGTCGTCGATATTCACAAGCGCTTCACCGGCGTCTATGCGCTGCGCGGAGTGAGCCTCGCGTTCGAGCGCGGGCAGATCTATCACTTGCTCGGCGAGAACGGCTGCGGCAAGAGCACGCTCATCAAGATCATCTCGGGCGCGCAGCCGCCTGACGAAGGCGAACTCGTGATCGAGGGCGTGCGCCATAAGAAGCTGTCGCCGCTCGAATCGCTTTCGGCGGGCATCGAAACCGTTTATCAGGATTTGTCGCTGCTGCCGAACATGAGCGTCGCGGAGAATGTCGCGCTGACGTCCGAGCTTGCCGAACATGCGGGCAAGCTCGCGCGCACGTTCGATCGGCGCGCGCTTGCGCAAACGGCCGCGCGCGCGCTCGAAGCCGTGGGCCTGCCCGGCGACGCGGAATTCCAGAAGACGCTCATCGAACAACTGCCGCTTGCGACGCGTCAGCTCGTCGCGATTGCGCGCGCGATTGCCAGCGAGGCGAAGTTCGTCATCATGGACGAGCCGACGACCTCGCTCACGCAGAAGGAAGTCGATAACCTCATCGCCGTGCTCGCGCGTCTGCGCGCGGACGGCGTGGCCGTGCTGTTCGTGAGTCACAAGCTCGACGAGTGCTATGCGATCGGCGGCGAAGTGATCGTGCTGCGCGACGGCCAGAAGATGGCGCAAGGTCCGATCGAAAACTACACGAAGGCGCAGATCAGCGAGCTCATGACGGGCAAGCATCTTTCAACGGAGCGCTATCGGGCGGAGGGCGAAGCAGGTGCATCGCAAGTCGTGCTCGACGTGCAGGGCGTCGGCCGTAAAGGCCAGTTCGCCGATGTGTCGTTCAAGCTGCACAAGGGCGAAATTCTCGGCGTGACCGGTCTGCTCGATTCGGGCCGCAACGAACTCGCGCGCGCGCTTGCCGGCGTCGCGCCCGCCGATGCGGGCACGGTCACGCTCGACGGCATGCGCGTGCGGCTGCAATCGCCGGCGGATGCGAAAGCGCAACGCATCGGCTATGTGCCGGAAGACCGCCTGAACGAAGGCCTTTTTCTCGACAAGCCGATTCGCGACAATGTCGTCACCGCGATGATCGCGAGCCTGCGCGACCGCTTCGGCCAGATCGACCGCAAGCGCGCGCAAGAGCTTGCCGAGCGCACCGTGAAGGACCTGCAGATCGCGACACCCGATGTCGACAAGCCCGTGCAATCGCTTTCGGGCGGCAATCAGCAACGCGTGCTGATCGGCCGCTGGCTCGCTATCGATCCGCGCGTGCTGATCCTGCACGGGCCCACGGTCGGCGTCGACGTGGGATCGAAGGACATCATTTACCGCATCATGCAGCGGCTGTCGAAAGAGGGCATCGGCATCATCCTGATCAGCGACGACCTGCCTGAACTGCTGCAGAACTGCGACCGTATTCTGATGATGAAGAAAGGCCGCGTCGCGAACGAATACCGCGCGGACCGGTTGACCGAAGCCGATCTTTATCACGCGCTACTTTCAGAGGCAGCATGAGCATGAGCGAATCCATCCGCCGCACGGGACGCGAACCGATGCCGCAACCCGTGGCCGAAGTCGCGCCGCGTGTGCGCAAGGGCAATCTGTACGCGCAACTGATGCGCAATCCCGAGTGGTTCACGGTCGGGCTGATCGTGGTGACGTGTCTGGTCGTGGGCGGCATCAATCCGCGCTTCTTCCAGTTCGCCACGCTGTTCGACATGCTGCATTCGGCCAACACGGTCTCGCTCTTTGCGCTCGGCACGCTCGTCGTGCTGGCGTCGGGCGGCATCGACGTATCGTTCACGGCGATCGCCGCGCTGACGATGTACTCGATCACCAAGGCGGTGTTCGCGTGGTGGCCCGAGTGCCCGTTCGTGCTGATTCTGCTCGCGGGCGCGATCGGCGGCGTGATTCTGGGTGTGATCAACGGGATGCTCGTGCATCGACTGAAGGCGCCTTCGCTGATCGTGACCATCGGCACGCAGTATCTGTATCGCGGCTTGCTGCTGACGTTCGTCGGCACGCAGTTCTTCATGAACATTCCGCACAGCATGGATACGTTCGGGCGTTTGCCGCTGTTCTTCTATCACACGTCCGATGGCTTGCGCGCGGTGTTGCCGGTCTCCGTGCTCGCGCTCGTGCTCGCGGCGGTGGTGACGTGGTGGCTGCTCAATCGCACGATGATGGGCCGTGGCGTCTACGCGATGGGCGGCTCGCTCGCGATCGCCGAACGTCTCGGCTACAACCTGCGCGCGATTCATCTGTTTGTGTTCGGCTATACGGGTCTGCTTGCGGGCGTCGCTGGCATTTTGCATGTGTCGACGAACCGGCTCGCGAATCCGTTCGATCTCGTCGGCACGGAACTCGATGTGATCGCGGCGGTGATTCTCGGCGGCGCGCGCATCACGGGCGGCACAGGAACGGTGATCGGCACTTTGCTTGGCGTCGTACTGGTGACGCTCATCAATAGCGTGCTGATTCTGATCGGCGTGCCGAGCACCTGGCAAAAGGTGATCATCGGCGCGTTCATTCTCGTCGCGGGGACGTTGTTTGCGTTGGGGCGCAGGCAGTAACGCGCTTTCAAAAAAGCGGAACAAAAAAGGCTCGTTCAAATCCTGAACGAGCCTTTTCGTTTTTAATCGGAACGATTCAACTGCGCTTTCGTACTTCCTGACCTTGCTCGGTGATGATCGAATCGAACTCCGAAAGCTGCGAGAACCGCACTGCCTTGACCTTGCCGAACTTGCTCGCATCGACGACGAGATGCCGTTCCACCGCGCTCGCCATCGCGGCCTGCTTGATGGCGACCTCGTGAAAATTCCAGCACGTCACGCCGCGTGCTTCATCCACGCCGCCCGCCGACATGAACGCCTTGTTGATTCCCATGCGTCGCAACGTCTCGACGCTCTCGTCGCTCGCGAACGATTCCGACGACGGCACGTAGACGCCGCCCAAAAGGATCATCCGCACGTTCGGCTTGCGCCGCAAAATCTCCGCGACATTGAGCGAATAGCACACGACCGTCAGATGCATTTCCGTGGGAATCTGCCGCGCGAGCGTGGTGAGCGTCGTGCCACAGTCGATGAAGATGGTTTCGCTGTCCACGAGCAGACGCGCGGCATGCGTCGAGGCAACCGCCTTCGCCTGCGCGAAATGATCCTTTTCTTCTTCGATGGTGTAGCTCGCGTTGGGCACATCCGCGGCGCTGACGATATAGCCGCCGAGATACGTGAACTGGCCGGGATGCGCGGCGATATCGCGGCGCACCGTCATTTCCGATACGCCGAGCAATGCGGCCGCATCGCGCAGGCGCATCACGTTCTGTTTTTCGAGCGCGCCGGAAAGGGCGCGCATGCGGTCGGTTTTGGCCATCGGGACGGCGCGACGAAGCGTGCTCCGGAGGGCGGCGATTCGCGCGAGGGATGTTAGGTTTTCGTCGTTGAATGAGAGAATTATAACAATGCAAGCCGCGTTTCCAGCCGCCTGCCACGCGTTGCGCGGGTAAATCCCGAGGGCTCACGCCTTACGCGTATAGCGGAGCCAGACGACGTCGTGTTCCAGTTTTTCGACCGAATCGAGCTTCAGATACGCAGGCTTGCGCCACTCGTTCATCGCGATTTCGAACGATGACGTATGCGCTTCGCGTCCATCGACAAGCGGAATCAGCAGCACGCTGACTTCATCCGCGAGTTGCGCGTTCACGAACGCGCCCGACACATGCCCGCCGCCTTCGACGATCAGCGTTCCGATTTTCAGTTCGCGCCCGAGCGTATCGACGACGCGCTTGAGGTCGATATCGTCCTTGCCGCCGAACACGTACGATGCATCGATCGACTGGAGATACGCGAGGTAGTCGTCTTCCACGCTCTCGGCCAGCACTTCGACGATATGCGATTCGAGCGCCGTATTGCTCTTCCACGCGACGCGTCCCTTCGGATCGATGGAAATCGCGTACTGGCTCGCATCGCGTTTGGCGAAGTGGTCTTCACGCGGAATCGGCCCGTTCGCGAGCCCGCGCGGATAGTCGCGGTCCTTGCCGTGCGAGATTTCCTGCATCGTGACGCGGCCGCAGACCCAGGCATCGGCCTCGAAACGCGCGGCGGTGTCTTCGTAGGTGGGCGACGCGAAAGCAAGATTCCAGTTATCGGTCAGGCTGCGGCCATCGATCGACGACATCATGTGACAGACGATATGCATGTTTTTCTCCAGGCAAGAGCGCGGCGATGCATCGACGGTGCAAGCGCCGTGCCGCTGTGAAGCGCGATGCACTGCGCGCTCATTGTGAGAAAATCATCGGCATGAAAAAGCTCGCACTCATCGTTCCGGTTTTCCTGATCGCGCTTAGCCCGCTCGCGCACGCCAGCGTCGAATCGGGCGCGCACCAGTTCAAGGAAGACGTGAAATCCGCCGGCCGTCAGACCGGGCATGCCGCACGCGATGCCGCCCACGCCATCGGCGACGGCGCTAAATCGGCGGGGCATGCCATCGCGGACACGTCCAAGCGCGGCTATCACGCCACGAAAAAATGGGTGACGGGCGAGGAATAAACCCGTCACGCCGTTCAGGAATTTCTTCTCTCGATGCGTCCAAAGGCGCATCGCGTCTTCCTCGCGCGCTCGCGCAACCTTTCTCGCCTTTTAAGCATCGCTTGACAAGTTCGTCGGGCGTTATTGATAATTATTATCATTTACGCTGATCGACTGATATTCCGGCGCGCCACGTACCGTGGGCGCATGCCCGGCCGAACATTCTCCTATTCGAACACCTTGGAAACACATGACGCAGCGATTCGCACTCGTTCAATGAGCGCGATCGTCAGGCACGGCCCACTCGTCTCGCGCATCGTGGCCGCGATATTCGGCGGCTACGCGCTCGCCGCACTCGTGAGCGTCGCGGCACTCGCATTGCCGATGAGCAAGCCGCAAGCCGTGCTGACCGGCATGCTCGCGAGCTTCGTGATTTACGCGTGCGCGGTGATCTGGGCGTTCGCGGTTCGCAGCGCGATGCGCGCGTGGGCAGGGCTTGTGATCGTCGCCATGCCGCTGTTGCTGGCTGCATGGAGCGTGGCGCCGGGAGGGCTACTGTCGTGAAGCACGCACGCGAGCGCAAGCCGAAGGGACGCGGCATTCGCCAGAGCATGTCGGACCTGCATACGTGGGCGGGACTGCTGGCCGGATGGATTCTTTACGCGATGTTCCTGACAGGCGCCGTCAGCTACTTCAAGGATGAAACCTCGCAATGGATGCGGCCGGAGCAGCCGCATCAGCGCGAGATGGCCGATCCGGCGCTCGTCGCGCAACGCGTCACGGCGACGCTCGGCAAGATTGCCGCGGGCAGTTCGCAATGGAGTTTCGAATTGCCGGGCGAGCGCACGAGCGTCATCGATTCATTCTGGCGCACGCCGGGCGCGGCGGCGGGCAAGCGCACCTTCGAACAGGCGAGCTTCGATCCCGTGACGGGCCAGCGCACGAGCGCGCGCAAAACGCTCGGTGGCGAATTTTTTTATCGCTTCCATTTCCAGTTTTATTACATGCCGGTGCTATGGGGACGATGGCTCGCGGGACTCTGCGCGATGTTCATGCTCGTCGCGATCGTGAGCGGCGTCATCACGCACAAGAAGATCTTCGTCGACTTCTTCACCTTCCGATGGGGCAAGGGTCAACGCTCATGGCTCGACGCGCATAACGCGCTATCGGTGTTCGGCCTGCCGTTTCACGCGATGATCACGTACACCGGCCTCGTCACCCTGATGGCGATGTACATGCCATGGGGCGCGCAGACCGCGTTCAGGACGCCCGCCGAACGACAGGCGATGACATCGCAGTTGAGCGCGTTCATTCAGCCTGGCAAACCGGGTGAACAGAGCGCGCCGCTGGCCCCAATCGACGCGATGGTGCGCGAAGCCGAGGCACGCTGGGGCCGCGACAGGATCGGCCGCGTGACGATCACGAATCCCGGCGATATCACGGCGCGCGTGGCCGTTTCGCGCGGCGAGGCAGCGCGCGTGTCGATGAGTCCGCAATACATGCTTTTCGATGGCGTCACGGGCAAGCTCATCGAAGTGAAGGATCGGGTCGGCGGCGCGGCCGAGACGCGCGGCGTGCTCTACGCGCTGCATCTCGGGCGCTTCAGTGAACTGCAATTGCGCTGGCTGTATTTCATCGTCAGTCTCGCGGGCACGGCGATGGTCGGCACGGGGCTCGTCATGTGGACGGTGAAGCGCCGCCAGAAACTGCCCGATCCCGCGCGGCCGCATGTCGGCTTCAGGCTCGTCGAGCGCCTGAATATCGCGAGCATCGCGGGATTATCGGTCGCGATGACGGGCTTTCTGTGGGGCAATCGCTTGCTGTCGTCCGGCATCTCCGCGCGCGATGAAGCGGAGATCAACCTGTTCTTCGCGGTGTGGGGCGCGACACTGCTGTATGCCTTCGTGCGTCCGGCCCGGCGCGCATGGATCGAACTGTTGTGGCTCGCCACGGCCTTGCTCGCGCTGCTGCCCGTGCTGAATGCGATGACCACCGACAGACCGCTGTGGCGCAGCATCGCGCAAGGCGACTGGGTTTTCGCGGGCTTCGATCTGATGATGTGGGCGTTCGCCGCGCTGCATGCGGCGCTCGCACTGCGCGTGACGCGCCAGCGTGCACGCGTCAAGCCGGTGGGCAAGCAGGCCGTTGCGCGCGCCGTGACGGCCCGGCGTGAAGAGGAAAGCGTATGACGCTCGTTTTCTGCGTGATCGCTTTCGCCTTTTTGGCCTTATCGATGGATCGCCATCAAACGACCTTGTTCGGCCGTGAGTTGCGCGCCGGACGATCGCGCGGCTTTCGTATCGCGGGCTGGTGCGGTCTCGCGCTCGCGCTGCGCTTTGTCGTCGGTAATGAAGGGTGGGCGCTCGGTCTCGTGAGCTATAGCGGCTGCACGAGTCTTGCGGCGGGGCTCGTATATGGCGGACTCATCGCGTACGAGCGATTCGCGGATTGACGTTCAAGCAAGCGGTCCTTCAGGAATCTTGCGCTGCCACGCAACGGCGATCGCACTGCCGACGATCAACGCGATGCCCGCAAGCGAAAGCGGCGCGATCGTCTCACCCCACGCGATATACGCAAACAATGCGGCCCACACGATGCTCGTGTAGTTGAAGGGCGCGAGCGTGCCGGCGTCGGCGCGCCGGAAGGCCACTGTCATCAGGATCTGTCCGACGGTCGCCAATGCGCCGAGCAATGCCATCAGCGCGAGTGCATCGAGGGTCGGCGTCTTCCAGCTGAACGCGAGCGTGCACGCCGTGACGAGCGTTCCCACGGCGGTGAAGAACAACACCGTGGTGCGCGAATCGTCCGTGGCGCGAATGCGCTTGATCTGAATGATCGATAGCGCGCCGCACATCGCACTCGACAACAACAGCAACGGTCCGAGCCAGTTCGATTCGCCGCCGCCCGGCCGAACGACCAGCAGCACGCCCGCGAAACCGATCATGGCCGCCACGGCCGAACGCGCACTGAGCCGCTCCTTCAGGATGAACGGCGCGAGCACGACGACGATCAGCGTTTCCGAATAAGCGATCGCCACTGCCTCGCCCAGCGGAATATAGGGCAAACCTGCGAAGAAAAATCCGGACGCGCCGAGCAGCGTCAGCGCGCGCCATGTCTGTCCCTTGATATCGAGGCGCTTCACGCGCTCGATCAGCGAACGCTCGCCGACACAGCACGCCGCGATGGCCGGCGCAAGACCGAACAACATGCGGAAGAACGTGAGTTCGTTGGCCGGATAGTGCAGTGCGATGGCCTTCGCGAGCGTATCGACGATCGCGAAGCACAGCATCGAAGCAAGGATGAAGCCAATGCTGGCGAGCGGCAGATGGGACGGGCGCGTGGCGGCGGTGGAAGGCATGACGCTCGACATCGTGACGGAGGCTGGAATCATCGCATAGCCGCGCGTGCCTGCCCGTCCGTCTACGGGAAAGCCATTATTTTTGTTCGGGTTGACTCTCCGAAAAGTCCTGCTAGTATTCGCTCATCAAGTTCATCAGCATACTGATCGATTTCGAAGGGGCGACAGATGGCACTCAGGTTCGCGGCGAAACTCGCCGATCTCGTGGAAGACGAGCCGCTCGGCGTGACGATCGGCGAGGAGCGGATCGCGCTCTATCTGCTCGATGGCGAAGTGCATGCCACGCATAACGTTTGCACGCATCAGTTCGCGCTTTTGAGCGATGGCTATATGGAAGACGGCTGCATCGAATGTCCGCTGCATCAGGGGCGCTTCGACATCCGCACGGGCGCGGCGCAGTGCGCGCCGGTCACGCAGGCGCTGCGCGTCTACGGCGTGCAGGTGGAAGGCGGCGACGTCTACGTCGATCTGTGAGGCGCGGAGCAATCATGGCGACGCAGACGGTATTGATCATCGGCGCGGGACAGGCGGGCGCGCGAGCGGCCGAAGCGCTGCGCACATACGGATTCGAAGGGCGCATCGTGCTGGCGGGCGACGAGCGTCACGCGCCGTATGAAAGGCCGCCGCTGTCGAAGGACGTGCTGCTCGCGCAAGACGATGACGATTGTTTCAAGGGCTGGGTGCATACGGCCGAACTCTATGACACCGCCCGCATCGAGTGGCTCGACGATCGCGTGCTGCGCCTCGATACGCAACGGCATGTCGCGACGCTCGCACGCGGCGGCGAGTTGCGCTACGACCATTGCCTGCTGACCACGGGCGGTCGCGCGCGCCGCCTGGCCGACGTTCCGGAAGGACCGCACACGTTCTATCTGCGCACGCTCGATGACGCGATGCGTCTGCGTTCGCGTCTTGCGACCGCGCACTCGGCGGCAGTGATCGGCGGCGGCTTTCTCGGTCTGGAATTCGCGGCGAGTGCGCGCACGCGCGGCCTCGATGTCAGCGTGTTCGAATCCGCAGCGAGCCTGTTGAGCCGCGCCTTGCCGCCGATCTTCTCCGAACGTCTGCGCGCGAAGCACGAGGCGCACGGCGTGCGTTTCGTATTCGACGCGAAGCAATTGCAAGTGCGAGAGCACGCAACAGGCGTGCAAGTGAATGGCGAGCACTTCGATCTGTGCGTGGTCGCGATCGGCCAGGAACCGAACGACGAACTCGCGAAGACCGCGGGCATCGCGACGAACAACGGCATCAGCGTCGATCGTCATTGCCGCACGTCCACGCCCGATGTTTATGCCGCAGGCGATTGCGCGAACTTCCCATATGGCGCGAACGATCGCGCGACGCGCCTCGAATCGTGGCAGAACGCGCAGGAACAGGCGATCGTCGCGGCGCGCAACATCGCGGGCGACGCGCTCACTTATGCGCCGACTCCGTGGTTCTGGACCGATCAATACGACTGGAACATCCAGATGCTCGGCATGCCCGGCGGCGCCGTCGATCGATGGATCGAACGCGCGGGCGCGGACGGCAAGACGCTGCTGATGGCACTGCGCGACGGTGTCATCGTCCATGCGCTCGCGATCAATCAGGGCGGCGAGCTGCGCGCGATCAGACGGCTCGTCGAAGACGCGGTGCCCGTCGACGCCGGCGTGCTCGCCGACCCCACGATCAAGCTGCGTCAGCTCGAACGGCTGATTCGCTCAACACACTCGGGAGATCAAGGTGTACTCGTCTGAAACGATCATCGGCGTGCATACGCCTCAAAGCAAGAATCCGCCGATCGAAGGGCTCGTGTGGCCCGAAGAAGGGCTGCAATGCATTCCCGACTGGGTCTATACGAGCGAAGCCGTCTATGCGCGCGAAGTCGAGCGGATCTTTCATGGCCGCACCTGGAATTTCGTCGCGCTGGAAGCGGAAGTGCCGAACGCCGGGGATTACAAGCGCTCGTATGTAGGACCGACGCCGGTCGTCGTATCGCGCGCCGAAGATGGCTCGATCAACGTGTTCGAGAACCGCTGCGCGCATCGCGGCGCGGAGTTCTGCCGGCACAGCCGCGGCAACAACAAGGAATTCGTGTGCCCGTATCACCAATGGTCGTATGACCTGAAGGGCAATCTTCAGGGCGTGCCGTTCCGGCGCGGCGTGAACAAGCTGGGCGGCATGCCGAAGGACTTCCGCACCGACGCGCATGGCCTGAAGAAACTCGCGGTCGCGACGCGCAACGGCGTGGTGTTCGCATCCTTCGTGCATGACATGGAGCCGCTCGAAGACTATCTCACGCCCGAAATCCTCACGGACTTCGACGCCGTGTTCAACGGCAAGCCCCTGCGCGTGCTCGGCTTCTATAAGAACGAGCTGCCGTGCAACTGGAAGATGTATCACGAGAATCTGAAGGACCCGTATCACGCGACGCTGCTGCATTCGTTTCTGGTCGTGTTCGGTCTGCTCGTCGCGGGCAATCGCTCGGCGATGGTCGCCGACAGCAAGTACGGCATTCACGGCACGATGGCCTCGGCGAAAAGCGATTCGCTCTACGCGACCATCGACGAAGACAAGAAGAAGGAGATGCGCTCCTTCCACGACGGCATGACCTTGCGCGATGAACGCTTTCTCGAGTTCATCAAGGAGTTCGATTCCGAGTGGTCCGTCACGATGCAGACGATCTGGCCGAACCTCATCGTGCAGCGCGAGATGAACACGCTCGGCGTGCGCCATATCGTTCCGAACGGACCGAACAGCATGATCATGCTCTGGACCATGTTCGGCTATGAAGACGATACCGACGAGATGTTGCGCCACCGTCTGCGCCAGGGCAATCTGATGGGACCATCGGGCTTTCTCGGCCTCGAAGACAACGAAGCGATGAAGTTCGTCCAGGAAGGCGTGCGCCGCTCGGTGAGCGATCGCAGCATCATCAAGCTGGACGGCGACAAGATCGGCACGGCTGACAACCTGATCTCCGAGGCTGCCATTCGCGCCATGTACAAACACTATCGTGAAGTCATGGAGTTCTAGATGTTGCCAGGATTCGAGAAGCAGAATATCGCGCACGACAAGGCGCTGATCGCGCGCGCCGCCGTGGAGGATTTTCATGCGGAGTATTGCGCGGCGCTGGATAGCGGCGACATCGAGCGCTGGCCGGAGTTTTTCACCGAGAACTGTCTTTACCGCGTGACCGAGTTCGAGAACGCCGCGAACGGTTTTCCCGTCGGGCTGGTGTATGCGGAAGGGCGCGACATGCTGCGCGACCGCGCAGTGGCGATCTCGCGCACGCAGATGTTCGCGCCGCGCCAGATGCTGCATTTCGTCTCGAACGTACGCATTCTGAACGCGACCGATGAAGAGATCATCGCGCAGAGCAACTACATGCTGCTGCAGACGCTCGTCGAAGGCGCGACGACCCTGCATCAGGCGGGCAGGCTTTTTGATCGCTTCGCGCGCAATGGTAACGTTCTTCTGCTGAAAGAAAGACAGGCGGTGTATGACACGGCGATGATCGCGAACGATCTCGCTTATCCCGTCTGAACATCGTTGGGAGAGAGCGCATGAGTCACACCGAACACATGGAAGCGCCGGCCGAAAGCGGGGGCGTCGGCGCGCGCGTCAGACGCCGCGAAGACGAGCGGCATCTGCACGGCAAGGGCAAGTTCGTCGCCGACTATACGTTTCCGGATTTGCAGGAAGTCGCGTTCCTGCGCAGCCCCGTCGCCCATGCGCGTATCGTGCGTATCGGCAAGCCGGAACAGTATGCAGAGCAGGTGATCCTGCGCGACGACATGCAGGGCGCGACCGATATCGTCGCGGATTCGAGCCTGCCCAGCTACAAGCCTTCGTCGCATCCGCCGCTCGCGTCGGGCAAGGTGCGTTTCGTCGGCGAGCCGGTCGCGATGTGCTTCGCGAAGACGCGTGCGCAGGCCGAGGATATCGCCGAGGAAATCGAGCTCGATCTCGACGAACTGCCGGCCTTCGCAAACGCATTCACCGCACGCGAACGCACCGATGTGCGCGTGCACGATCACTGGACCGACAATCTCTTTCTCGACCTCAAGGCCGATGTCGACTTCGACGCACGTTCGAAGGACGCGCCTGTCGTCGTGAAACAGAAGGTCGATCTCGCACGCCAGTGCATGGTGCCGATGGAAGGCAAGGCCGTGCTCGCCTACTGGGATCATACGCATTCGCAACTCGTCGTCATCACGTCGACGCAGGTGCCGCACATGATCCGCACGGTGCTGTCGCAGTGTCTCGGCATCGAGCACGGACAGGTGCGCGTCATCTCGCCCGATGTCGGCGGCGCGTTCGGCTACAAATGCGTGCTTCAGCAGGAAGAGCTGTGCATTGCGTGGCTCGCGCTCAAGTACCGCAAGCCGTTTCGATTCATCGAGGATCGCCGCGAACATCTGATCGCCGGTGCGAACTCGCGTCAGCATCATTACGAGCTCACCGCATATGCCGATAAAACGGGCCGGCTGCTTGCACTCGACGCACAGCTTCTGATCGACGGCGGCGCGTATTCGGCGTGGCCGTTCACGATCGGTCTGGAAACGGGACAGGCGCTCGGCAATCTGCCGGGGCCTTACGATTTCTCGGGCTATCGATGCCGCACGCAATGCGCCGCGACCAACAAGCCGGGCTTCCTGCCGTATCGCGGCGTCGCGCGCACGGGCGTGTGCTTCGCGATCGAACTGACGATGGACGCGATCGCGCGCGCCGTCGGCCGGGAAGCGTGGGAAGTGCGTCACGACAATCTCGTGCGCGGCGCGGACATGCCCTATACCAATGTCGTGAAGAAGCACTACGACAGCGGCGACTTCCAGGAAAGCCTGCGCCGCGCAGTGGCGCAACTCGATGTGCCGAAGTGGCGCGCGCGGCAGAAGGCGGGCGAGAAAGATGGACGTCTCGTCGGTATCGGCTTCGCGACCTTCACCGAGCAATCCGCGCACGGCACGGCGGTGTTCGCGTCGTGGGGATTGCCGGTCGTGCCGGGCTACGATCTCGCGACCGTGCGTATCACCGCGGACGGTGGCCTCGAAGTGCGGGCGGGCATTCACTCGCACGGGCAAGGCATGGAAACCACGCTCGCGCAGATCGCGAACGAAGTGCTCGGCGTGCCGCTGCAAAAGATCAAGGTCGTGCATGGCGATACGGCGCTCACGCCATATTCGACGGGCACGTATGCATCGCGCAGCATCGTGATGGCGGGCGGCGCGGTCGCCACGACGTGTCGCGAACTCGTGCCGCGTCTGCTTTTCATCGGGGCGCATTTGCTCGGTGAAGAACAGGACGCCGTGCGTTTCGAGAACGGTGAGGTGATCGGCGCAAGCGGGCGTGTGACGATTCAGGAGATCGCATCGGCGTGGTATCTGCGTCCCGAGCGTTTGCCCGCCGGCGTGAATCTCGCCGGTCTGGAAGCGACGCAAGGCTTCAAGCCGAAAGTCGATACCGGTGCGTTCAGCTACGCGACGCACGCGGCGGCAGTCGCCGTCGATACGAAGACCGGCGATGTCGAAATTCTCGATTACGTGATCGTCGAGGATTGCGGCCGCATGATCAATCCGATGGTCGTCGAGGGGCAAACGATCGGCGGCACGGCGCAAGGCATCGGCACCGCGTTCTACGAAGAAACGCTTTACGACGACAACGCGCAGCCGCTTACATCGACACTCGCCGACTACATGTTGCCGGGACCGACCGAGCTGCCGTCGCTCACGATCATCCACATGGAAACGCCTTCGCCTTACACGGAGTTCGGCGCGAAAGGTGTGGGCGAGGGCGGAGCGATCGCGCCACCCGCCGCGCTCTTCAACGCGGTGAACGATGCGCTCACGCCGCTCGGTGCGAGCGTGTCGGAAACGCCCTTGACGCCGCGTCGTCTGCTTGCGGCGATCGAAGCGGCGAAGTCCAGCAAGGCGACGAGCCAGGAAGAACTGAGGCAGGAGGTGGCGGGATGAAAGCCGCTGCATTCGAGTATGTGAAAGCCGCGTCCTTGGCCGACGCGCTCAGGGAACTGAAGGACGCAAAGCCGATATCGGGCAGCCAGTCGATGGGCCCGATGCTGAACCTGCGTCTTGCACGGCCGGGCCGCGTCGTCGATGTATCGCGCATCGCCGATCTACGCGCGGTGTCCGAAGCGAACGACTTCGTGCGCGTCGGCGCGGCGGTGACGCACGCCGAAATCGAGGACGGCAAGCACGCGCTCCTGCGTTATCCGTTCATGCAGCATGTGGCGAGTGGCATCGCGTATCGCGCGATCCGCAATCGCGGCACGATCGGCGGCAGTCTCGCCCATGCCGATCCCGCCGCCGACTGGCCGCTTGCGTTGTCTGCGCTGGATGCGCGTCTGGAATTGTCGAAGGCGGGAGGGACACGGCAAGTGCGCGCGGGCGAATTCATGCTGGGCGCATTCACGACGCTGCTGGAAGACGGCGAGATCATCACCGCGGTGCTGTTGCCGAAGCTCGGCCCGACGCTGCGCTGGGGTTACTACAAACTCTGCCGCAAGACCGGCGAATTTCCGCACGCGAGCGCGGCTGCCGCGTTCGATGCGCGCACGGGACTCGCCCGCGTGGTGCTCGGCGCGCTCGACGGCCCGCCGACCGCGCTCGACGAACTTGCGCGGCAGATAGCGCAGCGCGGGCCGGCAGCCGCCACAGAGGATGCGCTCGCGCAGGCCGTCGCAGGCGCGATGCCCAACGCGGACGGCATCGACCGGCAGATTCATACGGCGGCGCTCGAGCGTTGTCTTGCGCAGGCGTTCGGCGTGTCGAGCGCGAATACAGTTTAAAGAGACTGCAATGTCCGTCATCGAACTCAACATCAACGACCGTTCCGTGCGCAGCGATGTCGAATCGCGCGTGCATCTCGGCGACTTTCTTCGCGACACGCACAACCTGACCGGCACGCACCTCGGCTGCGAGCACGGCGTATGCGGCGCGTGTACCGTGCTCGTCGACGGCGAGCCGGTGCGCTCGTGCATCACGTTCGCGGTCGCGTGCGATCAGCAGAAGGTTCGCACCATCGAAGGCTTCGACGACGACGAACTCATGAAGCGTCTGCGCCATGCCTTCTCGATACATCACGGCCTGCAGTGCGGCTACTGCACGCCCGGCATGCTGATCACCGCGCGCGATATCGCGCGGCGCATTCCCGATGCCGACGAAGCGCGCATCCGGCTCGAACTGTCCGGCAATCTGTGCCGATGTACGGGCTATATGGGCATCGTCGCGGCGATCAAATCGGTGCTCGCCGATCTGAAAGCGAATCCGATCGCGGATGCGCCCGCGCCGCGTTCAGTAGTCAGCGGTGCAACGACCTCAGCGCCCGCGTTTCAGACCTTCGCGGCCGCGCCGGCCAGCGCGCCGCAAGCGCCTGTGGCTGCAAGCGTTGCATCGCCGGATCAACCCGCAACGCTTCGCAAGGGCTGGACCGCGATCGACGACAGCTTCGTCGTGCCCTTCGCACTCGACAAGGTGTGGGCCTTCATGGGCGATCTGCCTTCGGTCACTTCATGCTTGCCCGGCGCGGAACTGGTCGAACACGACGGCGAAAGCGTGAAGGGCAGAATTGCGATCAAGTTCGGTCCGATGTCCGCGAACTTCGCGGGCGCGGCGCGCCTCGAACGCGACGACGCCGCGCATCGCGCCGTCATGCGCGGCGCGGGGCAGGACAACATCAGCCGGTCGCGCGCCAACGGCGACGTCACCTATGCATTGACGAGCGAAGCGGGCGGCAACGAGACGCGTGTGGCCGTCACGCTCGAATACATGCTGCAAGGGCCGCTCGCGCAGTTTTCCCGTTCGGGGCTCGTGAAGGATTTCGTGCGCCGCATGATCGCGGATTTCGGGGCGCGCATCACGGCGCAGCTTGGCGGAAGCGCGGCGCCCGAGGCGGGTGCGGCGGCATCGTCAGCGAAGTTCAATGCGGGCAGCCTCGTCTGGAGCGTCGTCTGGGGGCGCATCAAACAGCTATTCGGCAAGGGCGGTTGAGCGAGGATGGCGCGCTAACGGGCGCGTCGCTCGGCTATATCGTCAGTCTACTGATCAACTGGAGTTCAAATGACAAAGCGGATTCGCAAGATCGCCCTGGAAGAGCATTTCAGCACGCCGGGTTTCCAGGGTTATTCGAAGAGTTTCACGCAGCATATCGCGCCCGAAGTGTTGCGCGATCTCGCCGCGCGTCTCACTGATTTCGATGAACAGCGCATCGTGGAGATGGATCGCGCGGGCATCGACTATACGATTCTTTCGCAGACGGGTCCGAGCGTACAAGGCGAACCCGATGCCGCGCTCGCGATCAGCCGCGCGAAGGAGAGCAACGACTTTCTCGCGCAGCAAATTGCGCGTCATCCCGCGCGCTTCGGCGGCTTTGCGACCCTGCCGATGCATGGCGCAAAAGCGGCATCCGATGAACTGACGCGCACCGTTCGCGAACTCGGCTTCAAGGGTGCGCTCGTCAACGGTCATACGCTCGGCGTCTACTACGACGATCGCGCCTACGACCCCTTCTGGGCGACGATGCAGGAACTCGACGTCCCGCTGTATCTGCATCCGACCGATGCATTCGTGAATCCGCGCGTGCTCGACGGTCATCCCGAACTCGCGGGCGCGACCTGGGGCTGGGGCGTGGAAACCGGCAGTCATGCATTGCGTCTGCTGTTCAGCGGCGTGTTTGACCGCTTCCCGAATCTGAAGATCATTCTCGGTCACATGGGCGAAGGCCTGCCGTTCCTGCGCTGGCGCTTCGACAGCCGCTTCGCGGTGTATTCGCATGGCGTGAGCCTCGAACGCGCGCCTTCTGAATACATCGGCACGAACATCCTGATCACGACGTCGGGCGTGTGTTCCGCGCCCGCGCTCATGGGCGCGATCGGCGAAATGGGCGCGCAGGCGGTGATGTTCTCCGTCGACTATCCGTATGAGTCGACCGAGATCGCGGCGGAATTCATCGAACGTGCGCCGCTCGATGACGCCACGCGCGCGCTCGTCTGTCACGGCAACGCCGAACGAATCTTCCGCCTTTGAACATACATGGAGCAACACATGACGAAGACCTATCGCATCGGCCAGATCGTGCCGAGTTCGAACACGACGATGGAGACCGAGATTCCCGCGATGCTGCTCGCGCGTCAGACGATCCGCCCCGAGCGCTTCACGTTTCATTCGAGCCGCATGCGTATGAAAAAGGTCGTGAAGGAAGAACTCGCCGCAATGGACGCGGAGTCGGACCGCTGCGCCGTCGAGCTTTCCGATGCGCGCGTCGATGTGCTCGGCTACGCGTGTCTGGTCGCGATCATGGCGATGGGACACGGCTACCATCGCGTATCGCAAAAGCGCCTGCATGAGCGCACGGTTGAGAACGGCGGCGAGGCGCCTGTGATCACGAGTGCGGGCGCGCTCGTCGATGCGCTGAAGGTGATCGGCGCGAAGCGTGTCGTGGTGGTCACGCCTTACATGTTGCCGCTGACGGAACTCGTCGTCGACTATATCCGCAACGAAGACTACGACGTGATCGATTATCGCGCGCTCGAAATTCCCGACAATCTCGAAGTCGGCCGTCATGATCCGAGCCGGCTGCCTGAGATCGTCATGTCGATGCGCTATCAGGAAGCCGATGCCATCGTGCTGTCCGCCTGCGTGCAGATGCCTTCGCTGCCGGTCATCGCGAAGGTCGAGGCGATGACGGGCAAGCCGGTCGTCACCGCCGCCGTCGCGACGACTTACGCGATGCTCAAGCAACTCGGGCTCGAAGCGGTCGTGCCCGGCGCGGGCGCGCTGCTGTCCGGCGCTTATTGAGCGAGGCGCGCATGTCGACCTATCGATACGGCGGCAACGTTCACGCGAACGGCATCCGCCAGCATTATCTGCGCTATGGCGACGCGCGACCGGGACGCGATCCGGTGATCATCGTCCCGGGCATCACGAGCCCCGCGATCACCTGGGGATTCGTCGCGGAGCATCTCGGCAAGGTGTTCGATGTCTATGTGCTCGACGTTCGCGGACGCGGACTGTCGTCGGCATCCGATGCGCTCGATTACAGTCTCGATGCGCAAGCCGCCGATCTGATAGCGTTTGCAACGACTTTGGGCTTCGAGCGTTACAGCGTCGTCGGCCACTCGATGGGCGCGCGCATCGGCATTCGCGCGGCGCGTTCGAAGCCAGCAGGCTTGACGCGTCTCGCGATGATCGATCCGCCCGTTTCGGGTCCGGGACGCCGTCCTTATCCGTCGCAGTTGCCGTGGTATGTCGATTCGATTCGCCAGTCGCGCGAGGGCATGAGCGCCGACGCGATGCGCACCTTCTGTCCGACATGGACCGAAGCGCAACTCGCCTTGCGCGCCGAGTGGCTGCATACCTGTGACGAACGCGCGATACGCGCGAGCTTCGAAGGCTTCCACACCGACGACATCCACGCCGATCTTCCGTATCTCACGATGTCCGCATTGCTCGTCACTGCAGGCAGAGGCGATGTCGTGCGCGATACCGACGTCGACGAAATCCGTACGCTCGTGCCGCATCTCGTTCATACGCGCGTGCAGAACGCAGGCCACATGATTCCGTGGGACGACGAAGCCGGCTTTCATGCGGCGCTCGGCGATTTTCTCGGCGCATCGGTGCCGCCGCTCGATGAAGGAGGCAAGCATGCCAGTCAGTGACTATCAGATGGTCGATGCGTGGACCCAGGTGCTCAGGCTCTCGCACCTCGAAGCCGGGCAGACCGTGACCATTCTCACGAGCGCATCGACGCATCCGCAAACGCTTTCGACCGCGCTGATCGCGACGCAATCGATGGGCGCGATCGTCAATCGCCTCGATCTGCCGCCCGTCAACGGCGAGAAGGCGTTGAGCCGCGATTCGCTCGCCTATCTCGGCACGACGCCCTTGACCGGCAATCGCGCCGCCATCGCCGCGTTGAAGGAAAGCGATCTCGTACTCGATCTGATGACCTTGCTGTTCTCGCCCGAGCAACTCGATATTCTCAAGACCGGCACGAAGATTCTGCTCGCGGTGGAACCGCCCGAAGTGCTCACGCGCCTCGTGCCGACACCCGCCGATCGTGAACGCGTGCTCGCCGCGCAGGCGCGCATCGCGCGCGCGAAGGAGATGCATATCGTGTCTGCCGCGGGCACGGATTTCCATTGTCCGCTGGGCGAATTCGAACCGATTGCCGAATACGGTTTCGTCGATGAACCCGGTCGCTGGGATCATTGGCCGAGCGGCTTCGCGCTGACGTTTCCGAACGATGGCCGGGCGCATGGCCGCATCGTGATCGATCGCGGCGATATCCTGCTGCCGCAGAAGAGCTATGCGCAGGAACGCATCGAACTGACCGTCGAAGGCGGCTATGCGACGCGTATAGAAGGCGGCGTCGATGCGCAACTGCTCAGCGAATACATGGCCACCTTCAACGATCCCGAAGCGTATGCGATCTCGCATATCGGCTGGGGATTGCAGCCGCGCGCACACTGGTCGACGCTCGGACTGTATGACCGCGAGGCGACCATCGGCATGGATGCGCGTGCCTTCGAAGGCAACTTCCTGTTTTCGCTCGGCCCGAACAACGAAGCAGGCGGCAGCCGCACGACGACCTGCCATATCGACATTCCGCTGCGTCATTGCGATGTCTTTCTCGACGGCGAACCCGTCGTGCGCGATGGCGTGGTTCTCGATCGTTAACGATTAAAAACATCGACATGTCCCACGATATCGAAACCTACAAACGCCAGAGCTTCGGCTCGACGCTGGAGCCGAAAGCGCCGGTCGGTCTTTTGATCGTCGACTTCGTGAACGGCTTCGCGAATCCCGAGGTGTTCGGCGGCGGCAATATTGCGCAGGCGATAGCGCATACGATTCCATTGCTGGCGCACGCGCGCGCGAAGCGCTGGCCGATCGCGCACAGCCGTATCGTCTTCGCCGATGACGACGCCGATCACAACGTCTTCACGATGAAAGTGCCCGGCCTGCTCGCGCTGAAGGAAGATTCGCACGACAGCGCCATCGTGCCGCAACTCAAGCCGGAGCAGGGCGAACTCGTCGTGCGCAAGACGGTGCCCTCGGCGTTCTTCGGCACATCGCTCGCGGCGTGGCTCACGCAACACGGCGTGCGCACGCTTGTGATCGCGGGCGCGGTGACGAGCGGCTGCGTGCGATCGTCCGTCGTCGACGCGATGCAGTACGGCTTCCGTCCGTTCGTGCTGTCGGACTGTGTGGGCGATCGCGCGATCGCGCCGCACGACGCGAATCTGTTCGACATGGCGCAGAAGTATGCGGCCGTGATGACGCGTGACGAAGCACTCGAACTGCTCAAGGATCTTTGATCATGGGATCGACATGGCCACGTCTGTTTCGGAGCGGTCGCACCGCATAGTCACGCGCCACGAATTCACGCTGATCATCGCGTCTTCGTTCGGTGCGTTGCTCGAATGGTATGACTTCTATATCTACGCCGCGCTGGCGGGCACGTTCAGCACCTTGTTCTTTCCGAGCGGCAACGATACGGTCGCCTTCCTCGCGAGCCTCGCCACCTTCGGTGCGGGCTTTCTCGTGCGGCCGCTCGGCGCGCTGTTCTTCGGCAGGCTCGGCGACCGCATCGGCCGCAAGTACACGTTCATGGCGACCATCGTGCTGATGGGCGTCGCGACCATCGGTGTGGGCTTGTTGCCGTCGTTCGAGCAGATCGGCATGATCGCGCCGGTCTTGCTGGTCGCGCTGCGGCTGTTGCAGGGATTCGCGCTCGGCGGCGAAGCGGGCGGCGCTGCGACCTATCTCGCGGAGCATTCGCCCGCGGAGCGTCGCGGCTTCTTCACGAGTTCACTGCAGACCACGGCGACGCTCGGTCTGCTCGCATCGATCGCGGCGGTGAGCATCAGCCGCGCCGCGATGGACGAAGCCGCGTTCCGGAGCTGGGGCTGGCGCATGCCGTTTCTCGTATCGATCGTGCTGCTCGCGATCTCGGTCTATCTGCGCACGAAGCTCGCCGAGTCGCCGACGTTTCGCGACATGAAGCAGACGGGCCGCCTGTCGAAATCTCCGATAGGGGAGAGCTTCGGCAAATGGGAGAACCTGAAGTACGTGCTGATCATGCTGTTCAGCACGGCGTCCGGCGTCGGAGTCGTGTTCGGCACGGGTCACTTCTATTCGATGTACTTCCTGCAGAACACGTTGAAGGTCGCGCCAAACACGGTCAATCTCTTTCTTGCGATCGCATTGATCGCGGTGTTTCCGTTCTATCTCGTGTTCGGCTGGCTGTCGGATCGCGTCGGACGAAAATGGATCATGATGCTCGCGTGCCTGTTGCTCGCAGCAACCACGCAACCGATCTTCCATGCGCTCACGCACTATGCGAATCCACAGTTGGAAGCATTGCAGAAGCGCGCACCGGTGACGATTCGCGCAGACGATTGCCGCTTCACGCTGTTCTCCGCGCCGGTGACGGAATGCGACCGCATACGCTCGTTTCTCAGTGCGTCGGGCGTTTCGTATAGTCGGGCGCCGTTGCGAGCGGGCGAAGCGGCATCGACGGAAATCGGCTCGACCGTGGTGCACGGCAGCGACAAACATGAACTGGAAAAGGCGTTGATCGCGTCCGGCTGGTCCGCGCACGCAGACCCCGCGAGAATCGACGCCCCGATGGTCGTCTTCCTGATGTGGCTATTGCTCTTGTATCTCGCGATGGTGTACGGACCGATGGCCGCGTTCATGGTCGAACTCTTTCCGGCGCGCATCCGCTATACGTCGCTATCGTTGCCGTTCCATCTCGGCTCGGGCTGGTTCGGCGGCATGCTGCCGTTCGTGGTGTCCGCGATGGCGGTCGCGCGCGGCGACGTCTATTTCGGGCTTTGGTATCCGATCGTCATCGCGCTCGTCTCGTTCGCGGTCGGTACGCTCTTCGTGCCCGAGACGTATCGCCGCGACATCACGCAGTAGTCAGTCGAAATGCTTGAGCGATGTACGGCCGTACTGGTTGTTGCCCTCGACGAGCTTCATCATCATGCGCACGAAATGAACGCGATCTTCCGCACTCAACGGCTCCAGAAATCTCACCTGCGCTTCGCGCATGCTGCCGTACATGTCCTTCATCGTGCGGCGTCCTTTCGCGGTGATGTTCGCGATCTTGAGACGCCCGTCGTGAGGGCTAGGCTCGCGCTTGACGAGCCCGCGTTCCTCGAGTCGGCGCAGCACGTCGGCCATCGTCGTGCGATCGACGCCGACTTCCGCGCACAGCGATGTCTGATCGAGTCCGGGCCGTTCGCTCAGCGTCGTCAGCAAGCCGTATTGCACTGGCGTGATGGCGAAGTCCTTGCAGCACTCGAAGAACAGCGCGATGTGAATCTGGTTGAGCCGGCGGATCAGAAATCCCGGGCGCTGCCACAAGTGTCCGGTCTCGATGCCGCTATCGGAAACGGCAGATTTTTTCTCAGCAGCGGTGCCCATCCTTAACCTTTTTCGAAGAAGTTCAAGTCACACGGGAGATTAGAGATTGTAGGTGCAATCACAGTTGCGCTCCCAATTTTTTCCGGATACAAAGCTATCTATCAGCGTACTGACGAAATGCTGATGCCAAGAGCGCAATAAGTCAATGATGGAAGTCAATACACGAAGTCAACAGAACGATGCGTCGCGCAGGTATCAGAGCGGATCTGCTCGTGCGTTTGCAGCCAGCAAGCGCACGAATAATCAGCATGCTGATTAAATGGCGAATGCGTTAAACGTCACCTCACTCAGAGTCTGGAGCCAAAGATGAGTTCTACCCCTGTACAGACGGACGACGTCGCCATTCATGGGCGGTCGATGTCGCGCAACGATATCAAGACGCTCATGCTGGCGTCGCTCGGCGGTGCGCTGGAGTACTACGATTTCATCGTCGCGGTGTTCTTCACGAAGCTGCTCGCGACCGTGTTCTTCCCGCCGCAGACACCCGAATGGCTCGCGCAGCTCGAAGTGTTCTGCATCTTCGCGGCGGGCTATCTCGTGCGGCCGATCGGCGGCATTTTCTTCGCGCACTTCGGCGATCGCATCGGCCGCAAGAAGATGTTCGCGCTGAGCCTGTTCCTGATGGCCGTGCCGACCTTGCTCATCGGTTTGCTGCCGAGCTATGCGATGCTCGGTATCGTCGCGCCGCTGCTGTTTCTGTTGTGCCGCGTGCTGCAAGGGCTTTCCGTCGGCGGGGAAGTGCCGGGCGCGTGGATCTTCTGCTCGGAGCATGTGCGGCGCGATCGCGTCGGTCTCGCGTGCGGCCTGCTGATGTCGGGACTGTGCACGGGCATCCTGCTCGGCGCGCTGTCGGCGAAGTTCCTCATCGGCAACATGGATCCGGCGGAACTGAAGACCTGGGGCTGGCGTCTGCCGTTCATCGCGGGCGGCGTGTTCGGTCTGATCTCGGTCTATCTGCGCCGCTATCTGCAGGAAACGCCGGTGTTCGAGGCGCTGCGCGCGAAGCGTGAAGCCGATGCGCGTCTGCCGCTCGCGGTGGTGCTGAAGGAACATCGCGGCGCGATAGTCGTCTCGCTGCTGGCGACGTGGGTGTTCTCCGGCATCTTCGTGCTGTATTTCCTCTATACGCCGACGTTCCTGCAATCGCAGTTCCATTTTCCGGCGAAGGACGTGTTCACCAACAATTCGTGGTCGATCTTCGGCCTGATTCTCGGCAGCACGCTCGCGGGATGGGCGGCGGACAAGATCGGCGGCGGCCGCGCGTATGCGATCGGCAGTGTCGCGATGCTGCTCGTGTGCGGCGCGTTTTACATGAGTCTCGCGTCGGGCAGCCAGTCGGTATGGACGCTCTATATCCTCGGCGGCTTTCTGATCGGGACCATCACGCTCGGGCCGTACATCATCGTGAAAAGCTTTCCGCCCGAAGTGCGCTTCACCGGCTTCGCGCTGTCGTACAACACCGCCTATGCGATCTTCGGCGGCACGGCGCCCGCCATCGCCTCGTTCCTGGTGGGCCGGCAGGGCATCACGATGGCGCCTGCGTGGTACATTGGCGCGCTTTGCGTGCTCGGCGTGATCATCGGCCTTCTCTGGCGTGCGCCCGTGCATGCCGACGCAACGGCCGCGCATTGATGCCGGGCGTTTGATCCTTTCGCGATCCCGCATCGAAAGCGTTGCGGGATCGCTTCTGTCCGGGCGCTATTCATGTCTGTTGGCGATGCATCCAGGGGCGGCATCGGCCGCTCATGGCTTCTGTACTTCTCGCTTGCATTGGCGAGCATGAGCTTCTCGGCGACGGGACCTGTCGCGATCATCATGGCCGCGTCGCGCGAAGGCGGCCTGACCCTGGCGCAGACCTCGTCGTGGCTCTTTGCGTCGATCGGCATCAACGGGCTCGCAAGCATCGCGATCAGTTGGAAGACCCGTCAGCCCTTGCTCTTTCTCTGGACCATTCCCGGCGCGATTCTCGCCGCGCCGGTGATCGCGCAATACGGCTTCGGCGCGGCGGTGGGCACGTATCTCGTCTGCGCCGTCGTGCTGCTCGTGCTCGGCGTGACGAACCTGGTTGCGTTGCTCGATCGATGGGTGCCGATGCCCGTCGTCATGGCGATGATCGCCGGACTCTTCATCAAACACGTGCTGGCTGTTGTGCATTCGAGCGTGACCGCGCCGCTCATCGGCGCCGGCATGCTGCTGACGTTCTTCGGGCTGATGTGGCTCGAACGGCGCAACGCCGCGCCGCTTCCGCCGCTGATCGGCGCGATGCTGACGGGCGCGGCGATTCTGTTCGCCACCGGCTTTCAGTTGCCGGGTCATGGCGGCGGCGTCTGGACGGCGACGCCCGCGCTCGTCGCGCCGCGCTTCGATATCCACGCGATCTCGCAACTGCTGCTGCCGATGCTCATCACCGTGCTCTTCGTGCAGAACGCGCAAGGCATTGCGGTGATGCGTGCGTCGGGGTACGGCACGTCGTTGCGAATGGTGACGATCTACAGCGGCGTGCTGACCGCGATCACCGCGCCGTTCGGCGGCTGTCCTTCCGTGCTGGCGGGGCCGAGCAACGCCATTCTCGTGTCGGGCGGCACGCATGGGCGGCATTACGTCGGCGCGTTGATCGCGGGTGTAATATGCGTCGCGATCGGCGTGTTCTCGACCGCGTATGTGTTTCTGCTGGCGAGTCTGCCTGGTGCGTATATCGCCATTCTCGCCGGGCTCGCGATGATGGGCGTGCTGGAGAAAGCCTTCGTCGCGGCGTTTCGGTCGGCGCTGCCGCTCAGCGCGATGATCGTGTTCGTGGTCACGTTGAGCGATGTGACTTTGCTCGGCGTGGGTGCGGCGTTCTGGGGCGTGGTCGCGGGGTGTGTTGTTTGTTATGGGATCGAGAAGCCTCATGCCGGCGCCGCCCGTGCGTAGCTGACCTTGGTCCTTTCATCGGACGGCGTCGGGCGCATGCGGCGCGGTCGATGCGGCGGGCAAGCCCGGCGGTGGGCCGCTGTCGACGAGGTTGAAGAGGGCAACCGTGCTCGGACAATGAAACGTCGTGAGCACGTCGCTCGTCAGGGGATTGGCGACGCTGCCGCTGTTGGCGATGTCCAGCGCAGCCTTGCGTCCGTCGAAGTCGAATACGACGCGCGTGCGACCCGCCGTGGCGGTTTGCACGATCTGGCCTTTGCTCATCAGGCGCATCAGAGCCCACGGCCCATCGACCGCAATCGTCGACGTATCCGCGCGAATTCGAGGATTTGCCGTGATCTCGACATGCACGCCGCCGCGAGGGCCGGGCCAGTTGATCTTGAGCGGGGTGACGGGTCCGTGCTGATACAACGTGCTTTGGCCATCGATGTCGATGGCAAGGCTGAGAATGGTCGGATCGAGCTCGGGCACGCGAAGCTCCGCTTTCCACGCGAGCTGCTTGCCTTGATCGCCGAAGAAGACGTTCCGGATGGACTGCGCATGCTGGAACGGTTCGAGATCCGGGCCTTGCACCGGTTCGGTCGATCCGGGCAGTGTCTTGTAGCGCCACGGCTGCGAAGACGTATCGACGAAGGGCGCGAGATTCTTGGTGAAGAAATCGTCGAACAGGCCGCCCTGGGCGAACATGCGCGTGAAATCGTCGATGCTGATATCGCGCGTGCTCTGTGGTGCGAACGGGTAGTGACCTTCGACCGCCAGACGGCATGCGTCCCCGACGGCCGCCTGCGTCTGGCGCGAAAGCAACTGGCCCACGCCCTGATTCACATCGCGCGAGCCTTGTGTCGCAAGCCCGAGCAACACGTCGCGAAAGGGCGCGGGCATCGTGTTGGCGGCCATCTTGAGCTTCGCGGAGGCATCGTTCGCGGGAGGCAGGCTATTGTTGGCCAGCGCGTTGTCGGCGATGGTGAAGGCGGTGTACGCGTCGTTGAGCAGCGTCGTTACGCCATCGAGTCCGGTTTTTCCGGCTTGCGCGGCTTGCGGCTGTCCTTCCGCGCGGGCTTGAGCATTGCCCGTCACCATCTCGCGCAGCGCCGCGAAACGGTCATCGACGAGTTCCCGTTCCACCCTGTCTTGCGCGCGAATGCCCAAGGCTTTCGCTTTCTCTGTCAGCTTGCCGTCGACTTTATCGATCAGCGTGCTGTCCTGAGTCGTCAACGTCTTCGTAAGCGTGGTCTCGCGCGCTGCCGCGAGCGCGAGGCGCGCAAGCGGAGAATCGGGCGCCGCGAACTGGCGCAGGATCTGCAGATTGAAGCTGAGGCTCGATCCCGTCACCGCGCGGACGTCACCGAGGAAATCGGCCCAATGCCGCGCATACTCCGTCAGATAGAGACGGCGGACCGCATCCGTCAAAGCATCGTCGGCGCCCGTTGCGGTCTTTGCGAACTCAAGCGTTTTTTTTTGAGCCGCCTGCAATGGTCCCGACCAGTTGGACAAATAAGCCCGCCCCATTACCCATGCATCGTCCTCGCGCGCCGTCTGCAGAAACTCGGAGAGGCGTTTGTCGAAGACATTGTGATAGCCGTCGAAAGTGAAAATGCCCGGCACGCCGCGTGACAGCGGCGCGCCGCTCGCGCGTGTGAACGACGTCCCCGCCTGTGGTCCAACCACGCGCAAGAGCGTGAAATCGTCGGGAGCGTCCTGTTGCATCGCGGCCTTGGCGCGATCGTAAAGGCGCTGCGTACCGTTGCTCGCATCGAGAAAAACGCGGGCGCGCTCGATCAATCCATCGTTGCGAATGAGCGGCGACTGAACGATGTGCTCACCCGAGAATAGCTGCTCGAGATGACCGAGCATCGATGCGCGGCCGCCATAGATCGACGCACTGTCGGTTTTCGCCCAGTCGTCGAGGACCCATGCCTTGATTTCACCGCCGTTGAATCTCGCGCGGTCGTACAGCATCAGATAGATGCGCAATGCGTCGTAGGCCGATTTCGCGTCCTGGCTGGCGATGGACTGCTCGAGCACTGCCTCGATGCGATGCACGATCTGCGGCACCAGCAGATTGTTCTCGAGCGCACGATACGTCTCGCCGCTCACGTCGACGATACCCGGCGCGACATACAGTCCGTAGCGGAAACTGGCATCGGGGTTCGTGAGATCGAGGCCGGTCCACGCCGGCAAATAGCGGGCTTCGGTGAGGGCGTCGGGCACGGCGTCGGGCTTGGGATCGCGATACAGTTGCGCGATTTTCGTGGACAGAGACTGCGTCTTGCGGCCAATCGCCTGCAGATAGTCGCTGTTGTTGCCGAAGCTCATGCGCAACGCCACCGCGAGCCAGACGAAAAGCAGCACCGCCAGCGCGTGTCCGATGAGGCGAAGCAGGCGGAAACGATATTCCCAGCGCAAGTTGGGTTGCACGAGATGCGCTTCTGGAAAGATCACCTTTCTGAACACGTCGCGCAGGAAGTAGCTTTTGCTCGCCGTGGCGGAGACAGCGTCCGTCGCGAACGCGCGCTTCACGCCCGTGCCGAGTCGTTGCATGATCGTGAGCGGCTCCGCCACGTGCGCAGCGTCGCCTTGCGTGGCGCTGGTGAAATACACGCCGCGCAACATCGTGTGCTGCTCGGTGTTGTCATAGCGCGATTCGACGAACAGGTGCGCCAGTACATCCGACAAGGGTGCGATGAGTGCGGAGAACGCCTCGGGCAAGGCCGCAAGCCGGCAGCGGCGCTCGACATCGTATTCGTCTTCCAGACGCGTGTTGGCGCCGGCGAAGACGCGCTCCGACAGGCGCGCCAGCTCCTCCGCACATCGATCTTCGAGCGATGCACACGCGAGCGGCAAGGTGAATCCCCATATCTGCGCGCGATTCTCCTCGGTCAGCGACGCGAAGTAATCCGAGAAACCGCTCAGGCGGTCCATCTGCGTGACGATCAGGTAGATCGGAAAGCGGATTCCCAAGGTGCCGCGCAGTTCGGCAAGACGCATGCGCAGCGCGTCGGCCTCGGTTTCGCGCACGGTCGGGTCCGGGTGGGTGAGGGTGCCGAGATCGATCGTGAGCAGCGCGCCATTGATCGGCGCACGAGGACGATGCCGGCGCAACAGTCCCAGAAAGCCGAGCCATTCGTCGCTATCGGCGTTGCGGCGATGCAATACTTCGTCGAACGCCGTGCTGGTCGAGGCTTTCGAGCGCAGGAGCGACTGGACGCGCGCGGCGTCCTCGGGAGAAGGGAGCGAATGCGTCGATTTGCCCAGGTGCGTGTAATAGCCCGCAGTGTCGATGAACACGGCTTCGTTGGTGAGCCACCAGTTCACCGCCGTACCCGATGACGCGGTTGACTGCGCGAACCCACGGGCGTTGCCGTTGGGCGTTGGGATCCCGGCGTTCAGGATCGCACGGGTCTTGCCCGATCCCGCAGCGCCGAGCGTGATGTACCAAGGCAGTTCGTACAGGTATCGCGTGCCCTGAAAAAGCCGGCCGACGCCGCGTGCGCTCGTACGCATGGACTTCAGCCGCCCGAGTACCTCTTTCATGCGGACTTCGAGCGCCCTCAGTTGCGCGGCGGCGGGCGATTCGTCTTTCCTGTCGACGGCGAGCGCTTTTTTCAGGAACTGCTCATCGCTGCGCATGCGGCCCCATACCCAATACAACGCCCACGCCACGAAGACGGCGATGACGACGCTGATCGCGATCACGCGTGCCTCGACCGGCGCGAGCGGCCTGGATTCTCCGAAGCTCAGCAAGGGCGCGGCATACCAGATCAGAAGGCACAGGAGCGCCCCGAACACGACGGCGGTGGAAAAGCCATTGAGCCAAAGCAGCACGCCGCACAGAATCAGCGCGATCACCGTCACGCGCAGCGCGACGCTCTCGAGCGGTTTGAGGCCACCAAATGCCACGTACGGGCCGATGAACCACACGCCAAGGGCGAGCAGAATGAGCGCGATGGTCGCGAGAAACCAGCGCGAACCCAGGAAGGACAACAACTTCTTCATTTTTGAATCCGTTGATCAGAATGCAGCGTGGAGAGCCACGCGAAGACAACGAAAGGCGCGGGGGCCGAGGCGCACTCGGCGGAAAGCGTCAAGGCGTCACGGCAATCTCGACGCGCCGATTCTGGGCGCGGCCTTGCGCCGTGGCGTTGTCGCCGATCGGATCGGCGTCGCCGCGGCCGATGGCCTCAAGTCGTCCGGCCGGTACCCCGGAGGCCTGCAGCATCTGCATGACCTGCGTCGCGCGCTCGAGCGAGAGCGCGTCGTTCGAGGCGAACTGACGGCTCTTGACCGGAATGTTGTCGGTATAGCCGGTGATCGCGACCTTGCCCGGCACCTTCGCCACTTCGCGCGCGATCTTCGCGATCAACGGCGCCATCGATGCAGCGACGTTGATGCCGCCCGGCGCGAACATCGCGTCTCCCCGGAAGGTGACGGCGCTATGCCGGGCATCTTCATTCACGCTCACGGTGCCGGCCGCGATCTCGTCCTTCAGCAACGCGCGCAGTCGCAGCACACGAGGCGCCGCGGGCGGCGTCATACGGCCGATGTCGATGATCTGCTTCTCGATCGATGTACCGTCGCTAAGCAAGTGGTACTTGAACCAGCCAAACAGCGCGAGCAGGACGAGCCCGAACGACGCGAACGTGATCCATACCGGGAAGTCGTAGACGGAGAGCCGCTTGCCGCGCGCATCGGAATTCGGGTTCGGCGAGAGGGGAATCGGCACCGGCCCCTGACTGGCCTGTATCTCGTGATAGAGCCGCTGGCGTACGGCGTCGTGCTTGCGGGCGCCGTCTGGCTCCTGCCGGTAGCGACCCATGAAGCCCAGACTCAGGATCCGGAAAATCACTTCGAGCAGATCGATATGCTCTTGCGGTTGCGCCATGAGACGGCCGATCAGCAGATAAACCTTGACGCCACCCTGGCGGTCTTCGTGAAACTCCGTGGCCAGCCCTTTGCTGATCCATTCGACACCTGACGCCTGCGTGCCCCAATTGGTCTGCATGGCGGCTTCATCGAGCGCCGTGCACAGGCAGTAGCGCGCGCCCAGCATGTGCTCGCGGCGCAGATTGGCTTGTTCGCACAAGCGCTGGAAGTCACGCACTTCGTCTTTCAGCAACTGGTGCAGTGCATTGATTTCCACTTTGCCGAGGTCGCGGGGGATCTCGGCGAGCGCGCGCAGAAGCGGGCGCGCCGCCTCCAGCAGCGGGTTTCGCGCCTGTTCGATCACTCGCAGACGTGCCGCCTGCTGCTCCCCGGGCGGGATGCGGCTGATCAGCCCGGCGAGCGTCTGTTCTTCGCGCGGCTCATTGGCGGACGTGGAACCGTCGAGTTTGCCCGACACATCAGTCGTACCGTCAGGCCATGCCGACATCGCCGGAAATTGCGTTGCGTCCGTATTCATAGCTGCCCCGTGGTTTCATGGCGCTCGCTCGCCGAGGTCCGCGATGACTTCATCCACACTTCTTGCCCCCTGAACTTCGTAAGCCTTTTCAGCTCGCTCAACCGCGCACTCCCCACAACTGCAACTGGAGCGCGGGAAACTCGCCCGCGACGTGCAGCGCAATACCACCGAACTTTTCGACCATGTCCCAGAGTGGACCGCTACGGGCAATTTCGAAGTACACATAACCCGAGTTGAACGGAATCTGACGCGGCGGCACGGGCAGCGTCTGCATCGGAATGCCCGGCAGATGCGCGCGCACGAGATCGGGCAGACGCTCGGACGGACCGATCTTCGCTTGTGTGACGAAGCGGTCGGCGAGCGCGTCGGCAGGCATTTGCGCGGATACCGCGAGCACCAGTGCGGAGAATGTGCGGAGCTCCGCCGGGTCGACGACCGCGTTGCGCATGCCATAGCCCACATCCTTGAGCGTGATGTTCTGCGCGCTTCGCACCAGCACGGCGTTGAGCAGCGATTGCGTGTCCTCGACGAGCGGCCGGATGCACACATGGGGCTCGTTATGGTGGTAGGCCGGATGCGTGTCGAGCGGGCGACGCGTGCTCGGGCGCACATAGGTCGACAACTCGCCGGCCATGCTCAACAGCAGCGCGTAGACATCGGCGGGCGATGTGGCCGGGATGCGACGCATATGCTGCAGCAGCGGTTCATAGCGGTTGAGCGTCTGCAGCAGAAGATAATCCGACACTTCCGCGACCGACCCGGCTTGCCCGTCGCTGCCCGTGAGCCGCTGCGCGAGCTTGTCGGCGCGC
>Ga0160447_100114_pt1 | contig 57679 bp, 58 predicted proteins | sample HID1973K_E1MG_FD_108222 | JGI IMG/M metagenome (GOLD analysis project Ga0160447, IMG submission 108222) | Enriched mosquito-associated microbial communities from UW Madison campus, WI, USA - HID1973K_E1 MG | ecosystem: Host-associated > Arthropoda: Insects > Digestive system > Unclassified ...
GCCGTCTATACACGCAACGCCAAGCTGAAAGCGCCGAACTTGGATAAATGGCTGTATCACGCCAACAACGCAGCGTTTCGCCTCGAACACGAAGGTCCGCTCGATGAAAGGCTGAAACCGCACGATCAATTGTCGCAACTCAACGTCCTTGTGCAGCTTGAGCATCTGATGACATACCCGATCGTCCACCAGCAAGTCGCCGCGGGCGCACTCGTGTTGAGCGGCTGGTGGTTCGATATTGCGAGTGGCGACATGTATGCCTATGAGCGCAGGAGCCGCTCATTCGAAGTCATCGACCGCGCGATGGCTGATCGGATGATAGCGCGCCTTGCTGCGCGGGCGCGGTGAAGTGCACGAAGATCTTCACCACAATTCCCATCGCGGGTCGACGGGCTAGCCACGGCGAGAATGGTTGTACGAAGGACCGCTGTCTGGTGCGGAGCCGACACTTGATTCCCGGTGAAGGGGCGGACTTGACGTCCGGAGATGGCCGTCAGTTCGCGTTCAAATTACTCGCCAGAAGGCTGACCTCGCGGATCGCGATGTCGGCGCTGTAGAACCTTCATCCAATTGGTGCTCTCGGCCAATTCCGGCCCCTTGTCCGTGCTTTTGGGTTGACGTTTGAACGGCGGCTTGATTTTGAAAGCGGACCAGCAATTGAGCGGCAATGGTCCGCTAAGAATGAACCTCCGCGCCGAAACTAGGCACTTTTGAGGCTGTTTTGTGCTACATCGACTTTAGAAAGCGCTTCGTGCATCGACTCAATAGCCGCTACTTTTTTCTCAAGTTTCCGCCGATAGCCACGAGTAGCGCGTTCAGCGACACGGGCTTACCCAAATGCGCATCGAACCCTGCACGCAGTGCCTCGGCAGCGTCCTGCTCGCGTCCGAAACCGGTTAAAGCGATCGCTGGAACCGCCCTACATGCCGGCAGCTCACGCAACTTCGCAATCAGTTCATAGCCGCTCATTGTCGGCATGCCGATATCCGACAGAATGAGATCGAATTCGCTTTCGCTCGCGACCTTGAGAGCTGCTTCGGGAGTCGATTCCGCTCTGACCTGCGCCCCTTCTAATTCAAGCAAAGTCCGGAACCCTTCGAGGCCCTCCAGCGAATCGTCGACAAGAAGTACGCGCAGCCCCGTCAGAATGCTGGGATCACCGGTTTTACCCGCGGGCAATACAGATGAAGATGGAGGAAGATGTGGCAGCCAAAGGCGGAAACAGGATCCTTGTCCCAATCCAGCCGAGGTACCCTCAATGCGTCCGCCGTGCATTTCAGCCAGTTGCTTGGTGAGCGACAAGCCGATGCCTAAGCCGCCGCGATCACGTCGGCCGCCGCCGTCCGCTTGGCTAAACATATCGAAAACTTTGGGCAGAAAATCGGGCGCGATGCCTTGTCCCGTATCGCATACCTCGATGCAGACGTATCGATCATCGCGCGTAAGCGACAGATTCACGCGTCCGCCGTGCGGCGTGAACTTCAAGGCATTGCGCACCACGTTCCAAATCATCTGCTCCAGGCGTACCGGATCGGCCTGAATCGTCAACGGCGCGTCAACGCCTGACACTGCCATTCGAATTTGCTTGTTCGCGGCTTCCGCGTCACTCGCCTCGACGATCGCTCGAAGAACAGATGCAAGATTGACCGGCGAGAAGTGCAACGCCAACTTGCCCGTGCGCACCCGCGATAGATCCAACAGGTCGTCAATGATCTTGGATTGCCCAAGGACCGAACGTTGAATCGCGTCCGCCGCATCCTGAACCAGCGCAATATCTTTCACCTCGAGCGAGCGGCTCAGTAACTCAGCCTTGACGTGAATTAAGTTAAGCGGATTCTTCAGCTCGTGCGACAGTACCGCAAAAAATTCATCTTTTTGGCGGTTCACCGTTTCCGCCTGGGCACGAATGGCTCGCTCGAGCGCCAACTGCAGTTGCTGCTGGCTCTCCACGCTCTTACGGTCGGTTAAATCGCGCGCTATTTTCGCAAGACCCTTGAAGCCGACCGTGTCGATCGATGTCATGACGCCGCTGCAATAGATCTTTCTGCCGTCTTTTCTGAGGTGCCAACGTTCGTCCTCGGCACGACCTTCCTTCTTGGCTGTTTCTCTTTCCGCGAGCGCTGCGCCCGGCCGGTCTTCCGGGACGAATATGAGGTCGATCGGCTTGCCCACGACCTCATGTTCTTCAAAGCCAAACATGCGGTGCGCTCCTCGATTCCAACTGAGGATCGTGCCGTCCGAATCTTGCACAATGATTGCATAGTCGTCGGTGGTCAAGGCAGCGAGCTTCAGACGTTCTTCGCTCGATCGGGCCGCTGCCTCGGCCCGGCGTCTTTGCGTGATGTCGATCAGGGTGAGCACAGCACCGTCGATGCGATCGTCCACGGTTCGGTATGGCAGCACGCGAGCGAGGAACCAATCGCCGTCCAAAGTGCTGACTTCCCGCTCCGCCGACTTCAGGTCCTCGAATGCGCTTCTTACATCTGCGGCGAGTTGCGGATAATGCAGGCGATGCGTCAAATCGAGCAAGGGGCGACCGATATCCGTCGCTATTAAATTGAACAGTCCCACTGCTGCGGGCGTATAGCGTTTGATGCGCATCGAACGGTCGACAAAGATAGTCGAGATGCCGGTAGAGGCAATCAAGTTTTGAAGGTCATCGTTGGCTTTCGCGGTCTCTTCTACCTTCGCCTGCAACGCACCATTGACCGTCAGGATCTCTTCGTTGACCGACTGCAGTTCTTCCTTGCTGGTTTCGAGCTCTTCGGACGCTGACCGCATTTCTTCGTTGATTGCCTGCAACTCTTCGTTGGACGCCTTTAGCTCCTCGCTTGAGACGCTAGAATGCTCGACGGTCGATTGCAAAAGCTCCTTTAATCGCCGTACTTCGGCCTCGAGGTGTGCGACGACAGGACTCTCGTCAGTCGGAGCGACTTCGGACACTTCGGGCAACGTGGTCTCCTCCGCCTCATCGAAGAACACTGCAAGGAGGTCTCCAACGGCCGCATCGTAGAACGGGCGCACAGTCATGTTGACGTAGGAAAGAGCGGTACCCCGCGCGAACCTCACGCGTTCTGCATCGACGCTTTTGCCATGTCGCAGCGCCTGAAAGAGCGCAGTTTGAAGCTCCAGCCTCAGCTCGGGGTTGATCAGGGTGAGCAGATTGTGAGACGGTTCACCGCCGACGTATCGGAGGAACCGGCCGACATCCTCTGACATATGCAGGATTTCCCCGTCGCGATCGATCAGCACGCTTGGCGGCGCATAATGCTCCATGGCGCTTCGGTGCAGGGCTGAGACCGACGAGTCCGTGCGACCAATCGCTGGCTTTATGTTACTGAAGTGAGTCGGCTGCGCCAGCGGGCCGACGAACGGTAACGTCGACGCAGGTCGCGCGCTCGCCGATTTCTTCGCGCGATAAATCCGGCTCTTCTTGTCAATGGCGACGAAAAGGTCATCGGCAATCTCAGCCGACTCGGAACTACCCAAGAATAGATAGCCGCCCGGTTGAAGCGCGAAGTGAAATGTTTGCAAGACCTGTCGCTGTACCGTACGGTCCAGGTAGATCAGTAGGTTGCGGCATGACACCAGGTCGAGCTTAGAGAAGGGCGGATCACGCAGCAGGTTGTGGGCGGCAAACAGAACCTGTTCCCTTAAGGATTTGTTGATGAGGTAGCGCCCGTGCGTGAGCGTAAAAAACTTTCGAAGCCGGGCAGGCGGAACGTCGGTCACAATCGGCGATGGATAACTGCCCGTGCGCGCCGTCTCGATAGCGCTCTCATCGATGTCTGTGGCGAACACCTGGATGCCACAACCTTTATTGGCTTCCGCGACACACTCGTTAAGCAGCATGGCGACCGAATACGCTTCTTCGCCGGTCGAGCAGGCCGCCACCCAGACGCGGATGGAGTCGTCATCGGACTTGTCTTCGCAGATGCGCGGCACGATTTCGCGCTCAAGGGCTTCAAAAGCGTCCCGATCGCGAAAGAAATTCGTGACACCGATCAACATGTCCTTAAGCAATGCCGTGGACTCTTCCGGGTGAGTGTCGAGAAACCGCTGGTACGAGGGTAAGTCTGGAAGCGCGTTGACTTGCAGCCGACGTTCAATGCGTCGCAGAACCGTCGCGCGCTTGTAATGCCGGAAGTCGTGCGCGGTGCGGGCGCGCAGCGTAGAAAGGATTTTATGCAGTGCGTCTTCTGCGAGCGGCGCCGAATCCGGCGCTGCACTACTATCTGCCGATGTTGCTATGAGAATCTGATCGTCGCCGGCGGGAGGCAACTGAATCGCTCGCGCGTTGTCGCGCAGTTCGATAAGTTTCTGCGGGATCTCAGCGACCGGTAGCGCAATGTCGACCAGGCCCGTCGCGATGGCATTGCGGGGCATCTCATCGCATTCGGCGTCCTCGGGACTTTGCGCGATCGTGACGCCGCCATGCTCCTTGATCCGACCTATTCCTATCGTGCCGTCGCTGCCAAAGCCCGACAGAACCACGCTGATCGCGCGGGTGCGGTGCACTTCGGCGAGGCTGCGAAAAAACAGGTCGATCGCCACCGGTCGTCCTGGTTCGCGATTCGACGGCGTCACTCTCAGATAGCCATCATTCATCGACAGGTAGTTAGCCGGCGAGATGAGATAGACATGATTCTTTTCGATCTGAGTCGCATTCAGGACTTGCACGACGGGCATTCTAGTGAGTCTCTGGAGCACGGCGTCGGCCTGGCTCTCATGCCTGGGCGACAGATGAAGTACGATCACAAACGCCATGCCCGCGTCGTTTGGCATGTGCTCAAAGAGACGCGTCAGCGCTTGAATCCCGCCGGCCGATGCCCCGATGCCGACGATCGGAAACTCCAGCGACGGCATGACAGAACGAGTCACGTCGGGCGGATCAACTGAAGGCTCAGGCGCTTTATTGCTTGTCATGACGGGCGATGTTGATTACCACGCTTGTTGGCAGTTTTGATTTGAATGCGTGGACGACTGATTCATCTAGCGTACACCACGAGCGTCACGGACGTTGTCTCAACAAAAGATTGCCGAACCGATCAGAGAATTTTCGGGAAAAACTTCCATCGCACGCAAGCTGACAGGCGACGGTCGCGCAAATAGTGCCGGCCCGCGCGAGTCCATCGCAGGCCCTGTCGCCCCAGACTGGCGGGTCTACGTTACACATAAATTTGCCGCGCAGTTGGGTCGCCGGGATTTCGAGGGTCGACAGCGCAGTTTCAGATGACTTTCCAATGAAGACCGAGATCGCCGGCAGAGTGTCCGCGCCGCACCGCTGGCCGACAGCTTGCACGCTTCCGGCGCCTAAATCGGGTGGCGCGGATGACGGCAACGGGTTGAAACGAGTTGGCCAATGCAGGAAGCTGCTTCCACCGACTCGATCGCGCCAACATCAATAAATCCGCAAGGCTACCGATGTAGAACGCAACAGGCTTCAATTTCCGCGAAGGCCGATTGACCCACCGGAACAGCGAAGCGAGCGGCTGTTGTACTTTGCAAGCGGCCATAGCAAGCGCTCGGTGACGACCGACCGTTGAGGGTCGAATTTGCCCATCCACATGGAGGGTGGCTGGCGTTCAACGCGGCTGCGATATGAATGGTGGGTCTCCTTCGTTCAACAGCCGTCCCAGCGTGAATCGATGAACGTCCGCAAAGGCCGATTAGCGAGCAGTGCGGCCCTCCTCTTTCGCCGACTTCGTTGACGGGCCGGGAATCGCCGCAAAAGCGGCAAGCAATGTGCCTTGTGATGGTTGCCGCGCCGCGCTTCAGGGCCGCCCGTGATCGCAGATCTGGTATGTGGAGACGAACGCCGACAGCAGCTTGTCGCCGCCTTTGCCGATCCGGCTACGTGCTCGTCAATGCCAACATCGTGCACGGAGTGCGCGAACGCTTTCCGCCAGGCCCTGCAAGGTGCAGGTTCGCGGGCGATCGCGGAGCCGGTGGACTTCTACAACCGTATCGTCCCACTTCTCGTCAGCGGTCTTTCTTTGAAAACCATTGACACCGGCCTCCTCGTGCACCGATGTCTGCCAGCTGTCCTTTCAGCAGTCGGCGCTCACTAGGCTTGATAATAGTTAATAAGTGTTATACTGTGGGATGACTTGCTTGGAGAGCACAACCATGATCAGTGCAGATCTTGGACAACAGCTTGAGGGATACATCACGAAGCTGGTCGAAACGGGACGGTACGGCTCAAAGAGCGAAGTGTTGCGCGAAGGCGTGCGATTGATTCAGGATCGCGAGACGCAGCTTGCCGCGTTAGATGCCGTGATCGAGCGAGGCGTCGTCGATTCAGATGCTGGCCGAGGAAAACCCGCCCAAGAAGTGTTCGACCGGCTTGAGGCTAAGTATCAGGCGATGGTGAACGGCAAGGCATGATTGTTCGCATCTTACCGGCTGCCGAGGCCGAGCTTGAGGCCATCGGCGACTACATCGCCCGCGACAATCCACGCCGGGCCTTAAGCTTCGTTCTTGAGATGCGTGACAAGTGCATGAGCCTTGCAGATATGCCCCTCGCCCACCCGCTCGTGCCTCGATACGAAGATTGCGGCGTGCGGCATCGTGTTCACGGCAGCTACCAGATCTTCTTCCGCGTTACTGGGCAACCCGAGCGCATCGACGTAATCCACGTCCTACATAGCGCCAGAGACATCGCCGCTATCCTTTTCCCCTAAACACACCCACGAAAAAAGGCCCAGGACGGCTTCGCTGATTTCCGATGCGACGTTGTCGCATCCGTCGGGCATGCGCGATACCGGAACCAGTGACACTTTCGGAGGCGCGCGACGTCCTGCACGATCGGTGTTCCAATGTCTACCGGACGTGCAAACGTCACAGTCCGCATCGCCTTCCACGCGCAGCCGAAAGTCTGCAGCGAAGATTTCCGAGTCAGTGATTCGGTTTTCGTTCGGGACGCGGTGGTCCAAGGCCCGGCAACGTACGCGACGTGGCCTATCGGTGCTGCACGTTCCGCGTTGCCATGTATATGTCAAAAAGGCCCGAATGCAGGCGGCGGATCTCTTGACGCAGGGCAATCAGTTCGTGCTGTTCGCCTTCACGTTCTCGACGCAGAATCTCTCCGAGTAAGGCAGTCGCACGCGATGCCGGCAGATCGCGCTGTACGCGCGCCTCGCCGAGCCTGCCTGTGACTGCCGGTTTGATGATCAGCAGCCACGCTGGAAACCACGCGTAATCTTCGATTTCGCCTGTGCCTCGGAAATCTGCATCAAAGCGTCGATGCAGCACGTTGAGCGAAGCGTCCTGCAGGGTGACGATGAGCGCGGTGAACCGGGCCGGCGCCACCCACGCCAACTCCGCAATTAGCGGCCACGCAGCATCGACTCCGGCGGAACGATAGCGCGCCTCGGTCATCCACGCGAGCGGCGATGGAATGCGCCACCAGGACTCAATCGATTCGATAGCGTCGCTTGCAGCGGCCCAGTCACTTGCCCGAAGCCACAGTGGTGCGGCGTGACTGTCGGGGTCACCGGCACGGTACCTCAACGCTGCGGCGCGCTGAGCGAGTTCACGCCAGCATTGTGTCATCCACAACTGGGCGTACCGCTCGGGCAAAATTTGTCGGGCAGCGTGCGCCACCTCATTCTCAAAGTGACGGCAGATCACGGCCAACTCAGCGTGGTCGGTCACGGCGAGCGTTGATGCGTTCTCAAGTTGCTGGACAAGCACCGTCATGGAAGGCAGGGCACTGTCGCTCGGGTATTCGCCGGCGAGCACTGTGAGTGCCGTTCGCGCCGCGGCGGCGTCGCGAAGCTGCAACTGCTCCACCACATCATTGCGCAGCGCTACGTCCCGGCTGTCGGCAAATATGTCGAGTTGCTGCATTGTCGTCGCGCTCAAGAAGGTCCATGAAGACGATACAGGCTAATCGATTTCGCCGCGTCGAAGAAGCTGCCATGGATCGTTCGACGAAACGCTGCGCTGATTATCGACTGCCAAAAGAAGAGCGACGCATTATTCAGATGCCCCCCAGGTTCGCCGACGCACAAATGGTCGGGCTGTCCGTGCGCCAACGAGGCACGCGCCACAATAGCGCAATCTTCCAGCCTGTTATCATTTTGCGGCATCCGTTTTCCAGGCACCTCCAGTTCCTTCTTTCCCGATGTCATCTCGTCGCCCTTCCTCGCAAGCTGCTCGGTCGTTGTCTCACAAACCGCTCAGCAAAGAGATGCTGCTGCCCCTGCCTCCGTCGGCGGCGCAGACCGTCGCGTTATCGAATCACTTGACGTTCGCCGCCTGTCGGGCCGGCGCTGGATCGGCCTATCTTTTCAACGAGCTTATCCAACTCGTCTACGGCACATTCTTTGTGCAAGATGCGGGTTATGGCGACACGGATGTAATTATTTATGCACGCGCTGAAGCGGCTCTCGAGCGCGGCTTGAAACGCGCTGAGGTAGAGCGAAGATGGAACCTTGAGGCGGCGGATCTGCCGTTGTTCGAAGCGTTGTTGCAGCAGGCAGACCGACAATTAGCGAGCGCGCCAAGATATGTTCACGTTGCGGCACGGGACAGGCTTAAACGGTTCGCCACTAGCGGGCGCGCCTCGCCGCTCCCGTCCACGGCGGCACGCCACTAATCGCAATCGGCCATGCAGCGCGATAGTGCCCATTAGCACCACACTTTACGCGTGCGTGGCGATAGTCGCTCAGTTCGAACGACGGCCGATATAATGGACCGCGGAAATTTCACGCATTGCACCGGAGTTCTCCTATGAGCCAAACCCGCGGACCGAATGCGGGATATCGGGGCAAGCCAAACAGTCGGCGCCAACCTCATCACCTGACGAATCGGAAGCACCCAGCGCGAGTCAATTCTCCTTCTAGAGAGACTAATGGCGGAGCCACGCCGGCGTCGATTATTAAGACTCGTTCGTTGAAAGTCCTCGTCGATGCGATCGGCGCAGAAAATATCGCGTTGGGGCTCGATTCCAGCATGAGCCGGATCGCCGAACTGATGCGCGGCGAGCGATTTACGCCCGAAACCGCCTTCCACATGGAAACGACGCTTGGGCTACCTTCCGGCTTTTTCGACCAACTTCATCCGGTCCTTTCGCCGGAGACGATTGCGCGCCTAAAAGCGCCGCTCGAGTTCGTCCATGCGGACGAGACCGTCGATGGAGGTGGCATCGAGCACGCACCCCTTCTTCCAAGTGCGCAGGAGACATCGCTGCTTGTCAGCAGTTTGTCCAAGGATACGACCATGCCGTCTAAGAGTTCGAAAGAAGCGTCGGGTGCGACCAAGACCCGTGCCAAAAAGGCGTCTGCGCAGGCAAGCGGTTGGGCTGCAAGAGCAGGAGATTCGCCCCCACCGCACCAATCGCATCAAGCGGCCGGGCGGAAACAGGCGCGTCCAAACGGCGGTGTGACCGTAGAGCGCATCAGGCAGGCCAACCTTCACGTTCTCACCACACGCAACGGTTCGAAGGTCAAGCTCGGCGCAGTCTTGGGTCTGAGCGGATCGAATATGGCGCACCGACTCCACGGTAAAAAGCGCATGGATGACTCTGAAGCCGAGCGCTTCACCGCGGGGCTAGGTCTGCCTGCGGGGTGGCTAGACACACCCCGCGCTGAAGCCGACATTCCCGAGTCAGTTGCGCAGCTGCTCGCGCCCACATCACGCGTGCGCACACTTGGCCAAGCACCGGCGCCCACCGCTGTGGCGGCGTCTGAGGACACAGAAGTCGCGGCGGCGCCGACCAGCGAGATAGAACGAGCGCTGCCTAGCGCCCCGAGCAACGCGCACATTGAGCCATTGCCAGCCGATGCGGCAGGCGACGGCGACCACGTTGCGAGCCCTCACCACGAGAACCTCAGCAGTGCAGTTGCAACGCGCCGCGACGGTCCCGTGCAACGCATCGAAAGCAACACGCCAGCAGCCGTTTCCGCACCGGTGGCGTCGCAGCCTGCGGTTGCAATGTCACCGCCCGCTGACACGCCGTCCTCCCCCACTTCCGCGACCAACTTGGACGGTCTCGATGGGATCTCACCTATCGCAGAGGCGCTCCTGAAGACGCTCGCCGGCAAGGCACGCACCGGTCGCTTGGATGAATTGAAGGCGTTGGAGTTATTACAACAGGCGGTTCTGCTCTAGCGGCAACGTCACGACCTATGAACACAGGGTGCCAGGACGATCGAATTCGCGCTGCGCGCGGGGCTTCGTGCGCGAATGCCGAGTTGTCGGGGTCGACGCGTAAGAACCGCATCGGTCACAGACCGCTTGCCGGCCTCACTCACTACGCCACGCGGCGTCCGTCGCCCGCGCCGACGTCCGCCTGTCCTTGTGCGATATTCTCGACGTCAATCTCAAGCGCAGACAGCCGGGCAACTTGAACGGGAAGTAACGCATAGGCGAAGCGAAGCTCGTGCAGGCGCGCTCTCCAGTAGCAAACGCTTATCGGCAACGGAACGGATGTTGCCCGTACTGCCTTCACCACTTTCTGTATATGCGCGAGTTCACGATCCGCTTCCAGGGACGTCCGCTTCGGCACGTCCGCTGAAGTATCCGGCACTTGATGATTTCGCTTTGCTACGATTGACTTCATACGCTGTGCGTCTCCTGATCCGTTGAGACCAGCGTATCGAGGCTCACGAGAAGTCAAGAAAGCATGCGCAGCCGTGTATTGGACTTTGGCTAGAGGTAGGTTCTTGCCGGGCTCCCGCGAATGCGCAAGCGGCGCCGACGCGCTACGTCAGCCCAACCCTTTTTGTCTTGTCTAGCGCCTGTCGGCCTCCCTGCGCGTGTGCAACGCTCGCCCAACCAGCGAGTCCGCATCGCGAATCAGGCGTCGCACGCAATCGTCCACCGCTGCCTTCGAGACCTGACTCGCACTCGCCGCTGCGATGAGGGCATCATAGGCATCGTTGACGTCACTCATCGACACCTCATAGCCGTGGCCGGCCTCCATCCATTGCAGTGCGCACAGCGCACAGTCCATCGCGAAACGGGACTGCTTCGTCTCGAAATCTCGCGCGGCGCGTATGAGCGTCTTGGGATCGGTGGGGCTCTGTCTGGACAGCGCAATGGCCTGATCGAACAGCCCGGCGTCTTTGGCGGCGGCAAACCATTTGCCTTCGGACCCAGGCTCGCTTCGAACCAGGTCCGACAAGATCGTTGCCTGGGCTTTCCCGGGATATTTCTTGGTGATCGCGCGGAAAGTTGCGAGGTACGTGCCTGCACGATTGGCGGCAAGCGCATAGCGCTCGTACGCTTCCTCGGTCATGCCGGACTCGAGGAGGATCGTCTCGCAGGTGCGCGCGATTGCGGATTCGGGCGCATTCAGCCCTCGGCTCGCTTCAGCAAGGCGAAGTGCTTCGCCCGGACGTCCGAGGCAGACCAGCGCGTCGACGGCCCAACGCCGATACCACCAGGAACTTAGGCGATCGCGCCGCACAAGCTCAACGATCTCCTCGAAGCGGCCGGCTGCGTAGAGCGCACTCAAGCACGGCACCACGCCGACGAAGCAGTTGAATCCTTCCGCCTCCAGCACATGCGTGACGAGCGGCAACAGCCGATCCGCCCATGGAGTTGCCAACTCGGGCGTGACGCACAAGCTTCCCCAATGTTCGCCGAGGCTCTCGATGTAGGGCATCTGATCGTCCTGCAACGCCTCGAAAAGCCTTTCCAGCCAGCGCTCCCGTGCTGCGGGCTCAACGTCGGCGGCTGCGATGATTGGGACGAGCGCCTCGATAGCACGATTGACCGCGCTGCCCAGTGCGCCCGAAGAACTGTCGACTTGCTCAAGTGCGGGCGATAGTCTTTCAAGAAGAAGAACGGCCCCTTCCGCACCAAGCGCACCATCGGCGCGGGCGGCCGAACGAATCTCAGATACCGCTTCCTTCAGGCGTTGGATGGGCAGCGAGGATCGCCATCCAAATGCGTTGCGTCGGAAGCGTGAAGCGAAGGTCCATTTTGATGAGGGCATGACAGTCACGTTCCGGCAGCATTTCAGTGCGTCGAAGTCGTCGCGGTCGCGAGCAGGTCCGTAGTCGGGATGCGATAGTCGGTGGTGCGTGGACACCATTCGGTCGGCGGTTCAGGACCCGGCCAGCATCGTCCCTCGACAGGCGTGGGAACCGCAGCGGCACGCATACAGGGTTTTGAGCGCAGCAGTTTTTCGCCCTTCCACAAAAAGTCGATAGTCGATAAACAACTCTTCGCCCGGCTTGATGTCGCGTAGGGCGTGGAAGAAAACCCGGCTGCCATCTTGCTCGGTGTCGCAGTTCGGCGCGCAACTGTGATTGACCCAGCGCGCCGAGTTGCCGCCCTGCGCGCCGTCGATCACGCGCCCGTCGTCAAGGTCGAAGTAAAACGTGTGGCCGTCCTCGGCGGCCGAACGCGCATACTGGCGCTGCGCTTGTGCCCAAGACACGCGCTTGCCCTTGTATTCCAGGACTGTCTCACCAGCCCCGATCTGGGTGAGTGCAAATACACCGCGTCCGTGGACCGGCGAAGAACGTACCACGATGCGGCGCATAACCTTTGCCCTCTCTGTTTGTGCCGTAGCCGGCGAAACGATGTGGTATCGCCGCTGCGAATTGGCATAATGCGATCGACGCACGAGCTTTGACGCCCTATGCCTTCTTCGACCGGTCGCAGCCGCATGAAACGCAAACCGCCTCGCGGCACGCTTGTGCGCTATGAGGACCGCATCGTCGAGGTGCTGGGCGAAGCGCGTGGCCAACGGATCATGATCCGGTCGATTCACGCGGACGGCACCGAACGCCTCACGGCAGTCAAGCTGACCAATCTGCGGCCGTTGGACGACCAGCTCTTCTAAGCGGCGGCATGACTGAGGCCGCCTTGGTTCACGCTTGGTTGACGGCGTCTTTGAAACCCTTGCCGGCCGTGAATTTGACGGTCTTGGCTGCGGCGATCTCGATCGTCTCACCGGTCTGCGGATTTCGACCCGTTCGTGCGGCCCGCTCGCCGGTCCCAAACGATCCGAAGCCGATCAGCTGAACGGCGTCACCGGCAGCCACTGCTTTCGAAATCGTCTCAAACACGGCATTGATGGTCTCTTCTGCCGCGACCTTGCTCGTACCCGACTCCGACGCCACGGCGTCGATCAGTTCCTGCTTGTTCATTGAAGTCTCTTCCTCACTGTGAAAACGAACGCGATCTTACCGAACCGCGACGAAAACAGGCGACCGTCGCTGCTACGAGGCTGCGTCGGTCGCATCCAGATCGAACAGATCCGAGGTGGTGCTCTGTGCGGCGAGCAGTTCGGGCAGAGCACCATTTCTCACCTTCGCCAGCGTGTCCGGCGACAGCCAGATTTCTTCCATCGCATCGATGCCTTCCTCGATCATTCGCTGCAGAAAGAACGATTGTTTGCGCCCCGTGGCCTCGGCCAGCACCCGCAACCGCTGTTCGATGACGGGGTCGATCCGCACCGCGACCACTCGCAGCTTGTTCTCTGCCGATCTTCTCATCTGTTCGCTCCTTTTCCGACCACGCGCACCGCGCGCCTTCGGCCTTGGATTGCGCCTACCGCGGGCGCGATCCGATCATGATCTACGGGCGACCTTTCACGCTCGCCGTTTTGACAGCCGGTGCCTTTCGGGCGACTCGCCCCGAACGGGCTTCCGGGGCGGGCACGCGGGTCGACGGCCGCGCCGCGGTGCGCAGCGACTTCAGCTGTTCCTGAAGCGCGTGATGCGCGGCTTCGAGCGCGGCGAGCTTGCCCTGAAGTACCCCGTTCTGATGGCGCGTGTCGCCCTGCTGCGCCTGCAGCGCTTCGACGGTGCGACGATGCTCGGCCTCTCGCTTGTCTGCCCGCTTGGCCGCCTCGGCCAATTCTTTCTGAGCCTTGGCCGTCGCGCTGCGTTCCCGATCGATTTCGAGAAGTGCCCGCTTTTCCGATGCGCGCACGCGCTCCTCGGCACGGCTCGCGGTCTCGCGAAGCTTCTCCAGATCCCGCGAGAAAATATCACGTACTTTCTCCAATTCCCGCTCGCGTGCAACGGCCTCCTCGCCGAGACGCTTGATCTGCGCCTCGAGCGCCTTGCGCGTGGCAGCCTCTTCGGCCTGCTGCCGCTCCAACTCGCGAATCTCGACCTGCGCCGTGAGCAACGCCGCCGTGCGCTGCTCGAGCGCTGTTTCAGTGCGACCCAGCTCTTCCCGTGCGGCGACGACTTTCTGCTCGGCCTCGGCACGCCGCGCTTCGACTTCGTCGCGCAGCGACGTCAGTTCGGCCTGTGCAGACGTCGTCGCCCGAGTCCAGAGCGTCCCGATCAGCTCGCCCGCCGCTCCGCTCAAGTCCGTCGGCAAGTCCGGGTGCTCGATGCGCACCCGGCTTTTCTCGCGCAGCTCTGTCCAGAACTCGTTCAACACGTTGGCCGGCGTACTCATGGTGCCGCGTCGGACCAGGTTGTAGAGGCGATTGGCCGTCGGCGCGACGCCAAAGCGGAAGAACAGCAGCGCGCACACCTCGCGATAGAGTTCGCGCGTCTTGGGGAATTCGACCTTGAGGCGCTCGATATCGGCCGCGAGACGGGTTTCGTCGGAAAGGGGTTCGGACATAAGCGGGTAAGAGCCGAGAATGCAATAATAATACAACGTATTTCGCTCTTTATCTAACTCATCGGCGCTTTCGATTTGACATTAACCGTATAATGTTGATATTCCCATGCCCAGTTGTCGCCAGAACGAACATGACTTAAAAGCCCCCTATGCCAACCTCACCGCCCTATGCGTTGCAACCGGCACCGCTCGAAACACTCGTCATCCCAGCGACGCTGAACGGCTCCGCGGGCCTAAATCGGGCTGTGACAGGGCGCCCCCAGATTGCCGCCGATCACGACCTCGACGCGATCCGCGCATGGCTGTCACGCTTTGTCGACACGAAAACCACCTTCGAGAATTATCGCAAGGAAGCCGAACGGCTCCTGCTCTGGTCGATCGTCGAGATGGGCAAACCCCTCTCTTCTTTGACCCATGAAGACTGCTTGCGCTATCAGCAGTTTCTCGCCGACCCGCAGCCTGCCGGCACGTGGGTGGCCGGGGGAGGCCGCAAGCATCCACGCAGCGACGCGCGCTGGCGGCCGTTCTACGGCCCGCTGTCGCCGTCCAGTCAACGCCAGGCGACTGTCATCCTGAACGTCATGTTCTCGTGGCTGGTGCAGGCCGGCTACCTTGCCGGCAATCCACTGTCGCTCTCACGCCAACGCACGCGCCACGCGGCGCCTCGTATCACCCGCTATCTGGAGCCGAGCGTGTGGCAGGAGGTCAAGGACTTCATTGCGACGATGCCCAAGCAAACGGACCGGGAAAAAGCCCACGCGTACCGCGTCCGATGGTTATTCACTCTGCTCTATCTCGGCGGCCTGCGCATTGCGGAGGTCGGCGCAAATACCATGGGCCAGTTCTTCCTGCGACACGATGCGGACGGCGCGCTGCGCTGGTGGCTGGCCGTGCACGGCAAAGGCGACAAGCAACGGCTCGTGCCCGCGACCCGCGAGATGATGATGGAACTGTCCCGCTATCGGCAGCACCTCGGCTTGAGCGCCCTGCCGTCGCCCAGCGAAGACACCCCGCTCGTCCTGCCGATAGGCGCCACGGCGTCGAACGAACGCGCCCAGACGTGCGCGCCGCTTACGCGCGCGGCGCTGCACGCCATCGTCAAGGACGTGTTCACGGGCGCCGCCACACGTCTGCGGGAGCGCGACGATACAGCAAGCTCGCGGGCTGATCTGCTTGAAAAGGCCTCCGCGCATTGGCTCAGGCACAGCGCCGGATCGCACATGGCCGACCAAAAGATTGACCTGCGCATGGTGCGCGACAACCTCGGACACGCCTCGCTAACGACGACCAGCATCTACTTGCACGTCGACGACGATCGGCGCCATCAAGAGACCGAAGAAAAGCACCGGGTAGACTGGTGACTGAACCGGACATCATCGGAGTCTTGCGCCCGTTCAAGCGGCACGTCTCCCAAACCGGGCGAGGTCATGCCAAAATCGCTTGACCGCGCAACACGATGAACTCGCCATGGAAGCCCTTGACTTTGAAGCACAGATTTCGACTAACCGACGCGGCGTGACCTTCGTCCTAGCGGGAAAGAACGGCGCGGTCGAATGCATGATTGTGCGTGCCGCGCTGGAGGCCTGTTTTTGGCTGCCAACCGATGCGGATGATGCCAAGATGATGAAGACCTTCCACGATGGTGTCCACCGTATTCACGCCGTTGCGCATCGCAAGCTACTCGCGCGTCCCTCGACGCGCCTCGAATTAACGACGGCCGACTTCTCCCGCGGCTGAGCGAGAGTCCTATCTGGATCACGCTAGTGGCATGTGTTGCTGGCGCAGCTGTGGAGGTCGTTCGCGGGGCAGACGATTAGTTGCAAGATTGTGCGGTCGCCGACCGCCATCTCGCGGCCGTTCCTTTTGGGAGATTGCCGAGCGACGCTCTGTGCCTTATTTTTCGGTGGGTTTGCATTGCCCTTCCCCGTTGGGCGGACATCCTCTGTCGTGTCGCGGATCGATCGCGTCGCGAAACCGGATTCTTCGCGGCGGGCCAAATTGCCTATATCTTTCGGGATTCAAAACATGAGCAACCAGGTTCCCAAAGTGATCGCGCATGCACCGGGCTCACCCGGACAATTCAGCGAACTCGCCGCACAAGTCAGAGACGCAACGGGCGCCGCCTGCGTAGCTCTGATAGTCGTCGACGCCGCCGGAAATGGTGGCTACAGCATCGCCGGCCCGCTCGACGCTCAACTCAGCATTCCGCACACGCTCGAAGAGGTCGCTCTCCAGCTCCGCTCACAACTTGCGAGCTCCATCCAGTAACACGCGCTCCACGATCGCAGCCGAACACAGCGCTGCTTACTCACAGCGCCCCAAGGGGCGAAATCGACCCTCAACAGCCATTACGTCTGTGGGTCCATGACGTCCGCTATGCGAACGGAACGAGACGTCGCTACGTCGCCGACCGTGCGTTGCATTTCCTATAGACCACGCTCAAATTCATCCTCACCGCATTGGCATCGGCACAGGCGCGAAGTAAAGTCAAAGTGACGACGTAATCTTCGCGTCCACTGCCAAACTCTGCGAACCCGCTACGCCAACTGTGCCAACTGCACACCGCATACATCGATCATCCAACGACAAACGCAACAGTTACCGCACGCTCGACCTTTACCGAATGCCCCGTGCTCTTAAGCAACCCCGACTTCCGATCGATGGCCAGCGAATTCACCGTACCGCTTTCTTGATTCGCGACCACCAGCCACCGCCCTGTCGTATCGATGCCGAAACTCCACGGTTTCGAGCCATCCGAAGCGACACGCTGAATCTCCGACAACGTTCCACTCGAAGCATCGATACGATAGACGACGATCTGGTTCTCGCCGCGATTGGCCACATAGACGAAATGCCCATCGCCGCTCACCGCGATTTCCGCGCCGCTCTTCACGCCCGCAACTCCCGCTGTGGGAATCGGCAGTGATTGTGCGAGCGTCAGACGCCCTTGCTGCGCATGCCATCGAAACACCATGACGTCGGCGGACAACTCCGTGACGAGATACGCGAAGCGCCCATCCGCGCCGAACACGATATGACGCGGTCCGCTGCCGAACGGTGCAACGAAATCGCGCGGCGGATTCGCGTCATCCTTCGAGAGCGTGTGCGTCGAACGATCGAAGCGATAGACGAACACGCGGTCCGCGCCGAGATCGGGCACGAGCACATAGCGTCCGGATGGATCGACGACCGCGTCATGCGCATGCGCGCTCATCTGCCGCTTGTTCGGGCCGGAGCCGCGTTCGCTGATCGTCGATGCCGGCGCTTGCGGCTCGCCTTCCCGAACCGCGACGCTCGACACCGAACCGCTGTTGTAATTCGCCGCGAGAATCGTGTCAGACGAAGCATCGAAAGTGAGATGCGTGGTGCCGATGCCTTTCGTCGCAACCACGGCAAGCCGCCGAAGAGCGCCCGTCTCGCGGTTCACGCCGAAAGCGGTCACGCTGCCCGGTTTGCTGCTTTGATCGTCGACAGCGTAGAGCACCGGCAGGCGCGGATGCGCCATCAGCCAGGTAGGCCGGATGTCCCCGCCGGACGATGCAACGACCGAAAGCTCGCCGCTCGATGTATCGAGCCGCAAGGTTTCGATGCGATGTTCCTGCGTGCCCACGTAGACCCATTCGGGCGGCGCGTCCTGCGCGGGCATCTCGGCGCCGGCGTACAGTGCTGCCGCGAGCAGCAGCACGAAAACCGGCAAGGAGCGTTGAAAGAACTGAAACATGATCGAATGGTGGATGACGTTACGACAAGCCTATTCGATCCGGCACCGCGCGTCCCTGCAAAATTAACCGATTCGCCAGGACGTTTTTCATCATCACGCGCGAAATGCCGCGCTATTGCGACGATGCCTTCCGTTGCGGCTGTTGCTGCCGCGCCGCCGCGCGAAATTGACTCGGCGCCTGACCAACCTCGCGACGGAAAAAACGGGTGAAATACGCGGCATCCGCGAAGCCCAGCCCGAAGGCGATCTGCTCCACCGACATGTCGCCGAAGATGAGATTGCGCTTGGCCTCGGTGATGATGCGCGCATGGATCATCTTGGTCGGACTCTGCTCCGCCGCCGACGCGCACGCCGCGCGCAACTGCACTAGCGAGATTGCCATCCTCGATGCATAGTCCTGCAAAGGCAGGTTCTCGCGAAAATGCTCGTCGATCAGCTTGCGAAAGCGCTCGACCACGAGGATATCGTGACGCGAGCCGGATTCGTTGCCGGTCTCGTCGATGCTTGCTTCGCGCAGCAGCCTGAGAAGAAGCAAAGTGAGCAGCGCTTCGGTTCCCGTTACGTGGCCCACGGCATCCGATTCGACTTCCTGCGCGAGACTTCGAATGAGGTTATAGACATCAATGCCGCCTGCATCGGAGTCAGTCAGCGCAATCACGCGCGGCGATGCCCACAGCGCGATGAATTCGTGCAACCGCGCATTGACCTGAGCGAGATAGGACACTTCGATGGTCACGACCCAGCGGTCGGCATCGTACTCGTAGTCGAGGCCGTGAACGCATTCGGTCGGCAGCAGCAGCGCGCACGGCCCTTCGAAAGGCACGCTGCGGCCTTCGAGATTCATCACGCCGCGTCCATTGCGCACGAAAATGAGCTGGCCGTATTCCGGATGGGCGTGCGGCTCGGTGCGCCAGCGCCCGCGCTCGGTGACATGGCCGACATGCACGAACCATTGCTTTTCCTCGGGTTCATCGACATAAAGCCGAACCTTGGGAACCGTCGTGAGCTGGGATCGGGGCGGATTTTTTCCCGAGGTACCGCGTGTCATTGCGTCTCCTTGACGGCTGGCGCTGACGACCGCCGTCTGCTTTCCAATCATGCGCGGCAGCTTATGGCGCTGCTTATTGCGATGTCCCGAGGTCACGCGGGACGTAACGAGAAGGAGATCATAAACCCGCCGAAGGGTCGCGAAAACGACAGGAATTTTTCCACATATTTCCGCGTGATGCGCCTGCTATTTACCCCGACGCATCGATCAGAAGCGATGCACCATGCCGACGACCACACCGCGCGAATCGGTGCCTGGCGCGACCGCGAGGCCGGTGTAGCCCGTGCCGTTGAGCGTGAATTTCGCCAGATTGCGGTTCTGAATGAAGCCCGCCGAGCCGTAGAGCGTGGACCGCTTGGACAGCGAATACGAATACGTGACGCCGATCTGCTGTGCGTTGTTGCCCTGCCCCAGCCGGTCGTGCGCGTAGCCGTACATGAGCGCGAGCTGGTCTGCCGGCGTGAAAGAATAAGCGCCGGACACTTCATAGACATCGCGCTTGACGCTGTCGTCGGTCTGCCGTTCCGTGTGATACGCCAGATAAAGACGCGCCGCGCCGATCGTGACCGATCCGCCCGCATTGAATAACTTCAGGATCGAAGTGCCCGTCGCGTTGGCGGCCTGCTCATAGCCGGCGGCGAGTCGAAACGGCCCGTTCACGTAGCGCACAGCCGCGTTATAAAACTGAATCCCGTTGACAGGTTTGGTCGTTGCGTCGCGCATTGCTACCATGAACTGCGCGGTCACGCCGTGGAGCGTCGGCGTGAAGTAAGAGATCGCGTTGTTTTCGCGGATCGTGAGGCTGTTGAAGCTGTTCATCGGCGAGCCGATGCTCATCACGGCCACCGGATCCAGTTCCGGGTTCATGAACATGTACTGCGGCGTGTTCTGCAATCCGATGCGCGCTTCGCCGAATACACCCGAAACACCGACCCACGCCTGCCGGTTGAAGGCGGCCGCAGCGTTGGCGGCTGCGCCCGTCACGCCGGAAAATCCCTGTTCGAGCTGAAAATTGATCGCCATCCCGCCGCCGATGTCCTCACTGCCCTTCAATCCATAACGGCTCGCGAACAATCCGCCCGACACGGCGCGCGCGACCGAACCGCCCGTCGTGTTCCGATATTCGATGCCGTTATCGATGATCCCGTAAAGTGTGACCGCCGATTGCGCATGCGCCAGATTGAGCGTGCAGGCGCATGCCACGCCCGTCAGCGTGATTAACTTTTTCACCTTGTCTCCTGACTTCTTTTTTTCGGTCAGCGCGAAGCCGCTCGACGGAATACGCACTTACGTCTTGACGCCTAGAAGTGAATCTCGGCCATCACCATGGGCGCGGAGGTGACGGTGCCAGGCGCCGCGCTCGATGGCGTACCGTACATGTGATGCCAGTACTCGTATCCGACGCCGGCATAGACCGTGCGCGGATGCCCCGCGAACGAACCGAGATCGGCGAGCAAGGAAAAGCGCGTGAGGAATTCCGTTTGCGTTTCGACGCCGAAGCCGTCCTTGCCCTTAGGGCCCGTCACGCTTGCGAAGCCACGCAAAACGAGCGGCAACGGACCCGCTCTGAACGGAAAGAGCCACGAACTCTCGATGTGCCACGCCGTATGAAAATGCACGTCCTGACCGGTGATGCCGTTGTGATTGCTCTCGGTGCGCATCCCTGCCGTGATATTCCAAAAGCCGTGCGGCACAGTGAATTCGATGGTTGGTCCGAGCACGAGCATACGTGCGCGCTCGCCGAAGGAATCGTTCTTGGCACCGAACTCATAGCCGGCGGTCAAGCCATAGTCACGAATGAAACCGAAGCCCACCGAGCGGCCGAGTATCTTGCCCGCGCTCAGTTCCACGCGGCCCACGCTATAGACTTCCTGCGCGCCGCCTGACGAAGGACCGCCCGCCTCCGAATTGGCCGAATTCGACACGAGATAATCGACATTGAAGGCGTAGCTGCCGTAGCGAAAGCCACCCGTCGTCGTGAGAGAGCCGATGTTCTGCGCAACCTTTTTCGCAATGCCCGGGTAGTGAAAGTCGCTACCGTATCGATAGCCGATATAAGTGTCATTCCACGTGACGGGCGGCTCGCCCAGCTCTTCGCCTGACTTCAGGCTCGGCGCGGACAAAGGCGCGGCCGGGTTTACCTGCGTCTGTTTTGCCGTAGGCGGCTCGGAGCCGCTCGGCGCCGTATAAACTTCGGCATTGGCATACTCCGTCACGCAACACAGCAACGCTGCGCCAATCAGCGGCCTCTTCAGGGCTGACGAAAGTTTCTTCATGTCTCCATCCGTTTTTTTAATCCACCCCGTTCGATTCGCTTGACGTGTGAGGCGTCTAAGTGAATCCGGAATGTGCTAGTTTTCTGCGGGTCTCGATACGTCCGTTTGCTAATTCTTTATTCGACGCAAGATCATAGTATTGAAATCGGGCACCAGAGCCTTTACACAAAAGTGATATTCGCTGGCATTTTTGTTAGCTGCGCGCTTGAATTTCCGTGAGGCAGTGCCCAAGAAAAAAGGCGTCGTGCACAGCCACGACGCCTTCTCTTAACCAAGCAAATTCGTGCTTCAGTTATTCGGCACGTACAACGGCATTGCCTCTTCCCAGAGCGTGTCCGTGACGGCGTGCGGGTTGCTGCCGTCCGCGTTCATTACCCAGTTTTGACCGTCGGGCTGAAAGCTGTTGTCGTACAGCGCGAGTTCGTCGCGAAAGCCATAGGTGCCCGAGCTATACGCAATACGCCCGTCATAGGTCCACACCGCATGGCCTTGATTCGAGCCGTCCGATGTGAGGCGCTCGAGATGCGTTCCGTCAGGGTGGATCGTGAACACGTCGTAGTTGAACTTGTTCGGATCGTCTGCGTTCACCTGCTTGCGCGTGAAAACGATTCTCGCGCCGTCCGGCGACCATCCCGGCAGATTGTCCTGACCGCTGGTCAGCACCATCGTCGTGCGCGTGTCCAGATCAAGGATGCGCAGGCCTTGCAGCGTCGTGTTCGACACGCGATAAACGATCTTCTTTCCATCGGGCGAATAGCTCGGAAAGCCCGCGTTCATCGAGCCGTCCGTGAGAATCTCCGGATGCCCGTTCATACTGCCATCGACTCTGATGCGCGCAATGCGCCCCGGCCCCGCGCCGCGAGTGAAGAACCAGTCGCCGATGCCGAACGCGACCCATTGTCGATCGGGCGACCATGTCGGCTGGAATGCGCCGGCCAGCCCCTTCTTGATCATGTCGGCGTCGAGACCACTCACCTGCGAATCGTAGATGCGGCGATAACCGGTGAAGTCCGTATTGATGACCGCAATCGATGAACCGACCGCCTTCTCGGTGTACACGAGTTGCTTGCGATCCAGCGAGAGTTGCGGAAACACGTCGATGTATTTGTAGCTCCACGCGCGATCGAAGCTGAACATCGGCGTGCCGTTCGGACGCGCGGGGCGGAACGTCACCTTTTCGTAGACCATCTTCTTGCCGTCCGCCGAATACTGCGGCGATCGAATGCCCGAGTTGGCCGTCGAACGGAAAGTGCCCGCCGTCGTGTAGATGCCTTCGGTGTCGCCGCCTTTGACGTGAAAGGCGACATCGGTGGCGTCGAGATAGTGCGGAAACACCTTGAAGCCGGGCGTCGATGTCAGCGAGATCTTGGAAAGATCACTCAGCGCGACCGATACGATCTGCGAACTGACCGCGTTGATGCCTTCCGGCCGGTGCGCGCCCCACGTCGATTCGACCGGCGTTTCATAAAACACGACATGCGTGCCGTCCGGTGACCACGAAGGTGAACCATCGTCGAAGCCGGGATGACTCGCGATCTTCTTCCATCCGGAACCATCGGGCCGAATGACGTAGATGCTGCTTTCCTGCGTGCGCTCCCAACCGACCGGCAGATTATGGCCGCGCCATTCCGAACCGATATCCGACGACAGCGCCAGCCACTTGCCATCCGGCGACCACGAAGGGCGGAAGTAGCTGTGCGGCTTCGATGCATCGAAAGCAATTGCGCCGGTGACGTTCGTCAGCAGGCCTGTTGCGATGTTCAGCGTCCACAGGTTCGTCGTCCCGAAGCCCGCATCGCCCTTGCGCGACGATACAAACGCGATCAAGTCGGGGTCGGTTGGAGAGAACTGCGCGGCATCGTCCACGGCGATGTGATCGGTGAGACGCTGCAGACCCGTCCCATCAATTTTCACGCGATACAGATTCGATTCGCCCAGTCCGTCGCGCTCGGACGTGAACACGATCCACTGGCCGTCCTTCGAGAACGACCCGTGGTAATCGAAGCCGGGCGTTGGCAAGAGCCTGTGCTCGTCGGTGCCGTCCGCATTGGCGATGTACAACTCGGACGTGACAGGTCCCACGCGGTTGAGCAGCATGGTGCCGCTCGCACCGTTCATGTCATTCGATGCCGCATTCGCGACACCCTGACTCGCCACGCATACGCCGATGACGAACCGCGCTACGCGCTCCATGAAACACATACTCGAATACACAGCGTGTCTCCAATCGTTATATGCACGCCAGGGCAGGCATGCCGCTTTGCGTCCCTGGCGTAGCGTGGTGTCAACGAAGTCCGCTCACTCGGCGGCCTTCCAGTACATGAAGCCCATGCCTTCGCCGGTGCCGGCGGGCGTGCGCCAGCACGGCACATAGTCCACCAGCGTCATTTGTGCCCGGGTTTCCTGCACGGCCTTCATCACGCTCACATAGAGCTTGATTTCCGATGTGCCGGACTGATACGAGCGGTCGTCCACCGCGGCCAGTCCGTCGTAGTCGTAATCGGCCAGCATCTTCATGATGCGATGATCGAACTCCTCGTCATTCACGAAGTGTGACAGCCCGCCGGACGCGAAGATGCCCACGCGCACGTCTTCGGGCCACGCGGCGATGGCATCGCGCAGGATGCGGCCGAACTCGATACAGCGCGACATCGACGGCTGCGTCGGCGGATAAAAGCAGTTCATGATGACCGGCACGTGCGGCGGGGGCGCATCGCCCATGATCTGGTGATAGACGAAGCTGTACGCATGCGGCACGACGGGATACTGGGGCAGCGGCTTCATCCACACGTTGTCGGGCCACGCAAAGAGATCGGTCAGATCGAAGTTCTCGCGCTGAAAATATTCGATGAGGTAAGTCGCCAGCTTCGGATGGCAGTCATGCACCACATGACGATCCGGCGCATACACGGCGCGCTGCGGCGGACCGTTGTGCACTTGCGCGCCGCTATAGATGGCGATCGATGGCGAGAAGTCGGTGAAGATCTCTTTCTGATCCTTGCCCAGAATGATGGCCACGTCGATGTCCGCCTCGCGGTAAGCGGCGGCCATCTTGTCGAGCGCCGCGCGGCAGCGTTCAGCGCGCGCCGTGCGTTCCTCGATGGTCAGGAATTTCTCGAACGCCGCCTCGCGATAGGCTTCAAGTTCGGGATAGGTCCACGTCCGGTTGCGAAACCAAAGCTCCTTGTTGTTGCGGTCGCGCTCGCCGTTGATGAGCCAGTCCTCCGGAGCCTGACCCAGCATGCCGCTGTGCGGCACCGCCATTCCGAATACGATCTTCGCCATGTTTGGTGTTTCTCTTTTGAATGTGATGAGTACAACGATGTCCTGGTATTCAGGCGCGTCGCAACGTGCCTTGCTGTTCGGTGACTTTCGGCGCCCATTCAGGGCGATAGAGCACGATGGTGGCCATCGCACCCACCACCAGAAAGCCGAGAATGACCACCATCGGCAGGTCGTAACTTCCGCTCAAGTGCAGCAGCCAGCCAGACAGACTCGCGGCCACACCGCCCGCGAGACTCGTCGCGACTTGCTGTACGCCGGTCACGAGGCCGATGGCCTGCTTCGGAATCAGCGTGAGGCGCGACAGCACGAGATTGTTGGCGGTGACAAGACCGAGTAGCGAGAGCGACAGCACGTTCCAGAACAACGCCATTTCGAGCGAGTTCGCATACGCGCCGAGCAGCACCGTGCAGCCGCCCGCGAAGCCCGTCACGGTGAAGGCCTTGCGCACGAGGATCGGATTGCGGCCGCTTGCGATGACACGATCCGCCGCCCAGCCCGCGAGCGCAGCGACGATCGCGATGCCCGCGAAGCTGAAGAACGTAAAAAGCCCCGAGCGCGAGATCGACAGGTTGCGTTGTTCGACCAGATACGCGGGCATCCACGTCATGCAGTAGAACGTGAAATAGCCGTAGCAGAAGTTGGTGATCATGCCGCCCCACACGACGGGACTCGTCATGATGTTGCCGAGGCCCACCGAACGCGCCCGCTGATCCGATATCGCAATCTCGGCCCTCGACGGAAAGTCGCTGCGCACGATCGTGAGCCAGGGCAGGAGCCAGAACAGCCCGACAAGACCGGTGACGACGAACATCGTCTGCCATGAGTAATGCACGATGAACCACGCGCCCACCGGTGCGCCGAGCGCGGGGCCGAACTTGTTGCCCATCGCTAGAATGCCGACGGCGAGACCGTTCTGGCTTTCGTCGAAGTTGTTTCGAATCCACCGGTAACTGGCCGGAATCACGATCGCTTCCGCGATGCCGATAACGAGCCGCATCACGACGAGACTCGTTAGCGCGGTCACCGCCCCCATCAAAGCCGTCGCGATACACCACAACGAAAAACTGATCGCATACGGCCACTTCACGCCGTAGCGGTCGGCGACCCAGCCCATCGGTATCTGAAACACGCCGTAGGACCAGAAGAACGCCGCGTTAATCCAGCCGCGATCCACGTCGTTAAGCGCAAAATGACGAATGAAATCCGCGTCCGCCAGCGTGGCCGAAATGCTCGTGCGATCGACGAAGGAAATCAGTACGCCGAGCGCGAGCAGCGTGAGCACGGCCCAGCGCTGTGTCAGTCCGGGTTTGCTTGTCTCCATATGCCCTGTCTCTTCTGTTCGATTGAATTTTCTTGATGGAAGCAAGAATAAGTAAAGGTGTCGCCCGAGTCCCTACACAAAACTGAGTTTCGATGGCACTTTTCTTTAGGGGCAGCGCGAGAACACTCGCCTGCTTAAAAATCCGGTCGAAATCGGAATTAAATCCCGGCAAACCTTACTTTTGTACAGGGACGCATCCCTCGCAATCCCCTATTCTCCATTCGCTTCCCGACGCGACAGCCGATATCGCATCGCGCCGCCGACCGTAAATATTGGTACGCGTCCTTTAGCGCGAGCCCGCCGCGCGTGGCGCGCAACCTACGCACATCGCCTCGATCCATGGCCGCCCCTGGACACACGCGGCTTCTCGTCGCGCCTGGAGCAAGCGTCCGCGTCGCGGTCACCGCGCATCGACGATCGACAATTAAAACCGGAGACACAATGAAAAAGCCGTTCCTTTTGCCCCTGGCGCTCTGCGTTTCAGGCGCATTCGATAGTGCTCAAGCGCAATCGTCGTTGACGCTCTATGGCATCGTCGATAATGGCATCGAATTTCAGAACGGGGGTCAGGGATCGGTTGTGCGAGCGGTATCGAGCGGACTTTTCGCCACCGTGTATGGCTTGAGAGGCAGCGAAGACATCGGCGGCGGATATCGCGTCAATTTCCAGCTCGAACAGGGCTTTTCCGGCGTGACCGGCGCCGCGACCGATCCGACCGCCGCATGGAATCGGCTAGCGTGGGTCGGCATGAGCGGACCGTTCGGCGAGTTGCGCATCGGACGTCAGAAGAAGCCCGAGTATCTTTTTCTGAACGGCGAAATCGATCCGACTGCCGTGAAAAGCATTGCATCGCCGATCAACAACTTTCAGGACGTGACCGTGCGCGCGAGCAATGCGATCGCTTATTTTGCGCCCACGATTTACGGCTTGAGCACGCAAGCCATGATCTCCTTGCGCGACCAGACGATGAAGCCAAGCAATGGCTTGCACTTCTATAACGTGGTCGCGCGCTATGTGAACGGCCCGTTTCGCATGTCCGCCGGCTATGAATCGCAAGGCAACGCCACCGGCAGTTCCGTGCAGAAGGTATGGCGCGCGGCGGCGGGCTATCGCGCGGGCCATCTGCGCGTGTATCTCGCGTATCAATCGGAATGGCAGACGGACAACAGCGAAAATCGCGACATTTACGAAGCATCCATGTCTTATCTGCTCGATCCGTTCAATCTCGTTTCGGTCATGTACGGCTATGCCCGTGATCGCGCCGGACAGGGAAAGAACGCACAGCAGATCGGTCTCACCTACGAGTATTTCCTATCCAAGGCGACTAGTCTTTACGCGGCTGCTGGTTTGATCGATAACCACGGTCAAGCGAATTACACGCTCGACGGCACGCAATACAGCGGCATTCCGACCGCGCCCGGCGCGTATGCGCGAGGTATCGTGTTAGGAATGACGCACAAGTTCTAGGCTTGACCAGGGTCTAACCATATGGTCAAACACCAGGCTTGATAATTCAATAGACTCAGTATTTACCCTTAGTGTGTAATTCGTCTATCGCTGCTGATCACACGGCAGACACATATCAAAGGGCAAATATGAATTTCTCGATCGCGACCATCATCACCGCCGTTTTCCTGCTTCCTGCAGTGGCGCTCGCTCAATCGAGTGACACACTCACGCGCGAGCAGGTCCGCGCGGAGCTCGTGCAACTTGAAAGGGCTGGCTTCAATCCGTTGAGCAATTGCACGGGTGACTGCCCCGGAAGCCTGCGACGCGCCGAAGCTATCATCATGCGAGAGCAAGCCGCGGCCCGCGCCGCCTATGGTTCCGGGTCGAGCGGGACCGCGCAATCGGGAGGATGAGCCACCCGGTTGTGCTGTCCTGTCACGCGGCTACCTGGCGATGTCGCTGGACTGCGGCATCGCTCTCCGGCCGGTTTCGTCGACGTGGCCTTTCATCGCCTTGCGCGCAGCGACGCGGAATTCCGCAGCCTGTATTTCACCGTCAGGAAAATCCGCCCAGGCGGTCGGGCTATAGCCCGCATTTTCAGCGCGGACGAGATCGGCGCGAACCTGTGCACGAGTCAAGGACTGGTCGCTTGTCTGCGCAAAAGAAAAAACGGGAATTGAAAAAGTCAACCCTAAAACTGCCTTGACGAGCGGTTTCATGCGACACCTCCCAGTGCGGCCTGGCGACACTGCATCGCGGGACGTGTGCAGTTCGCTCAAACAGTCTAGCAGGGTTAGCAATTAGGGGTTGACACCTAGCTGCTGGCGCTTGCGTACGATTTCAGGTCGGAACGAGGTTTATCGAAAGCGAGGGAGAGGTCGGCGGATAAACACGCCACGATCCATCGTCGTGGCGAAAAAATACGATAGCGAAGGCCCTCGACGACACCGTCACTTCGATACGCACCGCGCGCCAGGGCATGGCCTTCGAACGCGCGGCGCGACTGACTCGAATATTCCCCGCTCGCCCCAACCAGTCGTGCATCAGGAACCGAAGCGATTTCCCTGGTTCGCTCATGGTTGTTTCCCGTTCGGATCGACGAAACCGTAGATCTCATTCAGGACACTCAACTGGGCGCTGGCGCCGAAGCGCTCGATATACCGCACTATGCTTGATAACAAGGCTCTCATGTCAATCACTTCACCGTAGTCATCCGAAACCGGTAACGGCGCGCTGCCGCATCAATGCAGCGCGTCGCGCTTGGCGAGCGGCTTGAAAAGGCGGCTCCAGGCGGCGCTGATCACAACCGTCGCGCAGCCACCCACGACGACCGAGCCGACGACGCCAAGCGCCGTCGCACTCACGCCGGACTCGAATTCGCCGAGCTGATTGCTCGCGCCGATGAACAGCGTGTTGACCGCCGCGACGCGCCCCCGCATGCGATCAGGCGTTTCGAGTTGAATCAACGTCTGCCTGACGATCACGCTGATCGTATCCGCGCCACCCGACACCGCGAGCAACAGCAGCGAAACGGGAAACCATCGCGAAAGGCCGAATGCGGCGATCGACACGCCATAAACCGCCACCGCGACCAGCAGCTTCTTGCCGACCCCGCTGACAATCGCGCGTCTTGAAAGCACGAGTCCGACGCACAACGCGCCCATGGCCGGCGCGGAGCGCAGCAAGCCCAGCCCTTGCGGTCCGACGTGCAGAATCTGCTTCGCGTAGACGGGAAGCAGCGCCGTTGCGCCGCCGAACAAGACCGCGAAAAGATCGAGCGAGATCGCGCCCAGCAGCAGCGGACTACCCCAGATGAAGCGCAAGCCCGCGAGTATCGTGTCCCGCGTTACCGGTTCGCGAGACGGCGGCGTGTAGTCGTATCGAACGAACGCATACATCACGGCGCTGATGCAGAACAGCAGCGCGCTCGTCAGATATACCGTGCCGACGCTGACCGCGAACAGCACTCCGCCCAACGCCGGCCCGGCGATCACTGAGATTTGCTGGACCACCGTGCTGAGCGCCATCGAGCGAGCGAGCAGTCTGGGCGGGACGAGCATCGGCAAGAGGGCCTGCTGCCCTGCCATCTGGAACGGTCTGATCGCACCGAGCACGACCGAGAGCGTCAGCAGCACGTCGCGCGTCACGTTGTGCGTAGCGGTGGACACTATCAGAAGCATCGCCACGACCGCCTGCAATGCCAGGCACGCAGCGACCATCCGTCCACGATGCAGCCGGTCGGCGCAATGCCCTGCGATGAGCGTCGTGGCGAGGCCGGGAAGGAACTGGAACAGGCCGACGAGGCCAAGATCCCACGCGCTCGATGTCAGGTCATACATGTGCCAGCTGATCGCGAGCATCAGCATTTGCTGCGCGCTGATCGAGGCGACGCGCGCTATCAAAAAACGCATGAGCGACGCGTGACGCAGCAGGGACGTCACCTCGTCGGGATGAGTCTGCATGGACGGGGATGAGGGTTGGTGCGAAGGGGTCATGACACGTCACGCATGGGAGCGTTGACTTTGGGCGCCCACTTCCTTCGAAGCAGCACGACGGTACTGGCGGCCCCGAGCAGCAGGAACGCGAAGATTGCGAGCATCGGCAACGTATAGCTGTGCCCGACGTGCAGCAGCCATCCCGACAGGCTTGCCGATACGCCGCCCGCGAGACTCGTCGCCACTTGCTGCAGGCCGGTACTCAATCCGACCGCCTGCTTGGGAATCAGAGTGAGTTTGACGAGGGCGAGATTGTTCGCGGTCACGAGGCCGAGCAGCGAAAGCGACACGACGTTCCACAGCAAGGCCATCTGCGGCGAATGCGCATACGCGCCGAGCAACACCGTAGTCCCGCCGACGAATCCGGCCACGATAAACGACTTGCGCACGATCACGGCATCGAATCCGCATGCGATCAGCCGGTCGGCTGCCCATCCCGCGAGGGCGGCCACGACCGCGATCCCGACGAAGCTGAAGAACGTATAAAGACCGGATTGATCGAGCGACAGGCCGCGTTGCTCGACGAGATAAGCCGGCATCCACGTCATGCAATAGAACGCGAAATAGCTGTAGCAAAAGTTGGTGATCAACCCGCCCCACACGACCGGACTCGACAGCAGGTTCGAGAGCGGCACCGACGCCGCCCGCTTCCTGGCGACGGCGAGTTGCGCACGCGAAGGAAAGTCGTTCTTGAGCATCAGCAGCCAAGGCGCAAGCCAGATCAATCCGACGAGTCCGGTGATCACGAACATCGCTTTCCATGAACTTGTCGAGATGAGCCACGCCGCAATGGGTGCGCCGAGCGCTGGTCCCATCTTTCCGCCGATGGAATAGATGCCAAGCGCCGTGCCCTTTTGCGCTTCATCGAAATGATCGGCGAGATACCGATACGTCGCCGGAACCACGACGGATTCCGCGACGCCGATCAACAGGCGCACGATGATGAGCGCCCAGAGCGTCGTCACCACGCCGGTTGCGGCGGCCGCGAGACACCAGAACAGGAAGCAGATCGCATATGGCCACTTCACGCCGTAGCGATCGACCAGCCAGCCCATCGGCAATTGAAGCAGGCCATACGACCAGAACATCGCGGAGCCGAGCCATCCGCGCTGAACGTGCGTCAGTGCGAATTCCTGGACGAAATGATGGTCCGCGAAAGCCGCGGACATACTCGTGCGATCCACGTGCGAGATCATGAGCCCAAGCGCGAGCAGCACGAGGATGCCCCAGCGGTTTTCGCTCCGCGCGCGTTCGACCCGGGTGATCTCCACTTTGCTCTCCGATGTTTTTAACCGAGGCTACCGGTCACGTCGTCGAACAATTCGTCAACGGACAGACGACGTGGAATGATCTTCTGATCGAGCGCCCAGTCGACGGCCAGTTGCAGGCCCTTGCGGTTCGCTTCGAGTCCGATCGGTGGAAACACGGCGGGAACGCTCTCCGCGCTCGCGCGGCTTTCCACGACCATGCGATACAGCTCGCGCACGACATCCGGCCGCTCTTTCGAGAGTCTCTCGTGCACTACGAACATGTGGTTGATCGGCACGACGCCGGTGCGCGCAAACCAGTCTTTCGCAGATGCCTGCGCATCGGGCACGAGCGTGCGCACGCGTTCGTCCTTCGGCATATCCTCGCCGAGCAGGGCGGCCGCGAGTTCGCCATCGAGCATCATTTGCGGAATCGATGAACCCGCTGGCAAACGCTGGCAATTCTGCGGATCGCTGTATTCGGCAAGATGCCCGTCGCCGAGCGTCATCCACGTCACCTTGTCCAGATCGACGCCGTATTCGTGGCGCAGGATGCCGCGAATCCACAGCGCGGTCGTTTGCGTGTATGTGCGCACGCCGACCTTCTTGCCTTCGATATCCTTCGGATCGAGATGACCGAAGTCGATGTTGTAGCCTGCGCAGTGATGCTGAAAGCGTCCTGAGATCGGCGCAGGCAGCAGTACATAGGGCTTGCCGTAGGCCTTCGCCTGGAGGAACGTGACGATCGCCAGTTCACCCGCGTCGAACTTGCTTTCGCGCACCATCGCCTTAAAGCCGTTGTGCGCGGGCGTCGGCCCGCAGAAATCGAGATTCACGAGATCGGACTTCACCTGGCCGTTGCGCATCGCCTTCGTCACTGCGTATTCCGCGAGATTGACGCGCAACGTCGGCGCTTCGGTTTGCGTCGTTGTCATGCTGTGTGCTCCTGTTGCTTGTATCGTTGCTTATTCGCTGGATGTCAAAGCCGTACTTCGATCAAGCTTGGACCGGCTTCGCGCGTCGAATCGACCAGCGCCTTGTAAAAGCCATCCGCAGTCTCGACTGCCACTGCCGGCACGCCCATGCTTTTCGCCATCGCCAGCCAGTCGATACGCGGTTTGTCGATGTCGATCATCGACAGCGCGCGTTCGCCCGGCGCGCCCGCGCCCATGTTGGCGTATTCGGCTTTGAGGATCGCGTAGCTGTTGTTGGCGAAGATGATCGTCGTGACGTTCAGTCCCTCGCGCGCCTGCGTCCAGAGCGACTGGATGGTGTACATCGCGCTGCCGTCGCCAACCATGCAGATGACACGCCGCTCGGGACACGCCAGCGCCGCGCCGGTCGCAACGGGCGTCGCATAACCGATCGAGCCGCCCATGTTGTTGATGAGATCGTGCGGCCGCGCGCCCATGGTCAGGCTCATGGATTCGCGCCCCGTCGTCAGCGACTCGTCCACGACAATGCAGTGCTCCGGCAAGCCGGCCGCGAGCACATGCGCGATGCTCGTCGGATTCAGCGCGCCCGTGGGCACCGGCGTTTCGATGCGCGCCTGAAGAAGCGGTGTCGTGGCCGCCGCATCGAGCGCCTGCAACAGCATGTCGAAGGCGAGTTCGCTGTCTTCGTCGGCCTCGACCAGCGGATGCACGAGCGTGCCTTCCGCCTTGAGCAGGCTCGGCTTGTCCGGATACGCGAAGAACGCGACGGGCTCGCGCGTCTCGACCGTGATGATGTGCTTGTAGTCTTTCAGAAACGCCTGGGCTTGCGCGACCGCATACGGAATGCGCGCGAGCGGCACGCGTCCCGCGCCGCGCTCAATGCGCGCCGTGAAGAACTGCGAGCCGAGCACCGCACCCGTCGCGGCCGCGACCTGTCCCGCCCTCTCCAGCGCCATCCCGCGCGTGGACTTGTTCGCCAGAACGATCAACGCCGGCTCGCCCGAGCGAAGCACGCGCGCCACATGTTCGATGCGCTCGGCGCTCGGCTCGCGGCGCGCATCAACGCGCCTGGGCGGCAACGCGGACGCGGCATCGACGGGTTGCCACGAGGTATCGCCCGGCAGAATTAGCGTGGCGATCTGGCCCGGATGCTCGCTCGCCTTGGCCACGGCCTGCGCCGCGTCCCACGCGATCGTGTTCGACGATTCCGCGCGCCGCACCCAATGACTCAGCGGGCGCGCGAGACCTTCGATATCCGAGGTCAGCGGCGGATCGTACTTCAGATGCGACACCGAATGCTCGCCGACGACATTGACCATCCCCGACGAAGCGCGCTTCGCGTTATGGATGTTAGCGAGGCCGTTCGCCAGGCCCGGCCCGAGATGCAACAAGGTGGACGCAGGCTTGTCCTTCATGCGATACCAGCCGTCGGCGGCGCCGGTGGCCACGCCTTCGAACAGGCACAGCACGCTGCGCATCGTCGGGTTGCCGCCGAGCGCGGCAAGAAAATGCATCTCTGAGGTGCCCGGATTGGCGAAGCAGATATCGACGCCCTGCTCCACCAGCGTCGCAACGAGACTTTCGGCGCCGTTCATCAGTAGCCTGCCAGTTCGCGGGCGAGACCCACCACGCCATACGTGCGCGCGGGCGCCGACAATAGGAAGCGATACCCCTCTTCCTGCAAGCGGCGTTGATTCTTCGCGGTCACATGCGGATTGCCGACGACGACATTGTGCTTGCGGCACGTCTCGACGATCTGACCCATCGCCGCGAGCACATCCGGATGCTCGTACTGACGCGGCAGGCCCAGCTCCTGGCTCAAGTCGCCTTCGCCGATCAGAATGAAACCGATGCCCGGCACGTTGGCGAGGATGTCGTCAAGATTCTCGATTGCCTGCGTGCTCTCGCACGTCAGCCCGACGAGGATTTCGCCCTGCGGCGCGAGCGGCCAGACATCGGCGCGTTCGTAGTACTCGGCCATCGAGAGGCCCCAGTAGCGCGCGGCGTTGGCAGGACCGTCGCCGCGCACGCCCTTCGGTTCATAGAGCGGTGCGTTCTTTGGCCGCGCATAACGGCAGGACGCCACCGCGTTGTATGCCTGCTCGACGGTTGCCACATGCGGCCAGATCACGCCGTACGCGCCGCGATCGAGCACTTGCTTCGCGAAGCTCTGATTCATCTCCGCGCCGTTGGCTGGGATACGCGCGAGGGGCGTCACCTTGGGCGCAACGGACCCGGACTCCGCAATCTGCTTGCGGTTGAGCATGTACTGCAGCGCGTCGCCGAGCGCGGACACGTCGTACGGGTTGTGCTCCATTTCGAAGACGATGCCGTCGTATGGCGCATCGCTCATTTCGATGGCGGTCTGCTTGTCGAGTTTCGCAAAGGCGGCATGCGCCGGCTTGCCGGATTCGAAAGCGCGAATGATGCTGTTCAGACGTGTGTTTGACATGATGATCTCTCTTTCTCGCTTGCCTTCGTTCGGTTTTCAGTTCAACGCCGGGTAGAGCTTTTGTGCGGTCTTGCCGAAGATCCATTCGCGGTCTTCAACGCTCAGACATGCAAGCCCTTGTTGGGCGGTCGCGAGAATCTCACTGAGCGTGCCTGTCGATGTGGGGAAATTCGAGCCCCACGCCAGACGTTGCGCGCTGAATGCCTCGACCACGCGCGGGAAGAAAGTTTCCGCGCTGGCTTTCTCCTTTTTGACATCGCCGAAGATGCGCGGCGTGAGCTTCATGTAGACGTTCGGCAGGTCACGCAACTCGAAGAGTCCTGCCGCGTTCGCGTACGGCGGCCCGTCGACCACGTCGGGACGCGCGAGGTGATCGAGGATGATGTTTACGTTCGGAAACCTTTCCGCTAGCATGCGCACTTGCGGCAGGCCGACCGGTCCGGTCTGGATGCACATCGGGAGCTTCAGCTCCGCGAGCATTTCCCACGCCTTGAACGACTTCGGGTTGTCCAGCTCGCTAGGATCGAAATCCTTGGTCGATCCGCCGGTGAAAATGCGAAGTCCCGCCAATCCCTTGTCGGCCCAGTTCTTGATGACGGACTGCACGTCGTCCGCGAGCACGTCCACGGAACCCACGGCGATGAGCCGGTCCTTGTACTGATTGCAGCCGTCCACCACATAACTGTTGTCGAAGCCGTAGGTGGTCGACGAATGCACGACGGCCGCCTTCGTGACGCCAGCTTCGTCCATTGCCTGAATCAAGGCTTCGACCGTGTTCGGGCGTTCCTGTGACCAGTCCGAACGCTTGCCGAACAGCGGCGCGGGCGGATAGCGCTTCTCGTCATCGGAGATGATGTGCGGATGAATGTCGATGATGTTCATTACAGTCCCTTCGCCTTGAGGTGCTTGTCCAGACGCGGATAGACTCGCCGCGCATTGCCCTCGAAGATCGCGTGGCGGTCTGCATCGCTCAACGCCTCGCATGCATCGATATAGCGCTTGGTATCGTCGAAGTACTCGCCGGTATTCGGATCGCGTCCGCGCACCGCGCCGATCATTTCGGAACCAAACAGCACGTTGCTCGTGGGCACCACCTTGGTCAGCAACTCGACGCCCGGATGGTGATAGACGCACGTATCGAAGAAAACGTTGTTCAGCAGACCTTCGAGCGGACGCTTGGCCATCTCTAGCGACATGCCGCGATAACGCCCCCAGTGGTAGGGCACCGCACCGCCGCCATGCGGAATCACGAGGCGCAGCGTCGGGAAATCCTTGAACAAATCTCCCTGCAGAAGTTGCATGAACACCGACGTATCGGCATTCAGATAGTGCGCGCCCGTGCCGTGATGACACGGGTTGCACGATGCGGCGACGTGGATCATCGCGGGAACATCCAGATCGCACAGCGCTTCATAGAGCGGATACCAATCGCGGTCCGTCATGGGCTTGCCGGTCCAGTAGCCGCCGCTCGGGTCCGGGTTCAGATTGCAGCCCACGAAACCCATTTCCTCGACGCAGCGGCGCAGTTCGGCCACCGAGTTCTTCGGCGGCGCGAGCGGAGACTGCGGCAACTGGCAAACCGGCACGAAGTTGTCCGGATAGAGATCGCAGACGCGTCGCACCAGATTGTTCGACACCTCGGCCCATTCCAGGCTCGTGCGCTCGTTGCCGAGGTGATGGCTCATGAGACCGGCGATCGGCGAGAACAGCGTCAAGTCGCCGCCGCGTTCCTGTTGCAGACGTAATTGGCCGTTGCCGACGCCTTCGCGGATGTCGTCATCGGAAACGTGCGCGCCGGTCAGCGGCGGCGCATTGGCCGGATCGTCGGCGGCCGCGATCTGCTTGGCGCGCCAGTCTCGAAACGAAGCGGGAACGGTCGTGAAGTGACCGTGGCAATCGATAATCATGTTCTTGGGCTTTCCGTGCAGGTTCAGACGCGAGGATCGACGAACAGCTCATTCATGGACATGCGACGCGGGGTCAGGCCTTGCTTGAAGGCGGTCGCTTCGAGCGCTTCGATCGTCTTGCGGTTTTCTTCGATACCGTAGGGCAGCGGGTCATTGCCTACGATCTTCTGCAGCTCGATGTACTTCTTGTTCTTCTTGTCGTTCAGTTCGCCTGCGTTGAGCTTCGCGAGCCAGTCCTGCTTCGCCTTGTCGAACGCGTCGTAGATCGATTTCGCGACCCACGGATGCTCCGCGAGCACCGAATCCTTGACCACGATGGTGCCGTGCATCGGGTACACGCCGGTGCGTGCGTAGTACTCGGATTCAAGTTCTTCCGCGTTCGGGAACAGGTCCGGATAATCCGCTTCCACTTCCTTCCAGCCGCCCGTCGGGTCCCCGGTGCGGCCAATGCCCGCGTTGCCGTGGAAACCTGCGACGAGTTCGCCCTTCGCCATCATTTCTGCAAGCGAGGTGCCCTTGGGTGCATGAACGACGTTCGGCGGCAACTGGAGCTGCGTGACGTGCTCTTCGTCATCGACGACCCACGTCACCTTCGAAGGGTCGAGGTCGAATTCGTCGATCAGCACCTGGCGCGTCCATGCGCCCGTCGTCACCGAATACGCGCGTACGCCGACCTTCTTGCCTTCGAGATCCTTGGGCGTTTTGATGCCCGCATCCGGCCGCACGAGCAGCCCCGAATGGTGGAAGCGGCGCACGACGAAGATCGGCAGCGCGACGAACGGCGCACCATACGCACGCGCGATGATGTAAGTGGTCGGCGCCAGCTCGCACACGTCGAATTCGACATCGCGGACCATGCGGCGGAATGCGCCGATTTGCGGCTGAACGGTGATGAATTCCGCGTCGACGCCCTCGATGGGGATCGAACCGTTGCGGATAGCCGAAGTGTGCGGATGCTCGGCGATCGCGAGCTTGAGATGGACCTTCTTCGTCACTTGAGTCTCCTTGGAGGAATATTGTGTCGTTGATGACATGATCTTTTGAGAGCCCCGCTGCCGTCTATTGAAAAAAGTGGCGGGACACTTAACCGTTCGGTAAAGGTGTGATTCCTTCTATATGGAGACCTAAATAATGCAGGAAAATTGAAATTCAGAATGTGCAGTTGGTATTTTTCTGCCGCTTACAATTGGCCGCTATGCAATTGCTCTGCGGCTTCTTCCAGGCAGGCAATCATGAGTTGCGCGCTGGGCGTCAGCCCGCGATTGCGGTTCCAGAGCACGCCGGCCGGGCGCAGTAGCCGGGGCAAAGTCAAGGGAAGCGCATGCAGGGGCTGCGCGCCGTCGCTGGCCGGCGTGCCGACCATGACGGCGATGAAATCCGAGATCTGCAGATGGGCACGTGTCACGTGGACCGAAAGCGTCTCGATGTAATTGTTCGTAAGCGGTACATCGTGCGCCCTGAGCGTGCGCTCCAGCGAATCGCGCAGAATCGACCCTTGCGGCGGTAAGATCCACGGATAAGGATGAAGATCGGACCAGTTGAGAGTCTTGCGCCGGGCAAGGGGATGGTGCCGCCCTGTCATCAACGTGATGGGTTCTTCGAGCAGCGCCTTTTCTTCGAAGCTGCCGAGCGTATCAGGCGCGGGCAACCGGCCGACGATCAGATCGAGCCTGCCTTGCCAGAGTTCGGGAAGCAATGCGCCGCGCGTGCCTTCGACCACCCTGACGTTCGTTCCTGGCGACTTGACCTTCAGCAGGTTGAGGGCCTGCGGCAGCAGCGCGGACGCCGAAGCGGGTAACATGCCGATGTGAACCTTCCCCTCCGTGCCAGAACTCAGCGCCTTCATTTCATCGCGCGCCTGATGGAGGATGGTCAACATCTCCCGCGCATGACGGATGAGACATTCGCCGTGCGGCGTCGGCACGAGCCCTTGCGCGGTGCGTGAAAAGAGCGTGAGTCCGAGCCCTCGCTCCAGTTCGGCCAGCGACTTCGACACCGCCGGCATAGTGACGTGCGTGACTTCCGCCACCTGCGTCAGATTCCGGTAGGTATCGATGGTCACGAGCAGGCGCAGATGTCGCGCCTTCAGGTTCACTTGCAAATAGCCGTCAAGCCCGGTCACGTCGGATCTCCTGCTCTACCGTATTGAACTGTTCGGGATGGGCGCTCATTCCTTCGGCTCAAGCGCGTGCAAGGTCATGCCGAGCGAGATCGAAGTGAAATAGCCGATCGTCACGAGCAGCTCTGCGATGACCGCCCGTCCCAGCCCCGCATCGTACTCGGCGAAGCGCGCGTCGTCGATGAAGCCGCCCGCGAGCATGTCGCTCACCGCGCCGCACACCAGCCCGAAGCGCCCATGTTCGCCCTCGGTTCGGCGTTTGTCCAGAATTGCGGCGACGACCGCTTCTGGAACGCCCGCCTTCAACGCATGCCGCCGATGATTGGCGATCACATACGGTGCATTCCAGAACACCGCCGTCGCGAGAATGGCGACTTCGGTTTCCGCTTCGCTGAGCACGGGCGAACGGTCCACGTGCGTGCCGATGATTTCCATGCCTTCGGCCAGACGCGGGTTATGCAGCCAGATGTTGAACGGCGTCGGAATGCGCCCCCGCCCTGCGCCCAGTTGCGCGATGACCCGCTTCTGTTCGTCCGTAGCCTGCTTTGGGTCGATACGCCCCAGCCTGTCGTGCGTCATGCGAGTTTCCTTTGGATGAAGAGTCAAATTCCGCCCAGACCCGGCAGCCAACGTCCGAGGAAGCTGTCCGGCCAGGGAATATGGAGAATTTGATCGAAGACGAGATAGAGGAACGCGGTCACGCACACGGCGAGGATCAGGCTGAGCTTCCACGACTCGCGTCCCTCGATGCGCATGTACGCCACGATCATCAGCGGCACGGTCGGAAGCATGCCGATCATTGACATGCACGCGAGGAACGCGACGAACCAACCGAGGAAGCGTGCAGCCCGCGCCACCACGGTTTTCGTGGGAAGCTTTTCATCGTGATCGCTCGATACATCCATATGAACCCCGCTGCTGGCTCGCGCCATGCCGTTCGCCGGGATCACGAACACCTTGTACGTGAGGCTGACCGTTCCCGCGATTACTAGCGTGCTCGCTACGACTGTCGGTCCGATCCGCGCCATCAGAAGCCAGTGTTGCGAACTCGTCAGCATGGAAATTCCGATGCCGATGAAGAACACATAGACGAGGTCTTCACGCTTCAAAACGATGGAGCCGCTCGGTTTGAAGTGCGCCACTCCGCCGCTACGCAAAGCGCTGAAGAGCGGCTTGAAGAAGACCAGCGCGGCAAGACTCAGCAACACAATGACGACCGGTCGCGTCAGCCAGTCTGTGCCGTAGCGGACGAACGAAATCGCCATGTACCGTTCCATCAACACGCCCAGCACGAGGCCGAGAATCAGCGGCGGACGCGCCCATCTGAGCCGCTTCATAGTCCAGCCGATCACACCGGCGATGAGCAGCACGAAGAGGTCGCCCCAGCTTCGCGAACCCTGGAACGCGCCGACGAAGATGACCGGCATGATCACCGGCAGAATCAGCGTGTAGCGCAGCGTCGAGACCTTGGCGAACTGTCCGCTCAACAGAAAGCACAGGCCCGCGCCGAAGATGTTGGCGAGCGCGATCGACCACACCATCGAATAGGTGAAGTCGAGATGGCGCGTGAGCATGTCGGGGCCGGGAATGAAGCCGTGCACCATCATCGCGCCGAGCAGGATGGCTTGCGCAGCGCCGCCCGGCACCCCGAACGAAAGCATCGGCACGAGGCTGCCGCCCTCTCGCGCGTTATTCGCCGCCTCTGGTGCGATCACGCCGCGCACATCGCCCTTGGTGAACGTTTCCTTCGCGCCTCTGGCCGTCTGCAACGCGTGGCCGTACGCAATCCAGTCCGTCACCGCCCCCGTGATGCCGGGCACCGCGCCGAGAATCGCGCCGAGACCGCCGCAACGCAGCACGAGAAACCAGTTGCGGAAAGTGTCGATGACGCCCTGACGCATGCCCTGCCGAGAAGTGAAGCGCACATTCTCGGCAACGGCCGCGCGCCGGATGGCCAACTCGCACAGCTCCGGCAGGGCGAAGATGCCGAGGATGATCGGCACCAACGGAATACCGTCCTGCAGGTAGAGAATGTCGCCGGTCCAACGCATCTGTCCGGTCGCGACGTTGGTGCCGATCATGCCGACGAGAATGCCGAAACACGCCGCGACGACGCCACGCAGCGGCGTGTTGCCCGACAGCGCCGACACCATCGAGACGCCGAACACGGTGAGCGACAACATCTCGGGCGTGCCGATCGACAGCACGAACGGGCGCACCAGCGGGAGTGACACGGCCAGGATGACCGCGCCGATCAGTCCACCCATCAGCGACGACATATAGCAGGCGCTCAACGCACGCGATGCTTCTCCGCGTTTGGTCATCGGCAAGCCGTCGAGCACGGTGGCCTGCGACGCCGCGTGGCCTGGAACGCCGAAGAGCACAGCGGGAATCACGTCCGACGTGGTGATGACGGACGCCATGCCGAGCAGCATCGCGAACGCGGCGTAGGGGTCCATCGTGTACGTGAAGGGCACCAGCAGCGCAAAGCCAGTCAGCCCACCGATTCCCGGCAGCAATCCGATTGCAAGTCCGACGGTCACGCCGAACACCAGAAAGATGATTCGGTTGAACTGCAGAAGCGTGGATAGCGCGTGTCCCGCCGCCACCAGCGTTGCATCGTTTAAGAACTCCATGTGTCATCCTGATGGAATGGTGAGCTTCGTCGGCTCACCTGTTTTGATGTCGACGCAATGCGTATGTTCGATGCTCAGCCAGCCAACATCGGATAGAGCGTCTTTGCGGTCCGTCCCCACACCCACGCACGTTCCTCGTCGCTCAGCGCTGCGAAGCAGGCATTGCCCTGTTCGACGAGCGTCATGAGTGGTCCTGCCGATGCCGGATAGTTCGATCCGAACGCCAGATGATCGGCGCCGAACACTTCCACGAGCTTCGCGAAGAACGGTTGCGCGCCGCCGGGCGCCGCCTCGGCGAGATCGAACGTTCGCGGCGTTATCTTCATGTAGACGTTGCCGTATTTCGCAAGCGAGAACAGCGCGGCGCAATTCGCGTACGGCGAGCCTTCTTCCAGATTCGGCCTCCCGCAGTGATCGAGCACGATCTTCACGGTCGGGAAGCGCTCGGCCAGTTCCGCCACCATCGACAAACCGTCGGGCGTCGTCTGGACCGCCATCGTCATGCCGAGTTCGGCGCAGCGTTGCCACACCGGAAACGTCGCGGGATCGACGAGCCAGCTTCCGTCACTTTGATGCGTGGCGCCACCGGTGAAGAGCCGAATGCCGCCCATGCCGCGCGCGAGCCAGTAGTCGAAGGTTGTGAGCGCGTCGGACGCCATCACATCGAACGAATAGACGCCGGTGAAGCGATCCGGGTATTGCGCCACGCTGTCGGCGACATATGAATTGTTCGTGCCGTAGGTCGTCGATGAATGCACGATCGCCGCCTTCGATACGCCGGCTTCATCCATCTCGGCTTTCAGTTGCTCGAACGTGACGGGTCGCGTCGCCGACCACTTGGAACGATGTCCGTGCTGAGGCGCAATCGGATAACGTTCCGTGTCGGTCGAAATGATATGCGGATGAATGTCGATAATTTCGGGCGTCATGTGAATGGTCCGTTTGGTGTTGATGTTCCGTCAGGCCGTGGTCAGTGAGCGCTGAAGATGAGTTTGCGGGCATCTTCGAGTTGCGCTTCGGGCGTCGCATACAGCTTGGCGACGATCTGCTCCACCGCGTCGCCTTTGATCGGATCGATCGGATAACCCGCCTGCTTCATGGCATCGATGAAATCCGGATCGGCGATGGTCTTCGCGAACGCATCGCGCAACGCTCGCAGACGGTCTTGCGGTACGTCCTTCGGCACGGCGATGGGACGGCCCGCCTGAAACGGCAGAATGAAAAGATTAAAGAGCGCCTTGATGTCCGGCTGCGTGATGTAGGAAGACAGGTTCGGCACATCGGCGAAGGCTGCCGGGCTGTTCCAGCCCAGATGCAGCAGCACCTTCATCTTGCCGGTCTTAAGCAGGCGCACCGGCTCGCCCTGTTGCAGGCCGTCGATGGTGGACGCCCAGCCATCGACTTCTCCGCGCTGCATGGCCAGATATACTTCGCCGCGCCCCGTATAGCCTGGCACGATGCTCATCTTCGCGCCGATGTATTCGTCGAGCAGCGCCGGCAAGGTGCGATCCTCGTTGGCGAATCCTGTCGCGCCGACATACATCTTCTTCCTGCTCAGATCGTCGGCGCTGGTCACGCCTGATCGCGTCATCGAGACCAAGCAATATTCGACCTTGTTGAGGCTGCCGAGCCATCGCACCTCGCGCGGATCGAAGCGGTTCTGCCGCTCGTCGAGCAGCGGGATGTAGAGGTTGTTACGCTGCAAGAAGCCGATGACGGTGCCATCGTTCGGCTGTCTGGACTGCAGCGATGCCGCCGCGACCATGCCGCCCGCGCCCACTACGTTCATCACGATGGCTTTTGGATGTCCCGGAACGTACTTCACGAAGAAGCGTGAGAACTGACGCGCGATGATGTCCGTCGGCGTTCCGGCGTCCGCGCTGACCACGAGCGTCAAGGCCTTGCCGCGATAGAAATCTTCCACGGCTTGACTGGAAGCCGGGCCTGCGAATGCCGTCGCGGCGAAGCCGAACAGCGCTGCACAAGCGCATAGCGCGCTCTTGTAGTTCATTCTTTGCTGTCTCCGTATAGATGCGCGGAACCGCCGTCGCGCTTTACCAAAAAGCGCTTAGTGACCGGTGGCAGTTCGCGTCGCCGCTCGTTATTGGGTGAGCGCGAGACAATTGTGCCAGCGGGGTTCATGCGGCGGTTTGAGAAAAACAGCCGTCGGGTTGAGTGAATGGTATAGGTGCGCGCACGCGTCTGCATCGGGCCCGAGCGCGAATCTCAGCGGGCTTCGCGGGCTTGTTCGGTGAGACGGCGCGCCGCTTCTTCGAGGCATGAAAGCATGAGTTGCGCGCTCGGCGTGAGGGTGCGCACGCGGTTCCACAACACGCCAGCGGGCCGTAGTAGGCGCGGCAGGGTCAACGGCAGCGTATGGAGCGGCTGGGGATGAGCGGCGTTGCGCGCGGAGGAATCCGCCATGACCGCGATGCAGTCGGAAACCTGCAAATGCGCGCGGATCACGTGCAGCGACACGGTCTCGATGTAATTGTTCGTCAGCGGCACTTCGTGCACTTCCAGTGCGCGTTCGAGCGGATCGCGCAAGATCGAACCGATGGGCGGAAGTATCCACGGATACGGCCGCAAATCCGCCCATTGCACAGACTTTTTGCGCGCAAGCGGATGATGCCGCCCGGTCACGAGCATGACCGGCTCCTCGAGCAGTTCTTTTTCGTCGAAGCTGCCGAGCGTATCGGGAGGCGGAAGGCGGCCGACCACGAGATCGAGATGACCTTGCCACAGGTCGGGCAGGAGCGTCGCGGCGGAGCCCTCGACGATCTTCACATTGGTGCCGGGCGAGCGCTCCTTAAGCAGCTTCAGCGCTTGCGTCAGCAGGATGGACGCGGACACCGGCAGCACGCCGATTTCGATCTTGCCCTCGGTGCCCGCACTCAGCGCCTTCAGTTCGTCGCGTGCCTGATGCAAGACGTGAAGCATGGCGTGCGCGTGGCGCGTCAGACATTCCCCGTAGGGCGTGGGCACGAGGCCCTGTCCCGTACGCGTAAAAAGCGAGAGACCGAGTCCGCGCTCGAGTTCCGCCAGCGACTTCGACACCGCAGGCAAGGTGACGTGCGTGACTTCCGCCACCTGACTCAAATTGCGGTACGAATCGATCGTCACGAGCAGCCGCAGGTGCCGCGCCTTGAGGTTGATCTGCAAATACCAGTCGATTTCCGCCGACACGTCGCGCTCCTCTTCCGGTGTGAGCGATTGGTTAACTCATCGGACATTTTACTCAATCGACCGGGCGCGCATGCGTGGGCACAATTCGATCGTGCACGCCGCCGGTTGGCCGCGCGCGGCTTTCCCGCGTGCAGCACCAGGCCGAAAGGCGTGCACTTCAAATTCTTTCGCAAAGGACTTCATTCAAATCAGCCGGATTTGACCGGCGTTCGGAGACAAGCAATATGACGTACGACTCGACTCGCCGCAGCTTTTTGCGCAAGGCAGGAGCCGTGGGTATCGGTCTGGCGGCGGGCTGCCTCGCCGCGCCTTTCATCGCCCGTGCCGCTTCGACCGACATTCGCATCGTCAGCAATCCGGGACTGGAAAACGCCACGCTGAACGCATTGATGGATGAACTCGGTTACTTCAAGGCTTACGGCGTCGACGCGCGAATCATCGAGGTTCCGGGCACGAGCGGACCATTCGACACCATCGCGCGCGGAGCCGCGGACGTGTGCATGGTGTCCGGATACAACCTGGTGCTCACGCGCATCGAAGAGGGTGCGCCGGTGAAGATCGTCGGGGCCGGCATGAAGAAGTGTGCGCTGACGCTCTTCGCGAAGTCCGGCGGCCCGGCGACGCTCGCCGATTTGCGCGGCAAAACCGTCGCGGTCGGACCCAGACTCGGCCTGCTTCATACGCTCATGCTGCAACTGATGGCGGAAAAAGGCATCGACGCTTCGCAGATTGCATTCGTCGATCACGGCAGCAACGACCAATGTTTCGATGCGGTTGCAAGCGGCGCCGCCGATGCCTGCTGCTCCAGCATCTCGCATCTCAACAACAATGCAGGCCTGCATGTCATCAGCGAAGGCAACCTGTGGCAGGCGTTGCCGCGATGCGTGTTCCAGACGGCGTACGCATCGGACGCCGCGCTCGCCGGCAAGCACGAGGGACTGGCTTCAGTGATGGCAGCCTACGGCGCGCTCTACCAGTTTCTGATGTCGCCCGCGTCGCATGACGCTTTTTTCGATGCACGCAAGCGCGCCCAGAAGCGCTTCGATGCTGCATCGGCCAAGGCGATCTGGGACTTCAATCAGACGCAGCGGCCGTATTCGAGAGATCTGTCAATGAGCGAGCGCGACATTGCGTATTTGCAGGACATGGATATCGGCGTGGGGAGCCTGAAGCGGAAACAGCCGTTCGAGGCGGTGGCCGATATGTCGGCGGCGAGGGACGCAGCAAGACTCACTGCCTGATTGCGCCGACGTACATGCGACCGGGGAAGCCGAAGCTTCCCCTCTTCCTGCTTTAGAACGTATGCCGGATGCCCGCGATCACGGATATCTGCGATCCGCCGGCGGGCGGCGTCGGTACCGGAGAAAGCGTGGTGGCCGCAAGCGCGAGGGTGCCCGAGTTGTGAATGTGCTCGCCCGTCACATACAGCAACGTGCGCTTGGAGAGCAGGTATTCGCCGCGCAGCACTTCGATCAGCGCCTTGTTGGGCGAATGCTCGTATTTGAGTTGCGCCACCATGCCGTCGATATGGAAGAAAGGCGTCACCGGGACCGTTCCCGTCACCCAAAGAAGATTGCTCCTCGGCGTGGCGATGCCTTCATTCACGCGTCTGATCCATCCCACGCCGAACTTCGCCTTCGAAATCATGAAGTATCCGCCCAACGTGAAGCGGCTGTCCGTGAGATCCGGCGAGGTCAGGCCGCCCCATGTCGCGGAGGTGCCGCCATAGTTGCGCTCGTATGACGTCGCGAGGCCCCAGACATGGCCTTCGTATTTGAGCAACGCCGAGTACTCCCTGCACTGGTTCGACGGAGAGGTCTGCCCGGGACAGTTCGTCGCGACATTGCTGTTGCCGTTGACGGCGTCGCGGCCGAAGCTGTAGTTGACGCCGCCTTCGAAGTCGCCGAGGAAATAGCGATAACTCACCGCGTTATCGGCGCGCGCATTGGCGATGCCGTTGTCGAGTGTCGTGAGACCTTGCGCGCCCGTTCCGAACGGATTGATGAACGAGATGCCGAAGAAGCGCATCGTGTACTGGCGTCCGAACGTCAGGCGGCCATATTTTCCGTCGATACCGACGTAGGACTGCCGGCCGAAGAGGCGACCGCCCTGTCTCGATGCGCCGGTCGTCGGACTGAAGCCGCCCTGCAAGTCGAAGATCGCCTTGACGCCGTCGCCCAGATCCTCGCTGCCACGGATGCCGAAGTAAGAAGTGGCGGTACCATCTCCCGTGCGCCATCCATTCGCCGTCTTGTTCTTGCCAACGGCGACGTTGTTGACGAATTCGACACCCTGATCGATCAAACCGTACATCGTCACCGAGCTGGCGCCGACAGGCTTCGGCGGCGGTGCGTCCCCTTCTTCGTCTTGGGCCCATGCGGACGAAGCGCTCAGAAGTGCAGCGCAGACGCATAGTGCGGTCCGGTATTTCATTTCTCTGTGTCTCCATCATGTTGCTCACTGAGCCGGTGAAGCGGTGTCGGGACGGTCGCGCCTGTGAGCTTTCTTTGATGTGTTCCGGCGGTGATCAAATTCTGCCAGCGTGATGTCGTCTGCAAGTTGAAAAAAACAGCGTCACGATTGAGCAAATGGTTAATACGGAAGCGAGAGAAGCCGATCCGCCGGTCTTGCTGGCTCGTTGCGCCGCTGACAGACGCGTCGGCTACCCTGCTTGCCACCGAGCGTCAGCAAGTGTGCTAGAAACGTCCTAAAACATTCATCCGGACCAATGCCCGCGCGAATCCAAGAAAATCACAGCGACGCGTCATGGAGATGCTTGACCGAGGGCTTCCGCCGAGCATGTGGCGGCGGAACTAGGTTAAAACGTTCTAGCGGTTAAACGACAGATCGGGCTTGAAACGGCGAGTGCGCGACGGAAAGATCGCGCCCGCGCCCTTGCCTATCGAGCGCGCCGCGAATCAGCCGCTCGTCTGCCCTGCAGGTTTCGACGTCTTTCGCCGTGACTCGAAGGCCCATGGCGAGCATATCAAGCAACTCTGCCGCGATCGCGGCTTCGTTGATCTCTATCCACTCGACGGGCAAGTGATGCAGGTTCTCGCTGTTGATTAAGCCAAGCCATTCTGGGTTTTCCCAGAGGTGTGCCCAAATGGAGGTGGCGAGCGCTGCCATCGCCTCACGAGGCTCCAGGCCGGTCAGGTCGAGCTCGCTCTCCTTCTTCGCGTGGAAGGCGTACATGGACTCCAGCACGGCGACATAGAGCAGCTCCTTACTGCCAAATGAGTAGTAGAGCGGCCGTTCGTTCGGAGCCCGCGACTTCGGCAATCGCGTCGGTCCTGCCGCATGTGGGAGATGTCGGCGTCGATCATTCGGGGTTCGAACGCCCCGAATAGTTGGTGCAACAGGTTTCCATGTCTCCATAACGGCACGAAAGCACCTGTGCTGAAGCGCGACTTTTGGGCCGTCACCTGCCAGATGACCAAATCTTGGCACTCACGCCGATGGGCGCAGTTGAGCCTGAGACACACCGAAACAAAGCAAAATCACCAAGCGAGACCCGCAAAACGAAATAAACAGACTTGCGTGTCACTAATCATCGATAGCGTTAGTACAGTCTGTCCCATGGAAGACCATCCTGCAACAGCAATTACAGAGGAAACAAATCGCGTGTTGAAGCCAAAAGCTAACGTTTTCAAAGCTGGCGAAGCCTTATTGGTCGCCAAGAAAGAAGTCGTCAATTGGTGCGTCGAAAAAGCTAAGTGCGGAGGGTCAAGCTTGGCAGCAGCTGAGAAAAAAGGGCAAGGTTCTTTTTTGGACTTCGCCAAACTGAACTACGGTCTTTCGGAGGCGACCACAGCCCAATACGTGCGAATCTACGAGCGCTTCGCCAACTCTCGACATCGTGCGGAGAAGAAGGCGCTTTTCAATGCGGGCGAACTCGCGGTTCTCGCTGTCTACTCGGACGACGAACTCACGGAGATCGTGTCGGCGAAGGCAGCAAACCCCCGTCTTACTCGCGACGGAATCAGACAGCTACTGAAGAGCCGCCAGGCAGCCTGAACGGGCACTTCGGCACCGACACCGCGCAGGGCGATCAACCACGAGCAGTTCCGACAATCGACGATTCGCGTGAGTAAAGTTCAAGGCGACCACTTTCGGCGCGTTCTAGTTCGACATAAATCGTTGCGCCATCAAGTTCGGACATGTGTTTCCCTGAACGTTCGCGCGAAAAACACGGAAATGTGCAGGCTGCGTTGGCTGCGGAACTGGCCAACGAGTTAAAAGCCAAAGTAACGCACTAGCACGGTGTCGCCCAGCCCTCTGCCAAAGCCGTTGCCCTAACGCTGAGACGAGAAAATGAGATGCGTCGTCGAGGCCCGGGCGACAAGACCCGACGAAGAGGAATGTCATCCGGAGTTGATAGAGCAACGGCAGCTAGCAGGGATGAACGAGTACAGGGTTACTGATATTGAGAACGCCATCAACTACTGGCGATCGCCGCAGGCGGCGACAGATGACTTCGCTGTCTGCCCCAGAGCGAGAGTACTGGCGGACGTGTATGGAACGATGATCTATCATCAACGAGAGCGCGTCGAAGCGAGAAACCTGACGCCAGAACAAAATGAAGCGATAGGTCTGGCGCTCGCCCAGAAGGAACTTTTTTGATTCCGTCGAGGAGGCGCAAACATGTCAAACGCCCGTAGCGCCTTGCTGTGGGTCGACGCGGTGGCCGGCGGTGGACGCGTCGAGATCTATTCGCGAGAGGTACCGAAGGCGGACGCGCTGCGCATGTTTGCTTCAGCCAGCAGCGACACGCGAGCGTTCGAAGAAGACCTCACCGACTGGGTCGCGACGGAGATCGTTGGCGACGTTCTGTACGCCGGCTATTTCTGCCCTAAGAGCAAAGGCTTAGACGAAGAAAAGCAAGTGTGGTTCGCGCTCGTACATGCGTGCGAAGCGATCAGCAAGCATTTTGGCATCGACGCGGGGATCCTCGAGCACGCATTGCGGCCAGAGAATCTGGCAGAGTTGGCCGCGGCACGGGATGCAGAGATCGCATCTCTGGTCCATGATCTTCCAGAACTTACTAAGGACGCCGAGACCGTGCGAGAAAAGCATGCGTCGCTGCAAGCGGCTCTTGCCGATGAGCTTGCGAAGGCGATCGCTTCCGGAAAAATTAAGTCTCACTGAGCATCCAAGACGCGTCAGGCGCTGCCTTGACAATACTGTCGCGTCGGTACCCTAGGGAGTGAGCCGAGTATCCTGCTCGGCCGCTACCGATGGAGAAATTGGATGGCGTTTCGTATCGACCCCTCGTCCATAGCGTTCCTAGAAACCCGTCGTGGCATCAACGCGACTGCGACGATCGTGTCTGATGAAGGCGTGAGAATCGGCGAAGTCGACGATATAGCGGGGAAAATCGTCGCAGATGTCACGTTCGTATCGGCGGCCGCCCGTTCGGCGTTTGCTGCAGAGGCGCGGCGTGTAAATCCCGTAGTTCTCGGTCGCACCGACCACAACGACGATATATTCGCATCCGAGTACGCACGAGCGCTTCTTGCGGAAGCGGAAAAAGTCCTGCTGTCTAGCATGTGACGGACGGCCGGTCGTCGCACCAACGGCCGGATTTAGTGTGTCGTCTCGCCCGTGCGTCTCCGTGATCGACACGCGTCGGACCGACGTTACATCGTCCTGTCGAATATCGCGCCGAATACGGACGCGCCGTGATCGGTCGGGGCGGCGCTTGCCGAGAGCGGCGCAATCTGAGCCAGCTTGTCTGCGAGGGCAGCCTCGGAGAACGGCTTTACGATATAGCCGCTGGCGCCGGCTCTGATCGCGGCGAGCACGCTTTCGCGCCTCTTTTCGGCGGTCACCATCAATACCGGCAGTTCCGCAAGATCCGACTTGCGAATCTCCTGCAGGAGGGTCAGCCCGTCCATGTTCGGCATGTTCCAGTCAGTTATGACGAGATCGAATCGTTGCGCGCGCAGCTTCTCGAGCGCCGAAACGCCGTCCTCTGCCTCGTCGATGGTCGTATAACCGATAGCCCTCAGCATTTTTCGGATCAGATTACGCATGGTGGCCATGTCATCGACCACCAACAAACGTATATGGGCATTTACCATCTGTGAACTCTTCCTTTTTCGACTGTGCCTCTCGGGGAAGCTTAGAACGTCGACCAGTCGCCGTCAGCCGCTGCCACAACAGCTGCCGGCTTCGGTGCACTCGACAGCTTCAGCACTCGCGTCGTCGTGCCGCTGTTCTTTGCGTGTGCGGCGCGCGGCGTCTGAGGAGCACTGTTTCTGAGTGACTGAACGGCAAGCGTCTGACCGGTGCGGAATACTCCTACGGCAGTCGTGAGTTGCTCCGCTTGGTCCTCCATCGAACCCGCCGCGGCCGCTGCCTCCTCAACGAGCGCTGCGTTCTGTTGCGTCACCTCGTCCATCTGTGAGATGGCTTGGTTCACTTGCTCATTGCCACGGCTTTGCTCGTTCGAAGCCGAGGCGATCTCGCCCATGATGTCGGTGACGCGTTGGATGGCAGTGCCAACTCGCTGCATGGTTTCCCCTGCCCGCGCGACAAGTTCCGTACCGGCTTGCACTCGGTTGCCGGACCTTTCGATTAGATCTTTGATCTCCTTCGCAGCGGCTGATGAGCGCTGTGCGAGACTTCGAACCTCGCTTGCCACTACCGCAAATCCACGGCCTTGCTCGCCTGCGCGCGCCGCTTCAACCGCCGCGTTCAGAGCCAAGATGTTCGTCTGGAAGGCGAAGCCTTCGATCATCCCGATGATCTCAGCGATCTTCGCGGAACTCTCCTCAATGCCCGCCATCGTCTCGACGACTTGACCGACGATAGCGCTACCCTCGTTGGCGACGACGTTGGCGTTGTCCGCCAGCCCGCTCGCCTGCTTGGCGTTCTCAGAATTCTGCTTGACCGTGGAGGTTAGCTCTTCCATGCTCGCGGCCGTTTCTTGAAGAGAAGCTGCTTGCTCCTCTGTGCGCGATGACAGGTCCGTGTTGCCAGCAGCAATCTGTTTGCTAGCGCTGGCAATCGCCTCACTGCTCAGCCGAACGGTGCTGACAGTGGCGGCCAATTTATCTTTCATGGCGGCGACGCCGGCAAGCAATTGGCCCATCTCGTTGTGCGTCTTAATCGACACCTCGTGGGTCAGGTCTCCGTCCGATATGTGCTCGAAGTGCTTCAGCGCTTCGGCAAGTGGCGTCATGATGGCCCGGCGCAAGAAGAACCAGCCGAGCGCTGCGGTAGCTACGCCAACGAGCAAGGCCAACACCCCAAGGGTGCGCAGCCCTTTCACGCGGGCGTCGCTCTCGGCCGTCTGACGCTTCGCATCGGCAATCTGAAAATCCTGGAGCTTCTCGAAGGCTTCAATACAACGGGTGTACGACGCCGGCATATCCTGGAAAGCAATGCGGCTGACCGCCTCGTTGTCGCCCGCTTCTATCGCAGCGCCGAATCTGTTGATTGCCTGTTGCATAACGGCGCGAGACTCGGCAACGCTCTTTGCGAGTTGGTCCTCATCGGCTCCGCGCGGCAGGGAGTCATACTTTCTGTACCACTCGTCAGATTGACGCATGAATCCATTGGCGCGTGCGATCAGTCCGCCAGCGTCTTTGTCCGCCGGATTTATCGCATAGCGGTCAAGCGCAAGCCGCGCACGAGCGATGTAGTTGTTTGATATGCCGAGGGCGTTGACCGCCGGTAGCGTAGAACGAAGGGAATCTGTCTCCGTTGTGCGACGAATTCTGTCAACTGCGGGCGCCCACACAGTCGACCAGGGAAATGCGCCAATTGTTCAAATACTTACCGCCGAAGGAATTGTGTCACCGCTCCCGCTCTCGAATACCGACGCAGTTCAGGTCTGGACGTCTGCGGATGAGGCAAGACTCCCGAAGAACCTGTACCGGAAACGATCGGTGAGCCGAAACGGGAGTGTTGTGCTCCTTGCCAAGCCAAGGTTTAAACCAGGCAACTCTCAAGATAGCGGCGCGTGAACGCGCTGCGGTGTTCTGGTTTCATCGGGTGAGCGTTCTCCGGTGTCCATGTTCCGCCATGACTCGCATAGCAATTTGCACAGTGAAACCGCGCTTCGAGAAGCTGAACGTTCACGCGATATGGTGCTTCACGACCGCAGCGCCAACACCTTGATTCGATGACGCGATGATGGGCAGGACACACGCTCAGCCTTTCGAGTTGATGAACAACACTGTGGTAGCCATGAGCGAGACAGCGACGGCAGTAACGGAACACGTCGTTGTAGCGTCGATGGCCGAGCGGATCCATCAGAGAGGTCCGCAGCGTTTCGGCAGGCAAACCGAGACTCTCCTGCAGCCGCACGACATCGACCAACCCTCGACGCGGAGCGACACCCTGATAAGGATCGACTTCCAGACCCATGAGTCGTGCGACGACGACTCCCGACAGCGCGTTGGCAGTCTCGAACTTCCACAGGATCGAGATCAGTGACTCATGCGGATAGAGCCAACCCTTCCTGAACACGTAACCCAGGGCCGGCGTCAACCGGCTATCGTCGAGCGTGAGAATCGGAAACGCCGGTTCCCTCAGCAGCTCGTCGCTACGAGGCGGCAACGAGGACGCGTCCGGTTGCATGACGTGACTGGACATAGCCGCAATGCCTTACCGCATGGTCCCACAGGACCTGATCCGGGCAATGGCCCCGGGCGTCGTTCAATTCGCTGTCCTTGAGCACTATCTCGACCGCGCGTGCGAAGGACTCCATCGGGATCCCAAGCTTCCCCGGCAGATTGGCCTTATGGTGCGCCGTCTCGAATGCGTTCCACAGGGTATCGGCGTCACTGACCAGTCGATATCCCGCATCAAACGCCTGCGGAACGTAGAAGCGTGTAAAACTCCATTGGCTGCCTTCGGGATAGGCAGTCTGATCGTAACCGTTCAGGCATGTCGCTACGTCCTGTGCATTGCGAATGCCATGAAAGGCCAACTCCTCGACCATCAGACGCGCGACGATCTGCGTCTTGCCCGCGACCTGCATTGCAGTCTTTTGTGAGAGCAACTCCTGCTGGCCGACGAGGAACGTGAACAACTTGATCTGCTGCCGATCCAGCGCATCATGCACATCACGCAGCCATTCGTATTCGTTGTCATCGTAGCGCTGTGCCTCATCGCAAAAGAGCAACCCACCCCACTGCCCGCAATTGATGCTGCCTGTCGGATCCTCAGCGTCAGGCGCATCCGCTTTGAAGGATTCGAGCCGGCATTGGGATCCGGGTCACCGACCGCCTCCAGCAGATTCGCGAAGAACGGCCCTTCGGCATGCCGCGGCTTGTGCTCGCACTGTGCGTGGTAGCTCGTCATCCGCGGATAGTTGCGCGCCAGCAGCAACCGGACGTATTCGATCGCCCGGGTTTTGCCAATGCGCGACGGACCGTAGATAAGCGCCCCCATGATCCGGTATCGCAGGCATCGGACAACCAGTTCGTAGAACGCCTCGATCGCTGGCGTTGCGATACGGTAGTTCCCCGTCACAAGGGGGTGCAGCGACGGATCGACTGGACGCGGTATCTCAAGCGACATTGATGCCTCCCACGAACACGACGTTAAAAGACCTGACCTGTACCGATTGAAAGCCTTCGAGGACGGGCACGAGTGCCGGGTGGCCGGTCTTCAGGCGTTTCCGTCGACCGGGTGTCGGGCACCGGCCCCAATGACTCATTCGTTTCTGGCTCCGGACGGGGGACCGCCGGCGCGACTGGCAGATCTCTGGCTTGGTCTGACGTGATCAATCGCATGGTGTGAGCTAGTTCCGTAGCAGCTTTGCGGCTCTTCTTCGCCTGCTCGAACTTCTCCTTCACATACGCCTCAATCGGATTGGTATCGACCACCCCGCGACGACGGCGAATGCGCATTTGCCTACAGATCTCGCGCCGTAGTTTCAGATTGTGCGGAATGATCCGCCAAAGCCCCTGCACATCGAGTTCACCCAGTTCCGTGCCATCAGGGAGAAAAGCCCGCACGCTGCGCAGATCGTTTGCGTTCAGATAGACAAGTACTTCCTGCCCGATTAGATGCGTGCTCCTTGCCAGGACGCTATTCGTATACCGTGCGGTGTAGAGGTTGATATGCGGACGCACCCCCTGATCCAGGTAGGCGCAAACACGACACCGCCGTGCAGACTGCATCAAACACAATGAGCGGCGATGGTAATGCGCAAGCCAGGTCAGCAGCGTCTGCTTACCCCGCACGAAATACTCCATCGCCTCAAGCGGGGTGACGTTGTTCAGACCGCTGTGTGGCGTGCCGTTGTAGTTCGCAATGGCGTATTCGATCAGCTCATCGAGTTCCTCTATAAACACATACAGGCGCAGATTACCTCTGGGATTCGCGAGCGCACGCCGCAGGTCCCATGGATTCGAACCCGTGTAACCGGGCAGACGGGCCGACAATCGGCTTGCAATCGTCCCGAAGAACCGCTCGATGTATGGCCGTTCGTCCGGACTATATTTCGGCCCTGCATCGGCAAGGCAGCCGACGAACTCGCACAACGCTGTCAACGTGTCGTTGGCCAGGTTCGCCTTTGCGTTGTCCAGGCGGATCCACTCCCACGTCGCGTAGCCGAGTTCCGGAAGCCGCTGCGATGGAAATCCGTCATGCGGTCCATACGTGAGCCCCGGAATCGAAAACGTGCGTGCACGATGAGGTTCGAGGGCGTTCTCGATCGTCTTGATCACGTCGTAGCGGCTGTACTCCCGGGCCAGCACGAGGTGATACCCGAGGACCGCGCGGGTGCACACGTCGATGATCACCAGCAGCCAGACGCGCTCCATCTCCAATTCGTGCACGAAGCCAAGCGGATCGTGCACGACGATCTTGAGCCGGATATCGAGGCGGTGCCCGTCAAACTCGACCGTCTGGTATGGGCGAGTCGCAGCAAGTGTCCGCGCCTCGCCGTCCCGGCGTGGCAAGCCCTTCAGGTGGGAAGCGCCCGCCGAACGCGCCGCGTTGCCGAAGCTGCGCAACAGTTCGTCCTTCAGATGCCGCGAAAGCGAGCGGATTCCACGTTCACCGGTATTGAGCGGATAATCTGTTCCACTGAGCCCAACCGCTCGGCATTGACCCAGGAAGCTCTGATGCAGCGCCTCCAAGCCGCGAAGTCGAGTTCGCAACGCCCCAGCCGAACTCACCTCCTCGAGCCACACCTTGCGTTGCCTGATCTGCTGGTGCAACCAGTCCGACAGCGCAGGACAGCGCTGCAGAAGCTGTGAGAACGCACCCGCCGCCCCACCCGGCTCAATGTTGTCGGGAACGGCGCGCATGCGAACGTAGTCTGTCGAGCGCGCATAGCGAAGGAGAGCACGAAAGCCGAAGAGGCGCCCGTCCGGATGAATTGCCCCAGCCCGTTCGAGCCAGCGGTACAACTGGCGACGATTAATTCCTGTCGAGTGCTCAATCTGTTTGACAGACTCGCCTTGCACATACGCCATCACCGCGTGTACGCGCTTCTCAAACATGTGTCGCGTCGTATCGTCAAACTGCGTATAAGCAACCGTGGGCCACGTGCTCACGTCGATTGCCTGAAGTTGCGCATTACGGCGGCTCATAGTGACTTCTCCGCGGAGACAAACGTCGTGAGCAGCGACAGGGGCTGAGAATGGAGTTCCGGCGCGCTCACCCGTCCCTCGCGCAACAGGTTGAACAGACTCGCCCGCACGAGCACGAGATCATTAGTCGAAAGTTGACGCTCGATGTCAGCGAGCCGTTTGGGCTGACTGAGGAGCCTCACAATAGATTCGGACAGGGCGCGCGTGAGGAGTCTGCGGTTGGCAACCAAACACGGCAACATACTTCGCCAGTTGTCTATCCACACACGTGAGGCGAGCAGTTCGGCCGATTCGACACGTCGGATGGACAATCCCTGCGCATCGAGCGTGCCGCCGGCTTTTGATCTTTCATCAAACTCAGGCGTTGAATCACTAAGGAAAACTAACTCTTCTAGCGAAGAATAGCGCACCCAGAAGTCCGCGAGGATTTTCTGTCCGTCGATGATGACAAACCCGGGTCTTTCGCAAAACGCTACTACGGTCGGACTTGCCTCAAGCAGCACCCATTGCTGAAGCGCGACATGCCGATACAGCGTCACCCGTCTTGCCAGTTTCAGACTGAACGCCTCGAAGCGATGCGCGCTGCGTGGCCGGGCGAGCGCGAGCGGCTGCATGATTGGCAGAGAATTCCCCATAAGATCAATACCTTAGGGACGGGATTCGAAGTCTAGGAGGTCAGGTGACGATTTTCATTCGGACTTGTGCGAATTGACAGATTTCCCTCGCTCGAGCTTCCAGGAAATGTGTCAACACGCCCGCGGCTCGCCCTGTCGCACTGACCAACGACAGCAAGCACCGGTGACACTGTTCCTTCGATCTACGGCCGCTGCCCGCCGATCCATCCGGCGGCAACCCTGGCCGACCGAGAAGTCTGCAGCGCCGTGTACCGGGGCATGAACCGGCATCGGTCAAAGAGTTGGCCGTCGGGCTCGACGCTTCCCGCTATCGTACGGTTTCGTGGCGTGAAGGCACGCGCGCTACGCTCAGTTCGCGATTCGCAGCGGTGCGGGTGCGCGCCTCACACCGCGATTACTGGCGGCCCACGCCGCGCGACGAGGAATGGCTGCTGGTTGAATGGCCCGATGGCGAGCCCGAGCCAATCAAATACTGGCTCTCGACGTTGGCCGCAGGCACGCCTATGGACCGCCTCGTTCAGGTCGCAAAAATGCGTTGGCGCATCGAGCGTGATTACCAGGACCTGAAGCAGGAATTTGGCCTCGGACACTTTGAGGGGCGCGGCTGGCGCGGGTTTCATCATCATGCATCGCTATGCATCGCCGCTTACGGCTTCCTCGTTGCTCAGCGCCTCATCCAGGGAAGCGGTAAAAAAAACGCTGCGATCCGCGACACATCTGGCTTACCCTCGGACTACGTGCCACGCGGCTCCCCAGCGGGCGCAGCGCCACGTGGCTGACTCGATCGCCACGCTGCGCTGGTGCATCGCCGCGCACGTCGCTAAGCGGCTCCAGCGATGCCCATTCTGCAGTTCTGCCTCGA
>Ga0160447_100117_pt1 | contig 56665 bp, 49 predicted proteins | sample HID1973K_E1MG_FD_108222 | JGI IMG/M metagenome (GOLD analysis project Ga0160447, IMG submission 108222) | Enriched mosquito-associated microbial communities from UW Madison campus, WI, USA - HID1973K_E1 MG | ecosystem: Host-associated > Arthropoda: Insects > Digestive system > Unclassified ...
GCATCGCCGCATCACGTCGCTCGATCAGGCCGATGACATCGTGCGCGAAGGACTCGCCATCGACGGTCCGGTGCTCGTCGAAGTGGACATGCTGTCGGTCGGCTCGTTCGCGACCGCGTTCGCGGGACCGCCGGTGAAGAAGGAAGAGCCGAAGGAGCCTGAATATGCGTGATCCCCGTCATGCACAGCATGCGATCGATATCGCGATGATCGGCTTCGGCGCGATCGGCTCGGCGGTGTTTCGCGCAGTCGACCGCGATCCGCTCGTGCGCATCTCGCATGTGATCGTGCCGGAACGCGATCGCGATCATGTGCGCTCGGTGTTGGGCGATCACGTCGATGTCGTATCGCACGTCGATGCGCTCGCGAGTCATCCCGAGTTCGCGCTCGAATGCGCGGGCCATGCGGCGCTCGTCGATCACGTCGTGCCCTTGCTCAAGTCGGGCACGGACTGCGCGGTCGCATCGATCGGCGCGCTGTCCGAAGCCGGTCTGCTCGATGCCTTGTCCCATGCCGCCGATGAAGGCGCGGCCACCATCACGCTGCTGTCCGGCGCGATCGGCGGCGTCGATGCGCTCGCTGCGGCGAAGGAAGGCGGCCTCGACGACGTGCAGTACACCGGCCGCAAGCCGCCGCTCGGCTGGCTTGGCACGCCCGCGGAAAGCGTCTGCGATCTGCGGTCGCTGACCGAAGAAAGAGTCATCTTCGAAGGGACCGCACGCGATGCCGCGCGGCTCTATCCGAAGAACGCGAACGTCGCGGCGACCATCGCGCTGGCCGGACTCGGTCTCGACGGCACGCGCGTGCGCCTGATCGCCGATCCGGCTGTCGAGCGCAACGTGCATCGCATCGTCGCGCGCGGCGCGTTCGGCGAGATGTCGCTCGAAATGTGCGGCAAGCCGTTGCCGTCGAATCCCAAGACATCCGCGCTCACTGCGTTCAGCGCGATCCGTGCGTTGCGCAATCGCGCCGCGCGCTGCGTCATCTGAAGGAGCTTCAGGAACAATGAATCATCCCGACACTTCGCTCGTCACGTCCGGCGATATCTATCTCGGCGGCGAATGGCGCCAGGGGCGCGGCAATCAGTACGCGAGCATCTATCCCGCCGATCAAAGCGTCAATGCGGAGATCAGCACGGCCAACGCCGACGATGCGCGCGAAGCCGTCGAAATCGCGGATCGCGCTTACAGGAAGGCCGATTGGGCCGGATTGAAGCCGCATCAGCGCGCCGCCATTCTGCATCGCATCGCGAATCTGATCGAAGCGCGTCACGAAGCGCTCGCGCAATTGCAGCGGCGCGACAACGGCAAGCCGATCAGCGAAACGCGCGCGCTCGTCGCGAGCGCGGCGAGCACGTTCCGCTACTTCGCGTCGTGCCTCGAAACGCTCGAAGAAGAACTCACGCCCTCGCGCGGCGACTATCTGACGATGAGCGTGCACGAGCCGCTCGGCGTCATCGCTGCGATCACGCCGTGGAACTCGCCGATCGCATCGGATGCGCAGAAACTCGCGCCCGCGCTCGCCGCAGGTAATGCGGTCGTGCTGAAGCCCGCTGAAGTGACGCCGCTCGCATCGCTCGCACTTGCGCGCATCTGCGAGGAAGCGGGCGTGCCGAAGGGCGTCGTCAGCGTGCTGCCCGGCAAAGGCTCCGTCATTGGCGATGCGCTCGTGCGCCATCCGCTCGTGAGGAAGGTCGCGTTCACGGGCGGCACGGAAGTCGGTCGCGGCATCGCGCGACTCGCCGCGGAAAAGCTGATGCCGGTATCGCTCGAACTCGGCGGCAAGTCGCCGACCATCGTGTATGCCGACGCCGATCTCGATCACGCGGTCAACGGCGTGCTGTACGGCATCTTCAGTTCGTCGGGCGAATCGTGCATCGCGGGATCGCGCCTGTTCGTCGAGCGCGCGGTGTATGCGGAATTCATGGCGCGGCTCGTCGACGGCGCGCGCAAGCTGCGCGTCGGCGATCCGACTCGCGAGAACACGCAGATGGGTCCGCTCATCACGGCGCAGCATCGCGAAAGCATCGAACGTTACGTTGCGCTCGGTCTCGACGAAGGCGGCACGCTGCTGTGCGGCGGTGAACGTCCCAGCGGCGAGGGCCGCGAGAAAGGCTTCTTCTTTCTGCCGACGATCATCGAAGGTCTCACGAACGACGCGCGCATGTGCCAGGAAGAGATCTTCGGTCCGGTGCTCGCCGCCCTGCCCTTCGACGACGAAGCCGCGTTGCTCGCACAGGCGAACGACAGCGTGTTCGGCCTTGCCGCCGGCATCTGGACGCGCGACTACAAGCGCGCGTGGAGCATGGCGCGCACTTTGAACACCGGCACGGTCTGGATCAACACGTACAAGCAGTTTTCGATTTCCACACCCTTCGGCGGCTGGAAGGACAGCGGCATGGGCCGCGAGAAAGGCCGCCTGGGCCTGCGCGAATACATGCAGCAAAAGAGCCTGTACTGGGGCTTGAACGACGCCCCGCTGCCTTGGGCGAACTGAAGGAGTGGCCATGACGATTCTTGGCATTGAACGCATCACCTACGGCGTGACCGATCTCGACACGTGCCGGCGCTTTTTCGCAGACTGGGGTCTGAAGGAAGTCGCGCACGACGAAACGCGCGCGCTTTTCGAGACGCTGAACGGCTGCGAAGTGCTGCTCGCGCTCGCGAACGATCCCGCGCTGCCGCCCGCGTTCGAAGGCGGTCCGACGCTGCGCGAAGTGACGTGGGGTGTCGCGACGCGCGCCGAACTCGATGCGCTGCGCGGGCGCTTCGCGGGCCAGCCCGGTCACACCGAAACCGATGACGCGGTCGGCTGCATCGATCCGAACGGCATGGCGATTCGCGTCGAAGTGACGAAGAAGCGCGATATCGATGTGAAAGGCTCGCCTTCGAACGTGTGGGGACAAACGCTGCGCGTCGATACGCCGAGTCCTGTCTATGAACGCGCGGAGCCGGTCGAAGTGGGTCATGTCGTGTTCTTCACGAACTGCGTCGCGGAGCAGGAGAAGTTCTATCACGAGCTGCTCGGCTTCGAGACCTCCGATCGTTATCCGGGCCGTGGCGCGTTCATGCGCTGCGCGCCGCACGGAGGTCATCACGATCTGTTCCTGCTGCAATTGCCCGATGGCAAGCGCGGTCTGAATCACGTCGCGTTCACCGTGCGCGATATCCACGAAGTGTTCGGCGGCGGTCTGCATATCAGCCGCTGCGGCTGGACGACGCAGCTCGGGCCAGGACGTCATCCGGTGTCGTCGGCGTACTTCTGGTACTTCAAGAATCCGGCGGGCGGTCTCATCGAGTATTACGCCGATGAAGACGTGCTCACGCCCGAGTGGCAACCGCGCGAATTCGAACCAGGTCCGACCGTGTTCGCCGAATGGGCCGTCGATGGCGGTCTCGATGGCAACACGCGCCGCCAGAAAGACGCGAAGGCGCCCGAAGGCAAGTTCATGACGGAGCGTAAAAATGGCTGATCCTCAGACAGTCGTGGTGATCGGCGGCGGACAGGCTGCCGGATGGATCGTGAAGACGCTGCGCAAGGAAGGCTTCGATGGCCGCCTCGTGATGATCGCCGATGAAATCCATCTTCCCTACGAACGCCCGCCGCTGTCGAAGGCCGTGCTCGCGGGCGAAGCGGATATCGACACCGTGCGCATCGTCGATCACGACGCGTTCGCCGAATTGAACGTCGAAGCGTGGCAGCCGGAATGCGCGGCATCGATCGACCGCGACGCGCGCATCGTGCGCACCGCGAGCGGACGCGAAGTGCACTACGACCGCCTCGTCATCGCGACGGGCGGCGCGGCGCGGCGTCTGCCCGATGCGCTCGTGAAAACGTCTCACCTCGCCTATCTGCGCACGCTCGACGATGCGATGGTGATCGGCAAGCGTCTGCGCGAAAGTCACAGCAAGCGTCTCGTCGTGATCGGCGGAGGATGGATCGGCCTCGAAGTCGCGGCGACCGCGAAGAAGCTCGGCGTCGACGTGACGGTGATCGAAGGCGCGCCGCGCCTGTGCGGACGTTCGGTGCCCGAGAGCGTATCCGATTTTCTGCTGAAACTGCATCGCGATAACGGCGTCGATGTGCGGCTGAACGCGTCGCTCGTTTCGCTCGAAGACTTCGGCAATGGCGTGCGCGCGCAACTCGCCGACGGCACGACGCTCGACGCCGATTTCGCTGTTGCGGGCATCGGCCTCGCGCCGCATACGGCAATCGCGGAACGCGCGGGCATCGACGTGAACGACGGCATCGTCGTCGATGAATTCGGTGCGACGAACGATGCACATGTGTTCGCTTGCGGCGATGTCGCCAATCATCCGAACGCGTGGCTGAAGCGCCGCGTGCGCCTCGAATCGTGGGCGAACGCGCAGAACCAAGCGATCGCGACGGCGCGCGCGGTGCTCGGTGCGCGCACACCGTATGCGGAGATTCCATGGTTCTGGTCGGATCAGTACGACGTGAACCTGCAGATTCTCGGCGACATTCCGCCGGGCGCGACGCCGATCGTTCGCGGCGATCTGGAGGCACGGCGCGCGTCGTTGTTCTTCCTCGATGGCGACGCACTGCGCGGCGTCATCGCGATCAACGCGACGCGCGATCTCAAGGTCGCGAAGAAATGGATGAGCCAGGGACGCGCGGTCGATATCGCGGCCCTCGCGGATACGGCGAAAGCACTCGCATAACACACAGACGGGAGCAGGCATGAGGAGCATGGGCAATACAGTCGTCCAACACGGCGGCACCGCGACAACCGTCGCCGACGCGGCCGCGGCCGCTCACGTGGTCACGAAGGGATCGATCATCGCGCGCATCGAAAGGCTGCCCGCCAACGCGATGCAGGTGCGCGCGCGTATCCTGATCGGCGCGGCGACGTTCTTCGATGGCTTCGACGTCATCGTCATCGCGGCCACGCTGCCGTTGCTGATCCAGAAATGGGGACTCACGCCGGCACAGGTAGGCTTTTTGATCGCGTCTGGATCGATCGGACAACTGATCGGTGCGTTCCTGTTTCCGTCGCTTGCGGAACGCTTTGGGCGCGTGCGCTCGATCGCGTGGAGCTCGGGCATCATCGGTCTCACGAGCATCGCTTGTGGCTTCGCGCCTTCGTTCGCGGTGTTCGTCGCGTTGCGGATCGTGCAGGGACTCGGGCTCGGCGGCGAGTTGCCCGTTGCGGCGACTTATATCAACGAGATCACGCGCGCGCACGGGCGCGGGCGTTTCGTGCTGTTGTATGAGATCGTGTTTCCGATCGGCCTGCTCGCGTCGAATGCGCTCGGCGCGTGGATCGTGCCGCGCTTCGGCTGGGAAGTGATGTACTTCATCGGCGGCGTGCCGCTCGTGCTGTTCTTCCTGTTGCGCGTGCTGGTGCCGGAATCGCCGCGCTGGCTCGGCGAACGCGGTCGCATGCGCGAAGCCGGCGATGCGCTCGCCGCATTCGAAGCGACGGTCAAACAACCGTTGCCGCCGCTCGGCAATCTCGCCGACTTCGAAGCGATGGCGAACCGACATCCGAAGCGCCGCCGCCTCGATCTGATCGGCCCGGCGTATCTGAAGCGCACGATTGCGGTCGCGCTTCTGTGGATGACGTGCGGCGTGCTTCAGTATGGTCTTTCGACATGGCTGCCTACGATCTACCAGACCGTCTATCACACGCCCCTGCAACTCGCGCTGAATCTCGCGGTGGCGGCGTCCGTGCTCGGCGTGATCGGCTCGCTGACCTGCGCGTTGATCGTCGATAAGGTCGGGCGCAAGCCGGTCATCAACTGGTCGTTCGTGTTGTGCGCGGTGTCGCTGGTGTGCGCGGGCGTGTGCGTCACGCAGTCCGTGTACGTGGTCGCGACCTTCTGTGCGCTCGCGCTCGGCTTCATGGCGTGCGGCTTCATCACCGCGTATGTCTATACGCCCGAGCTTTATCCGACGAGCATCCGCGCGTTCGGCTGCGGCCTCGGTGGAGCATGGCTCAAGATCGCGGCGATCTTCGCGCCGGCGCTGGTCGGCAAGACGTTGATGGGCGGGAATATGAACATCGCGTTCTATGCGCTCGCCGCGGTGCCGCTGGTTGCGGCGGTCGCGGTGCATTACATGGGCATCGAGACGAAAGGCAAGGTGCTGGAGCAGCTTGAGGTGTGATGTGTTTGATCAGGCACCGGCGGTGCCTGATCCTTGGCGCTACTGGAATTTCACCGGGACAGGCCGCGTCAAGAGATCGACATAGAACTTGAAGAATCGATCGTTATCGTAGCGCGTGACGTAGGTGATCTTTTGCGGTGATGCGCCCGCCGCCGGCGCATCCGGATAGACCTTCACGTGTCCCTGATCTTCGCCGGGCGTCGTATCGATATCGAGGTACGCGCTCTGCGTCTGCGTCGCGTAGGTCGGGTCGAGGAAGTAACCGATCGTCAGCGTGTCGTAGATATCGGTGTTCGTTGCGAAGGCGCCCGCGTTCGCGATTGCATAGACCTTCGTCACCGCCGTCTGTCCTGTCGGCGGATTGACGATCTGGTTATAGACCGACTCCGTCAACGGAACGGTGTTGGTAACATCGAGCGGAATGACCTTCTGCGGGATCGACGTTTGTAAAAGCGTTCGCACGGCGACCGGATCGAACCACCAGTTCAGTTCGCCGACTGCGTTCGCGTTGCCCGGCACGTTCATCGCACCGCCCATGTACACAATGCCCTTGATGAGTGGAACGATCTCCGGCGCTTTTAGCACGGCGGTCGCGAGATTGGTCGGCGGCCCGACTTCGATGATCGTCACCTGGTTCGGATAGCGCTTGATCGTGTCGATGATGAAGTCGGCGGCGCTCTGGCTCTGCAGCTTTGCGGATGTTGCGAAGCCGTCGGGTGGCGCGGTCAGTTGCGCTTGCGTGGTCGGCTCGGGACGCATCCATGCGCCGAAGTAGCCGTTCGGATTCGCGCTCTGCTGGGCGCGGATGCTCGCGACGTCGTATTGCAAGGGGTAATTTGCACCGGCGTACACGCCGATCCTGTCCTGCACGCCCATGCGTTCGACTGCCTTCAGCGCGTCGGCCTCTTCTTGCAGGAGCCAGTCATTGCCGGTCACGACGCACAGGCCGAGCAGATTGACCTTGCCTTCGGCCATCAGTTGCGTGGACATGGCGAAGAGCTGGCCGTCGTCGCCCATCGTATTAAAGTCCGAATCGATGATGATCTTCGGCGCGCTGGAATAGGCGGGTTGATCGTCGTCGGAGCCGCCGCAGCCGGCGAGCACGCCGACGATGACGAGGGGAAGGATCAGGAATGCCGCGCTGCAGCGTCGCATGGTGTCGTCTCCCGAATCGATTGTAGTAAGTGCGCCGTTGGTTGGGCGTAATTCATTCTACGATCGATCGGGTGAAGGCGTTGCTGGCCGAGGTGCGTTGATCTCGCGCATGGCGAGCAGGGGCGGATCGGAAACCCGCCCCTCGCCCAGCCGCCCTCGCTATTTGTGCCAGTTGCCCGCCCCGCCCGCGAACGCCGGCACGCCCACTTCCTCACGATTTTGCGCCTCGCGCGCCTCATCGGCCTCCACCGTCTTGCTCGTATCGATGAAAAGCGCCGCGAACGCGCCGACCGCGAGCAACCCCGCCGAGATCGTGAACGGCAGGTCATAGCTGCCCGTCTGCTGGATCAGATAACCGAACGCGACCGGCGACACCATCCCCGCGATGCCGAAGCCGGTGTTCATCATGCCGCCCGCCGTGCCCGCATATTTGCCCGCGATATCGAGCGGCAAGGTCCACAACACCGGATTCGTGATCTCGAGAAAGAAGAACGAACCGGTCAGGAACCACACCGCCGCGATCGGGCTCGGCGCGTTGACCATCGGCAGCAGGAAGGCCAGCGACCCGCCCATGCCGACGACCAGGATGCTGCAACGCGCGAGCCGCAACCGGCCCGTCATGCGATAGATGCGGTCCGATATCACGCCGCCGAGCGTATCGCCGATCACGCCCGCAAGCAGCGGCAACGCGGTGAACAGCGCGAGATGCTTCAGATCGAAACCGCGCGCTTCCTTCAGATACGAAGGCAGCCAGGTCAGATACACCCACAGCAGCCAGCCGTAGCAGAAGTCGACGAAGGTCACGAGCCACATGCGATGAATCAGCTTGCGCCACGGCGTCGGGTTCTTGCTCGCGCGCGCGCATTCTCCCGCGCGATAGCCGATTTCCGCGATCTCCTCCGGCGTCACGCGGCGGTTCCCATCCGGTGAATTACTGAACACGAAGAAGTACAGCACTGTCCACGCAAGGCTCGCGATGCCGAGCAGGATGAAGGCCTCGCGCCAGCCGCTTGCCGCGACCACCGCGAGTACCAGCGGCGGCGTTACCGCGCCGCCCAGCCGCGCGAAGCTATGCGTGATGCCCTGCGCGAAACCACGCTCGCGCACCGGCATCCAGAACGTGAACGCGCGCGTCGCGGTCGGGAATGCGCCGCCCTCGCCGATTCCGAGCGCGATACGCAACAGCACGAGCACCCCGATGCTGCCCGCGAAGCCCGTCGCGAGCGTCGCCGCGCCCCAGATCAGCGAGAGCACGGTCAGCACGAGTTTCGGCCCGAAGCGATCCGCGAGCCATCCGCCGATGATCTGCATCACCGCATACGGATACGCGAACGCGGAGAACACGAGCCCGAGCTGCATGGACGTCAAACCCATTTCCTGGCGAATCAACGGTCCCGCGACGGCAATGTTCACTCTGTCGATGTACGAGATGAAGTACATCAGACACATCACGCCGAGAATGATATGGCGCGTCTTCACGCGCTGACGATGCCTGTTCATGCTGTCTCCTGTGTCCATCTTATGTGGAATGGTCAAGCCTGCGAATCCGCGCCGCCGGTTCCTCCGGCTACGGGCTCTGCACGAGCTTCAGGCGCTGCACCTTGCCTGAGGGGCCGCGCGGCAACGCATCGGTGAAGCGGAATTCGCGCGGCGTCTTGTAGCGGCCGAGTTCGCGCAGGCAATGTGCGCGCAACTCCGTCACATCGATCGGCACGCCGTCGCTCGCCACGATGTACGCGACGATGTCCTGTCCGTAGGCCGGGTCGGGCACGCCCACAGCCGCCGCTTCGAGCACGCCCGGATGACGCAGCAGCGCCTCGTCGATCTCGCGCGGCGCGATGTTCTCGCCGCCCTTGATGATCAGTTCCTTGGCGCGCCCGTTGATGTAGAAGAAGCCCGCATCGTCGCGATAGCCGAGGTCGCCGGTGCGCAACCAGCCGTCGGCGGTGAAGGCGTTGCGGGTTTCGTCGGGGCGCTTGTAGTAGCCGCTCATCAGCTGCTCGCCGCGCAGCACCAGCTCGCCGGTCTCATGCGCCGCGCATTCGCGTCCTTCGAGATCGACGATCATCGCCGCGCCGCCCGACGGCAGGCCGATGCTGCCGAGTCTCCGTTTGGTCATATCGTACGGATTACTGAATGCAGGTGCGGCGGTCTCCGTCATCCCCATCGTTTCGATCACGCCGATGCCGAAGCGCTCCTCGAATGCGCGATGATGATCGGCCGGCAAGGCCGCCGATGCACTGCGGCAGAACTTCAGCGCGGAAAGATCGCAGCCGTGCGCGCTCTCGCCATTGAGCAGATAGGCGACGATGGTCGGCACCACGTTGATCCACGTACAGCCGTGAAGCGACGCCTCGCTCCAGAACGTGCGCGCCGAGAAACGCGGTGTCATCACCGCCGAGCCGCCGTGCCAGAGCGGCGTCAACAGCGCGACGACGAGACCGTTGATGTGATAGAGCGGCAGCGACACGAGCACGCGATCATCTTCGTTCAGGCGATGCTCCGCGCTGATGTTGCGCATGTTCGCGAGCAGGCTGCGATGACTCAGCAACACGCCTTTGGGCGCGCCCGTCGTGCCCGATGTGTACATGAGCAGCGCGGTATCGCCGGGACGCATCGCGCCCGCGTCGCTCGACACGATGTGCGTGCCGGGCGTTTCATCGCGCACGAGCGGAATCGGGGGCGCGGGTAGCGTCGGGATATCGGGCAGGTCGCTAGCGTCGGGCGATGTACGCACCACCGCGATCTCACGCGTCATGCCTTCTCGACGCAACGCGTCGATGGCATCGGCGATGGTGTCGCAGGTATCGTCGGCGACGAAGATCGCACGCGTATCCGAGTGCTCGACGATATAGCGCACCTGCGCAGGCTGACTCAACAGATTCAGCGGATTCGCGACCAGCCCGCTGTACATCGCCGCGAGCAGCAGACGCGCGGTCTGGATACCGTTGCCCATGAAGACGGACACGACATCGCCCGGGCGTAACCCCGCTGCATGGAAGCGCGCTTCGAGTGCGATGCAGTCATCGCGCAATGCGCCGAAGGTCAGCGCGTCTTCCTGTGTGGTGGACAGCAGGAACGTCTTGTCGTGCGCGTATTCGGCGCGGGTATCGATCAACGCGCGCAAGGTCGGCGCATCGAGCGGCGCGCGGCGAGGCTCGACGATGGGATCGGCAAGCGCGCTCATCGTCCGACCCTCCGGAAATAGTCGCCAAGCAGCGCGTCGACTTCGGGCACGCGCTCCGCGATGCGATACGCCACGCGCGTGATGTTCAGGTATTGCCGATAGCCGAGATTCGACGAGAAGTTATTGCCGCCCCAGGTGCCGCAGCCCATCGAGAGCGAGAACGGCAGGCCGTTGTCGAAGTTGCCGCCGGTCGCGAGGCAGTGCGCCTGATCGACGATCACGCGCGCGACCGGCAACTGCGTACCGAGCCTGACGGCGAGCGCATCGTCGGCGCCGTGCACGCCGACCGAATGGCCCGCGCCCATGTAGCCGTAGATGCCGCGCACGATGTCGATGGCCGCGTCCACGTCGCGCGCGCGATAGACCGTCAGCACGGGCGAGAGCTTTTCGCCGGAGAACGGATGCTCGACGCCGTAGCCGCTCTCCTCGACCATCAGGAACTTAGGCTCCCGCGCGGCGATATCGTCGAGTCCGGCTTCGCGCGCGATGGCCGCCGCCGAACGCGCCGTGCAGCGCGCCGAGAGCTTGCCGCCGTGCCACATCGCCGCCTGCAATCGCGCCTTCTGCGCGGCATCGAGCAGCACGCCGCCCTGCATCGTCAAGGCATCGAGCATGCGCGCATAAATCGCATCCTCGATCACGACGCTGTTCTCCGACGAACAGCTCGTCGCGTTGTCGAAGGTCTTGGACACCGCGATCTTGCGCGCCGCATCATCGGGATGCGCGCTCGCCGTGACGATCGATGCGACATTGCCCGCGCCCACGCCGAAAGCCGGCGTGCCGCTCGTATAGGCCATGCGCACATTGGCCTGCGAGCCGGTCGCGACGACGAGATCCGCGAACTTCATCAGCGCGGCGGTGGCCGTCTTGCCGATCGGCTGCGGCAGCATCTGCACGAGATCGGGATCGAGACCCGCCTTCGCGAACTCCGCGTGAATGAAGCCGATCAGCAACGCGCACGACGAATAGCCCTTCGGCGAAGGCGCGACGATCACCGCGTTGCCGCACTTGAGCGCGTTAATGATCTTGTTGGCGGGCGTCGCGCCGGGATTGGTCGATGGCGTGATCGCCGCGACCACACCGACCGCGCGCGCAATCTCGACGATGCCGTGTTCCTCGTCGCGCGCGATCACGCCGGTCGTCGCGACGCCGTGAAGATCGCGCAGCAGACCGAGCGTCTTGCGATGGTTCTTGCGGAACTTGTCGTCGGCGTTGCCGAGGCCCGTGTCGCGCACCGCGAGTTCCGCCAGTTGCCGGTTGCGCTGCGGCTCCATGATCGCCCACGCGGCGGCGGCCGCCGCGATATCGAGTGTCTCCTGCCCCGCCTGCGCGAAGCGCTGCTGCGCAGCGCGCGCTCGCGTCACGAGCGCTTCGACGATGCGTTCGACGTCGGCTTGCTGTGGGTCAGGCGCGTTGTCGCGGGAACGCGCGAGCGTCGCGCCGCTTGCCATGTCATTCATGCGATGAACCTCGGCTGGTGAAAGATTGAAGGTGTTATCCAATCTAGTCAGCCGCGCTCATCGCGCGGTCCCGTTTTCTGGACTAACGCATACAGCCAAACCGTCAGCATCGGAAAATCAGGATTTCGGGACTTTCCAGAGTCCCGAAAACCGCCGTTTTCGACGCACAATGAAATGGAAGCGAAAAGTATGTAGACGGAGACAAGCAACGTGACATCGAATCAATCGAATGCCGCCGCAGTGCGCGCGTTTCGCGTGCTCGAAGCACTTGCCGAAGCGAACCGCCCGCTCTCGATGACCGAACTCGTCGATGCGCTCGGCCTGCCCAAGCAGACGGTGCATCGCATTCTCGTGCAACTGATGGATGCCTGGCTCGTCACGCGCGGCGCGAGCGACAAGCTCTACGAATGCTCGGCGCGCGTGCGCTCGCTCGCCATCAACGTGCTGATGCATGCGGGGCCCGCCGCGGCGCGTCATGCGCTGCTGGAACAGCTCGTCGCGCGCGTCGGCGAGACCTGCAACCTGACGATGCTCGCGGGCAACGACGTGGTGTATGTGGATCGCGTCGAGACCGGCTGGCCGCTGCGCATGCACCTGCAACCGGGCTCACATGTGCCGCTGCATTGCTCGGCGAGCGGCAAGCTGCTGTTGAGTTTTCTGCCGAAGGAACGCCGCGAACGGATGATCGAGCGCCTGCCGTTGCGTTCATACTCCGAGCGCACCATCACCGATCGCGATGCATTACGCCGCGAGCTTGCGTTGACGCGCCGCCGCATGCTGGCGATCAACAATCAGGAGCACTTGCAGGGACTCGTTGCGATCGCGGTGCCGGTGATGCTGGACCGCAACCGCGCGTGCGCCGCGATTGCGATTCAGGCGCCGGTCGGCCGTGTTGCGCTGGATCAACTGCTCGCCTTCGAACCCGATCTGCGCCGCACCGCCGAGGAAACCGCCAGAACTTTCAAGGAATGACAGCCGGTTTGCGATGCAGCAAACCGGCTGTCCGTTACTTCGACGCTCAACGTTCGACGGTCTGCAGATGCTGCGCCGAATGATCCTCTGATTCGATCTCGACCTCCTTGCGGCCGCGCTTGAACACGATATACGCGACGATCAGAATGCCGAGACTCGCGACACCCAGCCACAGCGGCTTGCGCTGATCGGGGATGAAGGCCATCGCGACGAGAATCGCGCTCATGCCGAAGATCGCGAGCCAGGTGAGATAGGGAAATCCCCACATACGCACGCGCAGATCGTTGGCTTCGAAGCTGGTCATGCGGGCGCGCAGACGCAACTGCGAGAACGCGATCAGCAGGTACACGAAGATCGCCACCGTGCCGTATGAATTGACGAGAAACGCGAACACCGTATCCGGCGAGATATACGACATCACCACCGACACATAGCCGAACACGGTGCCGAGCAGAATGGCGCGCGTCGGCACGCCGCGCTTGTTCACCTTTGCGAGGCCGAGCGGCGCATCGCCGTGACGGGTCAGCGCGAACAACATGCGCGAAGCCGCATACAGGCCCGAATTCAGCGCGGAGAGCACGGCGGTCAGCACGATCGCGTTCATCACGTTGGCGGCGGCGGGCATGCCCATCACTTCGAGCGCGCTCACATAAGGCGTCGCCATCTGATGCGAATTCCACGGCACCAGCGCGACGACGAGCGCCACCGAGCCGACGTAGAACACGAGCACGCGCGTGATCACCGAATTGGTCGCCTTCGCGACGGCCTTGGCGGGCTCCTTCGCTTCGGCCGCCGCGATCGTGACGATCTCCGCGCCGAAGTAGAAGCCTGTCGCTGCAACCGCTCCTGTCATCACTGGCCCGATGCCGTTGGGCATGAAGCCGCCATGTCCGAGGAAGGTCGTGGCGACGTCGGTCGTGTGCATCGACGCGGGCCAGAAACCGCAGACATACAGGCCGCCGAGAAACAGGAACACGATGATCGCGCCGACCTTGATCGACGAGAACCAGAACTCGAACTCGCCGTAGCTGCCGACCGAAATCAGGTTGGTCAACGTGAGCACGACGAGCAGCACGAGACTGATGATCCATGAAGGCACATCGGGTATCCAGAACTGCACGAGCTTCGCGCCCGCGACCGCTTCGAGCGCGATCACGATGACCCAGAAGTACCAGTACATCCAGCCCGTCAGAAAACCGGCGAGACGTCCCGGCCCGCGCTGCGTTTTAAAGGCCAGCCGCGCATATTCATAGAACGAGCCGACGGCGGGCATCGCGCACGCCATCTCGCCGAGCATGCGCATGACGAGCACCACGAGGCCGCCCGTGATGAGAAACGAGAGAATCGCGGCGGGCCCGGCCTGCTGGATCACCACACCGCTGCCGACGAAAAGTCCGGCGCCTATGACGCCGCCCAATGCGATCATCGTCATGTGGCGCTGCTTGAGGCCACATTTGAGATCGCCCTGATCCGTGTTCGAGTGCATGTCGTCTCCTGATTTGCTTGTGTCGGTTCAGCGTTCGCCCGCCGGTTCATTGCCCGCGGGTCGAGGCGCCTTCATTCAGTCACGCGATGGCCGGACGATCCTTGCGATACGCATTCTTCACCGCGATCCTGCCGTTCCTGAAAGTGAAGACGTCCACCATGCGCGCTTCGATGCGCGAGCCGTCCGCCTTGGTGCCGCGAAACGTCGATTCCGATACGCCGCGCTCGCCGCTCACGAAATGTTCGCCGTCTTGCCACGACGCATCGGGAAAGGTTTCCCACGCGAGCGTGAAGCCCTTGCGCACTTCGTCGCGGCCCTCGAAGGTGCGGCCCAACGCGCCGGGTCCGGCCACGCCGTGAAAGACGCATTCGTCCGCCATGCAGTTCATCAATGCATCGATGTCGTGGCGGTTCCATGCATCGTTGAAGGACTCCAGAAGGCGGAGGTAGTCCTGATTCGTTTGAGTGCTCATGTGTCGATATTGTCAGTGTGTTGCGAAAGGGTTCAACTGGGTCTAGCGCTTCTCGTCCTGCGCCAGATACTTGTGATACAGAAACCGTTGGCCGACCCGGCGGAATGGCGCGAAGCCTTTCCACCGCACCATGCCCATCACGTTCGGATATTCGAGCGCGGAGTCGTAGATCGGCAGATCGTCGCGGCTGTGCTGCCATTTGCCCGCGATGCGCTCGGCCATGCGCCGCCCCGCATGCGCGGAGAACGACACGCCATTGCCGCCATATCCCACTGCATAGAAGATGCTCTGCTGCGGATCGGGCTGCGCGACGCGCGGCATCATGTCGTGACTCACATCGACCCAGCCCCACCACGAGTAATCGATGCGAATGCCTTTCAACGAAGGAAACTTGCGATGCAATCCTTCGATGAGCACGTCCATATGCCGGGGGTTCGCAGCGTCCGCGCCGGTGATCGCACTGCGGCTGCCGATCTGCACGCGGTTATCCGGCAGCAGGCGATAGTAGAAACGCAGCGTGCGCGTATCGGTGATGACCTGGCGCGTGCGAAAACCCGTCGATGCCAGTTCTTCCTGCGTGAGCGGACGCGTGACGAGCGAGTTGGAAAGGATCGGCATGATCTTCGCGGAAAGCGTGCGATGCATGTCGTTGCGCGTATAGCCGCCGGTCGCGAATGCCACCGCCTTCGCGCGAATCACGCCGCGCGGCGTGCGTACGTGATGCACGCCGCGAATCGTCTCGACGTCGAGCACGGGCGTGCCCGGATGCACCTTCACGCCGAGCGAGCGCGCCATGCGCAGATAGCCGAATGCGAGCTTGAGCGGATGCACGCCGATGCCATCGGGTTCGAGCAGCGCGCCGCAGCTTTCGCGATCGTCGACATACGATTGCGCGACGTCCTTCGCGCTCAGCATGCGCGTGTCGTAGCCGAACACATCGCGCATCACGCGGCATTCGTTGGTGAGGAAATCCAGTTTGCGCGGACGGTGCGCGATGTAAAGATGCCCGCCCGGCTGCGCATCGCACGCGAATTCGCCTATCAACTGCCGGAACGTGTCGAAGCCTTCGCGAATTTCGGCGTCGAGCTTGAGCGCCGTCTGCTTGCCCCAGCGCTCGACCCATTGCGAGCGGTACAGCCTGCCGCTCGCGTTCTGCCCCTGCCCGCCGTTGCGGCTCGTGCAGCCCCAGGCGGTGCGGTTCGCATCGACGATCATCGCGCGGATGCCGTGCTCGCGTGCCAGAAAGAGCGCGGTCGAAAGGCCGGTGAATCCCGCGCCGACGATCAGTACGTCGACATCGGCATCGCCGGGCAAGGGTCCGTCGTCTTCGGGCGGCGCGCCTGCCGTCGCGACCCAGTAGGTGGGCGCGTAATCCATCGGCTGACGGCCGATGGGCGAGACGAGCGGGTCGTAGAGCGGATCGTATGGGGCGCACGCGCCTCGAAGGGCCGGCGCAGCGTAATCGAGAGTAGCCACCGATAACTCCTTGGAAAGTAGCTCCATGTTGCACCGAACTCCGCAGCGCGCTTAGTGCCACGCCGGAACCATCGTTAGTGCCAGGACGCGGGTTTCGCTGGCGCGTCACTGGCCCCAGCGATTGGTCCTTTCTGGCACTACGGCCGGCCATTTTTGTAAGGCCATACTGAGCCGCATCCCTTTTTGCCCGCGCATGCCCGTCCCGCGCGGCGCCAATGATCCTGCGGAGTGACCCATGCTGAAACTCTTGATCGGACTCGGTTTGCCGTTTGTCGGCGTCGTCGGCCTGCTGCCGTGGGCGGCGTCGAACGATTTTTATGTGCTCGGCGTTCCGTTTATCTACGCGTGGATATTCGGCTGGTTCGTGCTGACGTCCGTTTGCCTCCAGCTTTGCTGGATTCTGTTCGACAAAAAAGCGGAACAGCGCGAAGCGCGCGGCGCATAAAGGAGACTTTCGACATGGCTTCCACGGTATTTCTGGGCTTCATCGCGCTGTCGCTGTGGCTCGCGTTGCGCGCGGGCAAAGGGCGCGGCTCGCAAAGCGTGCACGATTTCTTTGTCGCATCGCGTCAATTCGGCGCGTGGCTCGTGTTCTTTCTCGCGGCGGGCGAGATCTACAGCATCGGCACGATGGTGGGCTTTCCCGGCGGCATCTATGCGAAAGGGCCGACCTACGGCGTCTGGTTCCTCGGCTATATCCTGCTCGCGTATCCGATCGGCTATTTCATCGGACCGAAAATCTGGGAGGCGGGCAAGCGCTATAACGCCATCACCCTGCCCGACCTGTTCAAGGGGCACTTCGGGAGCCGCACGCTCGAACTGATCGTCGCCATCTCCGCGCTCGTCTTTCTGCTGCCGTGGGGACAGTTGCAGTTCACCGGTCTAGTCGCCGCGCTCAAGGGCCTGGGCTGGAACGTGAATCCGGTTGTCCTCATCATGATCTCGGCGTTACTCGCGTTCGCGTACATCGCGATCGCCGGCGTGCGCGCATCGGCGTATATCGCGATTCTGAAGGACCTTCTGATGGTCGCGGCGATCGTCATCACGGGCATCGCGGTGGCGTGGGAAGCGGGCGTCGAGCCGGTGTTCAGGGCCGCGAGCCAGCATGTATCGAACGCGATGAGCACGCATCAGCTCACGTTCTCGATGAGCACGATGCTGTTCCAGTCGCTCGGCTTCTACGTGATGCCGTTTGCGATCCAGAACTTCTTCACCGCGAAGAGCGCGAACACGATCCGCCGCTCGCAGGTGGTCATGCCGCTTTACATGCTGATGTATCCTTTTCTCGTGGTCGCGTCGTACTACGCGATCGCGCAGAACGTGCCGCTCGCCTCGCCCAACGAAGCGTTCTTCACCGCGGTCGTGCATCTGTTGCCGCCGTGGCTGGTCGGTCTCGTCGCGGCGGGCGCATCGCTTTCGGGCCTGCTCGTGCTCGCGGGCATCTGTCTCGCGATCGGGCCCGTGGTCACGCGCAATCTGCTGCCGAACATGCCGGAGACACGTCAGAAGGCCGGCGCCAAAGTGGTGATCGGGATTTATCTGCTGCTCTCCATCGTCATGACGCTCGCTACGCCCAACCTGATGCTCACGCTCATCAACATGACTTATTACGGTGTCACGCAGTTCTTTCCCGGCGTCATCGCGATCGTGCTCGGGCTGCGCGTGAGTGCGCGCGCCATCGCAGCGGGGCTGCTCGTGGGGCAGGTGCTCGCGGTCGTCCTGTATGCGTTCCATGTCGATATCGCCGGCTTGAATATCGGCCTCATCTGTCTCGCGGCGAATGTGCTCGTGGTGTTTCTCAGCAATCCGAGCGCGGGCCGCAAACACGTTCATGCAGACCTGATCCACTCGAACGACTCATGACCCGAACCAACGACAACGCAGTAAAAGTGCTCGCAGCACACAAGATTCTGACGATGAATCCGCGTCAGCCGGTCGCGACGCACGTGGCCATCCGCGAAGGCAAAATCCTCGCGGTCGGCACGCTCGACGACATGCGGCAATGGACCGATGCCGAGCCGGACACGTCATTCAGCGACAAGGTGCTGATGCCCGGTCTCGTCGAAGGTCATTCGCATCTGATGGAAGGCGCGATGTGGAGCGCGGTCTATGTCGGCTATTACGAGCGGCGCGGTCCCGACGGCACGCGCTGGCCCGGCCTGCAATCGCTCGACGCGGTGATCGAGCGCCTGCAGGAAGCCGAACGCAAGCTCGATGACGCCAGCGCGCCGCTGCTCGCGTGGGGCTTCGACCCGATCTTCTTCGGCAGCGAGCGTCTGACGGCGGCGCAGCTCGATCGCGTATCGGCGACGCGTCCCATCGCGATCCTGCATGCGAGCGTGCATCTGATGAACGTGAATTCGCCGATGCTCGCACTCGCCGGCATCGACGAAGACACTGACGTCGATGGCATCGTGAAGGACGAGCGCGGCGGGCTCACCGGCGAATTGCAGGAGTTCGCGGCGATGTTCCCGGTGTATCGCGTGATCGGCGCGAGGCTTTCCCTTTCGGCGAGCGATAACCCCGCTGCGATCCGCGATTTCGGCAAGGTCGCGCAACTCGCCGGCGTGACGACGGCCACCGATCTGCTCAACGATCTGTCCGACAAGGGCATGCGCAATCTCGTCGAAGTCACGCGCGATGCGCGTTTTCCGATCCGGCTCGTGCCCGCGTTCGGGCCGCAGCGCAATCCGGAAGGCGGCCCTGCCCGCGTGCTCGAAGCCATGACGCTCAACTCGGAGAAGCTGCGCTTCGGGCCGGTCAAGTTCATCGTCGATGGTTCGATTCAGGGCTTTACCGCGCGCCTGCGCTGGCCGGGCTATGTGAACGGGCGGCCCAACGGGTTATGGCTGATTCCGCCGGAGCAGTTCGTCGATACCTTCTTGCCCTTCCATCTCGCGGGACTGCAACTGCACATCCACACGAACGGCGATGAAGCTACCGAACTGGTGCTGGATGCAATCGAAACGATCCTGAACCGCCACCCACGATCGGATCACCGGCATACGCTGCAGCATTGTCAGATGGCCGACAGACGGCAACTCGAACGCGCCGCCCGCCTCGGCATGTGCGTGAACTTCTTCTCGAACCATATCTACTACTGGGGCGACGCGCACTACGCGCAGACGATGGGCGCCGATCGCGCGAACCGCATGAACGCGGCGGGCACGGCGAACGAACTCGGCATCACGTTCGGCCTGCATTCGGATGCACCGATCACGCAGCTCAATCCGCTGTTTACCGCGTGGTGCGCGGTGCAGCGGCGCACCGCATCGGGCCGCGTGCTGGGTGAAGCGGAACGTCTGAAGGTTGCCGATGCCCTGCGCGCGATCACGCTTGGCGCGGCCTATACGATCAGCATGGACGATGTGATCGGCAGCATCGAGATCGGCAAGTTCGCAGATTTCGCGGTGCTCGATGAAGATCCGCACGACGTGCCGCCGGAGCGTCTCGGTCAATTGCGCGTGTGGGGCACGATTCTCGGCGGCTGCGCGTTTCAGGCGCCTGCATGATGAAGCCGATTCCGCTTGCCGTCATCGGCGGCTATCTCGGCGCGGGCAAGACCACGATGATCAACGCGCTGCTGACCAACACGGATGGCCGGCGCGCCACGGTACTCGTCAACGATTTCGGCTCGATCAATATCGACGCAGCGCTGATTCGCGAACGCAGCGACGACGTGATCGGGCTGGAGAACGGCTGCGTGTGCTGTTCGATCGGCGGCAAGCTGATGGAGACGCTCATCGAGATCAGCGCGCGTGATGTGCGGCCCGACTTGCTGGTGATCGAGGCGAGCGGCGTGTCGGACCCGGTCCGCATTGCGCAGGTCGGCATGCTGGATCGCGCGTTCCGCTTGCAGGGCATCGTGGTTGCGGTCGATGCGGAGTGCATCGAGGCGACGCTCGCCAATGCGTATATCGGGGATATCGCGCGGCGGCAGATCGAAGGCGCGACTTGCATCGTGTTGACGAAGATCGATCTGCTCGGCATCGAGGAATCGCGTGCCGCGCGCGCACGCGTGATGGAGATTGCGCACACGCGCATCGTGTTCGAAGGCGGTCATGGCAACGTGCCGAATGCGATTTTTTTCAACGACGATGCGTCGTTAGGGGAGCGCATCGCTGTGCAGTCGCTTGGTTATTCGAATCGTCTGCCCGCCGAATTACGCAGCTTTACGTTTCAGTCCGATCAGCGCTTTGATCGCATCACGCTCAAGGCCGCTTGCGCATCTTTCAGCGATAGGCTTCTGCGCGCGAAAGGATTCGTGCGGCTTCTCGATGGGTCGTGTGTGGAGATTCATGTCGTTGGGAAGCGATGGCATATCACGCCATGCCGCGATGTCGAGCAGACTCGGATCGTCTTTATCGGTCTGTTCCAACCGGATGATATCGCTTGTGCGTTAAGTGCTGCTTCTGCGCCGCGCACCAACCCATCCCGCGAGCCTGGCGAACAAGGTCATATCCGGCGGCACGGATAAATCCACAGCGAAATGATGCCGATAATAAGGGCTCAGATCGAGCCCGACACCGAGCCCTAGCACTTCCACCCTTCGCCCCGCGTCATGCTTCGCGACGACTTCACGCAAATGCTGATCAAGATAGTTGGGATCGTTGGCCTGCGCGGTGGCGCTGTCCATCGGACTACCGTCGGAGATGACCACGACGATACGCCGCGCTTCGCTTCGCGCAAGAAGCCGCCCGCACGCCCAATCCACCGCTTCCCCATCGATCCCTTCGCGAAACAGATCGGCCTTGAACAGCGCCGCAATATCGCCGCGCGCCGCGCGCCAGCTCGCATCGCCTTCCTTGAAGATTATGTGGCACGCTTCGTTGAGCCGCCCCGGATAGCGCGGCCTGCCTTTCGCCAGCCAGTCGAGCTTCGCGCGTCCGCCATTCCATGCGCCGGTCGTGAAGCCGAGCACTTCGGTCGCCACACCCGCCATGCCGAGCGCGCGCACGAGCACGTCGATCATCACCGCGACCGGTTCGATGCTCCCCTTCATCGACCCAGAACAATCGATCAGAAAGCTCACCACGCAATCCGCGTGCGGCCGTTCGCGCTCGCGCCTGAAGATGCGACGCTCATCCGGCGATGCGACCACTTGCGCAAGCCGGCGTCCGTCGATGCGTCCGTCCTCCTCGCCGAACGACCAGCCGTCGCGCCGTGGCACGGTCAGCGCGGCCTGCAATAGCCGGGCGAGACGCGGCACGTTGATATGCCGCGCGGCGATCAGATCGTCGAGGCGTTCGCGATAATCACGCAACAACGCGGCGCGTATCAGCGTCGCCGGACGAAGCGTCCTGTCATGGCGCGTGGTGAAGACACGATAGTCCTCGCCCGACGCCTCTCGCACGCTACTGTCCGCACTCGCGGCGAGCGCGAGCCGTTCGATGTCGCCTTCTTCATCGTCGATATCGAACCACGTTCCGAGCATGGTGCGCGCAGCGTCTTCTTCTTCATCGTCGGACGATGCGTTGCTCTCGACGAACGCGTCGCGCACGTCGCGCACCATCGCGCCGATCCGCTCGGCGATATCCAGCGCATGAGCCGCGTAAGCTCGCTGGTCGTGACAGTTACGCCGCATGCCCGCGAGCGCATGTCCGAGCGATGGCGCGAGCGCCGCGCGCGTGGCTTCGATGATGCCTTCCGTTGCTTCGAGCACCGCGCGGCCTGAAAGACGCGACGCGGCCATTTGCGCGACCGTGTAGATCAACAAGCCGATGTCGCTGTCGAGCAACCCGGTTTCATAACAAGCGAGCGACCACGCATCGAAGCGATGCCGGATGTTCTGGCTCACACCGTGCAGGCCGGCAGGCGCGCGCGTTTCGCAGCGCAATTGTTCGAGCATGTCGAAGACCATGCGCGCCACGGAATCGTCGGGGGCGAGTGCGTGATGCAACGCGGCGTCCGAATACGCGATGCGCAACGCGGAGGCATCGGCGGCGCCACGCGTCGAATCCATGTCCTCGTCTTCGCTGCGCTCGCCGCGCAAATGCGGCGCACGCAGCGGCACGGGCCGCAAGTGGCGATACAACCTGCCGCCCCGATAGTGCAACGCGTCATCGCCAGTCAGCGCGCGCACGGTCGCGGCGCACAGCGCATCGCGGCGCGCGAGTTCACGCGAGTTGCTCATCGCGCCGGCTCGTCATGCCATTGCGACGGCGTCTCCAGTTCCTCGCCGAACGCGCGCTGAAAATATTCCGCGACGATCGGCCGTTCCGCTTCATCGCATTTGTTCAGGAAAGTGAGACGCAATGCGAGCTTCGGATCGTTGAAGACCTCGCAGTTTTCCGCCCAGTTGATCACGGTACGCGGCGACATCAGCGTCGACAGATCGCCGGCCTGAAAGCCGCGTCGCGTGAGACCGGCCATGTTCACCATCGCATCGACGAGCGCGTGGCCCGCGTCGTGATCGAGTTGCGGCACGCGCGCGAGCACGATGCGCGCCTCTTCCTCGCGCGACAGATAGTTCAGCGTCGCGACCACGTTCCAGCGGTCGATCTGCGCGTGATTCAACATCTGCGTACCGTGATACATGCCGTTCAGATTGCCGAGGCCGATCGTGTTGGTCGTCGCGAACAGGCGAAAGAAACGATGCGGCTGGATCACGCGGTTCTGGTCGAGCAGCGTGAAACTGCCGTCGCGCTCCAGAATGCGCTGGATCACGAACATCACGTCGGGGCGGCCGGCGTCGTATTCGTCGAACACGAGCGCAATCGGCCGTTGCAGCGCCCATGGCACGATGCCTTCCTGAAACTCGGTGACCTGTACATCATCGCGCACGACGATCGCATCCTTGCCGACGAGATCGAGCCGGCTCACGTGGCCGTCGAGATTCACGCGCATGCACGGCCAGTTCAGGCGCGCCGCCACCTGCTCGATATGCGTCGACTTGCCGGTGCCGTGCAGGCCCTGCACCATCACGCGCCGGTTGAACGCGAAACCCGCGAGTATCGCCATCGTCACTTCGGGGCTGAAACGATACGCTTCGTCGATTTCCGGAACGTGCGGATCGCGCGTGCTGAACGCCGGCACCTGCAAATCCGAGTCGATGCCAAACAGCGCACGCACGGACACCTTGCGGTCCGGCTCGTCCAACCATGTGTCGCGCATCATGATGCTTCGTCTCCCATAGCAGAGGCTCCAGCATAACAATTATCTTTTTCCGGAACAATTCATTTCGTTTATTTTTATCCGAACGGCCTATACGGCGGGGATCGGCACCTCATTTAAAATAATGTCGAACGAATTCACATGGAAGCATGCCGATGGACAAGCCCGACACGCCCACGCTGCGAGCCTTCGCGCTGCTGGAATACCTGGTGCAGGCGGGCAACCCCGTGTCGCTGACGGACATGGCCGATGACATGGGCATGCCAAAGCCTTCGCTGCACCGCATGCTGGCGTCGCTCGAAGCGGGCGGTCTGGTGATCCGCGAGCCCGGCGACAAGAACGCGTATGTCGTCGGTCCGCGCCTCGCGCAGCTCGGCCTCAACGTGATGACCCATGCGGGCGCGCGGCGTCTGCGGCACGCGATCCTCACGCGGCTCGTCTCCGATCTCGGCGAAACCTGCAATCTCACGATGCTGCACGAGAACGAAGTGCTGTATCTGGATCGCGTCGAGGCGCCGTGGCCGCTCCGGCTGGACCTGAAGCCCGGCTCGCACGTGCCCGTATGGTGCAGCGCGAGCGGCAAGCTGCTGCTCGCGTTGCAGCCCCGCGAGGAGCGCAATGCGCTCGTGCGGGCGATGAAGCTCGAGCGCTACACCACGAACACCATCACCGATACGGAGATGCTGGAAGCGGAACTCGATCGCATCGCGAAGAAAGGTGTCGCGATCGACAACGAGGAGTTCGTGCAGGGCATCGTGTGCGCGGCCGCGCCCATCGTCGATGCCGAAGGCACGTGTATCGCCGCGATCGCGGTTCATGCGCCGGTGTCGCGCACGCCGCTGTCGCGCGCGCTGGAAATGGTGCCGCGCCTGAAGGAAGCTGCGACCGATCTGGGCAAGACGTTCTGAGCGAACGTCACGCCGAATAATAAAACTGCAACCGCCTGTTCCGAAAATTGTAGCGCGTCGGCCCCGAATCGCCGTAAAGTGTCGTTAATTTGAAACCAAACGTTCCGTTTTCGGCTCATGCGCGACGTCACCCATCCCGATCCCGCCGAGCATTCCGGCGATGAAGCGCGGACGCTTCGTCCGCTTGCCGTGCTCGAACAACTGGCCGCCGCAGGCCACCCCTACACGCTGTCACAACTTGCGGCGCGCGTGCGTATTCCGAAGGCGACGCTATTGCGGCTGATCGATTCGCTCGAAGCGCAAGGCTACGTCACCCACATGCCCGACTCGCGCGGCACCGACCGCGGCATCGCGCTCGGTCCCCGCGCCGCCCAACTCGCGCTCGCCACGCTGGCCAACAACTCGTTCACGCGCGGGTGCCGCTCGATCCTGCGTTCGCTCGTCGACGTGATCGGGGAAAGCTGCAATCTCACCGCGCTCGACGGCGATACGGTCCTGTATATCGAACGCGTCGAAACCGCCGAGCCATTGCGATTGCACATGCAGGCCGGCATGCGCGTACCGCTGCATTGCACCGCGAGCGGCAAGCTGTTCCTCTCACAGATGCCGCTCGCCGAGCGCCGGCAGATTCTCACGCGCCTCACGCTCACGAAGCGGACTCATCGCACGCTGACGGACCGGGCGCTGCTCGAAGGCGAGCTCGACCGGCTCGCCGCGCGCGGCATCGGCATCGACAACGAAGAGTTCGTGCTCGGGATGGTGGCCGTCGCGGTACCGATCACCGACGCCGCGAGCGGGCGCGTGCTCGCATGCCTGGCCGCGCATGCGCCGACTGCCCGCGCGAACCTCAACGATCTCCTGCAAGCCGTCCCGCAACTGCGCGAAACCGCCGTGAAACTCGCCACGCTCATCGATGCGTCGGACGGACTGACGCTCATGACGCGCCATCGCCCTGACGCGGCGCGATAGATCCCGCTTCATCTCGATGTTGCCGCCGACGCCCGCCACGCGGGCCCCGGCGGCGATTCGCCATCGCGTCGCCCAAAAAAATTCCGAATTTTTTAGAGACAAAACATTCCATTTATTTGAAAAACAAGTTGACGGCGAATTCGCTCCGTCCTACGATGTCTTCACGATACATATTCCGGAACCAAATGTTCCGTTTTATTTTCACCCGGAGACACTCATGAGCGAGCACGACCAAGCCCGTCCTTCCCAGACCACTCTCGCCGCCGCCAGCGCGGCGCCCGCCGGTCCGCAGTCGATGACCCCGTCCGAAGCATTCGTCGAAACGCTCGCCGCCAATGGCGTGACCGAGATGTTCGGCATCATGGGTTCGGCCTTCATGGACGCGATGGACATCTTCGCGCCCGCCGGCATCCGCCTGATTCCCGTGGTGCATGAACAAGGCGCGGGCCACATGGCCGACGGTTACTCGCGCGTGTCGGGCCGTCACGGCGTCGTGATCGGCCAGAACGGACCGGGCATCAGCAATTGCGTGACGGCCATCGCGGCGGCGTACTGGGCGCACAGCCCGGTCGTGATCGTGACGCCGGAAGCGGGCACGATGGGCATTGGTCTCGGCGGCTTCCAGGAAGCCAAGCAATTGCCGATGTTCCAGGAATTCACGAAGTACCAGGGTCACGTCACGCACCCGGCGCGCATGGCCGAATTCACGGCGCGTTGCTTCGATCGCGCGATGTCGGAGATGGGTCCGACGCAGCTCAATATTCCGCGCGACTACTTCTACGGCCAGGTGAAGGTCGAGATTCCGAAGCCGCAGCGTCTCGATCGCGGCCCCGGCGGCGACCAGAGCCTGAACGAAGCGGCCGATCTCCTCGCGCAGGCCAAATTCCCCGTCATCATTTCGGGCGGCGGCGTGGTGATGTCCGACGCCATCGAGGAATGCAAGGCACTTGCCGAGCGTCTCGGCGCGCCGGTCGTGAACAGCTATCTGCATAACGACTCGTTCCCGGCGAATCATCCGCTGTGGTGCGGTCCGCTCGGCTATCAGGGTTCGAAGGCCGCGATGAAGCTGCTGAGCCAGGCCGATGTCGTGATCGCGCTCGGCTCGCGCCTCGGACCGTTCGGCACGTTGCCGCAGCACGGTCTCGATTACTGGCCGAAAGAAGCGAAGGTCATCCAGATCGACGCGGATCACAAGATGCTGGGCCTCGTGAAGAAGATTTCCGTCGGCATCTGCGGCGATGCGAAAGCGACCGCGATCGCACTGACGCAACGCCTCGCGGATCGCAAGCTCGACTGCGATGCGACGAAGGACGCCCGCGCGAAGACCATCGCATCTGAAAAGGCCGCATGGGAGAAGGAGCTCGACGACTGGACCCACGAGCGCGACGCGTACAGCCTCGACATGATCGAAGAGCAGAAGAACGAGAAGCCGTTCAGCGGCGGCCAGTATCTGCATCCGCGTCAGGTGTTGCGCGAACTCGAAAAGGCGATGCCGGAAGACGTGATGGTGTCGACCGATATCGGCAACATCAACTCGGTCGCGAACAGTTATCTGCGCTTCAACAAGCCGCGCAGCTTCTTCGCGGCGATGAGCTGGGGCAATTGCGGCTACGCGTTCCCGACGATCATCGGCGCGAAGGTCGCGGCACCGCACCGTCCGGCCGTTTCGTACGCGGGCGACGGCGCGTGGGGCATGAGCCTGATGGAAACCATGACCTGCGTGCGCCATAACATTCCGGTGACGGCGGTCGTGTTCCATAACCGTCAATGGGGCGCGGAGAAGAAGAATCAGGTCGACTTCTATAACCGCCGCTTCGTCGCGGGCGAACTCGATAACCAGAGCTTCGCCGAAATCGCCAAGGCGATGGGCGCGGAAGGGATCGTCGTCGACAAGCTGGAGGATGTCGGTCCGGCACTGAAGAAGGCCATCGATCTGCAGATGAATCACGGCAAGACGACGATCATCGAGATCATGTGCACGCGCGAGCTCGGTGATCCGTTCCGCCGCGATGCGCTCTCGAAGCCGGTGCGCACGCTCGACAAGTACAAGGACTACGTGTAAGTCCCGTCCACGCCGCTCCGAGCCCGGAGCGGCGTTTTCTTCCCGTCACAACAGGCCCGCCATGAAAGCCATGCATCGCATCATCGATCAGGCACGCGACCTGCCGATGCGTATCGTTCTCTCCGAAGCCGAAGACACGCGCGTGCTTCAGGCGGCGGCACGCGCGCAGCAGGAAGGCATCGCGCGCATCGTGCTCGTGGGCGCACGCGCACGCACGTATCAGGTCGCGGATGGCGCGGGCATCGATCTCGAAGGCATCGAGTTGATCGATCCTTCTCATTCATCGCTTGGCGAACGTTTCGCCGGGGAACTCTTCGCGCTGCGCGAGAAAAAAGGCATGACGCCCGAGCAGGCGCGCGCCGCCGTGCTCGATCCGCTGTGCTTCGCGAACCTGATGGTACGCACGGGCGAGGCGGACGGCTCCGTGTCGGGCGCGGTCAACACGACGGCGGATGTGGTGCGCAACGCCATTCAGATCATCGGCGTAAGGCCGTCGTTCAAGCTCGTTTCCAGCTTCTTCCTGATGATGCTGTGCGAGCCTTTTCATACGATGAAAGGCGGCCTCATCTTCTCCGATTGCGCGCTCGTCGTCGAGCCGAACGCGGAGCAACTCGCGGAAATCGCGATGGCCGCCGCCGACAGCGCGCGCAACCTGCTGATGGAAGACCCGCGCGTCGCGATGCTGTCGTTCTCGACGAGCGGCAGCGCGCATCACGCGGCCGTCGACAAGGTCATCGACGCGACGCGGCGCGTGCAGGAAGCGCGCCCCGGCCTCGCGATCGACGGCGACGTGCAGCTCGACGCCGCCATCGTCGCTGAAATCGCCATGCGCAAGGTGCATCACTCGAAGGTCGAAGGGCATGCGAATACGCTGATCTTCCCGAGTCTCGAAGCGGGCAATATCGGCTACAAGCTCGCGGAGCGCATCGGCGGCGCGAAGGCCATCGGTCCGCTGCTGCAAGGGCTCGCGAAGCCCGCCAACGATCTGTCGCGCGGCTGCAGCGCCGACGATATCTATCACGTGATCGCCGTGACCTGCGTGCAGGCGCAAGCGGCACGGCATCAGACGATGTGAGAGCACATCATGGATACGCGAGCCGAAACCGAAGCGTTCGTTCAGTCCGAGGCGACGGAAAACGCGCCGCTCATCGATAGCGCCGCGCGTGCCGACACGCCCACGCTGCGCGCATTCAGCGTGCTCGAACATCTCGTGGCGGCAAAAAGCGCGCTTTCGCTCGCGGAACTCGCGAACATCATCGAGCAGCCGAAGGCGTCGCTGCATCGCATGCTGCAATCGCTCGAAGCGGGCGGCTTCGTCGCGCGCGAGCCGGGCCAGAAGAACGCCTACGTGATCGGCCCGCGCCTCGAACGGCTGGGTGTCGACGTGATGATGCACAGCGGCGCGCGACGGCAGCGTCATGCGATTCTGGAGCGCCTCGTCGCCGATCTCGGCGAGACCTGCAACCTCAGCACGCTGCACGACACGCAGGTGCTCTATCTCGACCGCTGCGAATCGCCTTGGGCGCTGCGGCTGGAACTCAAGCCCGGCTCGCATGTTCCCGCGCATTGCAGCGCGAGCGGCAAGCTGCTGCTCTCGACGATGCCGCGCGAGGAACGCGCCGCGCTGATCCGCGCGATGCGGCTGGAACGCTTCACGCCCAATACTCTCGACGATCCGAACCTGCTGGAAGCGGAGCTGGATCGCATCGCGCACAAGGGCATCGCCGTCGATAACGAAGAGTTCGTGCTGGGTATCGCGTGCGTCGCCGTGCCGGTATTCGATTCGCGCGGCAAATGCATTGCGGCCATCGCCGTGCATGGGCCGGTGTCGCGCATGGCGCTGTCGCGCGCGCTCACGTTCGTGCCACGCCTTCAGGAAGCCGCAGCCGAACTCACGGCCACATTCTGACGCGCCGCAACACCGATCGTTCGGAAATCGAATCAAAAAAATAGGCTCAGGGACAACCCGAATCACCCTCTCAATTCTGAATCGGAATTCGCATTTTCCGTTTCACTTTCGCGAGCTTCCGCGTTTTTCTCTTGGCATCCTTGCCCGCTTCTTCCACATTGAACGAAACGCAGACGAAGCGATTCGTTCCATAAGAAGACTTCAGGAGACAGGTGTCATGCAGCAGGAAGTCGATTACGTGATCGTCGGTGCGGGCTCGGCAGGATGCGTGCTCGCCAACCGGCTGAGCGCCGATCCGGGCAATACCGTGCTGCTGCTCGAAGCGGGCGGCGCCGATACGAATCCATGGATTCACATTCCCGTCGGCTACTTCAAGACGATGCACGATCCCGAGCTCGACTGGTGCTATCGCACGGAGCCGGACGACGCCGTCGCCGGACGCAGCATCGACTGGCCGCGCGGCAAGGTGCTGGGCGGCTCCAGTTCGCTCAACGGGCTGCTCTACGTGCGCGGCCAGCGCGAGGACTACGACCGCTGGGCCGAACTCGGCAACGCGGGCTGGAGTTACAGGGATGTGCTGCCCTACTTCAGGAAGTCGGAAGATCAGGAGCACGGCGCGAGCGAATATCACGGCGCGGGCGGCCCGTTGAAGGTATCGGACCTGCGCTTGCGTCGTCCGATCGCCGATCACTTCATCGCGGCGGCGCAGGAGATCGGCATTCCGTTCAACGCGGACTACAACGGCGCGACGCAGGAAGGCGTTGGATACTTTCAGCAGACGGCTTACAAGGGCATGCGCTGGAGCACCGCGAAGGGTTTCCTCAAGCCGGTGCGCGATCGGCGCAATCTGGTCGTGCAGACGCGCGCGCAGACACGCAAGGTGCTGATCGACGGCAAGCAGGCCGTCGGCATCGAATACATGCATGAGGGCGTCGTGAAGACGGTGCGCGCGCGTGTCGAAGTGATTCTCGCAGCCGGTGCGATCGGTTCGCCGCAGATTCTGCAGAACTCCGGCGTGGGACCTTCGAGCGTGCTCAGCGACGCGGGCGTTCAGATCAAACATGAACTGCCAGGCGTCGGCCGGAACCTGCAGGATCATCTGCAAGTACGGCTCGTCTTCAAGACGCGCGAGCGCACGCTGAACGATGAGGTCAACAATCCGCTCAAGAAGGCGCTCATCGGCCTGCAATACGCGATTTCGCGCACCGGACCGCTCACGCTCGCGGCGAGCCAGGTTGCGATCTTCACGCGCTCGTCGCCGGATGTCGCGCGTCCCGACATTCAGTTCCACATGCAACCGCTTTCCGCCGACAAGCCCGGCCAGGGCGCGCATCCGTTTTCGGCGTTCACGTCGTCGGTGTGCCAGTTGCGGCCGCATAGCCGCGGCAGCGTCGAGATTCGTTCGAACGATCCGCTGCACTATCCCGCCATTCACGCGAACTACCTTTCCGACGAACGCGATCATCCTGTCGTGATCGGCGGCATCAAGGTGGCGCGCCGCATTGCCGCTGCGCCATCGCTTGCGAAGCATATCGTGTCGGAATTCATTCCCGGTTCGGGCTATCAGTCCGACGCCGATCTGCTCGACGTCGCGCGCAAGTTCAGCCAGTCGATCTATCACCCGGCAGGCACCTGCAAGATGGGCAGCGACGCGCTCGCCGTCGTCGATGCGCGCCTGAAAGTGCGCGGCATCGGACGCCTGCGTGTAGTCGATGCGTCGATCATGCCGGAACTCGTATCGGGCAATACGAACGCGCCCGTCATCATGATCGCGGAAAAAGCCGCCGACATGATTCTCGAAGATCAGCGTTATCAGCACGTCACGCGCGTGGAAGACGTGCCCGAAGTCGTTGTGCAAAAGCCCATGGCCCATGCAGGTCACAGAGACTGATCACAAGTCTCACACATCACGGAGACAAACCATGAACGCACTGCCCCGAACCGATGGCAAGCAGATGAGACGAGTCGTCGTCGCGAGTCTGATCGGCGCGACGATCGAGTGGTACGACTTCTTTCTATACGGCGTGGTCGCCGGGATCGTCTTCAACAAGCTGTATTTCCCGAGCGGCGATCCGCTCATCTCGACGATGCTCGCCTATGGCACCTTCGCCGTCGGCTTTCTGAGCAGGCCGCTCGGCGGCGTGATCTTCGGCCACTTCGGCGATCGCGTCGGCAGAAAGAGCATGCTCGTGATGACGCTTTCGATCATGGGCGTCGCGACGGTGTTGATCGGCATGGTGCCGACCTATGCGCAGATCGGCATCTGGGCGCCCTCGCTGCTGCTGTTTTTGCGCGTGCTGCAAGGCATCGGTCTCGGCGGTGAATGGGGCGGCGCGGTGCTGATGGCTTTCGAATATGCGCCCGAGAACAAGCGCGGTTTCTACGCGAGCATTCCGCAGATCGGCCTCGCGCTCGGACTGTGCCTGTCGTCGGGGGTGGTCGCGGGCCTCTCGCTCACGTTGACCGATGCGCAGTTCCTCGCCTGGGGCTGGCGGCTCGCGTTCTTCCTGTCGTTCGCGCTCGTTGCAATCGGCATGTATATCCGCCTGAACGTGATGGAAACGCCCGAGTTCGCGCGCATTCAGCGAACCGGCAGCGAATCGCGCATGCCGATCGTCGAAGTGATCTCGAAGTATCCGGGCAACACGATTGCGGGCATGGGCGCGCGTTTCATCGACGGCGTGTTCTTCAATGTGTTCGGCGTGTTTTCGATTTCCTATCTGACGGGCACGCTGCATCTGCAACGCACCGATGCGCTGCTCGGCGTGATGGTCGCGGCCTTCGTGATGATCTTCACGATTCCGTTTTTCGGGCGCCTGTCGGATCGCGTCGGGCGTGCGCGCATCTACTTCTGGGGATCGCTCGCGACGGGGCTTTCCGCGTTCTTCGGCTTCTGGCTCATGAAGAACAGCGGCGGCAATACGATGCTCGCGTGGCTCGCGGTCGTGATTCCGCTAGGCGTGGTGTATGCATCGATCTATGGTCCTGAAGCCGCGCTCTTCTCCGAACTCTTCGATGCGAAAGTGCGCTATTCGGGCATCTCGTTCGTGTATCAGTTCTCGGGCATCTTCGCGAGCGGCATCAGCCCGATCGTCGCAACGTGGCTCTTGCAGCGCAACGGCGGCGATCCGTGGATGATCGCGACGTATTGCCTCGCGGCGGGCATCATCAGCGCGCTGTCGGCGGCGTGGGTCGGGTTGAGGCAGCGGCGCGAGATGGCGTTCTCGGTGAGCTGATCGTCTGCGCTGGCCTTGCGTGCAAGCCGCACGTAATATCTCAACATCGACAGAACTTCAGCAGGAGACATGCATGCCGACCCGCCCAACCGCCACGCTTTGGGCGCAGCTTTTCGAGCGCTCGCGGGTCTCGGGGATGAGCTTGCAGAACCAGATCCGCCAGATGATCGTCAATGCGATCCTGAGCGGTCATATCGCGCCCGATTCCGCCCTGCCTTCGAGCCGCGAGCTTGCCGATCAGCTCAACGTGTCGCGCAATACCGTGGTGCTCGCGTATCAGCAGCTCGTCGAGGAAGGGTATCTCGTGTCGCGCGAGCGCAGCGGTCATTTCGTGAACCCGGCCACGGATGAATTGCAGCGCGGCTTCACCGCGACAGGGCTGTCCGACACGCCGGTCATCGAGACGCAGCAAGGTCATCCCGACTGGAGCGCGCGCATCAGACACGCGCCGTCGAATCAGCGCAATATCGTCAAGCCGTCGAACTGGCAGAGCTACGAATATCCCTTCATTTACGGGCAATTCGATACCGAGCTCTTCCCGACGAGCGACTGGCGCGAGAGCTGCATGCACGGTTTGTCGGTGATGGAAATCCGCAACTGGGCGCCCGACCTGATCGAGCGCGACGACGAGACGCTCGTCGAGCAGATTCGCACGCGCGTGCTGCCGCGCCGCGGCGTGTTCGCGATGCCCGACGAGATCGTCGTGACGAACGGCTGTCAGCAGGCGCTGTATCTGAACGGCGACCTGTTATGCGGCGCGCAGACGAAAGTGGGCATGGAGAACCCCGGTTATCCCGATGCGCGCAATATCTTCCAGCATCACAACGCGCAGATCGTGCCGCTGGATATCGATGAAGACGGCGCGGTCATCGACGATGAAAACGCGATCGCGCCGTGCGATTACGTGTATGTCACGCCGAGCCATCAATGTCCCACGACCGTGACGATGCCGATCGAGCGGCGGCGCAGGCTGCTGGATCTTTCGGTGAAGCATGATTTCATCGTCATCGAGGATGACTACGAAAGCGAGAACACGTTTTCGGGCACGCCGCATCCGGCGTTGAAGAGCCTCGATACGGCGGAGCGCGTGGTGTATATCGGCTCGTTGTCGAAGACGCTCGCGCCGGGATTGCGGCTCGGGTATATCGTCGCGCCGCGCACATTGATGCGCGAATTGCGCGCGCTGCGCCGCTTGATGATCCGGCATCCGGCGGCGTACATTCAGCGCGCGTTCGCGACCTTTCTCGCGCTCGGTCATCACGACACGCTGTTGCGCAAGCTGGGGCGCGTCTACAAGGAACGCGCGGAAGTACTGATGGATGCGCTCGCAAAGCATTTGCCGGAGTTGCGCGCATCGAAAGTGACGGGCGGCGCTTCGTGCTGGGTGGAAGGCCCGCCCTGGCTCGACGCGACACGGCTCGCCAAGGACGCGCAGGCGCTCGGCGTGCTGATCGAACCGGGCAGCGTCTTCTTCGCCGATCCCGCCGATGGTCAGCGCTGCTTTCGCATGGGCTTTTCAGCGATTCGCGCGGAGTTGATCGAGCCGGGGGTGCGGGCGCTCGCTCAGGTCGTGCAGCAGCGGCGCCCTTGAAGCATCGCGCTTACTTCCACGGCGCCATCGCATGAAAAACGCCGTCGCGCCGCACGAGCGCATGAAACAGCGCAGCGGCAAGATGCACGACGATCAACGCGAAGAAACACAACGCGAGAAAGCGATGCGCGTTCCACAGCAGCGTGTGCAACGCATTGCTATGCGGCAACAGCGAAGGCACGTGCACGCCGAGCAGCACGATCGGATAATCCGCGGCGGACAGCATGCCGTAGCCGAGCAGCGGCAACGCGATCATCAGCGCATAGAACGCCAGATGCGACAGGTACGCGGCGAGTTTCATCGGCGCGGGCATGTCGGCGGGCAGCGGCGGCGCGCCGCGCGTGATTCTGACGACGAGACGAATCAACGCAAGCACGAGTATCGCGGCGCCGAGCGGCTTGTGAATCGACACGAGCGTCAGATAATCCGGCCGTACCGTCGACACCATGCCGACGCCGATGAACAGCATCGCGAGGATGCAAATCGCCATGATCCAGTGCAGGGCGCGTTGCAGCGGCGAGAATCGCCCGGTGATCGCGTTCATTGCGTGACTCCTTGCGCGGGCGTGTGCGGGTAATCCTTGTCCTCGGCGGTACGCCGATTAAACGATACCGAGTAGGCGGCCGAACGCGCGGCGGGGAATGGATCGTCGGATACGCGCATGCCGGATGGCAACACGGTCGGATCGAAGTTGATATCGCGGCACGGTCCGTCAGGCTCCGGCTCGATGGTCTTGACGACGAGCGTGCCCACTTCCACCGTATGCCGGTCTTCCGGCCAGGCCTTGCTCGGGTCGGCGGTGGGATCGCCGGGATTCGCGACGGTGACGACCATCGCCCAGCGTTGCGGCGCACTCTGCACGCGCTGCGTGATCTCGGCATCGAGGAAATTCGCGCCCTTCTGCTTCAGCTCATCCGGCGTGAGGTTCTCAGGCTTCGCAGCCGGAATGAAGGACCAGCGCACCGTCTGGCTCTGCCCTTCCGCGTTCGTGAAGACGAAGCTGTTGAGGCTGTTGTAACGCTCGTCCGCATACGAGGCCGTCCACGGCGCGCTGCCCGCCCACGCGCCGAACGCACCAATCTCCGGGTGCGCGGTGGCGAATTTCTGCATCGACTCGGGATCGTTCTTGTTCGCGAGCGCGCGTTGCAGCTCGTAAAAGGCTTGCGGTGTCGCGACGGGAAAGAACGGGGCATCGATCATCGCGGAGCGCCATTCGCTTCCATCGGGCAACGCGATGCGCAGGCTGAGGCCGCGCACGCGCGCCATCGCGTCGGATGCTTTCGGGTCCGGCGTCGCGAGATTGAAGCGGCCCGTAACGGGATACGTGCCCGACGCGAACATTTTGGCCTTGGAGAGCGCCGCTCCCGAGCCATTCGATTCGAAATCGCCGCTGAAGCAGATGCCCTTGGCGTGATTGCGCCTGAAGCCCGGCACCGCGCCGCCGGGCGGCGCAAGACTGCCGACGATTTTCGCGGGCGTGAGACGATGCGGCGTGAGCCAGCCGGCCGTGTAGGCAAAGGCCGCAACCAGCGCGGCGACGATGGCCGCGATGAGGATCAGCGCAGGAAAGGGCGACCGCGGGGAAGCATGTTTGTCAGTCATCGTAGTCTCTCGATCAACGATTCTGTTGCACGGTAATCTAACAGCGTGGTTGGAATCGTGCCAGCAATGCGCAAAATTCGCAGATACCCCGGATATTCGCTTACTTCGAATACCCCAGACGATTCGCCTTCGGTCAATTGGAGAACGCCTCGTGATCAAGAGCACGACCACGCGCGGCAGTCAGATAACGCTCTTTTACGATGAGTTTGGAGACAGCGAAGCACCACCGGTCCTGCTCGTGATGGGCAATAGCGCGCCCGGTCTCGTCTGGCCGGATGCCTTTTGCAATCTGCTTTCTTCGACTGGATTGTTCGTCGTCCGCTTCGATGCGCGCGACACCGGGCTGTCGACCTACCTTGATTTCGGCACATCGCCCTATACGCTCGACGATCTGGCTGCCGACGCCTTCGCCGTGCTCGACGGCATTGGAATCGCGAAGGCGCATGTCGTCGGGCTCTCGCAAGGCGGTGTTGTCGGTTACGGGATGGCGCTGTCGAAACCCGAACGGGTAACGACGCTCTGCACCATCATGTCTTCGCCCGACATGCGGCCGAAGAACGATGCCTTCGCGGGAGCACCGGAGAGACCGGGAGAGTTGCCGCGTCCCGCTGCGGATTACATCGCGAATGTCATCGCACTGAACGCACACCCGCCGACAAGCGTCGAAGAAGTCGCGACACGGTTTATCGAAAATTTTCGGTTGGCAGCAGGACCAAGGTCACCTTTCGACGAGAGCGCGTGGCAACGCCTGGGAAAAGCATTTGCCGAGCGTCCGCTGCTGCGTTCCGATGGATTGCAGCCGACACTGGCCAATAACAGCAATCATGCGTTGGCTCAGAAAGCAACGCCGGCGCTGACGAGGGAGCAACTTGGATTGATCGACATGCCCGTGCTGATCATTCAAGGCAGCGATGATCCGATCTTTCCGGTAGAACATGGCCGATGGGCCGCGGCCGCCGTGCCGCGTGCAAGGCTTCGCGTCATCGAGCGCATGGGGCACGCTCTCGACCCCGCTTTCTTCGATTCAATCGTACGGGAGTTGTCCGCGTTCTACTTTGGGGATTCGTATTGAAGCCGCGCCTCCAGTGGGGGCGTCGCGCACTGTTGCCACTACATGCCAATTCCTTGGCGTAATCCGTCAGGAGCGACGCGAGCCTGCCCGCTCGACATAATCTTGAAGGGTACGCGCTAAACGATAGTCATCGGTGCGATCGTCATAACGGCGACGCGAGAAATATCGCACCGGGAATCTGCAAAGAGGTTATCCATGACCAAACTGGATTCTCTGCAAGGACTGAGAGGCATCGCCGCCGGCCTTGTAGTGGCGTTTCACTCTGTCGCCTCCCTGAAAATGTCCGGCTGGGCGCCCGAATATACATCGGGGTTTGCCGTCTGGGGCATGGCGGGCGTCGATATCTTCTTCGTGATTTCCGGCTTCGTCATGGTACTGACTACGGCCAACAGACCGCGAGGCATCGAATCCGCTCAAAAATTCATGCTTGCGCGACTGATTCGCATTGCGCCGATGTACTGGATTCTGACCACGTTCATGGTAATGCTGCTACTGCTCGCGCCTTCGGCATTCAACAAGGAAAAATTCAGTATCGCCCGAACCATTACGTCCTATCTCTTTCTTCCTTACGAAGTCAGGGATGCAGGTCATTCATATCCTGTTCTGTATGTTGGATGGACGCTGACGTATGAAATGTTTTTCTACGTAGTCTTTGCGATCTCATTATGTTTCGCTGAACGTCCGATGCGCTATTGCGTGGTGGCCATCTTCATGACACTGGGCATTGGATCACTTCTGATTCAGCCGGATGCGTTTTACTTGCGCTTCATTACGAACCCAATGATGCTCGAGTTTGTTTTCGGCTGCATGATCGGCTGGATTTATACGCGTGGAATGAAGTTTCCCAGGCTGTTTTCCGCCGCCGTAGTCGCGGCCGGGATTTTTGGACTCGCCATGTCACCCATTACGGCCGAAATGGAGAACCGATTCATACTCGCCGGCATTCCTTCTGCCTCGCTGGTGGCAGGACTCGTTTTTTGGGAATCGGCAAATGGGTGGATTCCAAAATTCGTTCTTCTTTCCGTCGGAGATGCGTCTTACTCGATATATCTGACTCACACCCTCACAGTACCGATATTTGCTCGCGGCCTCGGGCATTTCGACAAATCCAGAGCTTTGCAAGGGGATGTCGCATGTCTTCTGCTTGTGATTGCATCGACGCTGGTCGGCTATGTGGTCTATCGCGCGATGGAGCGCCCTCTGAACAAGGCTCTCCGGGCACTCGTGGGAAGAATGGCGGCCACGCGTCACGATAACAGCGCGACCGCGCTGGTCGAAAGATAATCGGTACGACTGGGACGCAACAGCTTTGCGTCCCTCGTCCTGCAGGCCGCTATTGCGCAGCCGGCGACTTCACGCTCGGCGTCGCCAGCGTGTTATTGCTCGAAGGTGGAGCGGTGGTGCCTGTCACACTGCCGTTGTTGTTACTCGGCAGACCCGAATTGGGCGCCTTCATTCCCATTCCGCTTTGCGAATTGGTGGTGCCAGGTGTGCCGTAGCCGCCCGTCGGGGCCTGCATTTGATTGGACGGACTGGCCGTGCTTCCTGAAGTACCGCCACCGTTCGCGCCGCCAGCCGTCTGTGCGAAAGCGCCGCCCGACAGTGTGAGAGCCGCGACTGCCGCAACGAGTGTGGTGATCAACTTGCTCATGATACGTCCCTCCTTGTTTCGGACTGAAATGGACGCAGACGGACGCCGCCTGCCCAATCACGAGAAGCGCAAACACCGTGCCGCGTCCTTTCATCTACATAAACGAATGATCTCCGCTAGCGCTCCCCGGCCCCGCGGACTCTGGCGGGAAAACGCTCCAGCAACCAGTCGATAAACACGCGAAGCCGATGTGTCACATGACGGTTTTGCGGATATACGACATGGAACGGATACGGCGGCGGTCGCCATTTCTTCAATATCTCGACGAGCGAACCATCGCGCAGAGCGGAATTGGCCGCGTAAGCAAATGTTTGCACGATGCCGAGTCCTGCAATGGCCGCCGCCAGATGCGCGTTGCTTTCGTTGATACCTATGCGATGTTCGGCCTTTATTTCGATCCTGTCGCCGTCGTGCTCGAAACGAAACGGCATCGCCCGGCCGTTTTGCGGCGACATGTAGCTGATCAACCTATGCCCGTTCCTGAGTTCCTCGGGGTAGGCGGGAACGCCGAACTGCTTCAGATATTGCGGCGTGGCGCACGTGACCATCACGGCATCGCCGATATGCCGCGCGATCAGCGACGAGTTATCCAATGGACCGCCGCGAATCACGCAGTCGACGTTGTCGCTGATCAGGTCGACCGGCCGATCGGCTACGCCCAGGTCGATCCTCACTTCCGGGTAACGCGCCATGAAGTCCGGGAGCAGCGGGATCAGCACATCCCTTGCGGGTGATCCACCTACATCGATCCGAAGATGACCGCGCGGATTGCCTCGCGCGACGTTGAACGACGAGTCGATGTCTTCGAGGTCTCTGAGAATACGCGTCGCCTTTGCATAGTAATCCTGACCCTCCGGCGTCACGGTGACGCGTCGTGTCGTGCGTTGCAGAAGCCTTGCGCCCAGATGCGCTTCGAGTTCCTGAACCAGCTTGCTCATCGTGGCGTTGGGCAGGTCGAGCGAGTCCGCTGCGCGCGTAAAGCTGCCCGCTTCCACCACGCGCGCAAAGGCACGCATTGCCAGCAACTGATCCATTGCGCTCGCCCCTGACTTTGGTCCAGGCGATTATACACGTGCATGAATAGTAATTTCATTGAACACCATTTATCAACAAACGACCAACCACTAAAGTTCACCCATGCCCAACGCGACACGCAGTCCAGGCGGGCAGATTCCAACACTCACCGACCATTCACGATATGGAGCAAGTCATGAACAAGCCACTGAACGGAAAGATCGCACTCGTCACGGGCGGCAGCACGGGCATCGGCCTGGCCGCGGCAAAGGAACTCGCCGAGCAAGGCGCACGCGTATTCATCACGGGCCGGCGTCAGGCCGAGCTGGATTCGGCCGCCACCGCCATCGGCCCGGCCGCCACGGCGATTCGCGCGGACGCGTCAGTGTTGTCGGACCTCGATGCCGTCTACGCGCAGATCGCCGCGACGGCAGGCAAGCTGGATATCCTGTTCGCCAATGCCGGCGGCGGAGACATGATGCCGCTCGGCGCGATCACGGAAGAGCACTTCGATCGCATCTTCGGCACCAACGTGCGCGGCGTGCTGTTCACCGTGCAGAAGGCGCTGCCGCTGCTGGTCGATGGCGCGTCGGTCATCCTGACTTCGTCCATCACGTCCGTGACGGGAACGGCCAATTTCAGCGTCTACAGCGCGAGCAAGGCGGCGGTGCGCAATTTCGCGCGTTCGTGGTCGCTGGATTTGAAGGATCGTGGCATTCGCGTCAATGTCGTCAGCCCGGGGCCGATCCGTACGCCAGGCCTCGGCGGTCTCGTGCCCGATGAAGCCCGTCAAGGGCTGTACGACGCGCTGGCGTCGCAAGTGCCGCTCGGTCGCCTCGGCGAACCCGAGGAAATCGGCAAGGCGGTAGCGTTCCTCGCGTCCGGGTCGGCCAGTTTCATCAACGGCATCGAGCTGTTCGTCGATGGCGGCATGGCGCAGGTCTGACCGCCCCTACTTCGCCCGAATCTGCTCGTGGGGGCTCTCATCCAGCACGAGCAGATTGTCGTGCGAAAAGCCGAGCGCGACCGGCTGGCCGCGTTCCGGCAAGACGCGGCTGGGATCGTTGAAGACATCGAGCGAAACGATCGCCTGATTCACGCGCGCGCGTATGCGTACCACGGCGCCGAGAAAGCTGATCTCCTCCACCGTCGCCGCGAGCGAATTCCGGCCATTCGACGGCGCTTCCAGCAGGATCGCCTCGGGCCGCAGCGCCAGCACGCGATCCTTGCCGGCGTCGTCGGGCGCGAGCGGCCTGGACGTCACGAGTTCCTGTCCGTCCACTGCGATGCGCCCTGTCGCCGGATCGATCACACGCCCGGCGAGGATATTGAGCGTCCCCACGAACGACGCGACGAAGCGTGTGCGCGGCACGTTGTAGATATCGAGCGGCGAGCCGATTTGCTCGACGCGCCCGTCGTTCATCACGACGACACGGTCCGAGATCGACAGCGCCTCTTCCTGATCGTGCGTGACGAAAATCGACGTGATGCCGAGTTCACGTTGCAGCGCGCGGATGTCCTCGCGCAGCGACACGCGGATCTTCGCATCGAGCGCGGAAAGCGGTTCGTCGAGCAACAGCACGTGGGGCTTGCTCGCGAGCGCGCGCGCCAGTGCCACGCGCTGTTGCTGTCCGCCCGACAACTGCCACGGATAACGTCCGGCGAGATGCGGCAGCTTGATGAGTTCGAGCATCTCGGCGACGCGCGCGTCCATTTCCTTCTGCGAGCGCTTTGCGACCTTCAACGCGAAGCCGATGTTTTGCGCCACCGTCATGTTCGGAAACAGCGCATACGATTGAAACACCATGCCCACCGCGCGATCGCGCGTACGCATGTGTGTGACGTCACGTCCGCCGAGGCGGATCGTGCCGTGCGTGGGCGTTTCGAATCCGGCGATCATGCGCAGCACGGTGGTCTTTCCGCAGCCTGAAGGCCCGAGGAAGGTGATGAACTCGCCTTGCTCGATCTGCATGTCGAACCGGTGCAGCGCGATATTCGGCCCGAACGCCTTGTGGAGATTGTCGATCTCGAGAAATGCCATCGGTCGCGGCCTCGGCTCAGGTTTTATGGCCGGCCAGCGCGCGCGCCGAGCCGAACACCTGGATCAAACCCATCGACGCCCACGTCACGACGAACGCGATGATCGCCAGCGCCGAAGGCTCGTAGGCGCGGTTCGCGCCGATCAGTTGCAGGTACGGTCCGAACGCGGGCCGGTCGAGCAGGCTCGCCAGCGTGAATTCACCGATGACGACTGCGAACGTCAGAAACGCGCCGGACAGAATCCCCGAGCGAACGTTCGGGAAGATCACGCGTACGAGGATCGTCGTCCAGCCCGCGCCGAGGCATTCGGCGGCCTCGGTCAGCGTGCGGACATCGACGGCGCGCATGCCTGCATCGACGGCGCGATACATGTAGGGCAGCGAGAGCGTGACGTAGCCGAACACGAGCAGCAGATCGGTCGCGCGCTCGTTGCCGGTGAGCGGCAGAATCGAACTGCTGTTGTAGATGCGCAGATAGCCGAAGACGATCACGATCGCCGGTATCACGAGCGGCAGCAAGGTGATGAACTCGACGACAGGCCGCAGCCTCGGAAGACGCAATTGCACCCAGTACGCAGTCGGCACGACGAGCAGCGCACCGATCACGATGGTGAGCAAGCCCATCAGCACCGAATAGCCGAACGATGCCTGAAAATGCGGATCGCCGAGGACGACACGGTAGGCATCGAAACTGTATGCGTCGCGGCGCATGCGCAGACTGAACTCGAAGGTCGCCGCGAGTGGTATGAGGAAATACAGTGCGCCGACGATCATCGCGATCCAGGCGCCCGTGCGCGACTGCGTTTTCATCGGCGTCCCCTTTCGGCTCGCGCGCGCAGCCATATGTAGCCGCCGTTCGACAGTCCCGTGACCACGATCATGCCGAGCGCGAGCGCGTAACCGAGATTCTGGTTGTGCAGCACGTCGCCGCGAATCTGCGCGTACAGCAGAATCGGCACGATGTTGAGCGAGCTGCCGGTCAATGCATACGCCGTGGCCACCGCGCCGAATGCGTTGGCGAACAGAAGCAGCGTCGCCCCGAGCAGGCTCGGCCACAACACCGGCAAGCCGATATGGCGCCAGTACTGCGCCGCCGTGCCGCCGAGGCAGTCGCACGCTTCGCGCCACTCGCGTTTCAGACCATCGAGCGCTGGCGTGAGAATGAGCACCATCAACGGAATCTGGAAATACAGGTATGTGATGGTCAGCCCGAGGAAACTGAGAATGCTGAAGCCGGTGGAATAGAGGTTGAAGCCGAGGTATTTTCTCGCCAGCACAGTGACAAGCCCCACCCGCCCCAATGTGCAGATGAACGCGAAGGCGAGCGGCACGCCCGCGAAGTTGGACGCGACGCCTGAAAAGGTCATGAGCGTCGGGCGCATCCACGCGGGCAAGCGGCCCTGCACCGCGGCCCACGCGAGCAATGTCCCGAAGAGCGCGCCGCCCGCTGCGGAAGCAACGCTTACTTTCACGCTGATCCAGTAGGCATCCAGCACGGCTGGCTGAAACAGTTCGCGCAGGTTCGCCAGCGTGAAGTGGCCCTGCGCGTCCTGAAACGCGCCGATCATCAGAAAGGCGGTGGGCAGCAAAAGAAACAGCAGCGCGAACGCGAAAAACGGCAGGACGCCCGCATACGTCAGCCAGCTCGTTTCGGCGCCAGCGCGCGCGGGTCCGGACTTCGGCGCGGGCGCGGCCGGCGTCAGCAAGTCCGGGCCCGACGCGCCCGGTTGCGGCGATGCGCTCATCTCGGCGGTCTCGCGCGCTACTTCACATTCGCGCCTACGACCTGATCCCAGCCTTTGGTCACGGCGTCTTTCGTGGCGTTCTGCTGCTCGAGCGTCGGAAAGACGGCGTTGCTATAGGCCGATGCGGGCGGCAGCTTCGCGAGCAGCGCCTGCGGCACCTTCTTCTGCGCGACGAGTTCGTTGTAGCGCATCGGATGGCAATATCCGGCGAGCCAGCCGAGTTGCCCTTCATCGGAGTAGAGGAATTCCATCCACAGTTTCGCGGCATTCGGATGAGGCGCATAGGCGCTGATCGCCTGCACATAGACACCGGCCACGACGCCTGTCTTCGGCACGATCACCTGCACTTTCGGATTGCCCTTGAGCGTGTCCCGATCCGCAAGCGCGTTGTAATCCCAGCGCACGATGACCGGTGTCGTGCCTTGCGCGAGCGACGCCGCCTTGCCGATCACCGGCACGAAGTTGCCGCTCTTGTTCAGATCGGCGAAGAACTTCAGGCCCGCCTGGTCGGCCTTGGTCGCATCGCCCTTGCCTTGCGACAGGCCTGCAGCGTAGACCGCCTGAATGGCCTGATTGGCCGAGCGCGGATCGCCGGCGAGCGAGACCGCATTCTTGTACTCCGGCTTGAGCAGATCGCCCCAATCGGCCGGTGGCTTGTCGATCATGTCGGCGTTGACTTCGAAGGCGAGCACGCCGTAGTAGTCGCCATACCAATAGCCGTCGGCGTCCTTGGACGCAGCCGGGATCGAATCCCACGTCGCGACCTTGTAGGGCTGCAACAAGCCGTCCTTCTTGGCGGACGGGCCGAACGACAGACCCACGTCGATCACATCGGGCGCCTGCGGACCCTTGTTGCCCTTGTTGGCCTTGATGGCTTCGATCTCGTCGCCGGAGCCCGCGTCCGGGTTGAGTTCGTTGACGTGAATGCCGTACTTCTTCTCGAATGCGGCGATCAGCGCGCCGTAGCCGCACCAGTCGTGCGGCAATGCGATCGTGGTCAACTGCCCTTCCTGCTTCGCGGCGGCGACGAGCGCGTCGGGTGGGGCAGCCGATGCAGCGTCGATGCCGCCCCCGGTGAGTCCCGCCGCTGTGGTGATCGAAAGGACACGGCACGCCCAGATACGCTTCATCGTCATCGCTGTTCCCGAAAGGAAGATAGTGCGTTGAAGAGATCCGCCGATTGCCGATGCAGGCTAAATTCAATTCCCCGGATTTGCAAGCTGCCAAAAAAGTACGAGCGCGCGTTTTGGCGAATGTAAGCTGGGTGCGGTCACTCCTTGACGTGCAGCGTGTCTAGAGAACGCTTGCGCAGGCGGGTATCGTGCAGCGCGCCCGCCGCTTCGAGCACCGGATACGCCGTCGAGCAGAAGAGCGAATTCAATCGCTTCATATTGCTGATGAGATCGAGGTGCAGCGCGCTGGTCTCGATGCTGCGCAAGGTCTGCCCCGCTAGACGGTCCAGATGCTTGTGCGAATACGCCCGTTCGAGATCGCGGAAGCGCTCCTTTTCCGCCAGCAATTGCTCGGCGCATCGCAGGTCGTTGTTGAGGAACACCGACAGTCCGAGCCGCAGATTGCTCACGAGTCGCGCATGCAGATCGTCGAGTTCGCCGAGACCCTGCTCCGAGAAAGCGAGACGCTGGGAAATCTTCTTCTCTTCGATATCGCCCACGATTCGTTCGATGATGTCTCCCGCGTGTTCGAGATTGATCGTCAGCGAAATGACGTCGGTCCAGCGGCGGCTTTCCGCTTGGTCGAGTTGCTCGCGAGAGATCAGCGTCAGATAGCTTTTCACTTCCGCATAGAGCTGGTCGACGTCGTCGTCCATCCGCATCGTTTCGCGCGCGACGGCGAGATCATTGCTTCTGAAGAGATTCGATACGTTGTCGAGCATGACGCGCACGATGTCGCCGATGCGCAGCACTTCCCGCGACGCGTTCGCGAGCGCGAGGCTCGGCGTCGCAAGCCCGGCAGGATCGAGGTAGAGCGGACGCAACTCGCCTGTCGCGACTGCGCGATCGGGCAGCAGGCGTCGGCTGATCGCGGCGACGCGATCGACCAGCGTGACGCAGGCGCAGCAGCGCACCACGTTGTAGATCACATGAAATCCGACCACCGCTTCGCGCGGATTCGATATCACGACCGACAGGCCGCGCGCGAGCAGCGATGCGAACGGCAAGATGAGGATCGCGCCCGCCAGTTTGAACGCAAAGCTGCCTGCGGAAAGACGCCGCGCCGCCGCGTTCTGCGGCAACGCGTTGAGCAGGGCCAGCAGTCCGCTGCCGAGATTCGCGCCGACGACCAGACACAGCGCGACCTTAAGCGAGATCACCCCTGACTGGGCCAGTGTAGCCGTCAGCAAAACGGCGGCGAGACTCGAGTACGAGAGCATCGCGAAACCGGCGCCTACGAGCGCATCGAGCATCGTGTCGCCGGTGAGGGCGCCGAACATCACGCGCACGCCGGCGCCCTGCGTCATCGGCTGCGCTGCCTCGACGATCAGATGAAGCGCGAGAAGTATCAGTCCGAGCCCGATGATCGTGCGCCCGATCTGTCCGGCCCGGGTCTGCTTGCGCGTGAGGAACAAGGGCACGCCGACGAGGATGAGAATCGGCGAAAGCCACGACAGATCGAGCGTGAGCACGCGCGCCATGAGCGCGGTGCCGACATCCGCGCCGAGCATGACGGTCAGTCCGGCCGTCAGCGGAACGAGCCCTTGCGCGGCGAACGACGTGATGATGACGGCCGTGGCATTGCTGCTCTGAACGAGGCTGGTTACGCCGATGCCCGCAAGAAAAGCGCGCATTCTGCTTCGGGTGCTACGCCCGAGAATCGCGCGGAGATCGGCTCCGAGCACCCGGAGAATGCCAGTACGGACGATATGCGAGCCCCACACGAGAAGGGCGACGCCGGAGAGCAAATTGAGAAGAACCAGCACGGCAGATCGATTTCCTCACAACAGGACGTGACGCTGACGCCAGGCGGTTGAAAACTGATGTATGACAGTAGTGTTACATAGTTGAGCGGCTTTTGAGTGAAGTTATCTACCGACCGCGCGTGTTATCGCTCGGATGCAAGTGTCTCGGTCAGAATCGCCTTGATTGTTTTTCTGGCCAGTGTCGTACGCATGCCATGGTCGATGGAGTCATATACACGGCTCAGCGGCGAACCGATACCCTTTCCCACCGGGCATCGTTGACTGGGTTTCGAAGCATGCAGTGCGAACTGCGCGCCCTCTTCGAGTGCATCGAACACATCGAGCAAGGTAATCTCGTCGGCCCGTCTGGCGAGGCGCCACCCCGCGTTGACGCCTCGATAGCTCTCGACCAGACCCGCCCTCGCCAGATAACCGAGCATGCGGCGAATGACCACTGGATTGGTGTTCACGCTCGCCGCGATGCGGTCGGACGTGACCGGATCGGTTTCCCTGCGCGCGACGAGCGCCATCCAGGTGAGAATGTGTGTTGCGATCGTCAGGCGGCTATTTGCGCTCATATCGTCATGATCTTCGTCTTCAGATATAACTATATTGGTTACATCTGAAAGCGTCAAACGGGCTTATCGGTGTGACGCTGGCTGTTTGCACAATGCTTTTCGACAATAGAGCATTCCAGCCTCGACATTGTTCGTGAGCCGAGAGATGGCTACGATGTAACTAATCTTGTTACATCACGTACCAGCGAGGATTTTCAGATGTCGACACTCTTTGACCCCGTCCAGATCGGCGCGCTCAGGTTACGAAACCGTATCGTCATGGCGCCGCTCACGCGTATGCGTGCCTTCGATGAACGTGCTCCGGGCCCGCTCAATGCACATCACTACGCACTGCGCGCGACGGCCGGTCTGATCATTACCGAAGCGACGTCGGTGACGCCGCAGGGCGTCGGATATCCGAACACGCCGGGCATCTGGAGCGAGAAGCAGGTTGAAGGATGGACAAAACTCGTTTCCGCCGTTCACGATGCGGGCGGCTTGATCGTGTCGCAACTCTGGCATGTCGGTCGAGTGTCGGACCCGGTCTACCATGACGGACAGCCACCGGTTGCGCCGAGCGCAATCGCACCGCAAGGTCATGTCAATCGCGTTCGGCCCGTGCGTCCCTACGCCGTTCCGCGCGCGCTTCTAACTGAGGAGATTTCCGGCATCGTCGAGGATTTTCGCCGTGGCGCTGAAAACGCGAAACGGTCCGGCTTCGATGGCGTCGAGCTGCATGCGGCGAACGGCTATCTTTTCGATCAGTTTCTTCACGACGGATCGAACCAGAGAACGGATCGCTATGGCGGATCGATCGAGAACCGCGCACGCTTTCTGCTGGAGGCGGTCGATGCGCTGCTGACCGTCTGGCCCGCCGATCGCATCGGCGTGCATCTGAACTTGATGTCGAGTTCATATTCGATGCATGATTCCAATCCCCGCGCGCTGTTTGCCTATGTGGCAGAGCAGCTCGATAAGCGTCACATTGCTTTTATTTTTGCTCGCGAATCGATTGAGCGCGGGGATGAGCGCATTGGGCGTGAAGTGCGGCGCATCTTCAAGGGTGCGTTCATCCTCAACGAGGGGCTGACGAAGGAGAGTGCCGAACGGGCCATCGCACGCGGAGAAGGAGATGCCGCGGCGTTCGGTCGTCACTTCATGGCGAATCCGGACCTGGTCGAGCGCTTTAGACGCGGCGCACAGCTCAACGAGGTCGATGTGGAAACGATTTATCGGGACGACGAGGCTGGGTATAACGATTATCCGTTGCTGGGGGAGGTTGCTGCGTGAGCGGAGCGTCAGGGCGGGCGGCAAAGCGTCAGGTTTGGCGAAAGGCGTTTTGACACGCGGAGTGGTCGGCTCGTCGGCCTTTGCGGACGTTGGCGCTGGTCGCGCCCAAAGGCGGCCGCGTAGCAGATTGCTGCCATTGCCGCGAGCGGTTCCGGTTGCTCCAGTGCCGAGAAACGTCCGCCACGCTCACATCGTCATCATCTTACGAATTCGGCTTGGCCAGTGAGACCACGCTGACGCCTGAGAGACTCAACAACGCTGAAGGTGGCAAGAGAAGCTTCGCCTCTCGTATTCCAGCGCCCATGACAATCATCTTCCGCTCCAGCACAGCCGCATCCACCAGTATTCGCCAGCCGACAGGCAGACCAAACGCCGTGATACCACCGTATTCCATTCCAGAAGCGTTGACAGCGTCGTCGCGGGAAGCGAACGATATGCGGCTTGCCTCTAGCGCTCTCCTGGCAGCGCCATTGACGTCGATTCGTTTGTCCGCGAGCGCAACGATCGCCGCCAGGTGCTCAGCGCCATTCTTCTTGAATCGCACGATGATGGTGTTGGCATTGTCTTCAACCGGAATATCGTAACGAGCCATGCATGCATCGGTTTCCGATGCATCGTCGGGCACGTTGAACACAACGACGTCCAGATCAGCAAGCGAATTGCCGACCCATTCGGGTAACCGAGCGAAGCGTTCGCTCTCCGGAACGAGTTTTAGTTTGGAAAGATAGTCGGGGGTTAGCATGAACCTTTTCCAATCCCATAGACAGCATGCACCGCCTCGATCGCAGTGACACAAATCGCACAAGCGACGCACCATCTTGGACACGTTCATGTTTCGAAACGTGGTACGAGATCCAATCGAGCGAGCCTCGCGAGTTCGCCGCTGCTCACAAGCGACTGTGCATGGTCCAGCGCGCTAGAGAACTCCCAGTCCGTGGCCATCGAGGGCACGCGCTCGCGCACGGCGGAACGCAGCACTTCGAGCGTCGCGCACGAGCGCAACGCACCGTGACAATCCATCGCTTCCGTTGCGGCGAGAAGCTCGATTGCGACGATCGAATTCGCGTTGCGCGCCATATCCAGAAGACGGCGCGCACCGTGCGTAGCCATCGATACATGATCTTCCTGATTGCCCACCGTCGGAACGCTCTCGACCGACGCGGGATGCGAACGTTGACGGTTTTCCGCTACGAGCGCAGCCGCCGTGATCTGCAGGCTCATGAAACCAGACGTCAGTCCGCTGGTGCCCGTCAGAAATGGCGGCAAACCACTCATCGATCCATCGAGCAGGAATGCGATACGCCGCTCGGCCATGCCGCCGGTCTCGGCCGCGACGTTTGCAAGCGCATCGGCGACGAACGCGACGGGCTCCGCATGAAAGTTGCCGCCAGAGATGACGTCACCGTTATCGACGAGGATCAGCGGGTTGTCCGACGCGCTGCGCGCCTCGGTTTCAAGCATCGCACAGGCGAAGCGAAACACTTCATGGCATGCGCCCATCACCTGAGGAATGCAGCGCAAGCTGTAGGGATCCTGCAAGCGTCCCTTAATGCGTTGCAACTCGCGGAACTCACTTTCCTTGAGCAAATTGCGCAAAGCAGCGGCGACCTCGACCTGCCCGCGATGCGGCTTGAGCGCGTGAATGCGCGGATCGAGAGGCGCGGTCGACCCAAGCGCGCCCTCGAAGGTCAGCGCTGCAACGGCCAGTGACGATTGCACAACGCGCCAGATTTCGAACATTCCAGCGAGGCACAAGGCCGTGGATACTTGCGTGCCATTCAGCATCGCGAGTCCTTCCTTCGGACCGAATCGGACAGGATTCAGTCCAGCGCGCGACAATGCGTCCGCGCCGCTCAGCAGCTCGCCGTTGAATGTCGCGCGGCCCCGGCCGATCATCACCGCCGAGAGATGGGCCAGCGGCGCAAGATCTCCGGATGCACCGACCGAACCCTGCCCCGGTATCATCGGCAACACACCTCGCACCAGCATCTGTTCGAGCAACCCGACGACTTCGCCGCGCACACCGGATGCACCCAACGACAGCGCCGCCAGCTTGAGCGCGATAACGAGGCGCACGACACCCTCCGGCAGTGGATCGCCCACGCCGACCGTATGCGAAAGAACGAGATTCTCCTGCAACGTATGCAGGTCGGCTGCATCAATCCGTCGATTCGACAGATTGCCGAAACCGGTATTCACCCCATACACGGGGTCGCCCTTCGCAATCATTTCGTCAACCATCGCCGCCGAGCGCATGACGTTGATGCGGGCCGCATCACCCAGTAACGCGGTTGCGCCTTGAGCGTAAACGGCGTACCAGTCCGCAAGCGTGTTCGCGCCTGGCACGATATCGATATTCATTCGACCTCCTGTTCTTTGGCGGCGGGAATCACTTCAACGTCGGTGAGCCTGTGTGCGCAACATTGTGATGTTCGCGCCTGCTTCATGACGAAGGCAACGCCCTTTCAGCGAAATCTTTGAGATGATGAATGTTTCTGCATTACCGCGCCAATTATTATTTCGTCGCCTTTGATAACGAACGCTTATTAACGACGCGCGTTTGACGTAGTCCTGACGCACCGTTTCGCTCTCTCATCACTCGAATAAAATGTTCGACGGCGACCTCGCCATGGTCACGCCGATAAACCAGATACGTTTGAAGCGTCGACAATGATGCGTCACTGATCGGCACGACATTCACGCCGGGTGTCGCGATGCCCGCGTAGGCGCTAGGCACGAGTGCTACGCCGTCGCCAAGCGCTACTCGCGCGAGCAGATTAGTGAAAGAAATCTCATGACCCACGATGCGAGCCGGCCGGCCGCGCCGCCTGATGATGGCAGTGAGACTGTCGTACACCTCGGGATGACGGTCGCGCGGCACCGTGTAGAAGGGTTCACCGGCAAGATCGCCGATCGACAGCATCGGCTCTTTCGCGAGCGGATGATCGCTTGGCAATGCAACTCCCATCTCGATGCGCGATTGGAGTTTTACGTTGTGGAGTTGATCGTCGCGCTTGGGTAGTGTGGTGACGAGAACGTCGACGAGCGACGCATCGAGCAACTCGTACAAACGGTCCGCACGCTCGACGGTCGGGGATATTCGAATCAGCGGATGAGCGTGACGAAAGGCCCTGATATCTGCAGGCACGGTGCTATGAATGATCGCAGATGAAAGTCCAATCAGCAGGTGGCCGTCCAAACCATCGCCCATCGCGAGCGCATCGGCATGCATGCGATCCGCTAGCGCGAGCATTTGCGATGCCTGCCGAAGTAGTGTCGTTCCCGCTTCGGTGAGCGATACGGCGCGCTTACTGCGCCGAAGTAACTGGACGCCTAGTTGCTCTTCGAGCCGGGCAATGTGTTGCGTCACACCGGGCTGCGTCGAGTGAAGTGCCTCGGCGGCACGGCCAAAATGCAACAGATCGCCCGCTACCACGAACGTCTTCAATAGCTTCAAGTCGAGCATCCTGCCTCCCTTTCCTTTGCTCCCGCCTGGTCGCTCTGGACCCGGTCCAAGACCGAATTCCGGTGCTCAAGCGAATTTGCTTCCGATGCCGGTCATCGACACTCATTCGGCTGCCGCGCGCAGATACAGAAAGAGCACGTTCAAGCCTTCTTGCCTTTGCGTGATACGGAGCGCCGGCTTGCATCCTTTGGCAAGCGCTGACGATTGCCAAGGAGCGCGACCAGTTGCGTCTCGCATGCGGAAAACGAGTACCCGCGCCGCTGCGAGATCATGAACGTAAGTGGACGCATGTGCCAGGCGCGCCGTTGCAGTTCAACGAGCATTCCGTGCACGAGGTCGTCCGCGATCAGATGATGCGGCATGTGCCCCCAGCACAAGCCCCCCCTCAGCAGATCGTGCTTCGCGCCGAGGTCGTTCACCAGCCACTGGCGTCCGCTTGCGACCCCTTGCTGTGTCTTCTCTGCGTCGGGCTGATTGTCGGTTACGACAAGCTGGATGTGCCGGCCAAAATCCTCTCGCGAAATCGGTCCCGCGATCGCCGCCAGCGGATGCGATGGCGCACAGACGGTCACCATCCGCGCTTCGCATAGGTGCAGCCTCTCGATCGCACTGGGGTCGAGTTCGGGCACATCCGCGATCGTCACAGCCAATCCACAGGTGCCATCGAGAATCAAGCGCTCGCCGCCCTGCATCGTCGTCATGCGCAGATTGATCGCAACCGTCGGAAAGTCCGCCTGCAGGATGCGCAGGCATTCGATCAGGTGCACACGCGGAAAATAGGTATCCACTGCAATCGAGACTTGCGGGACACCCGCTTCAGCGATCGAAGCTGCGCGCATCTTCATTTCCTCGGTGCGTGAAATCACACCGCGAGCATCAGGCAGGAGGCTGCGGCCCGCTGCCGTAAGTGTTGCCTTGCGAGTATTGCGCTCGAACAGCGCTACATCGAAGGCACTCTCGAGCGCGGCGATCGCGTGACTGATCGCCGACTGTGCACGCCTCAGCTCGCGCGCCGCCCCGGAAAAGCTTCCTGCGTCACAGACAGCAACGAAAGCCCGAAGTTGATTGATGGTCACGTTATCGAGCATACGTATCAAAAAAGTAGATGGTAGCCATAGATATTTAGTCAATTGGCCTCATGACGCAAGCGGTCCAGAATCGTGACTGTCACTTTTGTTTCGAAGGATGGATGTCATGAACAGACTGGATGGAAAGACCGCTGTAATCACCGGTGGCGCTACTGGCATCAGCCGCGCCGCAGCGAAGCGCTTTATCGAAGAAGGGGCCTTCGTATTCATCTTCGGCCGCAGGCAGGAAGCGCTCGACGCCGCTCTAGCCGACCTCGGGCCCAACGCCCGCGCGGTAAAGGGTTCGGTCTCCGATCAGGCCGACCTCGACCGACTCTACGCGGCGGTGAAGGCCGAGCGGCGAACCCTCGACATCGTATTCGCCAATGCCGGGGCAGGAAGCTCACTTCCGCTCGGCAAGATCACCGCCGAGCACATCGACGAAACCTTCGACACCAATGTGAAGGGAACGATCTTTACGGTCCAGAAAGCGTTACCGCTGATGAGCGAGGGCGGCTCGATCATCCTGACTGGATCGAGCGCCGGCACCACAGGCGCCCCGGCGATGAGCGCATACAGCGCGAGCAAGGCGGCGGTACGCAACCTCGCGCGGACCTGGGCGGAGGATTTGAAAGGCACCGGCATCCGGGTGAACGTGCTGTCGCCGGGAGCAACGGCGACCGAACTGGCCAAGGAAGCGCTAGGCGAGGAAGGCCAGAAGCTCTTCGCCTCGATGACTCCGCTCCGGCGCATGGCCGATCCGGCGGAGATCGGGGCGGTGGCCGCCTTTCTCGCGTCGCCGGACAGCAGCTTCATGACGGCCAGCGAAGTCGCCGTTGACGGAGGTCTTGCGCAACTCTGAGGCGCCATGTCCGCGGCGCTCTACGCGTTTATCCGGAGCGGCGCATTGGTGGTGAACCTGCGGGGAGATCGTTTGAGGGATAGGCCCCGCTCGTCCCATGGAACTCGTAGATGTTCTCGTTGCGCGACCTGATGGGCGACCCAGGGGTTGACTCTGTTTACCAGCCATCAACAACACTGAAACTTATGAGGAAACTTGCCATGAGCATTATCAGCATCATCGGGTCAGGCAGCATGGCCGCGGCGATCGCCGGCCGTGCCGACAGGGCGGGACACAACGTCGAAGTGGTCAGTCGCGACCCCGCCAAGGCGCGGGCGCTGGCCGACAAGCTCACAGACAAAGCGACCACCGGGACGTATGGTGCCCCGCCAGCGGGCGACATCGTCATTCTAGCCGTGCCGTATTCCGGCTTGTCGGCGGTGGTCGCCGACTTTGGAAACACACTCGATGGCAAGGTGATAGTCGATATCACCAACCCCGTTGCTCCCGATCTCTCGGGCCTCGTCACGCTTCACGGCAGTTCCGGCGCGCAGGAGACCGCCAACAGCCTCCCCTCCGGCGCGCATGTCGTGAAGGCGTTCAACACCATCTTTGGCCACGTCCTTGCTCGGGGCGGCTGCCTCGACGCGTTCATCGCTGCAGACGATGCGCAGGCGAAGGCGCGCGTTTCGACCTTCGTCGAGAGTCTCGGACTTCGTCCGTTCGATGTCGGCGGTCTGCAAATGGCTCATGCGCTTGAGGCGCTCGGCCTGATGATGATCGGCTTGGCCAAGAATGGCGCCGGCACCTGGGACTTGGCCATGAACGTGAAAATTGGCTGAATCACCGACACCGCGGCCTCACTGGCGGTTCCGCAATGCATGAACAGATCGACACCTTCTGAGGTAACGGAATTGGAGAGACCGAGATGAGCATCGAAGAGAACGTCCAGACTGTTAAGGATTTTTTAGCTGCATTGGGCCGCGGAGTTGAGCAAGGTCTGCTGGAGTTGTCCGCCGAAGATATTGAGTGGATCATTCCGGGCAAAGACTGGCCGCTGGCCGGCACACACCGCGGGCACGCGGGCTTGAAGGACTTGGTTCAGAAGGCGTCCGAAGAGGTGGAGACATCTTTTGCAGGGCCCCTCGAATTCATAGCGGCGGGAGACCGGGTTCTGGTCGTCGGCGTCGCTCGGGGGAAAATCAAAGCCACGAATAGAATATTCGAGGATCATTTTGTCTTCGCCATTACAGTTCGAAATCGCCAACTGACGAACATCCGGGAGTATGTCGATACGCAAGCACTGGCGCTGGCCTCCGATATGGATGCGAGCCATCGACTCCGCTTCATCGAAGCCAACGAGAAACAGAACCCTTCGTAATCGACGAGTTTATCGAACGAGAATCTGCGGATACGCTGTTGGATTGAACGGCCGGTCGCTGGAGCGTAACCGACGCCTGAATGCCCGAACGACAAAGCGAGCGAATGTCCGCCCAGATGCACGGGTTATCGACAGGTTCTCTTTTTCTCCCCGGCTCGCGGCATTACGATTCGTACCCGGCAGCGCTGTCGTGCCGCCGCCTCCCGTGCTGACGCTACACGCGGCATGCGCACTAGCGCCATGCTTGTGAGGCATGATGGCAAGCTTAGAAAGTCTTTCTCGTCTATAGCTCCAACCGCTAGTCTACGTTCAGGAGCCAGAGCAATCCGGCTGACCTGACGACATCGTGGTCATCCGACTTGTCTCATGCTCCGGCGAGGTGCGCGCTTGTCGACCGACGCATTCCACGCGTGGTCTCTGCGATCGAAGATCCGGCGACGCTACATCTGGCATGAATCCATTCTCCTGGAGCCGCAAATGAGCAAATCCGTAGTCCTTATCACTGGCGCCCTCACGGGCATCGGCCGCGCAACCGCTTTTGCGTTCGCCCGCTCGGGCGCACGCCTCGTCGTGTCGGGCCGCCGCGCCGCACAGGGCGAGGCGCTCGAGGCAGAACTGCGCGAAGTGGGCGCAGAAGCGTTCTTTGTACAGGCTGACGTACGCCGCGACGAAGACGTGCGTCGCCTTGTCGACGAAACCATCGCCCGCTTTGGCCGGCTCGACATCGCAGTCAACAATGCTGGCACGGAAGGGCGGCCGGGTCCGGTGGTCGAACAGACCGCCGAGAGCTATGCAGATACCTTCGACACCAACGTGCTCGGCACGTTGCTGAGTCTCAAGCACGAACTGCGCGTGATGACCGCGCAGAAAGCCGGAAGCATCATCAACATATCTTCGACTTATGGTCACGAAGGCGCCGCGTTCGCGTCGGTGTATGCGGGCAGCAAGCACGCCGTGGAAGGCATTACGAAATCGGCCGCGCTCGAGGCCGCATCGGCGGGCGTTCGCGTCAATGCTGTCGCGCCCGGTCCCACCGACACAGGCATGCTGGACCGTTTCACGAGCACGCCGGAGAACAAGGCCGCGCTCGCAGCAACAGTGCCGCTCGCGCGAATCGGCAGGCCCGACGACATCGCCGCGGCCGTGCTCTACCTGGCAAACGAGGGTGCTGCGTTCGTCACGGGGCAGATTCTCACTGTCGACGGCGGCAAGACCGCAGGCTAACTCTCAACGTGGATTCGCCCGCCTGCTCAACCGGCGAAACACGATACAAGCGACGGTTCTGGATAACAGACAATGAACACCGATCTCACCTTCTTCGAATCCAAGGCCTCCCCCAACTCTCGCAGGGTGCGTATCTTTCTCGCCGAGAAAGGCATCGAATTTCCAACCAAAGCGGTGGACCTCGGCGCGAAGGAGCAATTTTCTGATACCTACGTCGCGATCAACCCTCGCCGGCAAGTCCCCACGCTCGTGCTGCGAGACGGCACCGCAATTGGCGAAGTCCCGGCAATCTGGCGCTACATCGAAGAGGCCTACCCCAAGACGCCCGCGCTGCTGGGCACGACGCCAACGACGAAGGCGCTCGTCGCGATGTGGGAACGACGTGCCGAGCTGGACGGATTCTCGGCAGTGATGGAGGGCGTCAGGAATGCCGTCGCCGGGTTGAAAGGCCGGGCGCTGTCGGGTCCGCATGGGTATGAGCAGATTCCCGAAATCGTCGAGCGCAGCAGGCTGCGCGTCGCGAACTTCCTCGCCGATTTCAATGACCGGCTCAAGACAGTGCCGTTCGTCGCGGGAGACGCATTCTCGGTGGCGGACATCACTACGCTGGTGACGATCGACTTCGCGGCTGGCGGCATGAAGCTCGGCATTCCCCCGGAGTTCGATGCGCTGCA